>Ga0335083_10011992_pt1 | contig 10393 bp, 10 predicted proteins | sample Lox_Sample_42_FD_206716 | JGI IMG/M metagenome (GOLD analysis project Ga0335083, IMG submission 206716) | Soil microbial communities from Loxahatchee National Wildlife Refuge, Florida, United States - Lox_Sample_4.2 | ecosystem: Environmental > Terrestrial > Soil > Wetlands | place: USA... | reverse complement strand
CCGGGTCCGGTAGAGCAGCGCGTAGATGGCCACGATGACCGCCACCGCCAGCGCGAACCCGTACAGGTAGATGTAGGGCAGGTAGAAGCCGAATATGTGCACGCTGGACTGCACGTACGAGGCGTTGAGCTGCTTGACGTTCGGCCCGTAGATCTCGTACAGGATGCCCTCGATGATCAGCGCGACCGCGTAGGTGACCAGCAGGGTCATGGACGTGCGCTCGCGGCCGCGGAGCCGCCGGATGAACGCCCACTGGATGACGACGCCGATCACGAACATCGCCGGCACGGTGATCAGCAGGCCGAGGAACAGGTCCATGTGCAGCCGTGTCGACAGCTCGTAGCTGAGGTAGGCGCCCAGGACGACCAGGACGCCCTGGGCGATGTTGATGATGTCAAGCACGCCGAAGATCAGCGTAAGGCCGACGGCCATCAGGGCGTAGACGCCACCGACGAGGATCCCGTCGACGATAGCCTGGTAGATCTGGTGTGCCATCGGGCTAGCTGGTCCAGTCCGGCTTGGGGTTGATGATCGGCACCGAGCCGGTCGTGCCGAGCGGGAGGACCTGCTTGTACGTGGTGTCCTTCTGCCACTGGAAGACGAACGCCGCGGCCGCGGCGTTCCTGCCCAGCGAGTCGAACTTCACCGGGCCCTGGACCGTGCTGATCGTCACGCCGCTGTGCAGGTAGCTGATGATCGCCTTGTTGTCGGTGCCCTTGGTGGCGTTCACCGCCGCCGCCGCCACCTGGCCCACCGAGTATCCCTCGGCCACGTCGGCGTTGACGTCCGACGGATTACCGCCGTACTTGGCCACGTACTCCTGCACCATCTGCTGGCTGGCCGGGTTCGCGTACCCGGGATACCAGCCGTTCGGCACCATCATCCCGGTCGCGTTGCCCTTGCCCACCGCGGAGGTGAACGCGGCGCCCTGGTCGGGGCCCGCCGCGCAGATGAACATCTTCGGGTTGTAGTGCTGCTGCTGGAACGCCTGCATGAACGCGGATACCGTCGGCACGTCGGTGGACCCGAGCACCACCGCCTGGGCGCCGGTCGCGGCCACCTGGTCGGCGGCCGGCTTGTACGAGGCGTTCTCGGCCGGGAAGATCTTCGAGTACACCGTCTTGACGCCGAGGGCCTCCAGCTTCTTCTGGGCGAGCTGGACCGGCGGGTCGGCGAACGGGTCGTCGGCCATCGGGTACGCCGCCGTCTTGGGCCGCTCGCTGGCCGGCAGCGAGGCGACCCAGTTCACGAACGGGATCATCTCATCCTCGATCGGCAGGCTCACGTCGAAGACGTTGTGCGCTGTCTGGTTGGCCGGGCTGGCGAACACCGACGGGGCGCCCCCCGCGCCTTCGATCAGCGCGTAGCCGTACCGGGCCGCGACCGAGGCCGCCGGCGTGGTCAGCAGCGAGGAGAACGGCCCGAAGGCGAGGTCTACCTTGTCCTGCGCGAACAGGGTCTGGTAGTTGGTCTGTGCCTGGGTTGGCGAGCTGTTGTCGTTGAGGATCTTGAGCGTCACCTGCCTGCCGAGCAGGCCGCCCTTGGAGTTCACGTCGCTGGCCCACAGCTTGTAGCCGCGCTGGAAAGCCTGGCCGTCAACCGAGAAGTCGCCGGTCAGGGACAGCGATGCGCCGACCACGATGGGTGCCTTGGTGCTCGGGCTCGAACTGGCGCTCGAGGGCGCGGTGCTACTGGTAGTGCTGCTGCTACTGCAGGCGGCCAGGACACCGGCCGACAGGACAACTGCCGCGCTCAGGGCGAGGCCGTTCACGGAGAGCCGGGGGATGGGGGGTCTCACACCCGGTGCCTCCTTCCTCGTTCGGGAGTAAATTCAGGTAAGTCATCGCCGCTGCCAAGCCCGTCGGAGACCTCCGCGTGCTCGCTCACGAGCACCAGGCCCGCGGAATCCGCCTGCTGCTGTAGCAGGGCGGCGAAGTCCGCGTCGCCGAAGCCGCGGCCTACCAGGCCTTGGATGAGCTGGTGGACCACGGCGGCGACTGGCATCGGCACCTCGCGTTCCCGCGCGGCGGCCAGGCCAAGGTCGAAGTCCTTGCGCAGCAGCGTGGCGGTGAACGTGGGCTCGAAATCGAGGTTCACGTAGGCCGGCGTCTTGTAGCCGGTGAACAGCGAACCCATCACGCTCTTGTTGAGGCAGTCTAGGAACGCCTGCCGGCTGATCCCGCTCTTTTCCGCGAGAACCGTGATCTCGGCGAGCGACTGGGCCACCACGCCGAGGATGAGGTTATGGCAGAGCTTCACCGTCCTGGCCTCCTCGCCGTCACCCACGTAGGTGACGCCGCGGCCCAGCATGGTCAGGTACGGTTCCGCCAGGTCGAACGCGTCGCGCGGGCCGGAGACCGCGGCGGTCATCTTCCCGGCCCTTACCACCTTCGGGTTGCCCATGACTGGCGCCGCCAGCAGGGCGGTGCCCCGGCCTGCGACCTCGGCCCGTACCCGGGCCGAGGCCTCAGCCGAGACCGTGGAGCAATCGATGAGCACCGCCGGCGTGGTGCCGGTACCTGACATGAGGCCTTCAGGTCCCAGCACCGCGGAGATCAGGTCCTGCGGCGAGCCGACGGTGACGAAAACGATGTCCCTGGCCGCCAGTTCCGCGGCGGTTGCCGCGGGCTTGGCACCTAGCCGCGTCAACGGCTCCGCCTTGCTCATGGAGCGGTTGTAAACGGCGAGGTCGCAGCCGGCCAAGAGAAGCCGACGACCCATCTCCACGCCCATGCGCCCGGTACCCAGCCAGCCTAGCCGCTGTGCGTGATCGCGTGCCGCCATGTCGCTTGAACCCCTCCCTCGGTACCAGGCCCTAGATTGTTGCTCACAATCGTTTGCATTCGAGATTCTGCCGTGCCCGGGGTTGTTGTCAATGCCGCAGTCCAACCTGTTACCAAAGCCGTGATCGGACATGTCCGCGGCCGCCTGGACGGCCGCGGACACGGCGGCAGCGAGGATCTGGGGCGGATGCAAACGAATGGGGTCCGGCGGGTCCCGTGATGCCGTGCGACCGTTTTGCTACGCGTGAGGCAACATGCGGCGGGTTAGCCGGGTGAGGTCCCGGAAGCCCCACTGACCCGCCGCAGCGGCACCGGCGGGCTCACCGCGGGGCCGTCCGCCAGCGCGGACGTGGAGCCGCGGACGATGAGCTCCGGTGCGAGGTAGAGGATCTTGACCGGGCTCTGGCCCCCGTTGATCCGCTCGAGCAGCAACTGCGCCGCCTCCGTGCCCAGCTGGTAGTGCGGGAAGCGCACCGTGGTGAGCGGGGGCTTGAGCCGGTCGATGAACGGCATGTCGTTGAAGCCGATCAGCGAGATATCGCCGGGGCACTGCACCGAGTGCTCGTCGAGCGCGGTGTAGCAGCCCACCGCCAGCATGTCATTGGCGGCGGCGATCGCCGTGAAGCCCGGATACCGCGCCATCAGTTCCCGGCCGCACCGAGCCCCCTCCTCGACCGTGTACCTGGCGGCGTACACGATCAGGTCCTCGTCCACTTCCAGCTTGTTGGCCGCCATGCCGTCCCGGAACCCGCGCAGGCGGCTCAGCGCGGTGGACGCCTCCTGCGGGCCCGCGATGTGCGCGACCCGGGTGTGGCCGAGCCGGGCCAGGTGGCTGACCGCCATCCGCGCGCCCTGCTCGTTGTCGACCGAGACCGAGGGAAAGCTGTATTCAGGCGCGAGCCGGTTCATCAGCACGACGGGAACGTCCGCCGCGGCCGCCTCGGCCAGCAGCCGGTCGTGCAGGGTCGCGGTGGCCAGCACGAACCCGTCGACGTGGCGGGCCCGCATCTGCTCGAACAGGGTGCGCTCGCGGCCGGCGTCGGCATCGGTGTTGCCGATCAGCGCGACGTACCCGGCCGCGGCCAGCTTGTCCTCCAGGCCGCGCACGATCGGCGGGAACAGCGGGTTGTTCAGGTCGGGGATCAGCACGCCGACCGTGTGGGAACGCCTGGTCCGCAGGCTGCGGGCGACCGGGTTGGGCCGGTAGCCGAGCCGCTCCGCCGCCTCGGTCACCCGGCGGGCGGTGTCCTCGCTGACCAGGATGCGGGTCTCGGGGTTGAGCGCACGGGAAGCCGTGGCCGGGTGGACGCGGGCCGCGGCCGCGACATCTCGCAGTGTGGCCGGCCGGTCAGGCATGGCTCATCTCCGCTCCCCCGCCATTGTGGCGCTGACTAGCCCATTTTGGGACGGACTAACCCTACCTAGCGGGCTTTACCTGCCGCTACTGCCCGCCCGCTACTGGCCGCCCGCTACTGGCCGGCCAGCATCGAGGCAGGCAGATGGCGGGCGAGGACGCCGCGATGGGTCGGGACCGCCTCGGCGTGGCGTCGTTCGCCGGCTTCGGTCAGCACCACGTAGATGCCGCGCCGGTCCACGTCGCAGCCGCAGCGCTCGACCAGGCCGTGCCGGGCCAGCCGGTCCACCAGCCGGGACAGCGCGCTCTGGCTCAGGTGCACGGCCTCGGCGAGATCCTGGGCACGGAACTTGCGCCCGTCGCTCTCGGCCAGCCGCTCAAGGACCTCGAAGTCGCTGACCCCGAGCCCGTGCCGCTCGCCGAGTTCGCGCTCCAGCGCGGCGCAGGCGGCGGCGTGACAGGCGGCCATCTCCCGCCAGGCGGTCACCACCTGGTCCTGCCTCTTGGCGTCGCCGGCCAGGGCGTCGCCGCGGGCCACCGTGCTGCCATGCGTCACGCTCACGGCCGCAGCCTAGCGCGCTCCTAAGATAAATGCAAGCACATTAATTGTTCTTGCATCTAGTGTTTGCGCATGCATATAGTTTCGCCCATGACTTCATCCGATGCACTTCACTCCGATGCCCGTCCCGGGGGAAGCCAGGTCTGGACGCCGCAGCTGTGGGCGATCCTGATCGTGCTGGGCGGCGCGTTGTGCCTTGACGGCCTGGATGTCTCGATGGTCGGCGTCGCCCTGCCGTCGATCAGGTCCGCCCTCGGCCTGAGCACCTCGTCTCTGCAGTGGATCGTCAGCGGGTACGTGCTCGGCTACGGCGGCCTGCTCCTCCTCGGCGGCCGGGCCGCCGACCTGCTCGGCCGGCGGCGGGTCTTCCTCGCGGCCCTGGCCGTCTTCGCCCTGGTCTCGGTCTTCGGCGGACTGGTGAGCAGCCCCGGCCTGCTGATAGCGGCGCGTTTCGTGAAGGGGGTGGCGGCCGCCTTCACCGCGCCGGCCAGCATGTCCCTGCTCACCACCACGTTCCCCGAGGGCCCCATGCGGAACCGCGCGTTCAGCGTGTACACGGTCTTCGGGGCCAGCGGTTTCTCCCTGGGCCTCGTCCTGTCCGGCCTGCTGACCGAGATCAGCTGGCGGTGGACGCTGCTGGTGCCCGCCCCGGTGGCGGTCGTGGTCCTGGCCGCGGCCAGCTGGCTGATTCCCCGCGGCGAGCACGCGAGTAGCGTTGAGCACGCGGTCCGCCGCGAGCGCAGGTTCGACATCCCCGGCGCGCTGGCCATCACCGCGGCCATGCTGCTGCTGGTCTACACCGTGGTGTCCGCGCAGCAGGCGGGCTGGGGCTCGGCCCGGACCGTCGGCTCGTTCGCGGCCGTCGCCGTGCTGCTCGCGATATTCACCGTCATCGAGCGGCGCAGCCGCGACCCGCTGGTGCCGTTCGGCATCTTCTCCTCGCGCGCCCTGCTGCGGGCCAACGCCGGCGCGGTCACCCTGTTCGGCAGCTACATCTCATTCCAGTTCGTGGTCACCCAGTACCTTCAGACCATGTCCGGCTGGTCCGCGCTGACCACCGCGCTCGCGTTCCTCCCGGCCGGGGTGGTGGTCGTCCTCCTGTCCACCCGGATGGCATCGCTGCTCGGCCGCTTCGGCCCGGCGCCGCTCACCGCGGTCGCCTTTACCTGCCTGATCATCGCGTACGCGGTGTTCTTGCGGGCCGGGGTCCGTCCGGACTACCCGGGGGTGATGCTGCCCGCCACGCTGCTGATCGGCCTGGCCTTCGGCCTCGGGTTCTCCTCGCTCAGCGTGGCAGCCACGGCCGGCGTCCCCGACGCGGAGCAGGGCCTGGCGGCCAGCCTGTTCCAGACCTCGTTCCAGGTCGGCGGGGCGGTAGTGCTCGCGGCCGTCACCGCCGTTATCGACGCCTCCGGCGCGAGCCGGGTGCTCTCCCCCGCCGCCACGCTCGCCGCGTACCGGCCCGCGCTGATCCTGATCACCGCGGTGGCCGCGGCCGGCACGCTGGTCGCGCTGAGCGGGCTGCGCGGGTCGCGCGGGTCGCGCGGGTCGCGCGGCCTGCGCCGGTCGCGCAGCCCGCGGCGGAGGGATCTCGCGGCCGGTCCGGAGATCGCGGCCGGATCCGGGCCCCGCCCGGCCGTCAGGCCCGCGGCCGCGCGGGTCACCGCTGAGTTCGCCACCGACGCTACCGCCGCCACCGACGCCGCCGGGGCCGGGGCCGCTGGAATCACTCCGAGGGCTGCCGGGCTCACCGGTGCAGCCACTGCTGGGCTAGATAAAGCCTGCTAGGAGCCGTGCGACGGCCTGGCCGACCTGGTCGGCCAGGCCGCCGTCACGCTGAGCGGTGGGCCGAGATGATGATCACGACGGACCGGCCGCGGGCGGGGGCCAGCACGGTCCGGGTCCAGCTGATCCGCCAGCGCGGGAACCGGCGGCCGGGGCGCGGGGCGGCCGCCGGGGGCCGCACCAGCTCGTCGCGGTGCTGCGCGACCAGGCTCTTGGCGATTTCGGGATGCATGGCGTCTCCTGGTTCCGTTCGGTGGGACACTAAGGTGACATGTACACGATGTATCTTGAGTTGTGAGACTGTCAAGATATATCTCGACTTTTGCTGACAGCCCTGGCTAGGACTCATGGCCACGGGGGCGGCGGAACACAGGTGACTGGCGGGCACCTGTGGCTATCCGGCGCTGCCCATTGTGTCGCGGGGGTCTGACATTTCCGGGGCCTCCGGACCGGTACCGAAATTAATTCCGCACCGGTACCGCCGGCGTCGGCGGCCGGCGACCTCGGGGTCGTCGGCCAGCTGATAACGGGGTCGGTGGCCCCCCAGGCACCCAAGACGGTACCCGGGGGGCCACCGGCCCCAGGCGGGCAGTAGAGCAGCGACCAGTGATGCTTGTGAGGCGCATGTGCCGGCTGCCGAAGACCGGGCAACGTCATCGTCCCCGAGATATGCGGCAGAGCCGTCCCAGGCGGCGCAACTTCACATGGGTACGGCTTTCTCGGTGAGGGCCGTGGGAACTGGTTCCTGGCGTCGCCACGCCGCTGATCAGGCCTAGCTGGCTCCGCGGCGGCACCGGCGGACATAATGGCCGCGTGATCGACGAGCTGATCGCGCGCATGGCAGCCATGCTCGAGCCGCTGGAGGCCGCCGACGACCAGCGGCGGTACTTCCATGCCACCTACCAGCGGACCACGATCGCGGTGGCGGAGGAGATCAGGCGGGGCGGCTTCGCGGATCCTGGCTGGGTGGAGCGCTGGGACATCTCCTTCGCGGAGCTGTACCTGGACGCCCTGGACGCGGCGCTGGCCGATCGCAAGCCGTCGCGGCCCTGGGAGATCGCGTTCGGCGCCCCGGCCGGGCTGCCCGCGCTGCGGCACGTGCTGCTCGGCATGAACGCCCACATCAACTACGACCTGCCGCAGGCGCTGCTGGCGGTGATCACCGAGGAGGAGTTCGGCGACGCGGCGCTGCTGGCCCGCCGGGAGGCGGATCACCAGGCTATCGACGGCGTGCTCGCCGCCCGGGTCGCGGCCGAGGACGACGAGCTGACCAGGCTGTCCGGGACTCCCCCGCTGCTCGACCGGCTGCTCAAGCCGTTCAACCGGCTCGGCACCCAGCGCTTCCTGCGCGAGGCGCGGGTCAAGGTGTGGGCCAACGCGATCGCGCTCAACCAGGCCCGCGGCCAGGGCCCTGGCGTCTACGCCGCGCGGCTCGCCGAACTGGAGGAGCTGAGCGCGGCCAAGGTCACGGCGCTGCTGGCACCCGGCCAGGTCCTGCTGAAGCTGGCCGTGACCGGATTCGGCGTCCGCCTGCCCGGCTAGGGCCGTGCGCATGTACCGCGCGAACGCCGCGATCCCGCCCGCGCAGCACGCCCGCCGGGTCGAGGTGCCGTCCGGCTTCTCGATCTTCGCCGGGGACGTCGTCCGCCCGCCGCGGGCATGGCTCGAGCGCACGGCGAACGCCGTGCGGGTGACCGAGCCCGCCCGCGGCGGGCACTTCGCGCCGTTCGAGGAGCCCGAGCTCTACGCGGAGGAACTGCGCGCGTTCTTCCGTCCCTACCGCGCGGCCGCGGGCTGAGGGGCGCCGGGGCAAACGGCCCGGCACGGCAGCGGGCTGAGGGCGTGCCAGGGCAGGCGGCCCCGGTGCGGCAGCGGGCTGAGGGGCGCGTCGCGGCAGACGTGCCCGGTCAGTATGTGATGAGGAACTCAAGCAACTCGGGGACGATGGCCGTGGGCGCCACCGAGTGCGACTGGCCCTCGAGCACCCGGTATACCGCTCCGCTTCCATCGCCGGCCAGGACGCATGGCCGCGCATCCCCGCGACGTCCTGCGGGCTGGCCTGCACGGCCCGGACCAGGAAGAGCTCCACCGCGTCGGCCTGCCTGCCCGCCTCGACCAGGCGGTCAAGCTGCTCGGCGAAGTCGCCGGGCAGCGGGGGCGCGCTGCCGTCGACGTGGTATGGCGGCTCCCACAGGGCCAGCCGGGTGATGGCTGGGTTCCGGACGGCGGCGCGCAGGGCCAGCCCCGCGCCTGATGACCCGCCGAACACCGCGGCCTGGCCGCCGGCCTCCGCGATGACCGCGGCCAGGTCCTCGATCTCCCGCTCGACCGCGTACGGCCTGGTGTCGCCGCTGCCGCCGCGGCCCCGCCGGTCGTAGCTGAACACGGTGAACCACCGGGACAGGCCGGCCGCCAGGCCGGCCATGACCGGGTCGGCCCGTTCGTTCAGCGCTCCCTGGACCAGGACGACCGCCGGGCCCGCGCCGGACCGGTCGACGGCGATGACGGTGCCGTCGGCCGAGGTCACGGTGCCCGTCCTGACGCCGCTCACGTCCGGTCCCGGCCGCGGGCTCAGCTGGCCGGCTCGATCAGGCACAGCGCTTCCCAGTGGTGCCCGTCGAGGTCGGTGAAGCCGCGCTGGTACCGCCAGCCGTCGTCGCGCGGCGCGCCGACGGGCTCGCCGCCCGCCGCCTGCGCCTGGTCGGCCAGCGCGTCCACCTGCTCACGGGTCTCGACGCCGAGGACGAGGATCATCTCGGTATGCGCGGCGGCGTCCGCGACGCCGTTGCGTGCGTACGAGGCGAACGTCGGCCCGGCCAGCAGCATGACCTGGGTGTGCTCGCTGATGATCACCGATGCCATGTCCTCGGTCTGGCCGAAGAAGTCCAGGCCGAGGCCGGTGAAGAAGGCCTTGGACCGGCCAAGGTCCTTGACCGGCAGGTTGACGAAAAGCTTGGTGGCCATGGAGGGCTCCTTCGCTGGCAGATGATCACCACGGTCGGCTCCCAGTCTGCGCGGCCAGGTCCGCACGGGCATTGACGCTCGCTGCCAGCCGGTTGACCGTCCCTGCCAGGCGTGGTGTTCAGCCGGCCGGGGCCAGGCGCGCACGGCGGTACTCGGCCGGCGGCAGCCCGTACGTGCGCTTGAACAGCCGGCTGAAATGGGCCGGGTCCGGCATCCCCCAGCGGGCCGCGACCGCGTTCACCGGCGCGCTGCCGAGGGCGGGGTCGGCCAGGTCGGCGCGGCAGCGCTCGAGGCGACGGTGCCTGATCCAGGCAGCGACCGTCGTGCCCTGCGGCTCGAACAGCCGGTAGAGGTAGCGCACCGAGATGTAGTGCGCGGCGGCGACGGTGCCCGGCGCCAGGCCGGCTTCGCCGAGGTTCTGCTCGATGAACGCGTGGATGCGCAGCAGCAGCGCGGGTTCCCGCGACTGGTCGGGCAGCGCGGCCGACCTGCCGACATGCTCGGCGATGGCGGTGCTGAGCAGCGTCGTGACCACGGCGGACAGCCGGGCCGCGCTGTCCGGCCGGTACGTGTCCAGGTCCAGCGCGACCCGGCGGAGCAGCGGCGCGGCCAGCGCCCCCGTCCCGGTGTCGGTGCGGACCGGCACCGCGGTGAGCCCGGCCACCAGGTCGGCCGGGAGGGCCAGTTCCTCACGCGGGACGCTGAACACCGCGAGCTGCACGCCCGAGTCGTAGGCCAGCTCGTAGGGCCGGTTGAAGTCGTAGATGGTGAACTCGCCCGGTCGCAGGCGCGCGACCCGGTCGCCCTGGCGCAGGCAGGCGTGGCCGGACATGGTGAGGGCGACCCGGTAGAGCTCGGGGCTGCCCCGGCGGATCAGGCCCGGCGTGCGGTGCACGCTGTGCGGCGTCGAGGTCTCGACCCTGCCCACGGACACCGGTCCCAGCGCTC
>Ga0335083_10011991_pt1 | contig 10393 bp, 7 predicted proteins | sample Lox_Sample_42_FD_206716 | JGI IMG/M metagenome (GOLD analysis project Ga0335083, IMG submission 206716) | Soil microbial communities from Loxahatchee National Wildlife Refuge, Florida, United States - Lox_Sample_4.2 | ecosystem: Environmental > Terrestrial > Soil > Wetlands | place: USA: Florida... | reverse complement strand
CGGTTGAGCGCGGCAGACCCCACCCTAACCCTCCCCGCGGAGCGGGGAGGGCAGGGAGGGGTCCGAGGCTGACGGCGTCTTCGCCGTCACTTAGGCCGCGCGGAGAGGGAGGGGCGGGCGAGGGGAGGCAGACGTCACCCTAACCCTCCCCGCGGAGCGGGGAGGGCAGGGAGGGGTCCGAGGCTGACGGGTCTTGGCCGTCACATAGGCCGCGCGGTGCCCGCTTCGGAACACACCACCCCCAAAGCAGCCCCGACTCGGTCGCGCTGGCTAATCGGAGAAGCCGTGCATGCGGAGCTTCTCCCAGAGGTTCTTGCGGGAGATGCCCAGGATCTCGGCGGCGACGGTGCGCTTGCCCTCGGCCTGGGCGAGGGCGCGCTGCAGGTACTCGCGCTCGAACTCCTTGAGGGCGGTCCCCAGCGGCCGGGGCACGGTGGCCAGCTCCTCGGTCTTCTCGGTGGCGCGCACGATGTCGCGGGGCAGGTGGCGGACGTCGATCTCGCCACCCTCGGCCAGCACGGCCGCGTGCTCGATGGCGTGCCCCAGCTCCCGGACGTTCCCCGGGAACGTGAACTGCGACAGCCCCTTCCAGGCGGCGGGTGACAGCGATGGGATCAGCCGGCCCGTCTTGGTGAACTTCTTCAGGAAGTACTGCACCAGCAGCGGCAGGTCCCCCTTTCGATCGCGCAGCGCCGGGATGTCGACGTCCAGGACGTTCAACCGGTAATACAGGTCCTCGCGGAACAGGCCGGTCGCGATCCGCTCCTTGAGGTCTCGATGCGTCGCCGAGACGACGCGGACATCCACCCGCAGCGACTCGTTGGTCCCGAGCGGCTCGATCGTGCCCTCCTGCAGCACGCGCAGCAGCTTGGCCTGGGCGGGCAGCGACATCTCGGCCACCTCGTCCAGCAGAAGCGTCCCGCCGTGGGCGGCGCGGAACCGCCCCTCGCGGCGCCGGACTGCGCCGGTGAAGGCGCCGCGCTCGTGTCCAAACAGCTCCGCCTCGAGCAGCGTGTCCGGGAAGGCGGCGCAGTTGACCGCCACGAACGGCTTGCCTCGACGCAGGCCGCGCTCGTGCAGCGCGCGCGCGATCAGCTCCTTGCCGGTCCCGCTCTCGCCGCGGATCAGAACCGGGGCGTGGCTGGTCGCGATGGTGTTCACGCGATCCATCAAGCGGAGCATCTGCGGCGAGCGCCCGATCACCGTCTCCTCGGCGCTGTGCTGGGCGAGCTGCGCGCGCGCGTCGTCCAGCTCGCGCAGCAGGGACCGGTGCTCGGCGATGCGCTGCACGCGCAGGGTGATCTCGTCGATGTCGAACGGCTTGGTCAGGTAGTCGTGCGCGCCCTCCTTGACGGCCGCCACGGCGTCCTGCACGGCGGCAAAGGCGGTCATCAGGATCACCGTCGTGTCAGGCGACTCCTGACGCGCACGCCGGAACAGCGTCAGGCCGTCCATGCCGGGCAGGCGCACGTCGCAGATCATCACGTCGAAGACCTGGCTCGTGAGCAGCTCCAGGGCCTGAGCCCCACTCATCGCCACGGCGACACGGTGACCGGCATCACGGAGAGCCTCGCTGGCCGCGAGCCCGATGTCGGGCTCGTCGTCGACCAGAAGGACATTCAGACCCAGGCCCGGGCCCAGGGCTGCGTCACCGGTATCGGACGCGAGAGTTCCGGCTGCTGCAACGCTCATGGTGAACATTCTTTTAAGGTCGCGTATGTACGAAACAAGAGCGGTCCGCGCCCGGACCGCTGGAGCCCGACGTAACCTCGCCGGCGGCTGTGTTACCGAACCGCAACCGCAGCGCGGCGGCTCGGCTGTAACGTATGGATATATCGTCCTTTGTCGCGGCGCTCGGGCTGGCACCTCCGCTGCAACGTGCGAAGGCAGGACGAGGTGACGGCATGCGATCACTCCTATGGCGGTGGATGCTGGCGGTGGCGCTGGGCTGCGGGTGGGGCGCTGCGACCTCCCGCCACCAGGACAGCGCGGGCTCGGTCAGGAAATGGGCCTGCATGAATTCAAATTCACAAGTCGATTCGATGACGCCAATCGTTACGCCGGCTTCAGCCCCGAACGGGCAGCGAGGCCTTTAACTTTTTTTGATAATCAGCCGCAGGCCCCCGCACATATCCCGCAGTTAACCACCCTGGGGGTTTCCAGATGCGGCTTATCAGGACCAAGAAGATGCTGCTCACGGCCGGCGGCTGTGCAGCACTGGCGTTTGCCTTGCTCGTTCCCGGATGCGGCGGCGGCAGCGGCGATGACACCGGAACCGGCGGCGAAGGCACGGGTGGCACGTCCGCGACCGGCGGCCACGTCGGAACCGGCGGCAGCACCGGCGGCTCGGTCGGCACCGGCGGAACCGGCTTCGGGACCGGCGGCTCGGTCGGCACGGGCGGTCACGTCGGCTCTGGCGGCTCGGTCGGCACCGGCGGCGAGACCGGCGGTGGTGGTCGCCTGGGCGGCGGCGGCGACTTCGGCGGCGGCGGTCGCCTGGGTGGTGGCGGCGGCGACTTCGGCGGCGGCGGTCGCCTCGGCGGCGGTGGCGGTCGTCTCGGCGGCGAAGGCGGCCGCCTGGGCGGCGGCGGCGGTCGTCTCGGCGGCGAAGGCGGCCGCTTGGGCGGCGGCGGCGGTCGTCTCGGCGGTGAAGGCGGCCGCCTGGGCGGCGGCGGCGGTCGTCTCGGTGGCGAAGGTGGCCGCCTGGGCGGCGGCGGCGGTCGTCTCGGCGGTGAAGGTGGCCGCCTGGGCGGCGGCGGCGGTCGTCTCGGCGGTGGCGACACCGGCGCGGCCGGCGCTGATGCCACGGCTGCCGACACGGCCGATTGAGAAGTTCTCACGCATCGCTCGCGCGGGGGGCCGCTGATCCGCGCGAGCCGTGTGGCGCTTTTCAGAGCGCATGAACTTCGGAGCCCGCCTCTCCCGAGGCGGGCAGGTCGTCGGCTTGTTCGTGTGCGGCCAGCAGCTCGCGCAGCTCGACCCCGGTGATCGTCTCTTTGCTCAGCAAGACCTGAGCGGCCCGGAGCAGCACTTCGTGGTGGCGTGACAGCGCCTCGGTCGCGCGCTCGCGCTGCTCGTCGATGATGCGCCGCACTTCGTCGTCGATGGCGCGCGCGGTCTGTTCGCTGTACTCGCCCCGAGACGGCGGCTCCGTGGCCGCGTTCAGGAGCACCGTGCGCCGGTCCTTCTCCAGGCTCACCTGGCCCAGGCGCGGGCTCATTCCGTACATCTTGACCATGCTGCGGGCCAGGTCGGTCGCCTTGCTCAGGTCGTCGTGGGCGCCGGTGGAGACCTCGTCGTAGACCAGCTCCTCGGCGGCGCGCCCGCCCAGCAGGGTCGCGATCTTGTCCTTCAGCTCGCTCTCGGTCATCAGGAAGCGATCCTCGGTGGGCGCCTGCAGCGTGTAGCCCAGGGCCGAGATCCCGCGCGGAATGATCGAGATCTTCTGGACCCCCTGACCCGAAGGCATCGAGAGCGCGACCAGCGCGTGACCGAGCTCGTGGTGAGCCACCCGCTTCTTCTCGGCCGGGGAAAGCACGCGGTTCTTCTTCTCGAGCCCCGCGACCACGCGCTCGACCGCTTCCTGGAGCTCCGACATGCCGACCTTCTCGCGGTCGCGGCGCACGCCCAGCAGCGCCGCCTCGTTGATGATGTTCGCCAGGTCGGCGCCCACGAAGCCGGCGGTCATGCTCGCGATGACCTCCAGGTCGCGCTCCGACTCGATCGGGACACGGCGGGCGTGCAAGTTCAGGATGGCCAGGCGCGCGGACCGGTCGGGCCGGTCGACCAGCACGTGGCGATCGAAGCGGCCGGCGCGCAGCAGCGCCGGGTCGAGGATCTCCGGTCGGTTCGTGGCGGCCATCAAGATGACACCGACGCGCGCGTCGAAGCCGTCCAGCTCGACCAGCAGCTGATTCAGCGTCTGCTCGCGCTCCTCGTGCGTGACGGGGCCCACGCCGCGGGCCTTGCCCAGCGCGTCCAGCTCGTCGACGAAGATGATGCACGGCGCCTTCCCCTTGGCCTGCTCGAACAGGTCGCGCACGCGCGCGGCGCCCACGCCCACGAACATCTCGACGAAGTCCGAGCCGCTGATCGAGAAGAAGGGCACCCCGGCCTCGCCGGCCACCGCCTTGGCCAGCAGCGTCTTGCCTGTGCCGGGCGGGCCGATCAGCAGGACGCCCTTGGGCAGCTTGGCCCCCAGGCGGCCGAAGCGGGCGGGGGTCTTCAGAAAGTCGATGACCTCGCACAGCTCCTCCTTGGCCTCGTCGGCGCCGGCCACGTCGGTGAAGCGGACGTTCACGTCCTTCTCCATGTAGACCTTGGCCTTGCTGCGCCCGACCGCGAGGAACCCGTTCTGGCCGACCTGACCCGCGCGCCGCATCATCATCAGCCAGAAGAAGGCCAGCAGCGCCACCGGCACCAGCCAGCCCCCGGCGTCGTGCCAGAAGCTGCTCTCGACCACGCCGGTGATGCGGACGCCGTGGGCCTGCAGCTGCCGCATCAGGTCCGGATCCTCGACCCGGACCGTCTCGAAGGCGGCGCCGGCGGGGACGAGCCCGGGGCGCAGGTTGTTGTGGGGCTCGGACGGCGGTGGCGTGGTCGGCTTCATCCGCCCGCGGATCAGCGTCTGCCCGACCGCGACCTCCTCGACCTTGCCGCCGTCGACCGCAGCCTTGAAGTCGCTGTAGGAGGTCCGGGTGGGCTGCAGGTACGCAGAGACCACCTGCTGGAGCAGAAGGACGGCCCAGAACGCGATGATGAGGTAGCCAACCGAGAACCTGACCTTCTTCTTTTCGCCGTCCATCGAGTTCAACGTAAGGCTCAGATCCGGCGCCGCAGGCCATCCTGGACGCGTCACGCCTGCGTAACAGTGTTTCCGGGAGCGTGTTACGGCCTGACGGGTAACGGTCGGGCCGCCAGGGGCGAAACGTCGAGCCGCCGGGGCCTTCCCGGCTGGCACGGCTCTTGAGATAGACCCTAGGCGGGGAAGGTCGAGGACCAGAAAAGGGGATGGCCGTGTTCGACAAGCTGCTGGGGGAAAAGGGACGGGGCAAAGGGCGGACCCGGGGGATCGGGAAGGTCGGCCGGTACGAGCTCCTGCACCCGCTCGGCTGCGGTGGGATGGCCGAGGTGTTCAAGGCTCGGGCGTGCGGTCCGGCCGGGTTCGAGCGCGACATCGTCGTGAAGCGGATCCTGCCGCAGTACACGCGCGATCCCGACTTCGTGCGGATGTTCGCCGACGAGGCACGCATCTTGGGAATGATGAATCACCCGAACGTCGTCCAAGCCTACGAGTTCGGCGAGGACAGCGGCACGCTGTATCTGGCGCTGGAGTACGTCGAGGGGCCGTCGCTGTCGAAGATCCTTCGCACGTTGCGGGCGGCCAATCGGCCGATGCCGCCGGTGATCGTGGCCTACGTCGCGCGCGAGATCTGCCGCGCGCTGGACTACGTGCACCGGCTGGAGAAGGCCGACGGCCAGCGGATGGACGTCGTCCACCGCGACGTGACGCCGTCCAACATCATGCTGACGCCGGCGGGCGGGGTGAAGCTGCTCGACTTCGGCGTGGCCAAGTTCGCCACTGCGGCCAAGTCGACGCGGGCGGGGACGGTCAAGGGGAAGCCCGCCTACCTGGCGCCCGAGCAGCTGGAAGGGAAGACCATCGACGGGCGGGTCGATCTCTTCGCGCTGGGGATCGTGATGCACGAGATGCTGACGCTCCAGCACCTCTTCGCGGGCGACAGCGATCTGCACACGGCCAAGAAGATCATGGAGATGAAGATCCCCAGCCTGTCCGCCAAGCGCGACGACGTGCCGCCCGATCTCGAGCGGATCGTGATGCGCGCGCTCGAGCGCGATCGCAAGCAGCGCTTCGCGACGGCGGCGGAGATGGCGCGGGCGCTGGACGACTTCGTGCTCGCCTCACGCCTGCACGTCGACGACGTCGCGGCGTTCATTCGCGAGGTTCAGGCGATGTCGGGGCCCCCGCGGCTGGTCTACGTCAACCCGGATCGGCAGGGGCCCGATCCCGAGGAGGCGCTCACGCGCCGCGATCGCGGGCTGCGGCTGCGGATGACCGCGCGTCGCATGCGGACGCCCCGCTTCGCTGCGCTGGCGGCGCTGCTGCTGACGATGATCGGGATCGGCACGGCGGTGGGCCTGCACGCCAGCACCGCGGCCGCCCACAACAACAGCGGTACGCCCGCGGCGGAGCACCACAGCGCCGCCGCTGCCACGCTCGCGCGTTGATCGCGCGAGCTCATCGCGGGGGGCGCGGGACCCTTTGAGGGTCCCGAACCTAGTTGTTCAGAGCGAGCGGCGAGCAGGTCCCGCCGGAGAGGATCTGCTTGTACAGCTTCTTGAAGCGGGGCTCGAGGGGGCGATCGATGGTGCGCTCGCGCCGGCCTGGATCGTGGATCGTGATGCGGCCTTCGGTCAGCTCGGGGGCGGGCGTGTTCATCACCGTCGCGAACGCGTGATCGAGCACGGCGATCCGGTGCGGGTAGTGCCGCGGGTACCCCTTGTCGATGTAGCGCGGCCCGTGGTTGTAGTGCGCCCACCAGGCGTGCGTCTTGTGATCGCACGGAACCTCGCGCGCGACCTTGTAGCGGTGCCCGGAGGCGTCCAGCTTCACGATGGTCTTGGTCATGACGGCGCCCCCGTCGCGCCAGCGCGCCAGCTCGCGCGCGCCCAGTTCGATGTTCTTCACGGGGTCCATCAGATCCTTCCAGGCGACGCCACGCACGTGTCCGTTCGTGCAGCGGTCGTGCTCATCGAGCATGCAACGAATGCCCATGAGACCGCCGTCCTTGGCGTAGACCTTGCCGTTGCGGGTGTAGACGCGCGCCGCTTTCTCATTCATGTCGCTCTCGTTGGCCATCACGGCCAGCAGCAACGACGCGCTCAGATCGTGACGCTTTGCTGACGTGGCAACCGCGTCAGCAATCCGCCCACATTGAGAGGGCGTCCAGGCTGGGGTCTGCCACCTAATCTTCTCTTTTACGGCGCAGATGGTCTGGGCCAAGCATGCATTGGCATGGCCTTCGCTGTGGGGGGCAACGACTGCGGGGGCGGCGGTTGCGTCGGGGGCAGGGGCCGTTTCTTCGGGAGCGGCGGCGGTTCCGTCAGAGTCAGGGCCGGTTCCGTCGGAGGCAGGGGCGGTGGGGGAGGCCGGGTCGGGTACCGAGGTCGGCGCCGCATTCGCAAAAGAGGGCGCCCAACTTGCAAGCACGGTGGCCGTACCAAGAGACAACGAAAGCTTTCGCAAATCGGCGAGCACGGTTACTTCCCCCCTTTCGATTTGGGCAGATGCCGAAAATCAAGCGTTTTCGGCTGTCGGGGCTGGGCCGTCGCGGGTCCCGCGTCGGGTGCAAAGGTTTGATCCGGACGACAGCCAAGGCAAGTGCCTTGTCAAAAAAAAGCGCGGCGCTGCGCGGCACCAACAAATCAGAAACAGCAAAAAGGAAAGCGGCCCATTCTGCGAGAACGATGTACGCCGTCGCCGCAGTCGCGAAGGATTCCGCCGCGGGTCAGAATGTATCGGCCGATGTCCCGATCTCCTTCACCGAAGTATCAAACGTTCGAGAAGTCCGAAGGTTCCCACCTTCCACCACGATCTGCGACGACCAGCCCGCTCGCCACGCCGATCATCGAGGCTGTCTGGCGCGCGGCCGCAGAACGCGTGGGTTTCACCCTGCTGCGCAACCGCGATGCGTACGCGACCAGCGACGGCAGGGGGGTGATCGCGATCGCCGAGGACGATCTGCTGGATGGCGACGATGCGGTCGCGCAGCTGATCTTTCACGAGCTCTGTCACGCCATCACCGAAGGGGAAGGCGCGCTCGGGTTGCCGGACTGGGGGCTCGAGAACCGCGCCGAGCACGCCGTGCGCGAGCACGCCTGTCTGCGCTTCTCCGCCGATCTGGCGGGGCGGTTCGGGTTGCGCGCGGCGATGGCGCCGACCACCGACTATCGCGCGTACCACGACGCGCTCCCGGAAGATCCGCTGGCTGACGCGCCGGATCCGGCAGTCGAGATCGCGCGCCGGGCACGCGAACGGTTCCAGGCCTCGCATTGGCGCGCGCCGCTCGAAGAGGCGCTGGCGCAGACCGCGTCGCTGCTGGGCGCGCCCGCTGCGTCCTTGCACCCGGCCGGCTTTCCCTGGGGCCCCGCCGCCGAGACCTGCGGGAGCTGCGCCTGGATGTATCGGGGCGGTCGCGGCCCGGCCGTCGAACGCTGCCGCCAGACGGCGCGCCCCAACGAGGACGGCCAGCGCGTCGAGCCGACGGCGCGGGCCTGCGCGCGCTGGGAGGCGCCGGTCGACTGCCGGACCTGCGGCGCTTGCTGTCGCGAGGCCTATCATTCGGTGACCGTGTCGGTGCGCGATCCGGTGGTCTGGCAGGAGCCGGCGCTGATCGTGCGCAACGGGCACCGGTTCGAGATCAGGCGCGAGGGCCCGCGCTGCGCCGCGCTGGCCGTTCAACCCGACGGCGCCTCGCCGTACTCGTGCACGATCTACGAGCACCGGCCCAAGCCCTGTCGAGAGTTCGCGGCCAACGGTCGGCATTGCCTGGACGCCCGACGCCGCGTCGGTCTCAGCGTGTCTTCCTAGATGGGAACCCTCGAAGGGTTCGCATACCCTCCCGCGTAGCCCACCGATGTCCGAGACGATCGATCTGTTCGTTCCGCTGGCCGCCGGCGACGAGCCGCTGGCCTTGAGGGTCGAGCGCGCGCTCGGCTGGGCCCGGGGCAGCGCGGGCGAGCTGCGGGTGGTGCGTCGCGCCCTGGACGCGCGCAAGGGCCGGCCGCTGGGGCACCGGCTGCGAATCCTGGTCGCGCGCGCGGGGGAGGGGCTGTCACCGGCCAGCCCCCCGCGCGCCGCGCCCCGCTGGCCGAGCGGCCGGCCGGTCCCGCGCGTGGTCATCGTCGGATCGGGGCCGGCCGGTGCCTGGGCGGCGCTCCGCCTGGCCGAGGCGGGCGTGCCGTCGACGGTGCTCGAGCAGGGCAAGCCCGTGCAACCGCGCCGTCACGATCTCGCGCAGATCACGCGCGGCGAGCTGGAGCCCAGCTCGAACTACTGCTTCGGCGAAGGCGGCGCCGGGACCTACTCGGACGGCAAGCTCTACGCGCGCGCCAAGGATCGCGCCGGCGTCGCCGAGGTCCTGGCCGATCTGGTCCGCTTCGGCGCGCCGTCCGACGTCGAGATCGAGGCGCGCCCGCACGTGGGGTCGAACCGACTACCGCGAGTCCTCGATCGGCTGCGGGCGCACCTGGCCAGCCTGGGCGTCACGTATCGGTTCGAGACCGGCGCCACCGGCCTGCGCGTCGAGCGGGGCGCGATCCGCGCGGTTCAGATCGACGGCGGCGAGCTGCCAGCCGATGTCGCGATCCTGGCGGTGGGGCACTCGGCGCGCGCGGTGTACGCCTGGGCCGCCGCCGGCGGCGTGGCGCTGGTTCGTAAGCCCATCGCCGTCGGCGTCCGCATCGAGCACCCCCAGCCGCTCATCGACCGCATCCAGTACGGCGCCGCCGCCGACGATCCCAGGCTGCCGGCCGCCTTCTACGAGCTCACCGCCCAGTGTGGCGGGCGCGGGGTCTACAGCTTCTGCATGTGCCCCGGGGGCTGGATCGTCCCCGCCGCCACCGAGCCCGAGGGCGTGGTCGTGAACGGCATGAGCCTGTCGCGGCGCGACTCCCCCTTCGCCAACGCGGGGCTGGTGGTGTCGGTCGACGTCGCCGACTTCGGCCCCGACGCCGACGGGCCGCTGGCCGGCGTGGCCTTCCAGCGCAGCATCGAGCAGGCGGCGTTTCGGGCGGGTGGTGGGCGTTTCCGGGCCCCCGCGCAGCGCCTGGGCGACTTCCTGGCCGCGCGTGCCAGCGCGCGCGTCGCGGACTCCAGCTACCGTCCAGGACTGGCCCCCGGCGATCTGGGCGCCGTCCTGCCGCCCTTCGTCGTCGACGCGCTCCGGGGCGGGTTGCGCCAGATGGGCGCTCGCATCCCGGCGTTCCTGCACCCCGACGCCACCCTGATCGCCGCCGAGACGCGGACCAGCGCTCCGGTCCGTTTCGTGCGCGACACCGAGACTCTGGTCTCACCGTCCGCCGCCGGGCTCTATCCCTGCGGCGAGGGCGCGGGATACGCCGGCGGGATCGTCAGCGCCGCCCTCGACGGCGCCCGGGTCGCCGAGCGAATCCTCGCCGCCGCCTAGAACCAATGCCGTTCAGTTAAGGCGCCAGGACGCGCAGATCGGGCGCTCTCTGCGCCTCTCCCGCGAATGCGGCGAATGCGGGGGAGGCCGCCGAGCCGCAGGCTCGGCGGGTGGGGTCCGGACCTCTCCCCGACCCTCTCCATGCTTTCGCATGGAGAGGGGGAAGGAGCCCCTGCGTGAACGGG
>Ga0335083_10011990_pt1 | contig 10393 bp, 6 predicted proteins | sample Lox_Sample_42_FD_206716 | JGI IMG/M metagenome (GOLD analysis project Ga0335083, IMG submission 206716) | Soil microbial communities from Loxahatchee National Wildlife Refuge, Florida, United States - Lox_Sample_4.2 | ecosystem: Environmental > Terrestrial > Soil > Wetlands | place: USA: Florida... | reverse complement strand
ATTGTCCGCGGTTTGCAATAGCAAAATGATCGGGGCGCAAATGCTTCCGGCGTACAAAAAGCAGTTGAAAATTGTTACACCTATCGATCTTCATAATTCTTCGGATACCTAGCTTCCGCCAACCGTTGGGTTGACGAGGAGCGCAACTTCACAAGCCCGCCAGGGTTCACTCCGACATTCCAGGGTCCGCGAATCCAGATCGGATGCCGTGATGGGGCAGCACAATGGAGGTCGCGATGAGGTCCAAAGCTTCGCTTCTTGAAAATGTTCTCGTGCTAGCTCTTATTGGCATTCTTGCCGGCGCACTGGCCGGCTTGGGTGTGGGGGCCATGACCGGCCGGTCCTCCTCAACAGCAACGTCCAGTCAATAGCTGCCTGACCCTTTTTTCCGGGCAGAGGCCGGCATCTTCGTCCGGAGGCCAACGCATCTCACCAACCTTAGGAGCAGGCGGGCTTGTGCCTTCAGTTAGGGTCTGGGACGGCACTGTAACCGAGTGGACCGCCGCTTCTGCGTCGTGGCTCAGGCCAGATGCAATGACCAGTTCTTGCGGGGGAGTCGGCTTGACTTGCCTATCCGTCAGATGTTTAAGTAGTTACTTACTTTTTCCGCCAGTTCCAGTGACCAGCAGCTGCGGGCGACGCACGCCCGGGCACATGCGCCGGCGAGGTTCTGCATAACAGTGCATCCCTCATCTCACCACTGGTTTGTCAACACGATCTGGACGAAACAAATTGAGCGCAAGAACTGACTTGATTGCATCGGAGGAACGCGTGAACGTAGATCGCCGTTGGTGGGGCACATCCGTGCTTGCTGTTCGCATCCTGTTTGCCGGGTTGGTCTTGCTGGGGACCGGGTGCGCCATTCTCGGGTGGGGGACCCGCTTCGGAAAATCCGTTCGCACTCAAGACAATGTTCTAAAGCCGTCGTTCGCAGGTATCGACCCAGCTGCACCGTCGCAGACTACAGCGCATTCCATCCTGGCGGGGCTGCCGCTGATTTTCGAGCCGAATCGGGGGCAGGACAATTTAGATCCTGCCGATCTCCATGCCCAATTCGTCACCCACGGTTCGGGATATAGCCTTGTTTTCGGGAACGATGGAGCCTTGCTTAACCTCGCTTCCCACCCGCGGTCGGCAGGATCTTCCCGGGTCAAAGGGCGGTTCCAAACCTTGCAGATGAAGATCGCAGGCGCGTCCTCATTGGTACGTTTGACTGGCGCGGACCTACTCCCGGGCAAAAGCAACTACTTCATCGGAAATGATCCTGGAAAATGGCGGACGGGTGTGCCGCAGTTCGCGCGTGTTCGCTATGAGAATGTTTATCCCGGCATCAACCTCGTCTTTTACGGGAAGCAGGGACATCTTGAGTACGACTTCGAGGTCTCGCCCGGGGCGGATCCCTCCCAAGCCGAACTCGAATTCCAGGGCGCAAGAAGAATCGAGCTGAAAGATGGTTCGCTGTTCATCTGCGGAGACAACGGAAGCGTCCAACTCGAAGCGCCCAGTATTTATCAAGAGATTGATGGCCGCAAGAAGCTGGTCGACGGCTTTTTTGTGCTGCGTGCTGAGAATCGTGTTGGATTCGCGGTGGGCGCCTATGATCATTCCCAGGACCTGATCATCGATCCGATCTTGAATTTCTCCACCTTTTTCGGCGGCACTGGCGACGAGCATCAGACATCTGTCACGGTGGATGGCAGCCTGAATATGTATCTCAGTGGTTCCACAACATCGCCAAACCTTCCAGTCACCTCAGGCGTATTTCAGGGAACGCTGGCGGGTGCCGAGAATGTGTACATCGCGAAAATTCAGCCGCCCTTGGGTTCCATTCCTGCACGCTTGGAATCGTTGACGTATCTTGGCGGCAGTGGCACCGATTATCCCGTTGGCATCGCAGTGGATGGCGCAGGCGATCCGTTTGTGGCCGGGACGACTACATCGGGCAATTTTCCGACCACCGGGACGGCTTATCAATCAAGTCCTGCCAGTACTGGCACTCACGTCTTTGTCACAAAGCTCAAATTCGATTTTACTTCGCTGGATTACTCTTCCTACCTGTCGGGCAATGGTACGGATCTTGCCACCGGGATGACCACCGATTCACAGGGAGATCTTTACGTCACTGGAACCACCACTTCGATTGAGACAGCGAGCAAGGATCAGTTTCCGGCTACCAATATTCCGAATATGCTGCCCTTCCAAACTACGACGCGAGCTACGATCGGAACGCCTCAGTTCTTCGTCACCAAGGTGAATCCGAGTGCGCCGGGCATTGGCAGCATCTTGTACTCGACTTACTTCGGCGGAGGAACGTTCAACGGCACGGTCGTCGCAACCGGCGGCGGCATTACGGTCGACACGAATCAGAATGTCTATTTCTCAGGTACAACAAACTTCACCTACAGCGGCGTAAGCAGCGTGACCGATTTCCCCATCTTGAATGCATACCAGCCATGCTTGAATTCGGCGCCGGCAACGACCATTGTGCCACCACAGACCTGCCCCACCTCATCCAGCGGAGCGCCAGATGCCTTCGTCGCGAAGCTCGATACGAAGCCCGGCACCGGACAAGGGCAGCAGTTAGTCTGGTCGACATACGTGGGGGGCACCGGGAATGATTCGGGAACGGGTGTAGCTATCGATTCCGGGGCTGCCAACGTTTTCGTGGTGGGAACGACGAACTCAACGGACGTCGTCAACTCCTCGTTGGTCAAGAGCTTTGCTCCCTACCAGGCGTGTCTCAATAACGTCACTCTAACTCCTCCACTCGGCACCGTTACCTGCGACGCCCAACCGAATAATCCACCCTCAAACGACGCCTTTGTTGCGCGCCTGTCAAATCCTTCCACCACAACCACCGGGACTCCAGTCACTGTTGCGCTTAGCTATTTTTCGTACGTAGGTGGAAGCAATGACGAGACAGGAACAGCGATCGCGGTAGATTCCAATAGTGGCGCGCTCATCACGGGATCCACCACCTCACCTCTTGTGCCTCCGGCAACGGCAGGAGATCCGCCACAGGCTGGGAGTTTCCCCGTTTTTCCGTATCCCAGTTCAGTGCAAAGCAGTCTGAACGGTACGCAAAACGCATTCATCGCGAGACTTAACTCGGGGGCCACTGTCGGGCAAACCACCATAGCCTCATGGGCCACCTACTTTGGCGGGAACAATACAGACACGGGTACCAGTCTTGCGCTCGACGTGAATCAGAATACTTACGTTGCGGGCGATACCAACTCTACGGCACCCCAGTTTCCGGTTGGGAAGGCGCTGCAGGCACAGAACGGCGGCGGTTATGATGCTTTCCTGGCGGAACTGGGCACGGCGGTAAGCCTCTCGATTAACGGCGTACTGACCATAGGCACCGGTCAGCAGTTCATCAGCGCCGGCACTCCCGCAACGTTCACTTACACCGTGACCAATAACGGCCCCGATCTGGCCAGCAATATCGCCATCCTGGCAGACTTCAGCCACACCGGTATTCCCGTGACGAATGTGAGCGCGACGATCAGTTCGGGGACATGCGGAGGCTCGGGAAGCACCAACACCAGCATCAGTTGCGGCCCGGTGTCGCTGCAATCCGGATCGACGGCGACCGTCACCATCACTTTGACTCCGAGCGCAACCAGCAACGGAACGTCGCCGGTCTTCTTCAACGGTGGCACAGTGCAGGCGATCAGCGCCGACAACGTTGTGCTGGCGCAGACATCCGTCCCCGCGCAGATGACGGATTTCCTCATGTCGGTGAGTCCGGGCCAGCAAGCAATTCCGGTGGCAGGAGCCACCGCGACTTATACCGTGCAGCTGACTCCCCAACCCGTGTATTCTTCCAGCATCACCGTTTCCTGCTCCGGGTTGCCCGCCGCTGCCAGTTGTTCCCCGAAAACGGTGTCATTGCCGACTCAGAGCGGTGCCTCGGTCGCGATGGCCATCACGACGACTGCTCGCCCGGTTACCAGCCCTGCCGCAAGCCTGTTCACGCGCCATTTCTATGCTTTGTGGCTGATGATTCCGGGCATGGCGCTGGTTGGAGCAGGCGGAAAACGGCGCCGCGAAAAGATCGTCGGTTTCCTGACGCTATGCGTGATGTTTACGTTGGTGTTGCTGATCCCTGCCTGTAGCAGCAGTAAGTCGACGACTCCAGTCAGCGGCACGCCCGCCGGCAACTACACCATCACACTTACCGCTGCGGCAGGAAGTGATTCCAAGAGCCAGACGGTCACGCTGACGGTGCCGTAAGCGGCGAAGGTCGCACGATTCGTCGAACTCGTGTTCCTGCTGGTTTGAGAATCTTGCCGGCGAGGACTAGGCGCCCGCCGAGAGCTTGTGGTGCCCGCCCGATTCGGCAATTCCATACTGCCGAATCTTGTATAGCAGGGCCTTGTAGCTGATCTGCAGGATCGCTGCGGCCTGCTTGCGATTCCAGTTGGTCTGTTCCAGTGCGCGAGTGATAGCGAGCGCCTCCGCCTCATCTTTCGCCGAGCGCGCCAGCGACTTGAGCCCTCCCGCATCGCTCGCCTTGGAAGATTCCCCCGGCGTCGATCCGTTTCCGTCATTGCGCGGCAGAAGTTCGGAGATGGCCAGGTTTTCGTCCCCCAGGATCAGATAACGCTTCAGGAAGTTATTCAACTCGCGAAGATTGCCGGGCCACGAATGATTGTGGCAGGCCTGCAGCAAGGTCGGTGAGAGTGGCAGCGGAGCCCTGGCATACCGCTCGGCCATACGCGTCATCGAGTGCTTCAGAAGAACAGGGATTTCCTCGCGCCGCTCGCGCAGTGGCGGCAGACTCAAAGTAAAAGCGTTGAGGCGATAGTACAGATCCTCGCGCAGTCGTTTGGTCGCGAGCGCTTCCGGGATGTTAATGTTGGTGGCGGCGAGAATCCGAACATCGACCTTGATCACCGACCGGCTTCCCAGCCGTGAAAACTGCTGATCCTGCAAAACGTGCAGCAGCTTGGCCTGCAGTAGCGGCGGCATCTCGCCGATCTCGTCCAGCAAGATCGTCCCTTTGTTGCACAGTTCGAACTTCCCGGGCTTGGCGTGCGTCGCGCCTGTGAAGGCGCCGGGTTCGTATCCGAACAACTCGCTTTCCAGCAGATCAGCCGGAACCGCCGCGCAATTTACTTTCAAAAATGTCCGATGCGCCCGCGGCGAGAGCTTGTGAATCAGCCGAGCCAATACTTCCTTGCCCGTACCGCTTTCGCCGAGCAACAGTACGGGGATATCCACGTTCGCCACCAGCGCGGCCTGCGAGCGAATCTTCCGCATCGCCGGGCTGGCGGCAATAAAGAAAACGTCGTCGGCGAGTTCCTCCACCTCGCCGCCAAAATTCTGCTTGCCTTGTCCCATGGCAAGATCGATCACCGAATCCAGTTCCGCCTTCTGAAAGGGCTTCGTGAGGTAATCCTGCGCGCCCAGCTTCATCGCCTGAACGACCTTGCGCGTGTCATTCACGCACGACAGCATTACGACCCTGGTCGCAGGATGTTTCTGCCGTAACTGCTCAAGCGTTTGCAGGCCGTCAATACCTGGCATCAGTACATCGAGCAACACCAGATCGGGCTCAAGACCTTTTTCGACCTTCTGCAGCGCCTCTTCGCCGGTAGTCGCGGTTTCGACTTTGTAGTCGTCGACCTCCAGGAGTGTCTTGATATAGCGCAGCATGCCGGGTTCGTCGTCCACCAGCAGGATCTTGGCGGTGTGCTTCATCGATGTTTTCCTTTGCCGGGGGCGGCGACCGGTTTATACGGGATCAAGAACGAAAACTTGCAGCCCGCACCAGGATCGCTTTCGACCCATATTTTACCGCCCATGGCCTGGACAAGGCGGCGCGCGATCGCGAGGCCCAATCCCATCCCGTCCTGAGCTTCGTTGCCGGGAAGACGGAAAAAGTCGTCGAAAACTTCCAGATGAAATTCTGCGGGAATGCCTGGGCCGGTATCAGAAACACTAACCTTCACTGAGTTGGGATGGCTTACATTCTGCCGCCGGCGTTCAGATGCGGAGGGAAGCGATGCCGAACGTCGCTCCCACATGTACGGCTCGGCATGGAGCCACACTGTTCCCGCTTGTGAGGTGAATTTGAAGGAATTTTCCAGCAGATTCGAGATGATACGTTCCACCTTGGGTGTATCGAAGGGAAACATCGGGAGCTTGTCATTGGCCAGGAAATAGAGTGCGATTCCTTTTTGCTGAAAGCGATTCGACCACAGACGGCACACGCCCGATAGGCAATCGTTGATATTGCCCATCTCGAACTGCATGCGCAGTCCACCTGTTTCCAGCGCGCTGAATGTCAGAAAATCCTGAATGAATTGCTGCAGGCGCTTGCCGCTGTCGCGCATATCCCGCAAGACTTCGCGCTGACGCTCGCTCAGGGGACCGAGCTTTTCGCTGTGCAGGAGCTCTACGTACCCGTTCAAGATCGACAGTGGCGTCTTAAGATCGTGCGCCGCGGAGGCGAGTGCATTCGTGGTCCTCTGATGCCGTTCCCGCAGCTCCTTGTATTCCTGCAGCAGATTTTCAGGATTGGGGACATCTGAATCGGCTCCGCCGGATGTGAGTAGCGGCTCCGTCGCGACCGCCGTTTCTGGCGCGCACGTGTTCTTGTGAGCAGAAGCCATGTGAGAAGTACCACAGGTTGACACGGGGAGAGAAAAACCGCACTCAACTGTCAACGAGGAGTGCCGGTAGAGGAAGGGTAAGGCACCGCCTATCTGTTGTCAACGAAAAATGCAGTGGAATTACCCAAGTGTAGCAAAACCTTGCACTTCCGCGCCAGGGCACCGCCATTTCATCGTTTCAGAAGAGCCGAAGAAAAGGAGAAGAAAGAGCTCGAAATCGGCCGCTTCTTTATGGAGTTACCCTCTTTGGTGTGGTTTTGATGCCATTATTGCTCCGAAGGTCTTGGCCCCTTTGGGCGGATTTGGCAGACTAGGTGCAGTTTAAAGGCGGGGAGGGGCGTTTATGGAGAGGTCTGGATGAACGGGGCAAAGTCCCAAAGTGAGCGGCGGAAGTGGTCCCGGTTGCCGCTGGCGATCCCGGTCTTTGTTCGCAGTCGAGACGAAAAGGGTAAAGAGTTCCTGGAGTTTGCCACCTCACTCAACGTTAGCGCGGGTGGAATGCTGGTCGCCATCCGCCGCACGCTGCCAGCTATCACGCAGATTCGGCTTGAGATACCCAGCGCCCCGGTCGCTGCCATGGCTCTACTGCCGCGCGCTGCACGCACGCTGAATGCCAAGACTCTCCGCACCACTCCGGCCGATGGATATTATCTTCTAGGTCTGAAGTTCGCCCGTCCCCTTCCACTCTCGGAAAAGGCTCCAACTCGCCGACGGAAGCTATTTTCAAGAATGTGAAAATATTTGCGCATTGAGTGCTGAAAAATGTTACTCTGACGTTGGCGCGCTCAGTACGGCGGTGCCCTGTTGCCGTTTCGCAGTAAATTTATACTTGTCATAGAGATGCTCTGAGTTCGCTGATTTCATGCAGAGCCCCTGCCGGATTTGGTTCTTGATGTGCTGAACTAGTTTCTCTCCCCTACTTTGGTAGATAACCAGCCATGACCAGTGTCAATACGCTCGTCCAGCCCTTAGGGGAAATGCCGCCCGAATCCATCGTTTTCGGACGGACCGAAACTATGCAAGCCGTGCGCGACCGCCTCAACAAGCTGGCGGGTGCGAACGTGCCGGTCTTAATTCAAGGCGAGAGTGGAACAGGGAAGGACATCATCGCCCGCATGATTCACGCCGCGTCCCCTTGGAAAATGGGCCCATGGGTGAAAGTGAATTGCCCGGCCATTCCTGGCACTCTGCTCGAAAGCGAATTATTTGGATACGAAAAGGGTGCATTCACCGGCGCCTATGGAGTGAAGCCTGGCCGCGTCGAAATGGCACATCGTGGCACGCTCTTCCTCGACGAGATTTCTGAGCTGGACATGTCGCTGCAATCTAAACTGCTGCAGCTTCTACAGGACGGCCAGTTCTGCCGGATCGGCGCTCAGGAAGACAAGAAAGTCGAAGTACGTGTGGTGTGCGCCACTAATCGCAAGCTTGAAGTGGAAATCGAAAACGGTACTTTCCGCTCCGATCTTTTCTACCGCATCAACGTTGTCAATCTTCATCTGCCTCCGCTGCGCGAGAGAGCGGCTGACATTCCGCAACTGGTCGACTATTTTCTCGAGTATCACAACCGCAAGTACAACTGTCGCGCGAAAGCCCTATCCAACGAGATGATGACGTCTCTCCGGAAATATCATTGGCCGGGCAACATCCGCGAACTCGAGAACCTGATCAAGCGGTACGTGATTCTCGGCAACGAGGAAGTGATCTCCGCTGATCTGCAGCCGCCCAACAATGACTTCTTCAGTACCGATATTCCGGTCGAAGGGCAGATTTCACTGAAGAAGCTGACCCGCCAGGCCGTTCGCGAACTGGAGCGTAAAGTGATCCTCAAAGTCCTCCAGAATCACCATTGGAATCGCAAGCGAGCCGCGCGTGCGCTCAACATCAGTTACCGGGCGCTGCTCTACAAGATTCGCGACGCAGGCCTGCCATCGAACCGTTCGCCAAAACCATCTCCGCCGACCAGTGGACCAGAAATCGCCGCCGATTAACTCCTGCGAGGGAAGTTGTGAACTCTGCGAACCGATTTCCCGCAGATCCGCTCGTACCGTAAGGCATTTCAGGTTCCTGTAAACCAACAAGATTCTGTTGTGGTGAGCGGCGGAACGAGATCGCGAAGCGAATGAGTTCAGACCCGAAGTATCCCTGTCCGAAACATGCTTTGGGTAAACTCGGTTAGCTGCGCAATTCTGATAGCGCCTTGCGAGCGTCCTCGTAATCGGGCTTGAGCTTCAAGGTTTTTTCCAACTGCTGCTTCGCTTGCGGCAACTGGTTGGACTTCTGATAGGCGAGCCCCAGATGGTAATGCAGTACCGGATCATCAGGAGAGCCAGATTTTTCTATCAGCCGCAGAGCTTCCTGAAACTGGCTGATCGCCGACTGATAAATCCCTTTGTGGTAGTATGCCCAACCCAGCGTGTCCGCGGCGTTGGGTGAATTTGGCATTCCTCTACGCGCCGTTTGCGCCATCCCCATCGCTACATCCACATTCCCACCCTGTTCCAGCAGTACATAGGCAAGATTGTTGGAAGCCAGCGGATCATCCGGCGCAAGGCTCAGAGCCTGCTGATACATCGACTTAGCCTGGTCCCAGTTTTTCCTGGCTTCGTACATTTCTCCCGCCAGTATGTAAAAGCTCACTTGGCCTGGATTGTCTTTGCTGGCTTGCGAGTAAGTCGCGATCGCCTGATCCAGTTCGCCTTGCTGCGCTTGCACTTTGCCGAGTTTCTCCAACGCGTCGATGTTGTTCTTGTCGAGGGTCGTTGCCTTCCGTAGGGCGGCCTCTGCGCCGGAGTAATCCTTCTTGCCATCGAATAGGGCCGTCGCCAGCAGGTCGTAGAAATTGCTGTTGTTTGGAGATTTGGCGATCTGGGCATTCGCAGCGGCGATCGCCTTGTCATACTGCTTCTGTGCGACGTAAGTATTCATCAAGCCGCTCAAAGCATCTGCCGACGCAGGATCCTTCTCCAACGCTTCCTGGTAAAGCTTTTCGGCCTCAGCGAAATGCTTCTGAGCAAGCTGCACGTTCCCCAGTTGATAATAAGGCGCGAAGCTCTGAGGGGCTCGGACTCTTGCATCCTCCGCGTCCTTTTGGGCCGCGGCGTATTGCTGGCGCGCAACCTCTGCCAAGCTGCGAATCAAGTAACCATCGGGTGAATAAGGTTGCGACTGAACAATCTGGTCCGCAGTCGACATTACGGCATCGATCTCGCCGCGGCTGATTTCCAGGCCGGCGATTAGGCGTTGCGCTTCCGTCATGTCCGGCTTGATCCGTACCGCTTCGCGCCATTCCGCTTCGGCATGCCTCAAGTCCTTCTGTTGCGCAAAGGCCATTCCCAATTGATAGTGAGCTACCGCGCTGTTCGGATCGTTCTTCAGGGCGGCCTGCAAAGACTGCACCGCTCCTGCTGCATCGTTCTGCCGCATTTGAATCTGTCCTTTGTAGACGAGGGCTTCGACATCATGCGGCGTCGACTTCAGAATCTCACTGTTGAGCTTTGCGGCCGCATCCACACGATTCTTAAGAATCAAGATTTGGATGTAGTTCTTCTTGGCCAAAAGATCTTTGGGATGATCTTTAAATATCGATGCGTACTCGGTTTCGGCGTTGTTCAGGTCGCCGATGGCGAAATAAAAATCCCCTAACATCCGATACCCCTCAGGATTGTCCGCAAGATCTTTCTTGGTCTGCTTGAGAAATGCCTCAGCATCGTCACGTTTGCCCTGTTGCATCAGGAGCCGAACCAGGGCAGCGCGCGGTGCGGAATTCT
>Ga0335083_10011987_pt1 | contig 10394 bp, 10 predicted proteins | sample Lox_Sample_42_FD_206716 | JGI IMG/M metagenome (GOLD analysis project Ga0335083, IMG submission 206716) | Soil microbial communities from Loxahatchee National Wildlife Refuge, Florida, United States - Lox_Sample_4.2 | ecosystem: Environmental > Terrestrial > Soil > Wetlands | place: USA... | reverse complement strand
GCCCTTCACTTGGCGCAGTTTCAGCCGCGCAGAGTCGAACACCGCGTTCCAAAGCGGACTGCCGCCGCAGACCGGGATCCCTTGTCGCCTGGGACATGGCTCTCCGAACGGCTCCATTTCGGTGAGAATCAGATCGCGATACAGCCGGACATCCTGACCGATCGAGAACCGCGAACGCGGAGTCGCCCGCCCGCAGCATGCGGTGCAGCAAGGTCGAGCGCGGTGCGCCGATGTTCTTCGACGAGTTCGCTCTGGCTGTCGCTGTCGTCGATCAGGATCCCGAGCGTCAACGGGTGGTCGTCATCACGTGAGAAGTACGAGACGATCCGCGGCACGTCGTTGTCGAAGACGCGGAAGTCTTCCCGGTTCAGGTTGTACACAGCGGCGCCGCGCAAGTCGACCACCGCGCATGGAATCGCAACCAGCTCCACCTGAGATCGGAACGCCGGCGGATCCTGAGAAAGTGCGGCGCACGTGAGGAAACTACCCAGCAGTGCGCGCTTCCACATTCCATAATTCTACATCTTCACGCCCCAATCGCCATACTATAGGAGCCTCGAAGCCGTAAGGCGCACGGAAAGCGCTACCGATATCAACTCGCATCAGGCTTCTGGCCGCGGCGCTCGGTGTAACCGCATTGGTACACGACTGTTGCGGAATCGGACACCGTGCCCGCGGGCATCCCTGTAGAATGAACGCGCTCGGTTGGAACGCGGGATGCTGTATATGCCAGCCCTGCTCCGCGACCTCCGCTATGGCCTTCGCACCCTGCGCCACGATCTCGGCTTCGCCATCATCGCGATCCTTTCGCTCGCTCTGGGTATCGGTGCCAACACCGCGATCTTTCAACTGATCGATACGGTGCGGTTGCGCTCGCTACCGGTAGCGGAGCCGCAGCACTTGGCTTTGATTCAGTTCGCGGATGACAGCAAGCAGCGCGGCAGTCATGCCACTGCGTACCCAGCCCTCACCAATGCCCAATGGGAGCGCTTTCGAGACACACAAGACATGTTCTCCGGAGTCCTGGCGTGGTGGAGCAATGATTTTGATCTCGCCAGCGGAGGCGACCAGCGGCTGGCGCGAGGGATTTACGTGAGCGGGGACTTTTTCCGCGTTCTGGGCGTCCCCGCCGTGCGAGGGCGGGTCTTCACGGCTGGCGAGGATCATCGCGGCTGCGGCCTGCCCGGCGCGGTCATCAGCTATGCCTTCTGGCAGCGCGAATTCGGAGGCGATCCGTCGGCGATCGGCCGCAAACTCGCGCTCGACTACCATGACGTTGAGATCCTCGGAGTAACGCCCGCCGGATTCAACGGCCTCGAAGTCGGCCGCTCGTTCGATGTGGCCTTGCCCATCTGCGCGCAGGCCGCCATGACTGGTCCCGAAGGCAATTGGCTCGATAAGGGAACATATTGGTGGCTCACCACGGCGGGGCGGATCAAACCCGGCTGGACGCTGTCTCAGGTAAACGCGCGCCTGCAGGTTCTCTCGCCTGGTCTGTTTCGCGCTACGCTGCCCCCCAATTATCCGCCGGTCAGCATTCAGGATTACTTGAATCTGAGACTGACGTCGTCGCCGGCTGCCGCCGGAGTATCCATGCTGCGTGACAGTTATTCCGATCCGCTGCTGCTGCTGCTGATCACGGCCGGCCTGGTGTTGCTGATCGCGTGCGCCAATCTGGCCAATCTGATGCTGGCGCGAGCCACCGCGCGGGAGCACGAAATCGCCGTACGCATGGCGATCGGCGCGTCGCGCTGGAACGTGATCCGGCAGTTCGTGGCGGAAAGCCTGCTGCTGGCCACAGGCGGCGCCGTGGTTGGGTTTTACTTTTCGACGGCATTAAGCAGGCTGCTGGTAGCGTTTCTTTCGACCGGTGGCGATCCTTTGTCGCTCGACCTAGAGCCTGATGGCGCGGTGCTGACTTTCACCGCGGGTGTAGCCACACTCACCTGCATCTTGTTTGGTTTGATCCCCGCGTGGCGGGCCACCAACGTCTCCGCCAATGACGCGATGCGCGCCAAGGGCCGCGGCCTCACCGAGAGCCGCGACCGCATTGGACTCCGTCAGGTGCTGGTAGTGGCGCAAGTCTCTCTCTCCGTGGTGCTGGTAGTGGGTGCCCTGCTGTTTTCCGGCAGCCTGCGCAACCTTCTTTCCGTGGATGCCGGATTCCGCCAGAACGGCGTATTGATCGCCTCTCTGGATTTCCGGCGCTTGCCTGTTCCGCCTACACAGCGTGCCGCCTTCAAGCAGGGCATATTGGACAAACTCCGTGCCATTCCGGGCGTGGAAGGCGCCGGCGAGGTCCGCATATTGCCCCTTAGTGGCGACAGCACTAATAACCGGGTATGGATCGAGGGCAGCGATGGCCTCGCTAAGATGGACACCAACTTCAACTGGGTCAGTGGCGGCTATCTGAAGGCGATGGGAATTACGCTCCTGGCCGGCCGCGATTTCACGGTTCACGACTCGATGAATTCGCCGCGGGTCGCTATCGTCAATCAATCCTTCGCGCGGCGGCTGGGTCTGGGCGATAATCCGGTGGGCAAGCGGTTCCGCCGCGAGTCCACTCCGGCCTCGCCGGAACTCTCGGTCGAAGTCATCGGGCTGATGCGCGACACCAAGTATGAGAAGCTGCGCGAAGCATTCCGGCCGATCGCGTTTCTCTCGATTGAGCAGGAACGAGTCGATCCCGATGCCACATTTGTCATCCGCTCAACGGCGCCGCTTTCGGATTTGATCGCGCAGACGCGGGCCGTAATCCTCGGCGCGAACCGCGACATCACCACGGAATTCCGCTCGTTCGCCGACACCGTTGCCGATGGGTTGACGCGCGAGCGGCTGCTCGCAACACTCTCGAATTTCTTCGGCGCGCTGGCGACCCTGATCGCGGCCCTCGGTCTTTATGGCGTCATGTCCTATCTGGTGGCGCGGCGCACCAATGAAATCGGAGTGCGGGTGGCGCTCGGCGCGTCGAGCCGCGACATCCTCGTGCTAATCTTGCGGCAGTCGGCGGCGCTGTTGGCGGTAGGCTTGGCAGCCGGCACGTTGCTCTCTCTGGCGCTCGGACGCACGGTTTCGTCGCTGCTGTTCGGCTTGCAGCCCAACGACTCTAGCACCCTTGCCATTGCCGCCCTGCTGCTGGCGGTCGTAACCCAGACTGCCAGCTATCTACCCGCGCGCCGCGCCGCGCGTTTAGAACCGATGGCAGCCCTGCGTGAAGAATAAGTGCGCCGACCGGAGCAAACGGAGTCGCGGAATCCGCGCACACTCCGAAAGATAGCTACTACCGATATCGAGGGATAATGCCGTTTGTCGCCTGGTGAACCGGTGGGGCCTTCTGGATCGGTCCGTGGGGCGGCGACTTCCGCAAGTCGTGTTCGGATTACTTCCGGATGCGCCGTAACATAGGACGATGGCATTATTGTTCGGCTACACTGAACTGAATCAATTCAAAAAGGTATCCGTCAGCCTGTGCCGGTCCCGACGTATTTTGCGGGAGAAAGCTGGACCAGCAGCCGTCGCGATCGTGGAAATGCACGCTTCCACTGCTTTTTGCCGGATGCAGCGCGCTTTCTCCAATGGCGCGGTCCAAGGCGAATCTTGAGATACCACAACGCGATGTTTGCTACACTACTGCGATTCATGAAGCGTCACTCGATCCATTCCCTCACACTCGCGTTATGCTTTGCGGCTGGCGCGTTAGCGCAAACAGCGCCCCTCGCGGTCGTCGACGTCAACGTGGTGGATGTGGTGCGCGGCGAGACCCGCAGCCACCAGACGGTGTTAATTGCCAACGGCCGGATCGCCGCTGCCGGTTCCTCCGATGCTGTCAATGTCCCTGCACAGGCGATCCTGATCTCCGGGCAAGGCCGTTATCTCATCCCCGGCCTCTGGGATATGCACATCCATTTGCGCAGCAATCAAATCAATCCCGACGTTCCTCTGGTGGATGAAAACGCCGCCTTGCTCGATTTGTTTCTCCCCAATGGGGTGGTTGGCGTGCGTGAAATGGGAGGCGATCTCGCCGATTCCGTTTTCCGTTGGCGCGACGAGATTCGTGCGGGCAGACGCATCGGTCCCCGCATCCTTACGGCGGGACGCAAGATCGACAAGGACCCACCGGCGTGGAGCGGATCGCTCGGGGTAAAGACGCCCGAAACGGCGCGCGAGGCGGTGCGCCAGATGAAGCAAGCCGGCGCAGACTTCATCAAGGTCTACTTTTCAAACACTCCCCTGGAGGTTCTCCGCGCAGTGGTCGATGGGGCGCACAAGAACGGCCTTAAGGTCATCGGTCACCTGGCTAATAACATCTCCCTTCAGACGGCCGTCGAAATCGGACAGGACGGTATCGAGCATTCCTTTTATCTGATAGCCGCGAAACGCGACGCCTTCGAACAACTCGGCCGTGAAGCTGCCGCGAGACAGGGCACTCCGCTCGCCATGGAGCCCGGAGAACGGCAGGCACGATTGCTTTACTTGGAGGACGCCAAGGAGGAGGAACAGGTCTATGCGGCCATGGCCCAAAAACAAGTCTGGGTTACGCCAACGCTGACAGCGACTATCCGAGTTTGGCAGGAATTCGGAGAGCACGATTTCGAGTTCGACGATAGAAAGCGGTTTCTGTTCCCTGCCATTTTGGAGAGCTGGGACCCGAAGCTTGGGAGGCGAAAACCGCTTGGGAACCGCGAACGAGAAGTCCTCACCGAGTTGAACAAGCGCGCCCAACGAGCGGTGGTTGCCGCGCATAAGGCCGGCGTCCCCATGTTGGCGGGAACGGACTGCGGAGTCAACAACAACTATATGATTCCGGGATGGACGTTGCACGAGGAACTGGAGAACCTGGTGAAGGCCGGGCTTACGCCGCTGGACGCGTTGCGCATGGCAACCATCAACGCGGCCCGATGGCGGGGCGCGGATGCCACCGAAGGCACGGTGGAAAAAGGCAAGACGGCGGATCTGGTTCTACTGCGGTCGAATCCGCTCGAGGCGATCCGTCATACCCGAGAAATCGAGTCGGTCTTCGCCGGCGGCAAGTACTATTCCCGATCCGATCTCGACGCCATGCTCCGCCAGGCGGAGGAGCGCGCATCTGCTGCCCGCCACCAACTACAGCACTGAGGCAAGAAGTCAGGGTGCACGTCTTCCCGCGTTGCTCGCATCTTGCTCGCGGTCCGCGACAAGGCACCCGGTTGGTCGGGCATCCGGAAGTTATCGGCGGACAGCTACCGATATGCAACCTTAACTTGCTATTGAAGAGCCAGTCCACCATCTCGACACGCGCCGCCCGCAGGGCGATCCAGCTCTTCTGGCACGCCGGAGAGAACCTGTTCCCGGTTCAGCGCCATCACGGACCCGTCTGGTTGCGACTTGACGCTCGTGTCTCGATTATGCTCTAAATAGGCAAAATCTGAACGGAGGAATAGGGCATGCACCTTGCCATGTTTATTGACGGTTGGAACATGTACTGGTCCCTAAAAAGGCGCGGGATTCGGCCCTACGGCTGGTGCGATTTCAAGTCACTTGCCCGGCAGCAGACTGGGCATGCCGATGCGAGTGTTAGCGTCAAATTCTTTACGTCCGACGACAAGCCGAATCCCGATAAGCCTCTGATCAAGCAGGCGATCTGGTGGCAGGCGCTCGGGATCACCGGATGCGAAGTCATACTAGGTGAGTTCCGTGCGAGGCACGAAGAAGTCAAAAAGTGGATCAGAGACAGCGGAAAGGTATGGCGCGAGAAACAGACGGATGTCGCATTGGCATCGCATATGGTCGCGGACTGCAGCCGGGAGCCGGGGTACGATGAGGCCATTCTACTAACACAGGATTTTGATTTCATACCTGCGGTCAAGATCGTCGCAAACGAGCCTTTTCGTAAGCGCGTCCACGTCCTGCTGCCCCCTACGAACCCTGAAGCAGAGAGATCTGCGCTCCGGGAGTGGAAGCGTGTGTCGGCCGGATGTGGAGCGGACCCCCGAGGCGTGCCGTTGGTGAGGCTGCGACAGCTTTCGAAAGACGACTTCGCCAAGGCCCTGCTGCCCCAGGTTGTTAAAGGCGCTCATGGTGAGACTGTTACTTGCCCGGCCACATGGATGTGGCGCGAGAGATATAAGGAGGAACAAGACCGTACTGGGGCACACATTGATAGGCCGCACTGAACACTATAAGCGCTACCCGAAGCTAACAAAATTGCAAGACTTGACGGGTGAATATGGATTGGAAACTGATGGAAGATCCGGTTAACACGGAAAACAGGAACGCCGGTAACGGAGGCGACCTTGTGAAGCACACGCTCTACCTTGCGACGATCCGGTTCCTCGTCGGACGCAAGCCTTGGAGCGACGGACTGTTTCTGCGGGAATGCCACGCTGGTCGCGGCATGTATCGCATTTCCGACCAAACGCGGCGTAGCAGACTGGCATGCCTTCATTCAGATCCAGCCTCTGCCGGTCATCCGCTCCTACTTCAAAGCGCACAGCGCGGCGTCTTGCGCCCGCTGGGTTGCTGGCCCGCCGCTGACCAGCCCATGGAGTGGTACGCCGGTTCGGCGCTACTCAACGCGTACACGTTGAGTGACGCCTCCCCTGCGAGTACCGTTGATTTGTACGAGTGGCTGCCGGAAACGCGGCGAATTCTGCGGTCCGTTCTCGCGGATTTGCGCCTGAACCTTCCGGTAAACACCGTTCTACCTGAGGAGCAGGACCAGGAATTTGACGGCGAGGATTACATTTTGCGCTCAGTCGATGGATGGGGAGTGCAGGACCTGATTTTGCTCGACCCGTTCGCGATGTGGCGTCAACCGGGCGATCAGGCGAAGCGGGACCGCTATGGCGCCATAATTGACGGCTTAATCGCCCGCGGCGGCGAGGCACCGTCCTTCATTCTATTCTGGACTTGGGGACGCCACTTTCCGGCTGCCGACGCGGATCTGGACGGCACAGCCGAGCCGGTGAGGAACGGCTATTCAGATTTACGCGGCAAGCTTCACAAGGGCGGCTTTCAATTGGTGATCGTAAAGTGGCGATGGGAACTCCAGTTCGCGATGTGGGTCGTCGTGCCGGAAGCCCACGTTACGGATCTTAGGGAAGACATCGACTTGCATTGCCGCTTGTTGACGGACCACCTGACGCGAAATGGTTACGGGGATCTGAGCCATCCAGACGTCGAGATCGACTGACCGCCCTTCCTTTAGCGGCGCGCGCGCGGGGCAAGCCGTTGAGTTACCGACGCTCCGAAATAGGTGCCGATAAGGCCGCACATCGTCCGCGGGTCTTGGTGCCATGACGCGTCACCCGTTAGAATCGTACGAGCTTCCTGACAAAGCCACGACTCCCGCTCAGAAGAATCGCACAGCTACCTTCGCGGCTTCCCGACGGCTGCGAAGAGGATTCCAATATTCACGTCTTCGAACTCGGAAACGAGACTCTGGTTGTGTGGCCAGTCGCGTATCGCCGGTGTTAGAATCAGAATCCGAGGGCAACATTGTATGCCTGCTAATCCGCCCCAACCCATTGATCCGGCAAGCACTGTTCGGTGGGTTGCAGCCATAGCCACTTGGTGTGCTGTCGTCATTGCACTCTTCAAGGAAGACATCGTAAAGTGGCGCCGCCCGCGCCTCACAGTAACAGTTCGCATGCGTGCGCCAGATTGCACGAAGACACCCATGTTCGTGACCAAATTGGAGGTGCCAGTAGGCTCGTTAACTGCACGTCAGAGGACGGAGATGTTTGATGGCTACTACTTTCGCCTGTGGGTTGAGAACCTCGGCAGGCAGCGCGCCGAGCGAGTGCAAGTTTATGCCGCAAAGCTTTTCAAGAAAGAGGCGGACGGCGCCTTTCGAGAGGTGCAAGGCTTCCTGCCGATGAATCTGCGATGGGCGCACTCAGCAGACCCGAAGGAGCCGCTAATTTTCGAGGACATCAACCCGAAAATGGGCAGACACTGCGACCTAGGGCGCATCACAGATCCAAAGGCACCCATCGATCGGCTTGACGCGGTTCCACAAGACAAGACGATACTACATCTCGACCTGGAAGTTGAGCCAGCTACGGCTACCCATTTACTCCCCCCAGCCATTTATCGCCTCCACCTTCGAATTGGCGCGGCAAACGCAAGCCCAGTTGAGAAGCAACTCGAGATCAGCCTGCCGGGTGATTGGTACTCTGATCAGACAAAGATGTTTGCAGACGGGATTGGAATCAGTGAGCTTAACTAAACCAGAGCGATGACACCACCCGCCCAAGTTTAAGCCGGGTGAAGATCGGCCTGCGATTCGCCTGGCGCGGACACTAGACCTGCCCTCGCGGCAGCCAAATTGTGCAAGAACTTCACCGAATTGGCGAAGCTTGATCAAGTACGAATTGGGGTCATCCCTGAAATGTCGACATAGCGAGCGACAAGCCCGGATAATACAGCCAGCGCTGTCAGCTTACACATGTAGCTTTCGCCCAGCAGCAGCTATCTGACTACAGATCGAGAGTTTCATGGATAAATGGCGGTTTGCAAACAGGTGCTCATCGGCTTTAGCGAGGAGATCCGCAACGAATCCTGTGCTGCAAGAAGAAGAGAGTCCGTGTAGAGTCTGGAAGATGTCGTTAGATGATTGCGAGAAGCTGTCCCAAGCGTCGTCGAGAATCCTCGTTGGTGGGATGGGCACACCCCGTTGCAGTAGAATTAGCCTTTGGGTCTCACGCCTCATCTTGATCGAGTATTTAATCCGAAAGCAGTCTTCAAATCTGGACCATAAGTGCGGAAGACCTTTCATGAATGCCATCACTCTTCGACGCTTTTCGGCGACCACGTAATGATCAATGGAAGCGTCGGTTGTCCATTGAGGCGACCCTTTGACCCAAACTCCATAGCGAGCGATGTGCGACGCGAGTTCACTGTGTAACCACACACCATTCGCATTTGTTTTGGTGCTGACACCAATCAGGTCGAGAGAAGTCGTTTTTAGTTTATAGTCGCACTCGCCTACGCAGAGGACATCAATATCGGAATCTGGTCGCTCAAGGCCGAGGGCCATCGAGCCGAAAACGATGATTTCATCAGCACAATCGACGCGTCGGCGAGCATAGGGCACAGCGTTCTTCAGCCTATTGTCGAGGATTCGCGTCAACTCCTCATTCGTTTTGGGCATCAGCGGCCTCGCGCGTTGCTTCTTTAATCATACCTTGAATATTTTGCAGCTCGCTGTACGCGGTGATCATGGCGGGATAGTCGACGAATCCGAAGTAGCCTTTTATGTGTTCCTCAAAATCATCGGCCTTTTTGGTGATTTCGTGATCGTCCCCGAAAAGCTTTGCGAACACAGCGGAAAACGAGGGAGCTTTAGCTTTGCTCTTCGGCAGCAGGTGTTCCTGGATTAAGTGAGAAAGAAACGCATCGATTGCGAGCTCTATGTCCTCACGGGGGAATGCTTCCCGTTCACTGAAAAAGTCATATTCATCGCCGTCCTCCTCTTCAACCTTCTCGTCCTCTTGAACGATCTCTTCTGGTGCCCTATCTCGCATATCATTCTCATTCGGCGAGAACCCCTCCATGTCGAAGTATGCGGCAATCTCCTCTAGGCCAGTCGCGACGACATCGAGTGTCTTTTTCCAACGGCGCTGAGGAATTCGTCGATTGCTCATGTGCTCACTTGTGATCTTCAATTTGACGCGGGGCCGATTTGACGAATGGCGCAGGCCGAGTCACGGAACTACTTGGCCGAGTTCCTCCTGCCGCATTCAACGTTAAGATTCGCAGCACCAGCGGCACAAATACCAAAACCGCCAATATGAGATAAAGAAAGACGTGAGCTTGTCGTCCTACATGCCAGAATTCGGCCCACTTAAAACTACGATTTGCTTCATGAGCCTGACGTGAACCTGCTTGACTCGGCGAGCTTTGCCGATGACTGGCCAGGGCAATTTCACTTGCAATGTACGGGACTGATATCCGGGCTGAACGCTTTGCGATTAGGCCGCGGTCGATCTGCCGAAACGTACTCTCAAGTCTTCTCGCCCGATTCCCAAAGAGCCGGCTCAGCTTAACCTGCTCGAATTCGAGATAAAAGAAAATACCCAATAGCAGAGCCAGCCCGAGGCATATCGTCAATCCGGTCAGAAGGCTTTTCGTGGTAGTTCCAGCGGCGGATGCTCCAACCACTGCCGTGATCGCCCACCCTTTGATGGTGAACCTGAAAGCGCCGATTTTATCAATCTTGTCCTGCAGAATTTTGTATTCATCTAAGAGTCGGCTCTTATAGTCGGTGATCTCCGTTGTTCCGTCGTTCACGGAGTTGGCGGAGGGTGTCCCGGCCGTAGTTGAAGGTCGGCAAGGGCGGTCGATTCATCTTAAGCTACTTTTTCCTTCGATGGCTTGACTCCAGCAGTTTCCCGGCCGAGGATCGCGGCCAG
>Ga0335083_10011986_pt1 | contig 10395 bp, 7 predicted proteins | sample Lox_Sample_42_FD_206716 | JGI IMG/M metagenome (GOLD analysis project Ga0335083, IMG submission 206716) | Soil microbial communities from Loxahatchee National Wildlife Refuge, Florida, United States - Lox_Sample_4.2 | ecosystem: Environmental > Terrestrial > Soil > Wetlands | place: USA: Florida... | reverse complement strand
CCCTCAACCCGTCCCGCCGGAGCGGTTTGTGTTGCGAGGGGGCGAATATTAAGGGAGCCACAGCCGGCTGGCAAGCGTTTTTCGCAAGAATCTCAAAATGGCGAGAGCACCTCCCCTTCCAAAGCGGGGACCGCTATGTGGGTGAGCGCGCATACAGCGGTTGCGGCACCCCGGGCCGGTCCCTAGTCTGCACGAAGGGGCCTTTGATACAGACGGCCCGTTTGCCTACGCCCACGGAGGTCCTCATGCCACCCCGGCGCCAGCTCTATCGCCTGTCGCGCAGCTGTCTCGTTTCAGCCGGCGCTGTCGTCATCATGGGTGCCTGCGCCGGTATCGAGACGCACTCGATGCAGTGCGTGGTCGACTCATGGATGGCCAGCCCCATCGAAGCCGTGCAGGCGCAATGGGGGCCGCCCGAGAAAGTGGAGAGCGTGCCGCAGGGCACCGCCTACGTCTGGCATGTGGATGTGCTCAGACCTCCTTTACCCCGCGATCTCTATCCCGCGCCCGATATCGCCATGGCGCCCATCCGCTGCGAGCGCAGGCTGATCACCGGCACCGACGGCCGCGTGGTGGCTGGCGCGTGGAATGGCGAGGGCTGCTGCTTTACCACGCTCGTCGGTCGCTGCGCGGCCTGGTTGCGCGTGCCGACGCCACGCGCCGCGGCCTGACCCGTCTTTCATACCCCGGATTAGGTAAATGTGATCCGGCGCCACCGCGAAGGGGAATTCTGCCTACCACAAATGGGTGGTTGCGCTTGACGGCGGCCGGAGTTGCCTCGTAAGGTTCTGCAATCCGAATCCGAATCGAGATTCGCATATATAGAACAACGAGACATGCCAGCAAGCCAAACCGGAGACAACCTCGCCAAATCGGCGTTCCCCCGCATCGATACTCCGTCGATCCTTCGACCGCCGCGCCAGCGGCGCGCACGCGAAACCGAACAAGCCCTGCTGAGTGCCGGCCGCGAACTGCTCGCCCAGCGCGACTTCGCGTCGGTTTCGGTTGCGCAGATCGCCGCGGCGTGCGACTTGTCGGTGGGCGCTTTCTATGGCCGCTTCCGCGACAAGATGGCCTATTTCGAGTCGCTACGCGAACTCGTCACGCAGGAGACGTCGGAATCGGTAGCGCGCTACCTGAACGAGCAGCGCTGGGAGGAAGTGCCCACTGACTTGCTGATCGACAAGGCCATGCGCTTCATGGTGACGGGTGTGCGCGCCAATCGCGGCGTCCTGCGCGCATCGCTGCGTCACGCCTCGGTACGGCCGGAGGAATGGACCCCGCACCGCCAGCGTTCGCAGGAAGTGATCGACCGCATGGTGCGCCTGCTGGTACCGCGCCTGCCGCTGCCCGCCGACGTGGCGGAGTTGCGAGTGCGCTTTGCCATGCAGGCGGTATTCAGCATCCTGCTCAACGCCGTGCTGACAGACGGCGATCCGCTGGAGCTCGACGACGAGCGCCTGACGCAGGAAATGACCCGCATGATGACGGGCTACCTGGGACAGCCTGCCTGATCTCCCCGCATTCCGTCCCCGCGCTCTATCCCCGCCTCTTATCCCCGCGTAATGCACCGGGAGTATGACCGTCATGAATCCCGCGCGCCAAGCATGGCTCCCGTGCGCGCGGGTTCGTAGAATCAGCGGGTCGCGCGCCCGTTCCGGGCGCGTTTCCTGAAGCCCTTCCTGCGACGCTCCCGTCGATGCCCCCATGGCCACGCTTTTCCTCGTCCGGCACGGACAAGCCTCCTTCGGCTCCGCGAACTACGATTGCCTGTCGGCAACCGGCCGCCAGCAGGCACGCTGGCTCGGCGAGTACTTCGCCGAGCGTGGTACCGACTTCACGCGTGTGGTGGCTGGCTCGCTTTCGCGCCAGCAGGACACGGCGCGCGAGATCCTCGCCGGCATGGGTCGCGGCGACGCCGTCGAGACGCACCCCGGCCTCAATGAATACGACGGCGAGTCGATCTTCCGCGCCTATACCGACACCGACCCGATCGCCCACCAGAATGGCGACCGCGTGCAGTACTGGCGCACCTTCCGCAAGGCCTATGAAGCCTGGGCCGGCGACCGCCTGGGCAACGCCGCCGAGACGTGGCGGGACTTCGGCGCCCGCGTGGCGGCCGGGCTGGCGCACGCCACCGAGGGCGCCACGCGCGAGCAGGCGATCCTGGTCGTGAGCTCCGGCGGCGCGATCGGGCGGGCGGTGGCCGACCTGCTGGGCGCGCCCACGCAGACGGCCATCGAGATGAACCTGCAGTTCCGCAACTCGGCGTTCTGCGAAATCATTGTGGGCCGGGAGGCGCGCCGGCTGCTGACCTTCAACGCCCTGCCCCACCTGGAGCGCCCGGACCGGCGCGACGCGATCACGTTCGCCTGACCGCCGGGCCGCGACCCGCATCGCCTTGCGGCCCGTTCGCCCGCAGCGAGCGGGCGCGTCGGCATTTCGTCCGATGCGACGAATATCGAACCTGCCTTTCCCGTTACTGTCCGTGGGGACGGTGAAGCAGTCCGCCCGCCGTTCCCACACACCCAAAGCGAAACAAGGAGCTCTCCACATGGACGTGAGCGAGGCCATCGAAAGCCGCAAATCGGTCCGCCGATTCCTGCCCGACCCCGTCGACGCCCAAGCCATCCGCCGCGTGCTGGCGCAGGCCGCCCGCGCGCCCTCGGGCGGTAACCTGCAGCCGTGGCATATCCACGTGGTAGGCGGCGAGTCGATGGAACGACTCCGGGGCATCATGCGCGACCGGCTGGCGGAGGCGCCTGGCGGTGAAGAATCGGAGTACCACGTCTATCCGCCGGAACTGGTGTCGCCGTACCGCGACCGCCGCTTCCAGGTGGGCGAGGACCTCTACCGCAGCATCGACATCCCGCGCGACGACAAGGCCGGCCGCCGCCGCCAGTTCGCCAACAACTTCAATTTCTTCGGCGCGCCACTGGCGCTCTTCTGCACCGTGGACCGCCGCATGGGCCCGCCGCAATGGTCGGACCTCGGCATGTACCTGCAATCGGTGATGCTGCTGCTGCGCAAGGAAGGACTGCACAGCTGCGCGCAGGAATGCTGGGCGATGTATCCGCAGACCATCGGCAACTTCCTCGCCCTGCCGCCCGAGCGCATGCTGTTCACCGGCATGGCCATCGGCTATGAGGATGTCGAGGCGCCGATCAACCAGTGGCGCGCAGCGCGCGTGCCGCTGGAGGACTTCGCCGAGTTCATGGGCATCTGAGCGTCGGGCGCGCGCCTAGAGCAAACCCATCTGCCGCGCGATGGCCACCGCCTGCGTGCGGTTGCTCGCGCGCAGCTTGGCGTTGATGTTGCGCAGGTGGGTACGCACCGTGGTTTCCGAGACGAAGAGCCGCTGCCCCATGGCCTGGTTCGAGAAGCCCTCGGCAAGCAGCTGCAGCACCTTCTGCTCCTTCGGCGTCAGCGGTTCGATCGGTCCCGGCAGGGTCGGTCGGCTCGCTTCTCGTCCCGGCGCAACGCCGCAGGCAGCCAGCAGCCGTTCGACATAGGCGGCCGGCAACGCCTCGCGCAGGCTGGCACACGCCTCGGCGACCAGCGGACGCAAGGGCTCGCCTTCGTCCGCGAAGATCCGCACGAACCCCTCGGCGGCGCCGAAGCGCAACGCCTCTTCCATCTCCCGCCGCGCGCGGGCGGCATCGCCGAGCGCGTGGCACGCCATGGCCAGCAGGATGCGCAGCTTGAGCGCGCGCCGCATGCGGCCGCCGCCGATGGCCTCCGAGAATTCGTCCGCCAGCGCGTCGCACGTCGCGGCATCGGGCTTCGTCAGCAGGGCTAGGCGCAGGCGCGCCGAAACGAGATCGTCCGTCTCGCTCGCGACGCCGCTCACCGGGCCGCCCACCACGCTGCTGCCCCCCGAGGCTTCGCCGATGGCATCGGCCGCCTGCTGCAGCGCCTCGGCCGCCGCGTGCCGGTTGCCCTGCTGCAGCGCCAGCCGCGCGCGTTCCAGCTGCGCGCCCAGCACGAGGCGGGCGAGGCCGCGATGGTGGCCCAGGTTCTGCAGCTCGGTCAGCCACTCGTAGGCCCGGTCGACGTCGCCCCGTTCGAACGCAATGCGGGCCAGCACCAGGTGCGCATAGATGATCTGGTCGGCCAGGCCGAGATCGCGCGCCAGCGGCAGGTAGACGTTGAGCAGGCGCTCGGCGGCACCGCTGTCCCCCGTCTCGTACAGCCCTTCGGCCAGCAGCAGGCCGGCCATCGCATTGCCGTTGGTGCGGCCGAAGCGGTTGGGCAGCATGGTGCTGGCGGCGATGCGGAAGCGCGCCAGCGCCTGCTGCAGGTGGCCCTGGCGCAGGTCGATGATCCCTTCTATCGACTCCGAGAAGATCTTGACGAAATTGGCATCCGACCCGCTGACCGCCTGCCGCGCCGAGGCCAGCAGGCGCCTTGCCTCGCGGTAGTCGCCCTGCGCAGCGGCCTGCCGCGCCATCGACGAGGCAAGAATGCCGTCCGGAAAGGGATAACCAAGCGGCAGCGGCGGCAGCTCGTTGCGGGCGAAGGCGCGGGCGGCGTCGGGGCGGTCCATCATGGCCAGCAGCAGGTGGCGCAGCGCAAGCATGTGGGCGCGCAGTTCGGCCGTGGTTTGGTCCTTCGGGATCTTTTCCAGCAGGCCGATGGCATTTGCCGGGCCGCGCGTCAGCGACACGGCCCACGCGTGGGCGACCTGCAGCTTGGGCCATTGCGCCATGACGGCGGGCGGCACGGCATCGAGCCAGCGCGTGAGCAAGCGCACGCGGCCCTGTGCGAGCAGGTCGTCGGCGGCGGCCTCGAGGCGCTGCAGTGCCTGCGGCAGGTCGCCCGCCGCGAGCGCGTGCTCGATGGCGGGAATCGGCCGGCCCTGCGCCTCGTACCAGCGCGACGCGGCCAGGTGAAGGCGCGGCACCTCGGCGCCCATGCGCCGGGCAAGCTGCGCGCGCAGGAAACTGGAGAACAGGCTGTGATAGCGATACCACGCCAGCGACTCGTCCCCCGCCACGCCGCGCTCGCCATAGCGCTCGCCTTCCATCGGCATCAGGAAGAGATTGGCGCGCTCGAGCCTGGCCAGCACGGCGGCGCTGTCTGCCGCGGGCGGGTTGTCGAACAGGGCATCGCAGAGCGGGCCGCAGAGCTGGTCGAGGATGGAGGTGCGCAGCAGGAAGTCCTGCACGCCGGGTTCGAGGTGCGAGAACACGTCCTCGACCAGATAGTCCGCGATGGCCGCATGCGATCCGGAGAAGCCGGCGATGAAGGGCTCCGGCTGGTCGCGCCGCTCCAGCGCCACCGAGGCCAGCCACAGCGCGGTGGGCCAGCCCTCGGTGCGCCGGTGCAGCAGGTCGACCGCCGCCGCCGGCAGCGTCAGGCCGCGTGCCCGGCGCAGGAAGGCCTCGGTCTCGTGCGCGCTGAAGCGCAGTTGCGCGGGCTCGATCTCCAGCAGCTCTCCGCGTGCGCGCAGGCGGCCCATGCCGGTGGCCGGGACCCAGCGCGTGCCCGCGACGAGGCGGGCGCCGGGCGGCAGGTTGTCGATCACCTGCCACAGCAGGCTGGCCACCGCGGGGTTGTGGATGGCTTCCAGATCGTCGAGGAAGAGCGTGAACGGCGCGTCGTGGCGGGCCACGCGGTCGAGCATGGCGAGGGCCTGCTCGCCGGAGTCCTGCAGCAATGGCTGCGGCGGCAGGATCTGGTCCAGCGCGGCGGCAAGCGACGTGAGGAAGCGCGTGACGTCGTTGTCCGCACGGTCGAAGGTCAGCCAGGCAGTGGGCATGCCGGCGGCGGCGAGCCGGGCGCGGCACTGGAGCAGCGCGGTGGTCTTGCCGAAGCCGGCCGGGGCGCGCACGAGCACCAATTTGACGAAGCTGGCCGCGCAGATGGCGTCGCACAGCGCGCGCCGCTCCACCTGGAAGGGGCTGGGCAACGGCGGGCGCAGCTTGGCGGCGAGGGTGCCGGCCCCCGGCCCAGGCGCCGCGTCCGGAATTTTCTCCTCGATGCTTGCCATGATGGTCTTGTCGATGGCGCCGCCTCCGCGAAGGAAGGTCCTGGGGGCGGGCGGCGCTCACGGAATGGAAGATTATGGCGTAAACGGCGTGGCGCTCCATTCCGTCCGCCCGGACCGCCGCTCAGTCCGCCTGGCGCGAGGCATCCGTCCAGTAGGGCTCGCGCAGCACCCGGCGCAGCAGCTTGCCCGACGGATTGCGCGGCAGCGCGTCGACGAAGTCGATGCTCCCGGGCAGCTTGAAACCCCCGAGCTGCCCGCGCGCCCAGCCGAGGATGGCAGCGCTGTCGGGCGCCTTGCCGGGACGCAGCACGACGAGCGCCTTGACCGCCTCGCCCCACCGCTCGTCCGGCACGCCGATCACCGCCACGTCGGCCACGTCCGGGTGACTGTAGATAGCGTTTTCGACCTCGGCGGGATAGATGTTCTCGCCGCCGCTGATGATCATGTCCGTGACCCGGTCGTGGATATACAGGTAGCCATCGGCGTCGAGATAGCCGGCGTCGCCGGTTCGCAGCCAGCCGAGCGCGTCGATGGTGCGTGCGGTCTCGTCGGGCTGCTTCCAGTAGCCGGCCATGTTCTGCGGCGAACGCACGGCAATCTCGCCGACTTCGCCCGCCGGCACGTCGCGCCCTTCCCAGTCGAGCACGCGCACTTCCACGCCTGGCAGCGGCTTGCCGGCAGCGCGCATGCGCGGCGTGTCGTCGGTGGTGTGGTCCGCGGGCGGCAGGGCGACCACGGGGCCCGTGGTCTCGGTCAGGCCGTACAGCTGGACGAATTCGCAGCCGAACACTTCCATGCCCTCGCGCAACAGCGCGGCGGGGATGGGGGAGGCGCCGTAGAAGATCGTGCGCAGGCGGCTGTAGTCGGTCTGCCGCGCGCGCGGGTCGCGCAGCACCATCTGCATGGCGGCCGGCACCAGGAAGACCTGGCTGATGCGGTGCTGCGCGAGACAGGCGAGCACGCTGTCGGGGTCGAAGTCGCGCACGACGACGCAGGTGGCGCCCGCCAGCAGCCCGCGCAGGCCCCAGCCGGTGCCGCCGATATGGGCCACCGGCATGGCGACGAGCGCCACGTCGTCGTCGCGCCACTGTACCCAGGACGTGCCGCCGCGCAGGCCGTTTTCGCTGGCAACGATGAGGTTGCGGTGCGTCAGCATGGCGCCCCTGGGACGGCCGGTGGCGCCGGAGGTGTAGAGCTGGAGCACCACGTCGTGCGGCGCGGGGCGGTGGCCGCAGGGCTGGTCGGGCTGGGCGTCGCGCCAGTCGGCGTAGGCGGGCAGTCCATCTGCCCCTTCCATGGCGATCAGGCCGCGTACCGACGGCAGGCCTGGCAAGAGCCGGCGCGCCACGTCCACCGACTCGGGGCCGGCGAACAGCAAGGCGGCGTCGCAGTGGCCGACGATATACGCGATCTCGGACGGGGCCAGGCGCCAGCCGACGGGCACCATCACCGCACCCATGCTGGCCGCGCCGCACAGCAGTTCGAAGTAGTGGTCGCTGTTCCTGCCGAGATAGGCGATGCGCTCGCCCGGGCGCACGCCCGCCGCGCGCAACGCGTTCGCCACGCGGGCGACATTGCGCGCGAAGCCGGCATAGCTGGCCTGCCTGCCCTCGAAGACGCACGCGGCGGCGTCGGGCCGCGCCGTGGCGAAGTGGCGTATTGCGTCGGGCAGCGTAGCGAGGTAACGCAGGTCCATGCCCCAAGATCTCCTGTGGCCGCTTTCGTCGGCATCATCGAATGGGCATGAGCATCGGGGATCGGCAAGCCTGTCACATCGTCCGTTGCGACGAATGCGTGGTGGGGCACCGCAGGCCGATACGCTACAGTGTCTGGAATCGACGACTCCGAGCTGGCGGCCCATGCACATCCCGACTCGACCGATTCCCACCACGCGCCGGTCCGCAGGCTGGCTGCAGTATTGGCTGGCTGTGGCAGTGCTCTGGACCGTGGCTGTGGCCATCGGCCACGCCGCTGCTCCCGGGCCGCTGGCCAGCGTGGCGAAGCAGCTCGAGGCGAAGGCCACGAGTGCTTCCGCCAGCGCCCCCGACAACACGCCCGCGCTCGCGCAATCGCTCGACCAGGTCATCGGCACGCTGAAGGACGACAAACAGCGGCAGGCCCTGCTCTCGCAATTGCAGACGCTGCGCAAGGGGCTCGACGCCTCGGCGCCGGCCGCCTCCGGCGTCGCCGCCAGCACGCCGCTGGCGCCGCTGGCACTGGACCAGCCCGGCCTGATCAGCGCGGTGGTGCAAACCCTCAGTCATGTCGACGATACCCTGCACACCGACCATGGCCCCTGGCAGTACTGGCGCTGGCGCACGCGCTTCGCCGCCGAGGAGTGGAGAGCCGCCGTGACCGTGCGCGGTACGCAATCGGGCTGGGATGCGCTGCGGGAGTTCGCCACGGTGCTGGGCGGCTGGGCCCTGTCCGGCTGGGTCCTGTGGGAACTCGCGCGCCGGCTGCGCGCCCGGCGCCTGCAGCACGCGCTGCCGGCGAAGCTGCCGACCGTCCCGTCGTGGGTCGACGTGGGCATCTACATGCTGCGGCGCGTCGGCCCGTGGGTGGCGGCCTTCGGCGTGACGATGATGCTGGCCTTTCGCGTGTTCGCCGATTCGCCGGCGAGCGTGGCGGCGGTGCTGGTGGGCTATGCCATTGTTGCCGGCGCGGTGGTATCGGCCGTCTGCCAGGTCATCTTCGCGCTGTTCACGTCGGCGCATCGCGCGCGCGCCGTGCATGACCTCCATATGCACTCGCAATGGCTGCTGTTCGGCGTGGGCGCGCTGGCCGCGCTGGGCGACGGCGCCACCGACGGGCGTGTGGTCGCCGCGCTGGGCACCAACCTGGCGGCGCTGATATCGACCACCGCCAACATCAGTGCCGCGGTGCTGATCGGCGTCTTCGCCGTGCGCTTCCGGCGGCCGGTGGGACAGCTGCTGAGCCTGCGGCCGCTGGCCTACCGGCAGTCCTACCCGGCACGGGTCGACATGCTGCGGATGGTCGGCGAGGGGTGGCACATGCCCGTGCTGGCGGTGGTCATCGTGTCGGTGCTCGGCACGCTCTTCGCCACCGGCAACGCCGACGTCTTCCTGCGCCGCACGGTGGCGTCGGTCACGCTCTTCGTGGTTGCGCTGCTGCTGACGCTGCTGGTCGGCCGCTCGCCCCGGACGACGGCGCGCACCCCGCGCTTTCGCGACCGGCAGCGTTCGGCCTACCTCGCGCGCTTCGGCCGCTTCACGGTAGCGCTGCTGCGCGTCGCGATCTGGATCGGCTTTGTCGAGGTGGTCACGCGGGTGTGGGGCACCTCGATCCTGCTGCTGTCGGAATCCACGCCTGCGGCGCGCCACCTGGCGCAGTCCGCGGTGGGCGTGGTGGCGACAGTCATCTTCACCTGGCTGATATGGCTGGTGATCGATACCGCCATCAACCAGACCCTGTCGCCCTCGCACCGTGCCCCGGCGCCCAGCCTGCGGGTCAAGACCATCCTGCCGCTGGTGCGCAACGCCACCTTCATCGCGCTGCTGGTGGTGGCGCTGATCGTCGTGCTGGCCAATCTCGGCGTCAACGTCACGCCGCTGCTGGCCGGCGCGGGCGTGGTGGGGCTGGCCATCGGCTTCGGCGCGCAGAGCCTGGTGCAGGACCTGATCACGGGCCTCTTCATCGTGATCGAGGACTCCATCGCCATCGGCGACGCCATCGAGCTGCCCGACCACGCCGGCACCGTCGAGGCCATGACCATCCGCACGGTGAAGCTGCGCGACGGCAAGGGCGCGCTCCATACCCTGCCCTACAGCCAGATCAAGATCGTCAAGAACCTGTCGCGCGGCTGGGCGTTTGCCGTGTTCAACATCGCCATCACCTACCAGAGCGACCTCGACCGCGCGCTCGACGTCATCCGCGCCACCGGCGCCGAGGTCGCACGCGACCATCGCTATGCGCGCAACCTGCTGTCGGGCCTCGACATCCTCGGCCTCGACCGCTTCGACCCGAACGGTCCGGTGGTGATGGCGCAGTTCAAGACGCGGCCGCTGACGCAGGCCGAGATCACGCGCGCCTTCAACCGGCACCTCAAGCGCAACTTCGACGCCAACGGCATCGTCATGGCGGCGCCCAGCCTGACCATCCAGATGTCCGGCACGGCCGCGAGGATGGAGGAAGCACTCGCGGAGCCCAAGGTGACGGACACCGCCCCGCGCGCCCCGGCGAAGTGACTGCCAGTGTGCGGTCCGCCAGACAAGCACAGATTGCAGCGCGGGGCCGGGAAGTCGCCGATTCATCACGCAGAAACGGGTACGGTGTCGCATTTGCGCAAACGGGTGGGCGGTTTCAGCGCTGAAATTTTGAAATACGCAATAGCGCCAAGTACTATCGAGCGAAGCATCGCGCCGGGCAGCCCCAACGGGCTG
>Ga0335083_10011984_pt1 | contig 10395 bp, 8 predicted proteins | sample Lox_Sample_42_FD_206716 | JGI IMG/M metagenome (GOLD analysis project Ga0335083, IMG submission 206716) | Soil microbial communities from Loxahatchee National Wildlife Refuge, Florida, United States - Lox_Sample_4.2 | ecosystem: Environmental > Terrestrial > Soil > Wetlands | place: USA: Florida... | reverse complement strand
GCCAGGGTGCTCACCAGGATGCCCATCGGGTGGGCGTCGTGGTGGAAGCCGTCGATGAACTTCTTGACGTTCTCGTGCACGTAGGTGTGGTGGGAGATCTGGTGAGCCCACCGCGCCGACTCGTCCTTATCCGGCAGTTCGCCGCGCAACAGCAACCAGGCCACGTCCAGGAAGGACGCGCGGCGCGCTAGCTCCTCGATCGGGTAGCCGCGGTAGCGCAGGATGCCCTTGTCGCCGTCGATGAAGGTGATGGCGCTGCGACAGCTCGCGGTGTTCTGGAAAGCCGGGTCGTAGGAGAGCAGTCCGAAGTCGTCATCGGAGGTCTTGATCTGCCGAAGGTCAATCGCGCGGATAGCGCCGTCGACGATAGGGAGTTCGTAGCTGCGGCCGGTCCGTGAGTCGGTTACTCGCAGCGTGTCATTCGTGGTCATGTCTAGACCATAGGCCGTCTTGATAGGTGCTAGACAGACCCTTTGGTCTCATGTCTCACCTTGTGACGATCGGCCCAGCTGGACGGGCGTTGGCCAGGCTGCCCGGGTGCTTCTCAAGACTTTTCCGTCCGGTTTGAGCGTGACGCGGGCGAGCGTCTGGCCGACGTCGCGGCCGACGTCGCGGCCGACGTCGCGGCCGACGTCGCGGCCGACGTCGCGGCTGACGTCGCGGCCGAGGTCCATCAGCTGCCGCGGATCCGGCACCGACGGGTGGCTCACTGGCGGGCGGTGGCTGCCAGAGCGCCTAGCCGACGGCAGCCCGCGCTTCTCGCGCCTCAGGTGTCCCATGCGCCTCGCGCGTCCCGAGTAAGCGCCGTCCCTTGCCGCTACGATGCGACACCCTGGGGCACTGGGTTCCGTGTGGTCAGGGAGCCTTGATGACGCCGGAGGACAGGATGCGCGCCGCGGTCGAGCCGAAGTCCTCCGAGGACAGCCGGGCGATAAAGGGCACGGACCCGCCGCCTGGGACGGGGCGGCCGGCCCGGGTGAGCTCGATGGGGTAGATCCGGGCCCGGTCGAACCGGCCGGTCGAGGAGAGCGTCACGTGGAGGATCACGCTCATGTCCAGGTCGCCCTCGGTGGCGAAGTCGCCGTAGCTGGCGAAGTCGCCGAGGCTGTAGGCGATGAGATGGTGCCGGTAAAACTGCATCCCCCTGAGCACATGCGGGCCGCTGGCGATCACCAGGCTGGCACCGGCGTCGATGGCCATGTGCGCGAACGCCTCGGCGTTGCCGCGGTCCTCCCCGAGATAAAGCTCTTCCCGGCCGGTCACGTGATCGGCTGTGGGCCCTTCCGCGCCGGCGTGCATGTACACGACGACAACGTTCGCCTCCCGGTCGGCTCGCTTGATGAGGGCCCGCGCCGCAGACAGGTTAAGGAGATTGGCGTCATAGGGGTAGGGCGCGAACGCCAGGAACGCCACCGTGATCCCGTTCTTCCTGACCAGGGTGATCTCCCCCGGCAGCCCGGTCTGGGCCAGGCCCGCCGCATGGATGGCCCGGACGGTCTGGGCCTGGCCCGCGGCACCGAAGTCAAAGGAGTGATTATTCGCGTCATTGAGGACAGTGAACCCGGCCCTCTTGAAGTAACGCGCGTAACCAGGCGGATCACGGAACGCGAAGCAGGTCGTGCTCGGGCCTTTCTGGACTCCGCACTTGCTGGCCGTCGAGGTCGTGAGCGTGCCTTCGAGATTGGCGAAGACAATCTGCGATCCCGGGTCCAGGATCGATTTGACGGCATCGAAATACGCGGCCGGATCGGGCGGGAGATCAGGGGTATTCCCGAGCATGGTGTCGCCGACGGCGGTGATGGTCACCGTGGCGGTCTTGGCCGGGGCCGGCGAATTGGCGCTCGACTCCGGTGTCCCGGAGGTGGCCTCCTGGGTGGCCGGGCTGGCCAGGTCGGTCGCCGAGGCGGTCGCGGGCGTCGTGGCAGGCGCGACGGAGCCATGAGCCAGCGAGCAGGCCGACAGCAGCAGCAGGGCCGCGGAGCCGGCGACCGCGCAGAGTTTCCTCACCATCTGGTCCGGTCCCGCTGCGGTCGTCCGGGCAATGGCATTCGCAGCGAGATGACATCGGCACGAGGCAAGACCACGGTGTACCGCATGCGGATTAACTTAGCCACTTCGATAATGCTTTTGGCCCGAATTGGTCGCGACGCGCCGTGTCCTGCTGCATATATACGTTTCTGATGTAGCCGTAACCCGGCCGGCTCCGTCACCGCCCACCCTTGGCCGCGGCACGGCGGATGAGCCTGCGCTCGGGGAGATGGGGCATCGCGGCGTGCTCGGCACCGCCCGTGTCCGCGGCGAGCCGGGGCCCGTAGCGGCGGGCCAGCGGGTCGGCGGTGGCCCCGTGCACGAGCACGCTGAGCAGCACCGTGACGGTGATGACCCCGACCGCGGGGGCGGCCGCGGAACCGCCGAGATCCTCGAGCGCTATCAGGGCGAACACCACCGAGGCCAGCCCGCGAGGGCCGAACCAGCCCACGAACGCGACGGCGGTGCGGCTGAGCCCTCCCCCGAGCAGGGACACGGCCACCGGCAGCATCCGGATCACGGTCAGGCTGAGCAGCGCGTACACGACCGTCTGCCAGCTCAGGGCGGCCAGCGCGGGAACGACCTCGACGGCCCCGAACGACAGCCAGACCAGCAGCGACACCAGGGCGCCGGTCTCCTCGACGAACGGGATGAGCCCCTCGCTGCGGCGCCCGCCGATGGCGCCGAAGGCGAGCCCGCCGACGAAGGCCGCGATGAACCCGTTGCCATGCAGCGCCAGCGAGCACGCGTAGGCGCAGCCCGCCAGGGCCAGCACGGCCGAGCCCGCGAAGCCCTCGGCGACCCAGTCGCGCTGGCGGGCCGTCTTTACCGCGAAACCGCCGACGCCGCCCACTACCGCGCCGATGAGCACGCCGAGCGCCAGTTCCGCGGCCGCCGCGCCCGGCCCGATGCCGGACTCGTGCTCGGCCGTCGCCGCTCCCGCCACGGCGACGAGCACGAACGGCGTCGCGATCCCGTCGTTGAGCCCGCTCTCGACGTTGATCAGGCGCCTGATCCGGGCCGGCACGGCCGGGTTGACCATCATGCCCGCGCCCAGCGCGGCATCGGTCGGCGCCAGGGCGGCCCCGATCACCAGGGCCAGCCAGGCGTTCATGCCGGTGAACAGCGCCACCGCCAGCAGCGTGCCCAGGCCGATGGTCAGCGGCAACCCGATCCCGAGCAGCCGCACGCACAGGCCCATGTCGTGGCGCAGGTCCCGCAGGCCCACCCGGGACGCATCCGAGAACAGCACCAGGACCAGGGTGAGCTCGGCCAGCCCCTTGACCGCCTCGTGGGACGGCGCGAACCCCAGGGGCCTCAGCGGCCCGTGGGTCAGCACCACTCCCGCCAGGACGAACGTGATCGGCGCCGTCACGTCGAACCGCTCCAGCCGCGCCGACAGGATTCCCCAGGCGAATATCAGCGCCGTCACGATCGCCAGATCAGCTGCGCTCATCGGTCACGCACCACGGGTAGCCATCGGTAATGCGTCGAATCTATAGCCGACCAGGGCAGTGGTGTCCATAGCGGAGGGCCGCGTTCGTCGTCGGGGTGACACGCGAAATCCCCGGACGAAAGGCCGTCGTCATGAACCCGAACTACGGATACCAGCTGTACCAGGCCGAACGGTCCAGGACGCGGGCCGAGATGCTGGCCGATGAGGCCCGGCGCGGCCGTCAGGCGGCAGCCGTCCGGCGTGGCGGCCAGAGCACGGCCCGCAAGGCACGGGCGTGGGGAATCATGGTCCTGAAGAACATCGCGGGAAGGCGGACCGATGAAGTTCATGCTGCTCCACTACGTGGATGAAACGGTCGAGTCCGACGAGCAGGAGAACCGCGAGGGAATGACGCAGCTGGCGTCCTGGCTGGACGACACCATCGGCCACGGCGTTAACCTGCACGGGAGCATCTTGCAGCCATCGCGGAGCGCCACGACGGTCCGCACGCGCGACGACGAGATCCTCGTCACCGACGGCCCGTTCGCCGAGACGAAAGAGCAAGTGGCGGGCTATGACGTCATCGAATGCGCGGACCTGCAGGAGGCAGGCTATCTCTCAGCTGGGCCCGGCCCGCGGCGGCCAGCTCCTCGAACCGGACGATGTCCGGTGTCGTGCGGGTCGATCGTGAGCCGGCCGCTGGCCGGGACGTAGCGCCAGCATGATCAGCATGTTCGCAGCCTGGCCCCGCCGACCTCGAGCGCCTCCCCCGAGCCGGCGTGGACCTCCAGCGGCCCGAGCATGGCGACCTGCACGAGCTCAATTGTGCCCGCGGCTGGGTAGGACAGGACACGTGGATCCAGTGGAGGCCTTGCGGCGGATCGCGTTCGAGCTGGAGCGGGGCGGGGCGCCGACCTACCGGGTCCAGGCGTTCCGGCGGGCCGCCCAGGTGCTCGACGGGCTGGCGGCAGGCGAGCTCGAGCGCCGGATCGAGTCCGGCACGCTGCAGGCGCTGAAGGGCATCGGCGATACGACGGCGCAGGTCATCACCGAAGCCGCCAGCGGCCAGGAGCCCGGCTACCTGGCCCGGCTGCTGGCCGATCAGCCGCCGTCGCCGCGGGACGGGCTGCGCGCGGCGCTGCGCGGCGACTGCCATACGCACTCGGACTGGTCCGACGGCGGCAGCCCGCCGCGGGAGATGGCCGAAGCGGCCCGCTACCTCGGCCACGAGTGGATCGCGCTGACCGACCACTCCCCCCGGCTGACCGTGGCCAACGGGCTGTCGGCCGAGCGCCTAGAGGCTCAGCTCAAGCTGATCGGCGAGCTGAACGTGGAGCTGGCGCCGTTCCGCATCCTGACCGGGATCGAGGTCGACATCCTGGAGGATGGCGCGCTCGACCAGCGCGAGGACCTGCTGCGGCGGCTCGACGTGGTGGTGGCCAGCGTCCACTCCCAGCTGCGGATGCCCGCCGGGCCGATGACCAGGCGGATGGTGGCCGCGATCCGCAACCCGCACGTGGACGTGCTCGGCCACTGCACGGGCCGGCTGCTGGGCGGCCGCGGCCGCAGGCCGGAATCGGCGTTCGACCCGGGGGCGGTGTTCGGTGCCTGCCGGGAGGAGGGGGTGGCCGTCGAGATCAACTGCCGGCCGGAGCGCCGGGACCCGCCGGGCCGGCTGCTGCGGCTGGCCGCCGAGGCCGGCTGCCTGTTCGCCATCGACACCGATGCGCACGCGCCCGGCCAGCTGGACTGGCTGGCGAACGGCACCGTCCGGGCGGAGGAGGCCGGGATCACCGCGGACCGGGTGATCAACACGCGCGGCGCGGGCGAGCTAGCGGGCTGACGCGCCTGCGGCCTGGTTGTGGCGAGGGGCTAGCTGGTGAGCAGCCAGGCGGTGGTGTCCGCGGGCAGCTGGTCGCCGTCGACCGGGACGCTGGTGAGGATGAGGTTGCCGGCCGGCAGCGGGATGGGCCCGGGTCCGAAGTTGGTCACGCAGCGCCAGCCGCCCAGGCGGGCGAAGTGCAGCACCTGGCCGCCGGTGCCGGGCAGCCATTCCATGCTTTCCGCGGTCTGCAGCTTGCGCCGCCAGCGCAGGGCGTTCCGGTAGAGCATCAGGGCCGAGGCCGGATCCCGCTCCTGGGCCTCGACGCTGAGCGGGCCGAACCAGGCCGGCTGCGGCAGGTGCGCGGCGCCGGCCCCGAACCCGAACGACGGGCCCGCGGCCGTCCACGGCAGCGGGACCCGGCAGCCGTCGCGGCCCTTCTCCGCGCCCCCGGAGCGCGCGTAGCAGGGGTCCTGGACCAGCTCGAGGGGGATATCGGGGACCTCGTGCAGGCCGAGTTCCTCGCCCTGGTACAGGTACGCGGAGCCGGGCAGGGCCAGCATGAGCAGGATCGCGGCCCGGGCCCGCCGCAGGCCCAGGCCGCGATCCAGTCTCGGAGAGGTACCGCCGCTCAGCAGCCATTCCCCGGCGGTGGGGTGGCCGTGGCGGTCCTCAGGCGGCAGTCCGTACCGGGTGGCGTGCCGGACCACATCGTGGTTCGAGAGCACCCATGTCATGGACGATCCCTGCCGCTGTGCATCGGCAAGGTTGTCGGTGATTACCCGCAGGAACTCCCCGGCGTTCCAGTTCGCGTCGAGCAGGTCGAAGTTGAAGGCCTGTCCGAGCCCGTCGGGGCTGGCGTACTTCGGCCGCCGGGAGGGGTGCACCCAGGCCTCGGCCACCCCGGCGCGCGGCGGATCGTAGGAGTCGAAGACCCGCCGCCATTCGGCGTAGATGTCGTGCACCTCGTCGCGGTCCCACAGCGGGTGGCTGCCCGGCGGCAGCGTCCCTTCGATCAGGTCCTTCATCCCGGGTACCGGCGCGAGCGGCTCGGCCAGGTTCTTGGCCAGGCCGTGCGCCACGTCGACCCGGAACCCGTCCACGCCGCGGTCGGACCAGAACCGGATGGTGGCCAGGAAGTCGTCGCGGACCTCGCGGTTGTCCCAGTTCAGGTCGGGCTGCTCGGGGGTGAACAGGTGCAGGTACCACTGCCCGTCGGGCACCCGGCTCCAGGCCGGGCCGCCGAACTCGGAGACCCAGTCCGAGGGCGGCTGCGCCCCGTCCGGGCCGAGCCCGTCGCGGAAGATGTACCGGTTCCTGGCCGGCGAGCCCTTCGGGGAGGCCAGCGCCTCGCGGAACCAGGCATGACGGCTGGAGGTGTGGTTGGGGACGATGTCGACGATGACCTTGATCCGCCGGGCGTGCAGCCCGGCCGTCATCTCGTCGAAGTCGGCCAACGTGCCGAGCCGCGGGTCCACGTCGCGGTAGTCGTCCACGTCGTACCCGCCGTCGGCCAGGGCCGAGGGGTAGAACGGGCTGAGCCAGACGGCGTCGACGCCCAGCGAGGCCAGATACGGGATCCGCGAGGTGACGCCCCGCAGGTCACCCAGGCCGTTCCCGTCGGAGTCGGCGAAGCTGCGCGGGTAGATCTGGTACACCACGGCCTGCCGCCACCATTCGGCGTCGGCGGGGCGCACCCGGTCGCCGACCGGGTGCGTGGTGCTGGCGGCGTGCATGCGGCGGATCTCCGGTGATGGGTGGTCGGGGTTAGACTGGCGTGATAGAACGATCTACCACATCGAAGCGCCATAGCTTATGCCCTGTCAAGAGGAGAATCTTGATAGCCGCAGTACGGTGACCACGTGACCAGGTCTCGACTGGGCCGGCCGGAGCCTGGGGCCGCGCGCCAGGTGACGATCGAGGATGTGGCGCGGGTCGCGGCGGTCTCCAGGCAGACCGTCTCGAACGTGCTCAACGGCAGCGGCCGGGTGGGCGACGCGGCCCGGACCCGGGTGCTCGAGGCGGTGACCTCACTCGGGTACCACCCGCACCACGGCGCGCGGAGCCTGCGGTCCCGCCGGACCAGGCAGTTCGCCTACGTGGTGCCGCACGTCCAGCTGCTGCCGGGCAACTACATCATGCAGCAGTTCCTCCAGTCGCTGGCGGCGGCGTGTGCGCGGCGGAGCTATAGCCTCGTGATCGTGGTCCCGGAGGGGGACCCCCGGGATGAGATGCGCCGCCTGATCGCCAGCCGGAGCGTGGACGCCTTCCTGCTCTCAGAGCTGGAGCAGCAGGACCCGCGGGTGATGTTGCTGACCGAGGCCGGGATGCCGTTCGCGTGCTTCGGCCGGACCGGTCCGGCCCTGCCGCAGGCCTGGGTGGACATTGACAACCGCGCGGCCACCGCCGCGGCCGTCGAGCACGTGCTGGCCCGCGGGTTCGGGCGCATCGCCTTCCTGGGCTACCAGTCGGCGAGCTACTGGGATACCGAGCGGGCCGCCGGGTTCCGGGATGGCCTGGCCCGCCGCGGGATCTCCCCCGGCCAGCCGGGCATGCTGCTGGTGGACGAGGGCAGCGCGCGCGGGAAGATCCGGTCGCTGCTGTCTGCGGGCCGGCCCGAGCTGCGGCCGGACGCCATCGTGACCAGCAGCGACCGGCTGGCCGGCGTGGTCTACAGCGTGGCCGCGGAACTGCGGCTGCGGATCGGCCAGGACCTCGCGGTCACCGGCTTCGACGGCAGCGCGGCGGCCGGGCTGATGCACCCGCGGCTGACCACCGTGGCCATCCCGGTCGACGACATCGCCCGGCGGGTGGTGGCCCGGGCGCTGAAGCAGCTCGACCACGGACCCGACCAGGATCCCGGTGAGATGGTGCCGGCCAGGCTGCAGCTCGGCGAGAGCACCCGCTCGGGGCTTGGCGCGGGGCTTGGCACAGGGTTTAGCGCGGGGTTTGGCTCGGACGCCGGCCGGGCATTGGAGGGGACGGGTCAGCCGGGCGAGGGCGCCGGGGCTGGGCAGGGCAGCCCGGGCGGACGGGCCGGGGAGAACGCTGCGCCGAAGTGGAAACGTTTCCAGGGGGCGACGCTCCCCGCGGGGTCCCCGGCGGCGCCCGCGGGAGATCGCCGGGTCACGCCGCCCGCGGGAGATCGCCGGGTCACCATCGCGGACGTGGCCGCGGACGCCGGGGTGGGCGTCGGCACGGTCTCGCGGGTACTCAACGGAAGCGACCAGGTGCGCGAGTCCACCCTGCGGGCCGTGCTCGACTCGATCGACCGGCTCGGCTACCGGCCGAGCCACGCGGCGGCAGCCCTGGTCCGCGGGACGCCGCACACCGTGGCGCTCGTCGTCACCCACCTGACCCGGCCGTCGAACGTGGTCCGGGTGGCCAGCGCGCTGGCGGTCCTGGAGGAGCAGGGCTACGACACGATCGTGTGCAACGTGGACAGCCCGGTGGAACGGGACAGGCACCTGGAGGCCCTGCTGCCCACGCACCGGACCGACGGGGTCCTGGCCGTCTGCCTGCCGCTGTCCCGCGACCAGCTCGGCCAGTTCGCCCGGGCCGGAGTCGCGCTGGCCAGCGTGGACGCGGCCAATCCCGGGGTGCCGCAGACGGTCATCGACGACGCCGCCGGGGGCCGGCTGGCGACCGGCCACCTCATCGCCCTGGGGCACCGCCGGATCGGCTTCGTCGGGGACATGCCGTTCGGCAGGCCCCCAGCCGGGCTGGGCTTCACCTCCTCGGCGAGCCGGCTGCGCGGGTACAAGCAGGCCCTGAGCGCCGCGGGCATCCGCGTGGAGCCCGGCCTGATCCGGCGGGGCCCGCACGACGCCGGCGTCGCGGCCGAGCAAGCGGCCCAGCTGCTGAAGTCACCCGATCCCCCGTCGGCCATCTTCGCCGCGTCCGACACCCAGGCCATCGGCGTGCTGGCCGCGGCGGACCGGCTCGGCGTGGCGGTACCCGAGGGACTTTCTGTCGTCGGCTTCGACGACATCGAGTCCGCGGCCTTCCTCGGCCTGAGCACCGTCCGGCAGCCGCTGGCCCTCAGCGGCGCCGAGGGCGCCCGGCGGCTGTGCGCGCGGCTGCGCGGGGAGAGGGTCCAGCCGCTGCGGCAGGAACTGCCGATCGAGCTGATGGCACGGGGAAGTTCGGCGGAGACTCGGCCCCGGTGATCTCCGGCGGCAGTGTGGTCCCGGTGATTGCCGGCGGCGGTGTGGTCCCTGGTGATTGCCGGTGACGCGGTCCCCGGTGGCGCAGTCGCCGGTGGCGGCTTGGGCCGGGTGCTTGGATTAGGCCCATGACAACTGATCAGGAGGCGCCGCGGGTGGTCAGCGCCAGCCGTGAGATTGCGGCCGGGGCTGGGCAGATCTTCGAGCTGATCGCGGATCCGGCGCAGCAGCCGCGCTGGGATGGCAACGACAACCTGGCCGCAGCCGCCGCCGGGCAGCGCGTCCGCCGCACCGGCGAGGTGTTCACCATGACGCTCACCGGGGGCAGCATCCGGGAGAACCACGTGGTCCAGTTCGACGAGGGGCGCCTGATCGCCTGGACGCCCGCCGAGCCGGGGCGGAAGCCGCCCGGGCACCTGTGGCAATGGGAACTCGAGCCGGCCGGCCCGTCCCGCACGCGGGTCACCTGCACCTACGACTGGACCCGGCTGACCGATGAGACGCGCTTGCCGCGAGCCCGGGCGACCACGGCTGACCGGCTCCGGGCCTCGCTGGACCGGCTCGCGACCCTGGCGGAAGGATCCTGACCGGCCGCCGCGGCCTCGCGGGCTAGAGTCGCGGGCAGCGGAACACCGCGCCGGATCCGGGCCAGCGCCCGCCCGGTATTCCGGCATGATGGAACATTGGGGCGACGGCAATGTTCCATCGTTCCCAAACCCCCGGGGAGAATCGCGCCTGCGGCCCCGGCGCAGCGGGTTGCCCGGCAAACTGGCGCACCCGGGCAATGCTTGCGGAGCCGGGATTGTCGGGGACGGGATATAGCGTCGGAGCATGATGTTCTGGCAGCTGACTATCGACGCGAATGACCCTGCCCGGCTGGCGCGGTTCTGGGCCCAGGCGCTGGGCTACCGGCCGGTGCCGCCTGCCGTCCCGGACACGACCTG
>Ga0335083_10011983_pt1 | contig 10395 bp, 11 predicted proteins | sample Lox_Sample_42_FD_206716 | JGI IMG/M metagenome (GOLD analysis project Ga0335083, IMG submission 206716) | Soil microbial communities from Loxahatchee National Wildlife Refuge, Florida, United States - Lox_Sample_4.2 | ecosystem: Environmental > Terrestrial > Soil > Wetlands | place: USA... | reverse complement strand
GCGGACCAGGCGGACGATCAAGGTGCGGATCCCGGCCGGCGTCGAGGACGGCACGCACATCCAGCTGGCCGGCGAGGGCGAGGTCGGCCCGGGCGGCGGCCCGCCCGGCGACCTGTTCCTGGAGATCGTCCAGCGCCCGCACGCCATCTTCGAGCGGCAGGGCGACGACCTGCACTGCACGGTGACGATCCCGATGGTGGCCGCCGCGCTGGGGGCCACCCTGTCGGTGGAGAGCCTGGACGGCCCGGCCGATATCGACATCCGCCCCGGTACCCAGTCCGGCCAGGTCATCCCGCTGTACGGCCAGGGCGTCAAGCACCTGAACGGCAACGGGCGCGGCGACCTGGTGATCCACGTGACCGTGGAGACGCCCGCCAAGCTGGACGCCGAGCAGGAGAAGCTGCTGCGCGACCTGGCCAAGCTGCGCGGCGAGGAAGCCCCGCCGGGCCGGTTCGCGCCGGGCACGCAGGGGTTCTTCTCCCGGCTGCGCGACGCGTTCAACGGCCGCTGACCCGGCCTGCCGCGAGGCCCCGGACGCGACATAGCCCAGACAGCCCGAGACAGCCCGAGACAGCACAGTGCAGCCACCCGTGTTCCTGGCCGACCGCGCGGCGCTGGAATCCGACGTGGTCGTCCTGTCCGGCACCGAGGGCCGGCACGCGGCGGCCGTGCGCAGGCTCCGCCCGGGCGAGCGCGCCGACGTAGCCGACGGGGCCGGCCTGGTCGCGGAGTGCGTGGTGGCCGGACCGCCCCGCGGCGGGACCGGCGGCCTGGAGCTCACCGTGCGGGCCAGGCGGCAGGTGCCGTACCCGGATCCCGCGATCACCGTCGTCCAGGCCATCCCGAAGGGCGACCGGGGCGAGCTGGCGGTCGAGGAGATGACCGAGGTGGGCGTCGACCGCATCGTGCCGTGGGCCGCGGCCCGCTGCGTGCCGGTGTGGCAGGGCGCCCGCGGGGAGCGCTCGCTGGACAAATGGCGGCTGACCGCGCGCGAGGCCGCCAAGCAGTCCCGCCGGGCCTGGATCCCCGACGTCCCCGGCCTCGCCGCCACCGCGGACGTGGTCCGGCTCGTCGCCGCAGCCGCCTGCGCGATCGTCCTCGATCCCGGTGCCGGTGCCAGCCTCGGCCGCCTCAGCCTCCCGCCATCAGGCGACCTGCTGGTCGTGGTGGGCCCGGAGGGCGGTATCACGCCCGAGGAGAACACGGCCTTCCTGGCGGCCGGAGCCACCGGCGGCCGGCTGGGCCCCACCGTGCTGCGGACCTCGACCGCCGGGACGGTAGCCGCCGCCGTCCTGCTGACCCGCTCCGGCCGCTGGTCCTAACCCGCCCCGCCCGAACGCCCACCTCACCAGCACCACCTGTACCTCAGCTCCCACCCACCCCAGCCTCGATTCCTTAAGAGTGGCTCTCTACGGCATAGATTCCTTACAGAGCCACTCTCACGGAATAGGCGGGGTCACGCGAGCGGCTAGGGTTCCGGTGAGCCTGACGGAGTTAAGGACGAGGTCGTCGTAGGCCCGGCGGTGTCCGTCGTCCCGGTCTGTGCCGCCCCCTGGCTCCCGGTGCCGGACGACGGGCCGTCGGTCGGGCTGCCGGCGGTGCTCCCGGTCGACGGCAGGCTGGACGTCGATGACGCCGACCCGGACGAGGTCGGCGTGGCGGTGCTGGTGCTGCCCGACGGGGACGCCGACGCGGTGGCCTTGGGTTTGTTGACCTTCTTGGGCGGCTTGGGGCTGGTGCTTGAAGCCGGGCACGACGGGGAGCCGGCCGGCTTGGCGGCGGCCTTCTTGCTGCCCGTCGCGCTGGTGTTCGCCGTCGCCGAGGCTGTCGCGGTCGCGCTGCTGCTGCTCGCGCTACTGCTCGCGGTCGCGGTCGCGGTGCTGGTCGCCGAGGCCGTCCCGGTCGCGGAGGCGCTGTCGCTGCCGGACGGGCTGACGCTCGAACTGCCGGTGGCCGGGCTCCCGCTCGTCCCGTCGCCCGAACTGCTGCCGGCCGGGGAGGTCTGCGAGCCCTGCGGCGACGCGCTCGGCTTCACCGGCTTGCTCGCCTGCGCCGACTGGGCCGACTGGGCCGCGGCGGCCGACGAGGAAGGCGACGCGCAGGCGGTCGGCAGCGCGCTGCTCCGGCTGGACGACGTGCTAGCCGGGCCGGCCCCGCCGTTCGCCGGACCAGCCGCGCTGCCCGAGCCGTCCAGGCTCGGGGCCTTCCCGCTGGCGCTCGACGACGCGATCCCGACGGCGGACCCGAGCTGGACGAAGGCCTCGCGCAGCGGAGGCAGGGCCAGGACCACGCCGATGGCGAACACGGCGCAGGCGGCCGCCAGGACCGGCCTGAGCAGCCCGTCCCGCCAGTCACGCGGCCGCTGCCGCGCACCGCCGCCAGCCGGGCCGCGGCGAGCCTGCTCATCCCCGCCTCGTCCGGTCACCCAGCGCCCAAGTCCAGCCAGGAAACCGCCGGGCGCGGCCGAGTGCCTGCTGGCGCGGGCAGGCCCGGACTGCACCCGCGCGCGGATCCGCTCGAGCCCGTCCGGATGCGGTTCGACCTGGTCCGCGGCGGCATGCAGCGCCCGGCGCAGGTACTCCCCGAAGTCCATCGGGTCGGGTCCCCGCGGCGGGGGGCCGTCGAATCCGGATCTGGTCATTACTCTCGCTCCAGGGCCGTGCGCAGGGCGCTCATGCCGCGGGCGGTGTGGCTCTTGACCGCCCCCCGGCTGATCCGCATCGCGGCGGCGATCTCGGCCTCGGACAGGTCCGCGTAATAGCGCAGCACGATCGCCTCGCGCTGGCGGTCCGGCAGGTCCCGCAGCGCGGCCACCACCGCGTCCCGCTCCAGCAGCACCAGCGCGCCGTGCTCGGCGCTGGGCATGTCCGGCGGGGCCTTCTGCAGGTTCTTGTCCACCACCGTCCGGTGCCGCAGCACCGACCGGGACCGGTTCACCACCGCCTGCCGCAGGTACGCCAGCGCCTTCTCGGCGTCCCGGAGGCGCTGCCAGCCGCCGTGCATGGCCACGAACGAGTCCTGCACGACCTCCTCGGCCGTCTGCGTATCCCGCACCAGCAGCGCCGCCAGCCGCACCAGCGCCCGGTAATGTATCGCATAAAGCTCGGTGACCGCCCGGTCCGCGCTCCACCCGGCGCGCGCCGCTGAGGATGCCATGAAGGCATCTGATACGACGCCGCCATTGGCTAGCAGGGTTTCGGTCACATTGGTTGGACGCGTCACCCCGTCCTCAGGTTCACCGTCCATCGGACTGCTTCCGCGCCGCGATCGGGCTCGCGCAGGACGACGGCCTCCGGTCCTTCATCCCCAGGTCTCCCGCCCCTCTGCCCGTTCGCGGACGTGACGTCATCGGCAAACCACCTGGCCAGCCGCCTGTTGTAACGTCCAGCCACGCTCCCGGGCGGGGGTGCGGGCCAGCTCCGGCGACGACTCTCGGGCACGCCGCCAGGGAAGGCCGGAGGATTGCCGAAAAACAAGAATATCCATTGAGCGTGAGGATACGACAGCCCTCCCGTGATCGCTGACGTAGCAGCGGATCGCGACACGGTTACCCTCGGTACCTCCGATCGCGAGCGTGCGGTGAGCCCTAGGATCTTCCCGTGGCTGATTGCTTGTTCTGTTCCATCGTGGCCGGCGACATCCCGGCGACCCCGGTGCTGGAAACCGACCGGATCCTGGCCTTCCGCGATATCGACCCGCAGGCCCCGACCCACGTGCTCGTCATCCCGAAGAACCACTACCCCGACGTGGCCGCCCTGGCCGCCGCGGACGCCGCGCTGCTCGGCGAGGTGGTCACCGGGGCCTACCGCGTCGCCGCGGTCGAGGGCATCGGGGAAACCGGCTACCGTGTCGTCTTCAACACCGGCGCCGACGCGGGGCAGGCCGTCCCGCACGTCCACGGGCACGTCCTCGGCGGCCGCTCCCTCGACTGGCCGCCCGGATGACCGGCCTGGCTGCTCGCATCCCGGATAACATGGTGCTCAATACGCTCGGGGGGCGGTCCCCCGGGTCTTCGAGAGCATCGAATTGACAGACATCAGAAACGACGACCTGGGCGCCAGGGGCACCTCCAACGGCGACGGGCAACGCGAACCCAAGGCCAGCGAAGCTAAGACGGCGGCACGATCCCAGGTGAAGATCGTCATCCCCGCCGACCACTCCATGGTCAGCCTGCTCGGCTCCGGTGACGAGCTGCTGCACGTGATCGAGCGCGAGTTCGACGCCGACATCCACGTCCGCGGCAACGAGATCACCGCGACCGGCACCGCGGCGCAGACCGCGCTGATCACCGCGCTCTTCGACGAGCTGGTCGAGCTCCTGCGCAAGGGCACCGACCTGACCGCCGACGCGGTCGAGCGGACCGCGGCCATGCTCCGCGCCGAGCGCGGCGTGCGCCCGGCCGACGTGCTCACCGTCGGCATCCTGTCCGCCCGCGGCCGGACGATCCGTCCCAAGACGCTGAACCAGAAGCGGTACGCGGACGCCATCGACCAGCACACGATCGTGTTCGCCATCGGCCCGGCCGGCACCGGCAAGACCTACCTGGCCATGGCCAAGGCGGTCAAGGCGCTCCAGGCCAAGGAGGTCAACCGGATCATCCTGACCCGGCCCGCGGTGGAGGCGGGGGAGCGGCTCGGGTTCCTGCCCGGCACCCTCTACGAGAAGATCGACCCCTACCTGCGCCCCCTCTACGACGCCCTGCACGATATGGTCGATCCGGATTCGATTCCGCGCCTGATAGCCGCAGGTACTATCGAAATCGCGCCTCTAGCATTTATGCGGGGTAGAAGCCTTAATGACTCATTCATCATCCTGGACGAGGCGCAGAACACCTCGGCCGAGCAGATGAAGATGTTTCTCACCCGGCTGGGCTTCGGCTCCAAGATCGTGGTCACCGGCGACATCACCCAGGTCGACCTGCCCGCCGGGCAGGTCAGCGGCCTGCGCGTCGTGCAGGACATCCTCGACGACATCGAGGACATCCATTTCTCCAGGCTGACGAGCCACGACGTTGTCCGGCACCGGCTCGTGGGCAAGATCGTGGATGCCTACGAACGGCACGACGCCCGGTCACAGGCCCAGCAGCTCGACCGCGGCTCCCGGCCGACGAGGCGGAAGGGCAGCTAGGGGCCCCAGATGAGCATCGATATCGCCAACGAGGCGGGCATCGAGGTCGACGAGGTGGGGCTGGCCGCGGTCGCCCGGTTCACGCTGGATCACATGCGGATCCACCCGCTGGCCGAGCTCTCCATCCTGCTCGTGGACGAACAGGCCATGACCGACCTGCACGAGCGCTGGATGGGCGAGCCGGGGCCGACCGACGTGCTCTCCTTCCCCATGGACGAGCTGCGCCCGCCGCACATGGACGGCGGCCGCACCGAGACCGGCCCCGACCCGAGCCTGCTCGGCGACGTGGTGCTGTGCCCGTCGGTCGCCGCCGCGCAGGCCGAGAAGGCCGGGCACTCCACCCAGGATGAGCTCGAGCTGCTCTGCGTGCACGGCATCTTGCACCTGCTCGGCTACGACCACGCCGAGCCCGAGGAGCACGCCGCCATGTTCGGCCTCCAGGGCCAGCTGCTCAAGGACTGGCAGGAGACGAAGGGGCGACCAGGGTTATGACCGCTCCAGCGTGGCTGCTGGTCGCCGCGGCCGTGCTCGCCCTCGTGGCCGGCTGGTGCGCGAACGCCGAGGCTGCGCTGACGCTCGTCTCCGCCACTGGCGCGGCCGACCGCGCCGCCGGGAGCAAACAGCAGCGCCTCGTCACCGTAGCTGCCGACCTGCCCCGCTACCTGAGCGTCCTGCTCCTGCTCAAGGGCATCTGCGAGATCGCGGGCGCGGTGCTGGTCACGGCGGCGTTCGTCAGCTGGCTCGGCGACGACTGGCGGGCGGTCCTGTCCGCGCTGGCCGTGGTGCTCGGACTGCGCTACCTGCTGACCGGCGTGCGGCCGCAGACCGGGCGGATCGGCCCGCGGACCGAACGAACGGCCCAGCGCGCGGCCGGGTTCCTGGTCCCGCTGACCCGGGCGCTCGGCCCGCTGCCCCGGCTGTTCGTCGTGCTCGGCAACGCCCTGCCGCCGGCCCGCAGGGCCATGCCGCCGGCCGGCGAGGAGAGCCAGGCGGACCGGGCCGAGCTGCGCGGCCTCGTCGACTACCTGGAGCGCCGGACCGACATCGAGCCGGGCGAGCGGGACATGGTCCGTTCGGTCTTCGAGCTCGGCGACACCATCGTCAGGGAAGTCATGGTGCCGCGCACCGACATGGTGTTCATCGAGGCCGACAAGACCGTCGAGCAGGCCCTCTCGCTGGCGCTGCGCAGCGGCTTCTCCCGGATTCCGGTGGTCGGCGAGAACGAGGACGACGTGGTGGGCATCGCCTACCTCAAGGACATCGTGGCCTGGAGCCACGAGCACCCGGGGGCCGACGCGACCGAGAAGGTCGCCACCGTGATGCGCCCGGCCAGCTACGTGCCTGACAGCAAGCCGGTGGACGAACTTCTCCGCCAGATGCAGGCCCAGCGCAGCCACGTGGCCATCGTCATCGACGAGTACGGCGGGACGGCCGGCCTGGTCACCATCGAGGACATCCTGGAGGAGATCGTCGGCGAGATCGCCGACGAGTACGACGAGAACGAGCAACCCCCGGTGGAGTGGCTCTCCGATGACTCCGCCCGGGTCACCGCCCGGCTCTCGGTGACCGAGCTCGGCGAGCTGTTCGGCGTCAGCCTGGAGGACGAGGACGTGGAGACGGTGGCCGGCCTGCTGGCCCGCGTCCTCGGCCGGGTCCCGATCGCGGGCTCGACCGCGACCGTCCAGGGCCTGCGGCTCACCGCGGAGAACCTGGCGGGCCGGCGCAACAAGATCGGCACGGTGCTGGTGGAACGGGCGGGGCAGGACGGCCCGTAGACCCGGCCCCCGTAAACTCGGCAAGGTGAGCGATGTGACTCCCGGCCAGGAAGACCTCAAGATCATCACCCTGGCCCGGTCCACCCGGGCCCGGGTGGCGGCGTCCGAGGGCGCCGCCGTGCGCGACGAGACCGGCCGCACCTACACGGCCGCGGCGGTGGCCCTGCCGTCGCTCCGGCTCTCGGCGCTGCGCCTGGCGGTGGCCATGGCGGTCTCCAGCGGCGCGCACAAGCTCGAGGCGGCCGCGCTGGTCAGCGACGGCGAGCTGGACCCGGGCGACCTGGCCGTGGTCCGTGACCTCGGTCCGGACGCGGTGGTGTTCCACGCCGGCCCGGACGGCACCGTCCGCGAGACCATGGTCCCTTAGGGATTCCACGTCAGCCGGACCGGCGTCGCGGGCAGGCCAGCACGCAGGAGGCCCTCCACGAGATCCGCCAGCCCGTTCGGTACGATCTTGTCGCTTGTCGCCCTGAGCCCGGCGGTCGTCCACCACCGGTGCCCGGTGATGACCGAACGTTCCAGGGCCTCCTGCCCGCCCGTATCCACCCACGCCCCGGCCACCCGGACCAGGAAGTACGAATCCGCGCCGAAGAACGTGAGGCCGTTCCCGGCCGGCCACAACCCGGCGCTCGTCGCCACCAGCGGCCCGATGTCGGCCTCGGCCCGGACGTGCCCGGTCTCCTCGGCCAGTTCCCTGACCGCGGCGGCCTCCAGGCTCTCCCCGCGGTGCACCCCGCCGCCCGGCGTGAACCATACCCTTCCTCGGGGGGCTCGGGGGGGCGTCCCCCCGGAGCCAGCAGAGTCCGCCGCGCTGAACAGCAGGACCCGGCCGTCCGGATCGACCACGAGCAGGCGGGCGGTAGGCCGGAAGCGGGGCATAGGACCTTATATACCGAACGGGGCAGGCTCTCCGCCCTCCTGACATGCGCGAGAATAACCAGGTGAACGATTCCTCGCCGGATCCCGTGTTCCGGTCCGGGTTCGCCTGCCTCGCGGGCCGCCCCAACGTGGGCAAGTCGACGCTGACGAACGCGCTGGTCGGTGCCAAGGTGGCGATCACCAGCGACCGGCCGCAGACCACCCGCCGGGTGATCCGCGGCATCGTGCACCGCGCGGACGCCCAGCTGATCCTGGTCGACACGCCCGGCCTGCACAAGCCGCGCACCTTGCTCGGCGAGCGGCTCGACAGCCTGGTCAGGTCCACCCTCACCGAGGTCGACGTGATCGGGTTCTGCATCCCGGCCACCGATCAGGTCGGGCCCGGTGACCGGTTCTTCGCCCGCGAGCTCGACAACGTGAAGAAGACCCCGGTCGTGGTGATCGTGACCAAGTGCGACGAGGTCCCGCCGGAACGGGTCGCCGAGCAGCTGGTCGCGGTGAGCGCGCTGGGCGACTGGGCCGACGTCGTCCCGGTCTCCGCGGTGACCGGGTTCCAGCTCGGGGTGCTCGCCGACGTGCTGGTCTCGCACCTGCCCGAGGGCACCGCGCTGTACCCGGACGGCGAGCTGACCGACGAGCCCGAGCAGATCATGGTGGCCGAGCTGATCCGCGAGGCGGCGCTGGACGGGGTGCGGGACGAGCTGCCGCACTCCATCGCGGTGGTGGTCGAGGAGATGGGGCCGCGGCCTGGCCGTGACGACCTCACCGACGTGCACGCCGAGCTCTACGTGGAGCGGCAGACCCAGAAGGCCATCGTCATCGGCGCCGGGGGAGCGCGGCTGAAGGACGTGGGTACCCGGGCCCGCCGCCAGATCGAGGCCCTCCTCGGCACCAAGGTCTACCTCGACCTGCACGTGAAGATCGCCAAGGACTGGCAGCGCAACCCTCGCCAGCTCCGCCGCCTGGGCTTCTACGACTGAGCCAGCCCCCGCCCCCCGCCTACCCCCCCGCCAGGGGACTCGGTGGCCCCCCGGATACCGTCTTGGGTACCCGGGGGGCCACCGACTACCTCCGCGACTCGGCCAACGGATCACAGAGGGCCCGTCAGTCCCACTAACCCCTGGTGTTCCGGCCGTTCCGGCCTCTCTGGCGAAAATGAGGTATCGGATCTGTGAAGGTCAGGGCGTCGTACGGGCGGGCGGCGACATGATGGACCTGTCTGTACCGGGATGGCGGGGTACACGTCGGCGGCGGGGTGCTGGCCGGGAGTGTGCCGGCCGGTCAGGCAGAAGGGGATCTCCGTTGCTGATCATCTTCGGCTTCCGCGTGTTCTTCCGTACGCTCGCGCAAGGCACCTTCCACTGCCGCCGCTGCGGCGGGGACCGGCAGTACCGCCACCGGGCCGGGCGCCGGTGGTTCACGCTGTTCTTCCTGCCGGTCATCCCGCTCAACGCGGTCGGCGAGCACGTCCAGTGCACCAGCTGCCGGACCCGTTACGTGACGGACGTGCTCGGCCAGCCCACCACGGCGCAGATGCAGGCGGCCCTGCCGGCCGGCATGCGAGCCGCCGTCTCGGCCATGCTGCGGTCCGGCGATCCGTCGAACCCGGCGTCCCGGCAGCGGGCGGTCGAGGCGGTCATCAGGTCGGGCGTGCCGGACTACAACGAGGCCATGCTCAACGCCGACCTCACGCAGTCGTTCGACGTGATCCGCCCGGCCCTGAACCAGGTCGGGGCCCAGCTCGCCATCCAGGCCCGGGAGTGGTACCTAGCCGAGGTGATCCGCATTGCCATGGCGGACGGGCCGCTCACCGAGACCGAGCGGCACGCCGCGCTGGCCATCGGCACCGACCTCGGCATGACCCAGGCGCAGGTCATCGGCGTGGTCGCGATGACCGAGCAGTCGGCCGGCCGCGACTAGCTCTCACCCGGGCCCGCGGGCCCGGGTACCGCCGCCACGTCGAGGTGCGACCAGGTGACCGGCTCGCCGTAGCGGACGTAGCCGAGGGCGTCGTTGACCGCGACCATGTGCGCGTTGCTCTCCGCGTTCCAGGTCGAGATCCGTTCCAGCCGCGGCTCGGTGGTCGCGAGCAGCTCCAGCATGGCCACCTTCAGCAGGAGGCCGAGCCGGTGCCCGCGGTGCTCCCTGGTCACGACCGTGGTCAGCTGATGTCCCCAGCCCGGGTCCTCCGGGTCCACCGACACCTCGGTCAGCGCCGCCAGCTCGCCCGTGTCGTCGTGCCGCGCCGCCACCGCGTAGTCGTGCATCCCGTACCGGGGGCGCTGGCTGTCGCGCTCGCGGATCCGCTCGGCGTCCCAGACCTCGGGTGCCAGCCCGGGCTCGCGCGGGGCGTCGCTCATCGCGTTGTAGAGCGCCGCCATCGGCTCGGTGAACTCCTCGGGCAACGGCCCGATCCAGGAGACCAGCGAGTAGCCGGCCGCGGCCCGTTCGGCCGGACCGCGCAGCCGGGCGAGCTTGCCCTTCTCCAGCGTGCCGAGGTCGAGCACGCGCTGGACGTCCACCAGCCCCGGTTTTGCCCCGGCCGCGTGCGCGAACGCCTCGCCGGGGGAGCCGCCGCGCGCCGCGCCGTCGAGCACCGTACGTCCGTTCTCCG
>Ga0335083_10011980_pt1 | contig 10396 bp, 6 predicted proteins | sample Lox_Sample_42_FD_206716 | JGI IMG/M metagenome (GOLD analysis project Ga0335083, IMG submission 206716) | Soil microbial communities from Loxahatchee National Wildlife Refuge, Florida, United States - Lox_Sample_4.2 | ecosystem: Environmental > Terrestrial > Soil > Wetlands | place: USA: Florida... | reverse complement strand
GGACGGACGTAACCCGACGCGCGCCGACTGGGCTCGGCTGTCCAAGGACTGGCGCGGCCGCCTCGACGATCAGATCGCCGGTCTGATGGCGCTGCGCGACAACCTGGACTCGTGCATCGGCTGCGGCTGCCTGTCGCTGAAACGGTGCGCCATTTCCAACCCGGCCGACTTGGCCGCAGGCGCCGGAGTGGGTGCGCTTTACCTGCCGAGGTCATTGCGGCGGTGACTCTGCAGCCAGGTAGGGGTTTCGCGAGTGAGGCCCACCCCCACCGCAAATCAAAGCCCAGACCGCCGAGCGAGAACGCAAAAGCACCCGACACGCTGGGCATGCGGGTGCTTCTGCTGGTGCTTGTTGAACGCGCTATTTAGGCGAGGCGCTCTTTCAGGGCCTCGAACTCGTCGCGGATGCTCGTCGGGAGCTTGTCGCCGACAAACTCGAACCACTCCTCGATCAGCGGCAGTTCCTGACGCCACTCGGCGGGGTTGACCAACAACGCCTGGGTCACGTCGTCGGAGTCGACATCGAGACCGTTCAGGTCCAAGTCGTCGGCGGTGGGCACGATACCGATCGGGGTGTCCTGGCCGCCGGCGTTGTGCTCGATGCGGTCCACGATCCACTTCAGCACCCGGCTGTTCTCGCCGAAGCCGGGCCACAGGAATTGGCCCTCGGCGCCGCGGCGGAACCAGTTGACGAAGAACACCTTCGGCAGCTTGGACTCGTCGTTGTGCTTGCCCAGGTCGATCCAGTGCTGGAAGTAGTCGCCGACGTTGTAGCCCATGAACGGCAGCATGGCCATCGGGTCGCGGCGGACGGTGCCGACCTTGCCCTCGGCGGCCGCGGTCTGCTCGCTGCCCATCGTCGCGCCCATGAACACGCCGTGCTGCCAGTCGCGCGCCTCGGTCACCAGCGGCACCGTGGTCTTGCGGCGGGCACCGAACAGAATCGCGGAAATCGGCACGCCCTGCGGGTCGTCCCACTCCGGCGCCAGGATGGGGCACTGCGACATCGGCGTGCAGTACCGCGAATTCGGGTGCGCCGCTTTGGTATCCGTCTCGCGCAGGATCCAGTCGTTGCCCTTCCAGTCGATCAGGTGGTCGGGCTCCCCTTCCAGGCCCTCCCACCAGACGTCGCCGTCGTCGGTCAGGGCGACGTTGGTGAACACGGTGTTGCCCGCGGCGATGGTGCGCATGGCGTTGGGGTTGGACTTCCAGTTGGTGCCCGGCGCGACGCCGAAGAAGCCGAACTCGGGGTTGACGGCGTAGAGGCGCCCGTCCTTGCCGAACCGCATCCAGGCGATGTCGTCACCGAGCGTCTCGGCCCGCCAGCCCGGGATGGTCGGCTGCAGCATCGCCAGGTTGGTCTTGCCGCAGGCCGACGGGAATGCCGCCGCGAAGTAGTACGCCTTGTTCTCCGGGGAGATCAGCTTGAGGATCAGCATGTGCTCGGCGAGCCAGCCCTCGTCGCGGGCCATGGCCGAGGCGATCCGGAGCGAGTAGCACTTTTTGCCCAGCAGCGCATTGCCGCCGTAACCGGAGCCGTAGCTCCAGATCTCCCGGGTCTCCGGGAAGTGGGTGATGTATTTGGTGTCGTTGCAGGGCCACGGCACGTCGGCTTGGCCCTCCTCCAGGGGAGCACCGACGGAGTGCAACGCCTTGACGAAGAAGCCCTCGTCGCCGATCTTCTCCAGCGCGGCCTTGCCCATCCGGGTCATGGTGCGCATCGAGACGACGACGTATTCGGAGTCGGTGATCTCCACCCCGAGCTTGGGGTCCTCAGCGCCCAGCGGGCCCATGCAGAACGGCACCACGTACATGGTGCGGCCGCGCATACACCCGCGGTACAGGTCCGTCATCAGGGACCGCATCTCGGCGGGGTCCATCCAGTTGTTGGTCGGGCCGGCGTCGACCTCACGCTCGGAGCAAATGAAAGTCCGGGACTCGACGCGCGCCACGTCGGACGGGTCGGACAACGCCAGGTAGGAGTTCGGGTGCTTCTTGGGGTTCAGCTTGGTGAAGGTGCCCGCCCCGACCAGCTGGGTGGCCAGGCGCTCGAATTCCTCTTCGGAGCCGTCCGTGAAAACCACCCGGTCGGGCTGGGTGAGCTCGGCGACCTCCTCCACCCAGGCCAGCAGTCCGGGGTGATTCGTAGGCGCGGTATCCAGTCCGGGAATGGTTGCTGAGGTCATCGAACTCTCCTGAATTCATCTGCGTACTTAACGGGCATCTGTGGTCGCGTATGCAGCCGCCCTCGCAACTGTCCACACGGTAAAGCTTTCTATACAGGTTATCGCGGGCAACTTGTCGCGGAAGGCTTGGGCGGGTATAAGACTGCTCACAACAACGATTCAGAAGCCTCAGAATCGTCCAATTACGACGCCGGTTCGCCGAGTTCCGCCCGCACGGCGTCCAGCGCGGCTTGCACCGTCGGCATCTCCCGGTCCCGCACCGACGCGGCCCGTGCCGCCGCGATGGCGTATTCCCGCAGTTCCGTGTCGATGGCGCTGACCTGGTCGGCCACCTGTGCGTTCTCAGCCTCGTCGCGGGCACTCAGCGCGGTGTTCAGCAACGTCTCGGCCATCAGCACCCGGGTGGCGACCAACTCCTCCACCACCGACCGCAGCGACTCGGTGACCTCGCCTGCCCAGCGGTCCAGCACGGCGCGGTCACGCAGCAGGCCGCGGATGCTCACCACCAGGACGGTGAGGAGCAGTCCGATCAGCACACACGCCGCGTACCCGGCGATCGCCAGCCACGGAGACAGCCGAGGGGCCACGCTGGCCAGCAACCGATTGAGCGTCACCGCGACACCCAGGCCGAAGCCGACGCCCAGCAGGATCATCAGCCAGGTTTCCTGACGCCGCGATTTCAACGGTGGAGGGCCCACCTCGACGGTGGGCAGTCGCTGCAGCGCCGGTAGCTCCACCGGCACGCCCATCACCTGTGCCATGTCGGCGAGGTGCGCGGCGGTGCCGTCGCTCACCTCGACGACGACGTCGTTGGCCCGGTCGCGCGCATGGGCCTCGAATCCGGGCATTTTGCGCCGGGGCAGACCCGCGGCCTCCTCTTGCAGCTCGCCACGCACCGACGAACTACGGTTGCGCGCGAAGTGGGACAGCTGGACCCGGGCCTGCTGGATCTGCCCGCGCGCCATGATGGTGTGCTCGGTTTTCGACTGGCGGCGCTGCCGCAGGGCCGAGCTGCGCTGTTCGCGCAGCGCGTCGACCCGTGCCCGCCGGCCGGCGCCGTCGGCATCCCGATCGAAGCGTTTGGCGACCGTCTGGAGCCGAGATTCCCACGCCCGCAACCTGTTTCGGCGCGCGATATCCGGCCCGGAGAGTTGCGCCCGGACCGCGTCGACCAGCTCGTCGACGCGCGGCTCACCGACATCGGGCACCGCGGCCACGCCGACCCAGGGCGTCGCGAGGTAGCGAGGCGCGTGCGCGGCCAGCTTGTCGCGGTTGGCGTTCAGCACGTCGTCCCAGTTCAGGTGCACGTCGATCTTGGACACCACACCGATCACCAGATCGGTGTGCTCGGCGGCGGCGTCCAGCAGCGTGCAGTCCGATTCGGTCAGGGGGGCGGCGGCCGAGACCACGAACACCACCGCGATCGGCGCGTCGCCGGGACCCAGGTCCGTCGACTCGACGAACTTGTGCTGCGGCAGCCGTTCGCGCAACGCCGTGACCACCCCGCTGACCCCGGCCATCCACGGACCGGTCACCAATACCACGTCGCGGCGGTTGATGGCGGGCGCGTCCAGCCGGGGCCCGATCGCCGCCACTAGCGCGTCCACCTGGCCTGCCGGATCGTCGTGTGCCACGTCTGTCACGGTAAGTCCCCATGCGTGGGGGATTGCAACCACAGCCGCAGCGACCCTCTGGCGATGTCGACGGCGAAGGCGCGATGCACCTCGCTGACCGGGCCCTGGCTGTAGCGCTGCCAGCGCACCGCCCGCGACAGGTGCGCAGCGGAATCGGCGCCGTCCCCGACCGGGCCGAGCTCAGCCTCGGCCAGGTCGGTGGCGGCGGCCATCCGCGCCAGCACCGTGTCGTCGTGGGCCAGGAACTCGCTGATCCGCGCGCCCAAAGCGTCGTCGGCGACGGCCAGCGCCTCCAATGCGGCGACGGCGTCGAGCACCCGCCGGTAGCGCACCTCGGCGCCGACGGCGTGGATCTTGCCGATGACGGCGTCGACACAGCTCACTCGGCGCAGCAGGGCTCGCAACTGGGCCGGCGTCGCACCGTTTCGGACCGCGGCAACCCCCAGCGCGGCGCCGAACAGGTCGAGGGTCTCAAGTAATCGCACCCGGTCTTCGGTCGGCACCGAAACATCGGCCGCCAGAAACCCCTCGAAGGAGCCGTCGAACAACGCGCTGTCATGGTGGCCGGCCAGGCCACGCAGCGTGTCCCACACCGGGTTTTCCAGCACGTCGACCGCGGCCACCGCGAGCAGCCCGATGATCGGCTCGACAGGTACCCCGACCAGCTCGGCGAACCGCGCGCACCTGGCCCGCGCCGCGACGATCGGGCCGTCCCCGGCGAAACCGGTCAGATCGGCCTTGTTCAGCAGGGCCACTACCGGAAGCTGCGCCGCCGCTATGGCCGCCGCATCCTCCGGCTTCATCACTTCGGCGGTGACGTACACGACTACGTCGGCGACGGATTCGGTCACGCGTATCCGCGCCGCGACGCCGGCCCGGTCCAGAGCGCGCGCGACCGTGCTGCAGCCCACCCCCGCACGCCCGCGCACGGCCACCCGCAACGGCGCGGCAGCAGTTTCGGCGATCGTCATCAGCCGCGCATCGGCGGCGTCGGCGGCAAATCGCGCCAGCTCATCGACGAAAATTCTGGTGCCCTGTCCTCTCATATCCTGCGTGCCCGATCCGACCGACTCGGCTCGCTTTCGCAACCGCATCGTGGCACTTGCGGCCCGGAGATGCGAGCCAACCGTCTATCTGTTACCAGCTGAAGGCAACTGTTGGGTATCAATCTGGACCACGTGCGGCTACATCGGCGGTTCATGGGCCACCATGGACAAATGCATGCGCAACCCGGCATCGAGATCCCGGAGGGGATTTCCGATCAGGGAGTCGCCGGGCGCTACGCCATGTCTGGTGGTCCGGTCACCGCGTTCCGCTCGCGGCGTTCGGCCCTATCCAACGCTCAGCGCGAGACCTGGGAGCGGCTGTGGCCGCGGCTGGGCATGTCGGTGGGGCCCACCTCAGCCGAGCAACCCCGGCTGGACATCCGCGAGTGGTTTGGCCGTGCGGCGCCGCTGGTGCTCGAGATCGGCTCGGGTACCGGCACGTCGACGCTGGCCATGGCCGCCGAGGAGCCGGACATCGACGTGATCGCGGTCGAGGTCTACAAGCGGGGGCTGGCGCAATTGCTGTGCGCGATCGACCGCGAGCAGGTGAGCAACATCCGGCTGATCCGCTCCGAAGCGACCTACGTGCTGCAGCACCTGATCGCGCCTTCCTCGCTGAGCGGTGTGCGGGTGTTCTTTCCCGATCCTTGGCCCAAGGCACGCCACCACAAACGGCGCTTGCTGCAACCGGCGACGGTCGGCCTGATCTGCGAACGGCTCCGCCCCGGCGGCGTCCTGCACGTCGCGACCGACCACGCCGGGTACGCCGAGCACATCGCCGAGGTCGGCGACGCCGAACCCCGGTTGCGTCGCGTTGAGCCCGGCGCAGTGCTGCCGATCTCGACCGTTCGCCCCACCACCAAGTACGAGACGAAAGCCCAGGACGTGGGCAGTGCCGTCGCCGAGTTGATCTGGAAGAGACCCGGGAACTAGATGCCTATGAGCGTGACAGAAGAAGCAGCAGCAGCAGAGGTGCTCGCCTCCCCGGTGTCGACCACCGAGGACCTGGCGGGCCTGCCGGTCTGTGCCACTCCGGTTGGGCGCGTGCTGCTGGTGTGGGATGCCCCCAACCTGGACATGGGACTGGGCTCCATCCTGGGCCGTCGGCCCACCGGTGTGGAACGCCCGCGTTTCGACGCGCTGGGGCGCTGGCTGCTGGGCCGTACCGAAGAGATTGCCGCAGGTCGTCCGGGGGATTCGATCGAACCCGAGGCCACCGTCTTCACCAACATCGCGCCCGGCAGCGCCGACGTCGTTCGACCGTGGGTGGACGCGTTGCGTAACGTGGGATTCGCGGTGTTTGCCAAACCGAAGATTGACGAAGACAGCGACGTCGACCGCGACATGCTCCAGCACATCGCCCTGCGACACAGCGAGGGCCTTGCGGCGCTGGTCGTGGCGTCCGCCGATGGTCAGGCCTTCCGTCTGCCGCTCGAAGAAATCGCCCGGACCGGGGTCGGCGTGCAGGTGCTCGGATTTCGCGAACATGCCAGTTGGGCGTTAGCGTCGGATACCTTAGAGTTCATCGACCTGGAAGACATCGCAGGTGTATTCCGGGAGCCGTTGCCGCGAATCGGCCTGGATTCGCTGCCTGACCAGGGCGCTTGGCTGCAGCCGTTCCGGCCGCTGTCGTCGCTGCTGACCTCGCGTGTATGAGAGCTGACGTGTGGTGGACAACCGACAAGTACGAAAACCGAGAAGCCCGAAGGCAAGGCCCGGGTCGCTAAAGATCCAGTAAGGAGTTCACGTGTTCGCCTGGTGGGGTCGAACTGTGTACCGCTACCGGTTCATTGTGATCGGGGTCATGGTCGCTCTGTGCCTCGGCGGCGGCATCTTCGGGATGAGCCTGGGCAAGCACGTCACACAAAGCGGTTTCTACGACGACGGCAGTCAATCGGTCAAGGCGTCAGTCTTGGGCGACCAGACCTACGGCCGCGACCGCACCAGCCACATCGTCGCGACCTTCACCGCTCCGGACGGCAAGAGCGTCGACGACCCGGCGTGGCGGAAGCAAAGGCAAGACGAGCTCAACAAGTTCGTCAGCGACCATCCCAACCAGGTCCAGCAATGGCTCGGCTACCTGAACCTGGCTGACCCCAGCCAGGCGACGGGGCTCGTCAAGGGGATGGCGACCGACGACAAGAAGCACACCTTCGTCAGCATCCCGTTGAAGGGCAATGACGACGACACGATCCTCAACAACTACAAGTCCATCGAGCCGGCGTTGCAGAAGCTCGACGGCGGCACGGTTCAGCTCGCCGGCCTGGAACCGATAGCCAACGCGCTGACCGGCACCATCGCCACCGACCAGCGCCGGATGGAGGTGCTGGCACTTCCGCTGGTGACGATCGTGCTGTTCCTGGTGTTCGGCGGCGCGATCGCGGCCGGCCTGCCGGTCATCGTGGGCGGATTGAGCATCGCGGGCGCGTTGGGCATCCTGCGATTCGTCGCCATGTTCGGGCCGGTGCACTTCTTCGCCCAACCCGTCGTCTCGCTGATCGGTCTCGGTATCGCGATCGACTACGGGCTTTTCATCGTGAGCAGATTCCGGGAGGAGATCGCCGAAGGCTACGACACCGAGGCCGCGGTGCGGCGCACGGTGATGACGGCCGGACGTACGGTGGTGTTCTCGGCGGTGCTGATCATCGCCTCGAGCGCCAGCCTGCTGGTGTTGCCGCAGGGGTTCGTGCATTCGCTGACTTACGCGATCTTCGCCGCGGTGGGCCTCGCGGCGGTGCTGTCGATCACGCTGTTGCCCGCGTGCCTGGGGATCCTCGGTCGCCATGTCGACGCGCTCGGCGTGCGGACCGCGTTCCGGGTGCCCTTCCTGCGCAACTGGAAGGTGTCCAGGGCGTACCTCAACTGGCTGGCCGACCGACTGCAGAAGACCAAGACCCGCGAAGAGGTCGAGGCCGGCTTCTGGGGCAAGCTGGTCAACTGGGTGATGAAGCGACCGCTGGCGTTCGCCATCCCGATCGCCGTCGGCATGATCTTGCTGGTTATCCCGCTGGGCAACCTTTCGTTCGGTGGCATGAGCGAGAAGTACCTGCCGCCGAACAATCCGGTGCGCCAGGCCCAGGAACACTTCGACAAGCTCTTCCCGGGATACCGGACCGAGAAACTGACGGTGGTGATCCAGAGCGCAAACCACAGCCCGGTCACCGACTCGCAGGTTGCCGACATCCGTAACCGGATCTCCGGGATCACCGGATTCACCGACCAGCAGTGGGACGAGCGGCCGTGCCCGCAAGTCGCCGGCAACCCGTGCGTCGCCGGGCCCAATGGGCAGAGCCATCCCGAAGACGGCTCGGTCCGGGTGATCCAGAACGGCCTGTTGAACCGGAACGATGCCGCCAAGAAGATCGACGAGCTGCGGGCGGTAAACCCGCCCAAGGGCATCAATCTGCTGGTCGGCGGCACCCCCGCCCTGGAGCAGGACTCGATTCACAGCCTGTTCGACAAAGCCCCGTTGATGCTGGTCATTCTGCTGAGCGCCACTCTGTTGTTGATGTTCCTGGCGTTCGGTTCGGTGGTGTTGCCGGTCAAGGCGGCGGTGATGAGCGCGCTGACGCTGGGCTCGACGATGGGCATCCTGACCTGGATCTTCGTCGACGGGCATTTCTCCACGTGGCTGAATTTCACTCCGACCCCGTTGATGGTGGTGCTTATAGCGCTGGTAGTCGCGGTGGGCTTCGGCCTGGCCACCGACTACGAGGTGTTCCTGGTCTCCCGAATGGTCGAGGCGCGAGCCCGCGGTTATTCCACCGCCGAGGCCATCCGGATCGGTACCGCGACCACCGGGCGCCTCATCACGGCTGCCGCGCTGGTGCTCGCCGTGGTCGCCGGTTCGTTCGTGTTCTCCGACCTGGTGCTGATGAAGTACCTGGCCTTCGGCCTGATGGCGGCGTTGCTGCTGGATGCCACCGTCGTCCGGATGTTCCTGGTGCCGTCGGTGATGAAGTTGCTCGGCGACGACTGCTGGTGGGCGCCCCGCTGGGCCAGGCGGCTGCAGAACCGCATCGGGCTGGGCGAGATCGACCTGCCCGACGAGCACAAGCGGCCCAGCCTGGACGGGCGGTCGCTGCGGCCGCCGGTCACGGCGTCCGCAGTGGCCGCGCTGCCTGCCCGACCACAGCACGACCCCACCCACCCCGGGGTGCCGGAGCCGGCGCGCCCGACGCGCCCGGCCGCTGCCCGGCCGCAAGAACTGCCCGCACCGACCGGCAGGGAGCTCCCGTCGAGCGCCGCGACGGGACGGATGCCGGCCAGATCGGCCACCCAGCCGACGGAGGCGAGCACCGCCCGGCTTGCGGCACAAGGCGGTCAGACCAACGGCCCGGCCGGCGGCGGCCCGAGCACTACCGCCGCACGGCCGACCCCGTCCACCGATCAGACCCGGGGCATGCCGGTTGCGCCGAGCAACTCCGGCGAGAGTAACGGCGACCCGGCCGACCCCACTGCCGCTCTGCCGGTCATGCGGTCCGACTCGGATGACTCCGATGCGGCCACTGAGAAGCTGAACGCCCGCGGGCAGGACGACAAGGCGCGTTCGCGTCGTCGGGTCGGCGGGGGCCTGTCCGCGCAGGATCTGCTGCGCCGCGAGGGACGCCTGTAAATCCCCGCCGCGGGCTCATTCTTCCTCGGCGTCGCCGGGTTCTTCTTTGGGATCGTCCGGCTTGGCCTGCATCATCGCCCCGACCTCTGCCTCGTCCCCGTCCTGTTTGTCGGCCTCGTCTTCCGGATCCTTGGCGAACAGCACCTGCGCCGCGTTGTTGAGGAACGCGACCGTCGGGACGGCCAGCAGGGCTCCCACGATCCCAGCGAGCACCCCGCCGGTGGAGATGGCCAGCACCACCGCCAACGGGTGAATCGAGACTGCGCGCCCCATCACCAGCGGCTGCAGCACATGCGCCTCGAGCTGGTTCACCAAGATGAGCAAGCCAAGGGTGAGCAACCCGTAGACGACCCCTTTGGCCAGCAGCGCGACGACCACCGCCAGCAAGCCCGAGACGAGGGCTCCGATCAGCGGGATGAAGGCGCCGAGAAACACCAGTGAGGCCAGTGGCAGCGCCAGTGGCACGCTCATGATCGCCAGCCCCGCGCCGACCCCGGCCGCATCCGTCAGGGCCACGAAGAACGTCGCCCGCACGTATCCCGTCAGGGCCCCATATCCGGCGCGGCCCGCCTCGTGCACCCGGTCGCGGACGTCGGCCGGGATGATCTTGGCGACGTACTGCCAGATATTGCGCCCGCCGTACAGGAAGAAGATCAGCGTGAACAGCACCAAAACGGCCGCGGTGACCAACTCGGTGATGGTGGCCGCCGTCGACAGCGCGCCGCTGGTCAGCTTCGCCTGATTGTTGTGCAGCGCCTGGATCGCGGCGTTGCCCGCATTGTCGATCTGTTCGCCCTTCACGTGGAACGGGCCTTCCATCAGCCATTTGCGGGTCTGGTCGATGCTGTGGGTGATTTGATCGGTCAGGTCGGGCAGACCGACGATGAACTGGCTGACGACGAACGCCAGGATGCC
>Ga0335083_10011979_pt1 | contig 10399 bp, 8 predicted proteins | sample Lox_Sample_42_FD_206716 | JGI IMG/M metagenome (GOLD analysis project Ga0335083, IMG submission 206716) | Soil microbial communities from Loxahatchee National Wildlife Refuge, Florida, United States - Lox_Sample_4.2 | ecosystem: Environmental > Terrestrial > Soil > Wetlands | place: USA: Florida... | reverse complement strand
TGTTAAAACCCGAAACTCCAAACTCGAAACTTATTTTGGCGCTCTTCTGTATAACCAAATTGCCAAACCTGAAAATATAATATTGGGAACCCATGCTGCAAGAGAAGGTGAAAAATTACCCTTGATGGAAAAAGTAATAGAAAATTTATCCATCACTACAAAAACAGAAGCCAGAACAAGACCAAGGGCCAGGTGCAAACCACTCCCTCCCCGCACTTTTCGGGTTGCCAATATCGCCCCGATCATTGTCATAATTATCACTGAGAATGGAGTAGCATCCCGGTGAAATCTTTCTTCTTTGTAAGTATTCAATCCCTCGGATCCTCTTATTTCTTCCAAACGAATAAACCGCTTCAACTCGGGTGTGGTAAGCTTGTCTTTGAGGTAATCGTCACGCTTCAATTCATTAGGATGTACATTCAAATTGATATTCATGCTTGGAATTCTCCTTGCTTCTTCCCTCAGGCCATTGATTTTTCTTTCTATGATATTCTCAAGCTTCCAGTTTTTTTTAGCAGTATCCCATCGGACAGTTTCTGCACGCAGATTATAGTAGACCTGATTGTCTTTAACCTTTGATAAAAAAAAATAGCTGGCCGTTTTACGTGTTGTGTCGTAATAGCGCATACCCACGTAGGTATTGGCATCGACGCGCAAATAAAAACTATTGCTTCTGAACGGATCGCTGTTATAAGAGCTGTTGCGATCAATATAGGTAGCCTGAAAATTGGTTCGGATTTCTTCTGCCCTGGGTATCCAATATTGTGCAGCAACCCATAACAAAGCACCAAGGAATATGGAACCGATCAGGTAAGGGCGTAACATCCGGTTATACTTGACTCCGCCTGCAAGAATGGCAATGAATTCTGATTGGCCCGCCATTTTTGAACTGAAATAAATGACTGCGATAAATACCATGAGCGGAAATATCATGGACATGATAAAAGGTACAAAACCTAAAAAATAATGAGTGATGATTTCCCAGGTAGTTAATCCTGACTTTACAAAATCATCTGCTTTTTCGCTGGTATCGATGACTACTGCAATTGCAGTAATGGCCAGCATTGTGAATACAAAAGTGGTGAGGAATTTTCTTAGTATGTACCAATCCAGTTTTTTCATCAGCTCGGTATGCGTACAAAAATAATATAAAATGGAAGAGTCGCTGAATTACTGTCGTGAAGAGTTTGTGAAAGATAATATTTCAAACCTGAAATTATTGATTTGCCTTCGAGAGATTGACATCCATTCCATTTACCGGTTTGTCTGAATAAATGATCGCTTCTTCCACATTAATTTTATGATCCTTTGACGGGTTTAGGAATTTTAATTTCACTGTGTGTTTTCCCCCGGGCAATTGATATTTCCAGCAAAGTTCATAACGCCTGGTAGTATAGCTGACTGGCAGCTTCGGCGATTCAATCAATTTACCATCCAGGTATAGTTCCGTATTGAAAACGTAATCTGATGAACTTCCCCATTCTGAAACATCTCCTTTGAGTACAAAACCGATTCCTTCAAAATCAAAATTGACTTCATCTTTGCTGTCAGACAAATGAACTGGTATTTTGGCAACAGGATAATGCCCATCAAAACTTTTTTCGAATTTTACCTCAGCGGGTTCCTGCAATTGAATGGTAATTTGATCACCATTAATCTTACCTCCATTCCTTTCTATATTTTTCAATGCATGCCTGAAGCCTGTTTCATACACTTCATTCAGGGACATGGTCGTGTATTTGAAATCGATGCTCTCTGCATCTTTCAATCCCATCTTCCAATAGGCAGGTATTTTATTATATCCCAGTAAGGCGCCCAATATTCCACCTACTGTCGACGGATTGCAATCTGCATCCTGTCCGCATCGGGTTGCAATTTCCAGTGAACGGGTGAAGCCTTTGTTCCCATATAATAAACCCATTACAACATAAGCTGCATTCACCTTCGCATCAATATTAAAAGGAGCAAATACTCCATCCGGGCAACCAATATCATTCGCCCATTTTTTTTGAACTTCTAACCAGGTTTGCTTCCAGTCATCCGGATATTTTTTATACCATCCGATCACATCATGAATGCATTGATAAAATTCGCTTTTCGGAGGGATCGTTTTTAATGCCTGGTTGATGATAAAATGAATATCATCAGAAATAAATGCTTCTGTATACATCGCTCCCACAAATACGCCTCCATACCATCCATCTCCGTAATTCATGATATGACCAATTTTGTCGCTGATTGAAGATGCAGTATTGGGCATACCCGGACTCATTAGTCCTGCAAAATCTGATTCAATCTGGTAATCGATGCAATCTGCATGCGGATTGTTCAGCCAATACCCCGACATGGGCGCTTTGATACCATTCAACAAATTATACCTGCCCGCCTGGTTGGCATGCCATAACATATAACCTGCATGTGCATACGCATTGGCAAATGAATCAACCGGTGCATCTAATCCATATTTTTCAAACACATCTACAAAAGTCAGGTCCATATAAAGATCGTCATATAAACCCGGATTCTCAATCATGGTTTTTTTCAAATAACCATCATACCATAATAAAGGCTGATAATCTCCTATGAATGTCCCTTCGAATCGGAATTCATAAGGGCCGCCAAATGTCACACCGATTGTTTGTCCGGCCCATCCACCCATGATCTTATCTTTTAATTGCTCTCTGGTCAGCTTGATTGTTTTAGGCTGAGCATGACTGTTATACATCATGGCGATACAAAAAATAAACAATAACTTGATTTTCATGACGACTGAATTTATTAGACATTATTTTGGCTGATGCATCATCAGATCTTCAATAACTTTTGCAATGGCTTCAGGACTTTGCTTAAATTCCAAATATTTAAATTTTTCTCCCGGTACTACAGTATTTTTTCCATCATCTTCGATCCTGAAATTGATCATCCGGTAACTGAAATAGGGTTCCATTCCACGGACTGCTACCAGCACTGCTGTTTCATCCCAGCTGTTTCGCCCCACTGTATTTTTATCTTTTGACAACGCAATCCTGAAAGCATCTTTTACAGGGCTGTTCTGAATTGAATTATTATTGATCAGCCGGATACCCGTTAGTATTTTCTCCCCAATTTCAAATCCGCTTATTGTCATTGAAGTTGGCCATTCACTGAATACTTTTTTTGAGGCAACAGGATCGACCTGTACATTGAATTCATATCCTCCGTTTTCACCCGGATTTATTCTGGCAGCCATCGATACCAGTTGTTTCACTTTTTTTATTACCAGGGCCTTCCCATTTAATGAAGAATATGCATCCGCTCCTGATTCCAACAAATTGGCGAGATTAGTAAAAAACCCGACACTGACAATCGTCACACTCGAATCAGGCTGAGCTGACAATATCTTCCTGTACAATTTTACAGCGTCCATTGCTTGTTCGTTGGATAACAATGCATGTGGATATTTACTGATAATCGCCTGCGCCCATTCCTGTCCGCAGGACTTATTGGGCTGTTTTGTTTTAGTGATACCAATCGGAATAGAAGGTCTATTAAAATAGGTGTTCAATACACTTAAGGTTGGTGCAGTTGTTTCAAAAGCATTACAGGAAATAGTGGCCAGGATTTTTGCTTCGCCATTGTCCTCAAAAGCATGTAGCAAAGCCATCGCTCCAACATCGTCATAGTCTGGTGCAATATCCGAATCGAAAATGATATGGACAGGTTTTTGTGCAAAAACTGAAATATATCCGGAGAAAAAAAACAAAAAAATAATTCTTTTCATATGGTTTTAATTAGGGACCCTGCGATAAATCGCTGAGCTGAATGTTCAATTCATTTTTATAGGGCGCAGATGATTGAGCACCCAATCTTGTTACCGAAATTGACGCCGCCTTGCATGCAAATTGAACAGCCTCAGCAATTGATTTATTTTCGGACAAAGCAACGGCCAGGGCTCCATTAAAAACATCACCCGCTGCTGTTGTGTCAACTGCTTGTACAACCGGAGAAGGATTCAGGAGGCATTCGTTTTCATGCAGGATCAGTGCACCTTCGGCGCCCAATGTGATAATAACAGTTTCAACACCACGATCCTTTAATTTTTTGGCAGCCTTTTCTGCTGTAGCAAAATCTTTGATCTTTATTCCTGTCAGCATCTCCGCTTCTGTCTCATTAGGTGTGATAATGCTGATTTTTTTTAAAATATTATCAGGCAGTCCTCGAGCCGGAGCCGGATTTAATATCAATTTTCTATTGGCTGACGAAGCCTGCTCGATAACAAATTCAACAGTGTCCAGAGGAATTTCTAACTGAATCAACACGATTCCTGCTTCCTGAATAACCTGCTTGATTTTGTCGATATCAGAAGGTTCCAATGCAGCATTGGCGCCGGAGGCGACTACAATGCAATTCTCCCCCTGCTTGTCGACAGTAATCAATGCAATACCAGATGGGTTATTCGTATCCGTGATGATATGAGAGGTATCAATCCCCTCCTGTTTAAACAATTCCACTGACTGTTTTCCGAATATGTCATCGCCTGTTCTTGCAATAAATATAACGGTGCCGCCTAACCGGGCAGCAGCAACAGCCTGGTTAGCTCCCTTTCCTCCAGGGTTCATAAAAAATTTCCCGCCAAGAATGGTTTCGCCCGGCCGGGGCAGATAATCTGTCTGCACAACCATATCCGTATTGGAACTCCCTACGACAACAATGGATGAATTTTTCATGTAATGAGTAAAGGTAGTTTTGGATAAAACCGGCAATAAATATAAAACGATTTATGATAGTGCAGACATCATCTCAAATTATATTTAGCATCATTTTAAGGGCAAAAAGGAAAAATCAGGAAGGCGCGTTTGTATATTTGGATATACCATGCAAATCACTAAGACTATTCGCGTTCTTATTACTTTTTACAAAAGCTTCTTTTTCCTGAATTTTTTGGTAACAATGTCATGTCTGTTTCTTTTCTGGGAATATGGCACGAGCATATTCACAATACTGTTATGGTTTAAGCTAAGTATATTATTCCTGACTTATTTTTTTGTGAAAGCCTATAAGCAGAGAGAATTTTATTATTATCAAAACCTGGGTATTTCCAAAACCATTTTGTGGATTTCTACCTTGAGTTTTGATTTCCTTTTATTCATCCTATTTGCTTTACTCATCTACAAAATCAAATGACACATTTATTAGAAGCAGATGGGATTCAACTGAATTTCAATAACAGAAAAATACTTTCTGATATTTACATCCGATGCCAGACCGGTAAGATATCTGGGCTTTTGGGAAGAAATGGTCAGGGGAAAACCTGTTTGATGAATATTATTTATGGAAACCTTCAAGCTTACGCCAAGTCTGTCAGGTTTGATAATGTGTCAATCAGGCAGGCATTTAAAAAGCCTGAATTATTATCGTTTCTACCACAATTTAATTTTATCCCCAGGTCATTGACGCTGAAAAGAGTTTTTGCAGATTTTAATCTGGATTATTCTTTATTTGAGAAGGTATTTCTTCCATTTCAATCGAAATATAAATCATCCATTGAAAACCTTTCTGAAGGCCAGCAAAGATTAGTTGAAATATACATCATCCTCAAATCAAAGTCATTGTTTGCGATGTTCGATGAACCCTTTACACATCTGATGCCCATGGATATTGAAATAATTAAGCAATTGCTATCTGAAGAAAAGCGCAATAAAGGGATAATCATCACAGACCACCTGTATCAGCATGTGGCAGATGTCAGCGATTCGTTGTACATTCTCGTAAATGGAAAGACTTATTTAACAAAGACAAAGGAAGATATTGAACTCCTTGGCTATGCAAAGAATTGATCCACTTATCAAATTTCCTTAGATTCTTATCGCTTAAAATCTATCTTTGCCGCTTCCATACGATACTTTATGAATAAAACACATCTACTGCTCTCATTCTGCGTAATATTCTTTACAGCCGGAACATTTGCACAACCCCTGTCCAAATACGATCAGCATGAAGCCTTTGCTCCTCTGTTCTATCCCGGTTATGGAGATGAAGTAAGGACTGCAGGTGGTGCACCGGGTCCACAATACTGGCAGAACCGTGCTGATTATAAAATCAACGTCACTCTTGATGATATCAATCAAGAGATCCGGGGGACTGTCATCATCACTTATAAAAACAACAGCCCGGAAAAATTGCCATTTGTCTGGCTGCAACTGGATCAGAATATTTACAAATCCGAATCAAGAGCCAATCAGACAACTACGATTACTGGTGGCCGTTATGCCAACCGGGATGAATTTGAAGGTGGCTATGATATCAAATCGGTACAATTGCTGGATGATGGAAAGGAAGAAAAAGCAAATTACACGATCAACGATACCCGCATGCAGATCATCCTTTCCAAACCCATTAAACCCAATGGTGATTCCATAAAATTGAAAATCGAATATTCATTTAAAATTCCTGTATATGGCACCGACAGGATGGGAAGAAGCAAAACCATGAATGGGTGGATATATGAAATCGCTCAATGGTATCCGCGTATGTGCGTTTACGATAATGTACTTGGATGGAATACGCTTCCTTATCTCGGCGCAGGCGAATTCTACCTTGAATATGGAAATTTCGATTTTTCTATTACAACATCAGCCAAAGAAATTGTTGTTGCTTCAGGCGAACTGCAAAACCCTTCTGAAGTATTAACTCCGGAGCAAATTAAAAGAATCAAAGAGGCGAAGGAAAGCGATCGTACCATCATGATTCGAACTGAAAAAGAAGTGACCAATCCTTTGTCGAGGCCTTCGAAAGAAAAACTCACCTGGCATTTTAAATGCATGAATGCAAGGGATGTGGCCTGGGCCGCCTCAACTGCTTTTGTGTGGGACGCTGCGAGGATCAATCTCCCCAGCGGAAAAAAATCATTGGCCATGTCCGTTTACCCGGTGGAAAGCGCTTTGGATTCCGGATGGAAACGTTCAACCGAATTCACGAAGGGAGCCATTGAACATTATTCAAAACAATGGTATGAATTTCCTTATCCCGTTGCTACCAATGTAGCGGGTATTGTGGGAGGAATGGAATATCCCGGAATTGTTTTTTGCTCTGCAAATGACCAGCGAAAAAATTTATGGGATGTAACCAGCCATGAATTTGGTCATACCTGGTTTCCCATGATCGTAGGCAGTAATGAAAGAAAATATCCCTGGATGGATGAAGGGTTCAATACTTTCATCAATTCAGTTGCAGACAAATATTTTAACCAGGGAGAATTTTATCGTCCTGTGGCGAGCAGGCATAATCCCGGAAGAATATTTGATGATAATATGGACATTATTATGACCATTGCAGATGTTACCAATCCGCATAATCTTGGTACAAATGCTTATAATAAACCCAGTCTCGGTCTTCAACTATTGAGAGAAGAAGTTTTAGGAGAAGAAAGATTCGATGGAGCCTTCAGGTATTATATCAATAACTGGGCTTACAAACATCCGACGCCATGGGATTTCTTTCATGCCATTGAAAATTACAGCGGTGAAAACCTGGACTGGTTCTGGAGAGGCTGGTTCTTCAATAACTGGAAACTGGATCAGGCTGTGAAAGCTGTGGATTATGTACAATCTGATACAGCACGTGGAATAATCATTACAATTGAGAACCTGGAAAAACTGCCCATGCCTGTTACCGTAGAAATCAAAGAAGATAATGGCAAAACAGGAAGAGTGAAATTCCCCGTAGAAGTATGGCAGCATGGAAACACCTGGAGATTTTACTATAATTCAACCAGTAAAATAGAATCAGTTACAATAGATCCTGATAAGCGGCTTCCTGATATCAATGATTCTAATAATACCTGGAAGGGAAATAAAGCGCCTTTTTAGAATAATAATTTTTTGCATAGAGCTAAAGGAGAAAAAGAGATTATTCTCCTTTTTTCCGCGTACTCTGTGCGAAAATATTTCTCACAGGCGCCGCTGTATAATTTCCATAGTCTCTTTCTTCCAGGAAACAAAATCACCAGCTAAAATATGTTGTCTTGCCTGTGTAACCAGGTAAAGATAAAAAGCGAGATTATGTACACTTGCAATCGTTAAACCAAATATTTCTTTACTCTTCATCAGGTGGCGCAAATACGCTTTGCTGTAATGGTTACTTATTGCGCAGTCAATTCCATCATCGATCGGAGAAAAATCTTTTTCCCATTTTTTATTATCAATATTGATAACACCCTTTGATGTAAACAGCATGGCATTTCTTCCATTGCGGGTAGGCATTACGCAATCGAACATATCTATACCCAATGAGATGCATTCAAGAATATTCCACGGTGTGCCGACTCCCATCAGGTAGCGAGGTTTATTTTGTGGTAAATGCTCGCAGCACAATGCAGTCATTTCATAAAGTTCTTCATCCGGTTCTCCCACACTCAAACCTCCGATGGCATTCCCAACCGCATTTTTGGATGAAATATATTCACAGGATTTTTTGCGAAGATCAGCGAATACAGATCCCTGCACGATAGGAAAAAGATTTTGTGAATAACCATACTTATCTTGTGTTCCTTCAAATTGTTTTATGCAGCGGTCGAGCCAGCGGTGAGTCATCTCCATGGATTTTTCCGCATACTCATAATCCCTGGAAAAAGGCGGACACTCATCAAAAGCCATCATGATATCTCCCCCGATGATCCTTTGAATATCCATTACATTTTCAGGAGTAAATAAATGCCGGGAACCGTCAATATGAGATTGAAAAACCACTCCTTCCTCAGTAATTTTTCTTGTCCCTGACAAAGAGAAAACCTGGTAACCGCCGCTATCAGTCAGAATTGGACTCTCCCATCCCATAAATGAATGCAACCCTCCGGCATTTTGCAATACTTCAAGACCCGGCCGCAGATACAAATGATAGGTATTTCCTAAAATGATCTGTGCTTTTACATCTTCTTTTAACTGTTGCGTGCTTACAGCCTTTACACTTCCTGCAGTTCCAACGGGCATAAAAATAGGAGTCAGAATTTCACCATGGTCTGTTGTGATCCTGCCTGTTCTTGCCTTTGAATCAGCATCCGTTTTTTGTAATTCAAATTCTAAACTTCCCATGAAGCTGCAAGATAGGAATAAGCTTTAAGGATCTTAGCCTGCAATCAGCACATCCGCCCATTCCTTATCAAAAGTCCTAATCATTATTATATTTGTAAATTGGAATATCAAGCGGTGCCGATAACCCAACCGTAGACTGCATATGAACAATCTATTCGCACATCTGGCGTGGAGAGAAATTGTATTTGCAATTTTTTGTCTGATTACTCTGATTCAGTTGTATTACTATCTTTTTTTCTTCCGGCGCCTGTCGTTTTTCAAAACAAATCCAAAAATAAAATCACAACAACATCCGGTAAGCGTCATTATTTGTGCAAGAGATGAAGCAGGGAATCTGGCTGCGAATTTGCCGGGAGCACTTGTACAAACTTATCCCTCCACGCATGAAGTGGTTGTTGTCAATCACAATAGCCAGGATGATACCCGTTACCTCCTTGATGAATTCAAAAAGACATTTAAAGACCTTCATATTGTAAATCTTGAATACGAGGCCATCGGTATTCCGGGTAAAAAGTATCCGCTGAGTATGGGTATCAAGGAAGCAAAGCATGAAGTCGTTTTACTGACAGATGCAGATTGTGTACCGGCAAGCGAATACTGGATTCAGAAAATGCAGGATGGATATGAAAATGGAATCCAAATCATATTAGGATATAGTCCTTATCGAAAAAAATCCGGATTCCTGAATAAGCTCATCCGTTTCGAAACTTTTCATTCTGCCATTCAATACCTGTCTTATGCGCTTGCCGGAATACCATATATGGGTGTTGGCAGAAACCTTTCTTACAAAAAAGAATTGTTTTTACGCAACAAAGGTTTTTCGAATATCAATCATCTTCCGGGAGGTGATGATGATCTGTTCATTAATATGATAGCTAATAAAAAAAATACCGGCATTGTGATCGATCCGGAAGCCTTCACTTTGTCGGAACCAAAAAATACTTTCAGTGACTGGACAAAACAAAAATTGCGTCATTACAGTACAAGCAGGTTTTATAAATCAAAACACAAATGGCTGCTCGGACTTTATTCAACTTCGCATTTTTTATTTTACCCATTGTTCATTGCCAGCTTGTTCTTTAATTGGAAAATGGCATTGGCAGTCTTCGGGATTCGTTTTCTTTTGCAGGGTTTGATCTATTACAAAGCCATGCAAAAACTGAATGAGAAAGACCTCTTTGCCTGGTGGTGGTTATTGGATATATGGATGTTCCTGTATTATCTGATCTTTGTACAAGCATTATGGAAAAAACCACGGTCAAACTGGAACTGATCAGTAAATATTTTAAGGATTTTTCAGCAACTCAACTGCGGCAACTGGAGGCTCTCGA
>Ga0335083_10011978_pt1 | contig 10399 bp, 8 predicted proteins | sample Lox_Sample_42_FD_206716 | JGI IMG/M metagenome (GOLD analysis project Ga0335083, IMG submission 206716) | Soil microbial communities from Loxahatchee National Wildlife Refuge, Florida, United States - Lox_Sample_4.2 | ecosystem: Environmental > Terrestrial > Soil > Wetlands | place: USA: Florida... | reverse complement strand
ACGTGAAGAACTATGTCTGGACACGCATCGAAAACGTCGACCGCACCACCGAACTCCTTCTCGGCGAAGAACCCGAACCACCCGGCTTCGAAGAAGAACCCGCCGGCCGCGTACAGGCCTACACCTTCGGATACGACCGCGACTTCGACCTGCTGCCTCACCTCCGCACTGCGCTCGGCGCGCAATTCACCGCGTACACGCCTGGCTCTCGCCTCAAGCCTGTCTACGGCTCCGACCCCGTGGGTGTCGTCGTCTTTCTGCGCATCCGCGCAGTCGGCAAGAGACAAAGATAAAATCCAGTTACTGCTGCATCCAATCTGGCTAAGCCGAATGAGCGCCAATCGCCCCGCCGCACCCACTGCACAACCGAATGGCACCCGCGACTTCTCCCACGCATGGCGCGCATTGCGCCACCCCAACTTCCGGCTCTTCTTCGGAGGCCAGAGCATCTCGCTCATCGGCACCTGGATGACGCGCATTGCCACCGCGTGGCTCGTCTACCGGCTCACAAAATCTGCGCTCTTGCTCGGAACCGTAAGCTTCTTAGGCCAGATTCCCACCTTCCTGCTCGCGCCCTTTGCCGGCGTGTTGGTTGACCGCCTCAACCGCCGTCAGGTCCTCATCTGGACGCAGACCCTCGCCATGGTCCAGTCGCTCGCCCTCGCTTTCCTCACGCTGAGCCATCGCATCAACATCCACGATGTGCTCGTGCTGAGCGCTTTCCAGGGCGTCATCAATGCTTTCGATATGCCCGGCCGTCAGGCCTTCATGGTGCAGATGGTCGAGGACCGCGCCGACCTCTCGAACGCCATCGCCATCAACTCCTCTATGGTGAACCTCGCGCGGCTCGTCGGTCCGTCTCTCGCCGGAATCCTGATTGCCGCATCCAACGAAGGGTGGTGCTTTTTCATCGATGGCATCAGCTACATCGCCGTCATCATCTCGCTCGCGCTGATGCGCGTGCATGTCGCGGAAATCAAGCGAGCCACAGCATCCATGTTTGAGCAGATGCGCGAAGGATGGAACTACGTCGCCACCTTCATCCCTGTTCGCAACATCCTGCTGCTCTTCGCGCTCGTCAGCCTCATGGGCATGCCGTACGTCGTTCTCATGCCCGTCTTCGCCGCTCAGGTACTCCACGGAGGGGCGCATACTCTCGGCTTCCTCATGGGCGCTGCAGGCATCGGCGCGCTCATCTCCGCGCTGTCCCTTGTCCTCCGCAAATCCGTGCGCGGTCTGCTCAAGATGATTCCCATCGCTGCGAGCATGTTCGGCGTCGGCCTTATCTGCTTCGGTCTCTCCCGCTACGTCTGGCTCTCCATGCTGCTGATGGTCATCGTCGGATTCGGCATGATGCAGGGCATGACCGCAAGCAATACCATCATTCAGACTCTGGTCCCCGAGGACAAGCGCGGCCGCGTAATGAGCTACTACACCGCGGCCTTCGTCGGTATGGCCCCATTCGGAAGCCTGCTGGCCGGATCGCTCGCGCACTGGATCGGTGCACCACGCACCGTAATGCTCACCGGGACCTGCTGTATCCTCGGTGCCGTTTGGTTCCAGTCGCAACGAAGCGCGATCCGCGAAGGGATCCGCCCGATATACATCGAGCTGGGCATCATTGAGGCTCCGCCCGAACTCGTCGAAGAGCAGGCTGGGAACTGAGCACGTACCGAAGGCTGGTAGTGCACTCCGTGTGCAAGAATATCTCCAGCGCTCATGTCCAACTCAGAAGCCCCCGACCTGCAATCGTCCGCTGATCAGTCCGCCACGACCGAATCTTCCGCCGCCGAGTCCACTCCCACGGAGTCTTTCGAATCCCTCTTCGCCGAATACGAGAAGACCCACGCCCGCGAGCCCGAGACCTCCGGACGCCAGATTGAAGGCGTTGTCATCGCCGTCACGCCAGAGCAGGTCTTCGTCGACATTGGATTCAAAATCGAAGGTGTCCTGCCTTTCGTGGAGTCCGAGCCGCTGAAAGCCGGAGACCGCGTTCTCGTCTCCATCAAAGGCCGCAACGAAGAAGGCTACTACTCGCTCTCGCGCTTCAAGGTTGCTCAGCCCAAAGACTGGACATCCCTCGAACAGGCCTTCCAGGACAAAACTCCCATCCCCGGCCGCGTCACTGGCGCAGTCAAAGGCGGCCTCACCGTCGATATCGGCGTCCGCGCCTTCATGCCCGCGTCGCGCAGCGGCGCGCGTGATGCAGCGGAAATGGAAAAGCTTGTCGATCAGGAGATAGTCTGCCGCATAATCAAGCTCGACACCGCCGACGAAGATGTGGTCGTCGATCGCCGTGCGGTGCTCGAAGAAGAAGCTCGCTCCACCCGCGAGCGCCGTTATGCCGACCTGAAGGAAGGGGACATCGTCACCGGAACTGTCCGCTCGCTCGCGGACTATGGAGCATTCATCGATCTCGGTGGCGTCGACGGCCTTCTCCATGTTGGAGAAATCTCCTGGACCCGCATCGCCAACCCCGCCGACGTACTCGAAGTCGGCCAGCAGATCGAAGCCAAAGTTCTGCGCGTCGACACCGAAAAGCAGCGTATTTCGCTCGGGATGAAGCAGCTCCAGCCGCACCCGTGGGATGCGGTGTCCGGCAAATACTCGGTCGGCCAGCGCGTCACCGGAGTCATCACCCGCACCACCGACTTCGGTGCCTTCGTCGAAATCGAACCCGGCATCGAGGGCCTCATCCACATCTCGGAAATGGCCTGGGGCAAGAAGGTCCGCAAGCCCACCGACGTCGTCAAGCCGGGCGAGACCGTCGAGGCAGTCATTCTCGGCATCGCCGCGCCTGAGCGGCGCATCTCTCTCGGCCTCAAACAGGCCTTCGGAGATCCCTGGGCCGAAGCTGCCCGCAACCTGCTCCCCGGGTCGCAGGTCGAAGGCCCCATCGTCAGCTTTACCAAGTTCGGAGCATTCCTGCAGGTCGCCGAAGGCGTCGAGGGCATGATCCACATCAGTGAGATCAGCGCCGAGCGCCGCCTCAACCACCCCTCCGACGCGCTGCACCTCGGAGAGCGCGTCAAGGCGCAGGTGCTCTCCATCGACTCCGAGAAGCGCCAGCTCCGCCTCAGCATCAAAAAGCTTGTCCCCACCGGCCTCGACGAATTCCTCGCCGAGCACAAACCCGGAGACGTCGTCACCGGCCGCCTCATCGACGAGTCTGGAGATCAGCTCCGCGTCGAGTTGGGTGAAGGAATCATTGCCACCGCGCGTGTTATAGCCGCCGCCACCGGTCAGGCCGCCACACCCGCCAAAGCCGACCTGTCCTCGCTGACCTCGATGCTGCAAGCGCGCTGGAAAGGCGGAACTACTGCTGCCGCACCAAAAGCCGAGCCGGCAAAGACCGGCCAGATTCGCAGCTTCCGCATCGCAAAGCTGGATACCGCCGCGAAAAGGATCGAACTGGAGCTCGCTTAGTTTAATGTTCGTAGTAGTTCGACGTTTTCGTAACCATCTCACTTCAGCCTCGACGAAAGTCCGCTTCTGGAGTGAAATGGGAGTACAAATTATCCTCCTCCGCAATTTCTTTCCCGTGAGGGTTGCCTTGGAGTCTTTCTGCCTTCGGACACTTAGTGTGTGTACGCTTGCCCTGGCGTTCGTTGGAGGTGCCTGCGCGCAGGCTAGCAAGCCTGCGCAATCGTCCGCCCCCACTCCCTCGCCGCAGCATCAGAACGGTCCACTTCCTCCGATCCCCAATCTGCCCGGCGATGGGGACGGCGCCTTTCGTACCGGCAGCTACCGTGACCTCTTTGGAGAACTCGGACACACCCAGGCCGAGAGCAAGGCCAAGATTGAACAGGCCTTCCATCAACTCTTTCACGGCGACGGCCAGGAGGAGCGAATCTACTTTGAGACCGGAGCCAACGGCAACGGTCCTTTGGCCTACATCACTGACTGGGCCAACAACGATGCGCGCACCGAAGGCATGAGCTACGGCATGATGATCGCCGTCCAGCTCGACAAGAAGCGCGAATTCGACGCCATCTGGAACTGGGCCAACACCTATATGCTCATCACCGATCCGAAGAACCCTTCGGTCGGATACTTCGCCTGGTCGATGAACACCGACGGTACGCCGCGAGCCACCGGAGCCGCCCCGGACGGAGAAGAATACTTCGTCATGGCCCTCTATTTTGCCGCTAACCGCTGGGGAAACGGTAAGGGCATTTATAACTATCAGGCCGAGGCCGACAGGATCTTACGGGGCATGCGGCATCATGCGGTGCTCACAGGAACGAGCCCATTCCGCATCCATCCGGACGACCCGCCATTCATCCCTCCCGACCACGCATGGCCCAGTCCAAACAATCGCGCCCTCGCGCCAGGAAAATCTCTCAATACCGTTTTTCGCCCTCCGCCACATACCGAGACAATCGGGCCGATGGTCGAGGAGGACTACTTCATGGTCCGGTTTATACCCGATGAGCCGGGGGGCGTTACCGACGCCTCCTATCACTTGCCCGCTTTCTACGAGCTCTGGTCGCGCTGGGGTCCCGCCGAGGACCGCGCATTTTGGGCCAAAGCGGCCAATGTCAGCCGCGAGATGTTCACCCGCGTCACCGGCCCGAAGACCGGGCTCACTCCCGAACGCAATAACTTTGACATGACTCAAATCATCGGCCGCGACGGTGTACCAACGCCCTTTGGCTATGACTCATGGAGAAGCGTGAGCAACTGGTCGGTCGATTATTCCTGGTGGAAAAAAGACCCGCGCCAGACCGAGCTCAGCGACCGCATTCAGAGCTTTCTAAGCGGGCAGGGAATCAAGACCTTCCCCGACAAGTACACTCTTGACGGCAAGCCGCTATCCCAACGCCACTCGCCTGGCATGGTCGCGACAACCGCCGTGGGCAGCCTGGCCGCAACCCCGGGTCCCATTTCAAAGGCGTTTTTGGAAGAGCTCTGGAACGCGCCCATCCCCTCCGGAGAACAGCGCTATTACGATGGCATGCTGTACCTGATGAGCCTGATGCACTGCAGCGGAAACTTCCGGATAATCATGCCCCAATAAGCCCACTGGAAATCACGCTTCGCCGAGCGCGACTTGCAGCCCTCATACCAGCGATCTCTGGTGTCGTCGAATCAACTTAAACGCCGCCAACCGAGAGCCTAAGCAACGCATGAAGGCATGTTCTTCTTACGGGTTTGCTGACCGTAGCCAAAACGGCTACACTCGAATCGTGGAGGAGGTTTATGCGCCAGGTATCTCTACGCGAGTTCCGCACACGAGGCTCGAAAGCTCTTGAGACTGTGCCGCAAGGCGAGACCATCCTCCTATCCGGACAGGATGGCCCCGTTTACTTCTTGGTCCCCGTCCTTGAGGACGTTAGCGTTGAAGATCGTGAACTGCGAAGAGCCATGGCCAAAGCCAGCTTGCGGAAGAGTTGGAGCCTCGTTGAAAGATCCGATGACAAGATGAGTATCGAGGAGATCGATCAGGAGATCAGCAAGGTCCGCTCTCGTCGTATCCGGCGCAAGAGCAAATGAGGCTGGTTGTCCTCGATACAAACGTGATCGTCTCCGCCGGTATCGCCGTCGAAACTGCGCCTGCAGCGCTCGTCATGAATTGGGTGCTGGAGGGTCTGGTGCAGTTAGTTACCTGCCCCTGGATCGTGGCGGAATATAGGGAGGTCGCCAGGCGTGCAAAGTTTCACCGCTACGGTTTTCCTCCGTTCTGGCTGGAGTTTCTCATCGCGGAAAGCCTGCACCTTCCGGATCCTGATCCGTGGTTCGAGCGGGAGCCCCGTTTGCAAATACCTGATCTAAAAGACATGCCGTTTCTGGCGCTTGCCCACGCCGCAGGCGCGTGGCTGGTCACAGGCAATCTCAAACACTTTCCGGAATCGATCCGCCATGGGGTCAATGTGCTGTCACCCGTGGAGTATCTTGCCCATTTGAGTGGAGACTGAGCGCCTCCTTTCCATTGCCCCTCAACCCTCGCCATGTTATTCTTGATGCAGACACTTAGGAAGTGTAAAGAACAAGAAACAGGAGTAACGCACGCACCGTGCTGGCCCCATCGAAAAAATCCGACATTATCACGCGCTTTCGCACGCATGACTCCGATACCGGCAGTCCTGAAGTGCAGATCGCGATCCTCAGCGAGCGCATCGGCGAGCTGACCGAGCACTTCAAAACTCACGCGAAGGATCACGGTTCCCGCCGCGGCCTTCTCATGCTGGTAAGCAAGCGCCGCCGTCTGCTGGATTACCTCAAGACGAACGACTCCGATCGGTATCGCGAAGTCATCGGCAAGCTCGGCTTACGTAAGTAGCCGCAACGATTCCATTGTCCCTCTACCTGACGCGACGGAAATCGAATTCAGGATGGAATGCGCGGGCCCGGTACCGGGCCTCGGTGTATTCGCTGGCGACCTGCGGCCCGTATGGCCCGTATCGCCGGCTGAGGAGAGTCTCGCTGTGATCCGGACCCTCCCCAGGCATTCCAGGCGCGCGCCCGCAGGCAGCGCTGCTTCGATCCTGACCCTGATCGATCCCGCCCGTCTTTCCCGCCAACTCTTCCCATCCGCGATGCGTCATGCAGGCTTCCTGCCGGCCCTTTCCGCTCCGGCTTCCTGCTTTGACGAAGCGCCGCACTGTGCGGCGTACGGAAGCCATGTCGCCATCGCCCTTTAAGAAAAGAGGATTGTTATGAAGCACGACGTTACGGTTGACCTCGCCGGAGGCAGGCAGCTGAGTTTTGAAACCGGCCGGATGGCCAAGCAGGCCTCGGGTGCCGCTGTTGTTACCGAGGGAGAAACCGTGGTGCTCGGCACCGCCGTTGCCGCTCCCGAACCAAAGGAAGGCATCGATTTCTTCCCGCTCACCGTCGACTACCGCGAGTACGCCTATGCTGGCGGCCGCATCCCCGGCGGATTCATCAAGCGCGAAGGTCGTCCCAGCGAGCGTGAGATTCTCACCTCGCGTCAGATTGACCGCCCCATCCGCCCGCTCTTTCCCGAAGGATTCCGCAACGAGACGCAGGTCATAGTCCTGGTCTTCTCGGCTGACAAGGAGAACGACCCCGACGTCATCGGCATCAACGCGGCCAGCGCCGCGCTCGCGCTCTCTGACATCCCCTTCAACGGTCCGGTCGGTGCAGTCCGCGTCGGCCAGGTGAATGGACAGTTCATCGTCAACCCCACTTACACGGAGCGCCGCGACAGCGCCATCAACATCGTCGTTGTCGGCACCAAGACCGGCATCGTCATGATCGAGAGCGGCTCGAGCGAGGTCCCCGAAGATGTCGTCGTGGGTGCGATCGATTTCGCGCACGAGGAAATCAAGAAGATCGTCGCCGGCATTGAACAGCTCGCTTCGCTCGCCGGCAAGACCAAGCGCCAGGCTGCCGCGCCGGAGTTCGACACGCCCTACTACTCGGCCCTCAAGGCGAAGATCGGCGACCGCCTCAATGACGCTCTCGACACTAAGAAGCATCCGAAGACCGAGAGCTACGCCCTGGTCAAGCAGATCAAAGACGAGCTTGCGGCCGGGATTCCCGCAGGCGACACCGCCGCTGACGAGAAGAAGAAGCTCGCGAAATACTATGAGACTCTCCGCGAGAACATCTTCCGCGAGCAGGTCACCAAGGAGCGCATCCGTCCTGACCGCCGCGCCTTCGACGAGATTCGCCCCATCAGCATCGAAGTCGGAGTCCTCCCGCGCACGCACGGTTCGGCGCTCTTCACCCGTGGTGAAACGCAGGCTCTTGTCACCGCGACCCTCGGCACCGCCGACGACTCGCAACGCCTCGAAACCTTCGAGGGCGAGCAGCGCAAGACCTTCATGCTGCACTACAACTTCCCGCCGTTCTCGGTCGGCGAAGTCGGCCGCATGACCGGCGTCGGCCGCCGCGAAATCGGCCACGGAGCGCTCGCCGAGCGCGCCGTCAGCGCAGTCCTTCCCAAAGAAGATGAATCGCCTTACTCGTTACGTATTGTCTCGGACATCCTTGAGTCAAACGGCTCCTCCTCAATGGCCTCGGTCTGCGGAGCCAGCCTCGCCCTCATGGACGCCGGTATTCCGCTCAAGTCCGCAGTAGCGGGCATTGCAATGGGCTTGGTCAAGGAAGGTGAAGAGTACGCCATCCTTACCGACATCGCCGGTGCCGAAGATCACTATGGCGATATGGATTTCAAGGTTGCTGGTACACGGAAGGGAATTACCGCCCTTCAGATGGACATCAAGATCGGCGGCATCACCGGCCAGATCATGCGCGAAGCTCTCGAACAGGCGCGCCGCGGCCGGCTGTTCCTGCTCGACAAGATGGACGAAGCCCTCAGTGGCCCGCGTGACATCAAGTCGAAGTACGCGCCGCAGATTCGCACCCTGCAGATTCCCACCGACAAGATTCGCGACCTGATCGGGCCAGGCGGCAAGACCATCCGCGGCATCATCGAGGCCACGCAGGTCAAAATCGATGTCGATGACACCGGTCGTGTCAACGTCGCATCAGCTGACGAGGAGGGCCTCAAGAAGGCTCTCGCCATGATCAACGACCTCACAGCCGTGCCCGAGATCGGCAAGACCTACCTCGGGAAGGTTGTCCGCCTGGCTGACTTCGGCGCCTTCGTCGAAATCTTCCCCGGCACCGACGGCCTGCTGCACGTCAGCGAGATCGCCGAGCATCGCGTCAAGGACGTCAAGGACGAACTGCGCGAAGGCGATCAGGTCATGGTCAAGGTCCTCGGAGTCGAAGGCAACCGCATCAAGCTGTCTCGCAAGGCTCTGCTTCGTGAGCAACGCCAGAAGATGGGCTTGGCTGAGCCTGGCGCACAGGGTGCTCCCGTCGGAGATATCGATGCATCGAGCGCTCCAGCCCCGGCTGCGCCACAGTCTGAAGAACGCCCGCGCCGGCAGCCGCGTCCTGAGCCGGTCGAGCGTCAGCCATCGTCGAATGCCAGCACTATCACCATCGAAGGCGGCGACGACTTCGAAGAGTCGGAAGAAGACGGAGTCGAGATGAACTTCAACCGCGCGGATGGTATCCCCGTACCTGTGGGCGGAGCCCCAGGCGGCGAGCGCCGTCACCAGGGTGGCGGAGGTGGTGGCCAACGTCGCCGTCGTCGCCGTGGTCGCAGCGGACCGGGCGGCGGTGGCGGTAATCGCGGACCGCAGTAAGTACACAAAGGGCTGCGCATGGCGCGGCCCTTCCGTTTTCATCTCGTATCATCGAAGCCGATGAAGCTGAGCACAGCATCGGCATTCGTGGTCATTGCTCTCCTTTGGGGCACTGCCTGGATCCCATACTCTGCGGCGCAGGAGCAACTACCGCGGTTCTGGATTTGCGCTCTTTCATCGGCGATTGCCGCCCTCTTTGCAACTGCTCTGGCCTCAGTCGGGTTTCTCTTTGATCGGAGGCATTCCCGCCCCAGACGGTCTGCGAACAGCGCCCCGTCATTGCTGCTCGGCTTTACGGCAATCGCTCTGCCTCAGTCTCTGAACCTCTGGGCTGTTGGCCGCGTCTCACCCGGTCTCGCTCTGCTCATATTTGCATTGCTGCCGCTTGCCACCCTCCTCCAGAGCGGCAATGAAGCACCAGGCGCCCTTCCAAAGCTGGCCATTGGCGTTGGAGGTGTAGCGATGGTCGTGTCGGGAGGAATATCCCCATCGCCGGGGCAGATCGCCGGTGTGATTCTGACTGTGCTCGGAACCGCTTCGAGCGCTTTCTCTTTGAACTATGCCCGGCGGAACCTTCGCGACAGTGACCTGTTGACCTCTTGCGCAATCCAGTACGGATTGGCGGCCCTGCTCCTCGGTGTACTCAGCTTTGCGACCGAGCGCGGACAGTTCGTCCACATCGGATGGCAAACAGTTGTTTCCCTCCTCGTGCTCGGAATTGCCATCGGCGGCGAAACTCGTCCGATCTACTATTGGCTGCTCCTTGAGTTCGAGGCCTGGAGAGTTGCATCAATCGAGTGGATCGTGATCCTCGTGGCCGCCTTAGAATCAGCCTTCTTCCTGCGAATCAACCCTTCCACGCCGCTGGTCATAGGAGGCGTGTTGATCGTCCTGACGGTCATCTCGGTCTTCCGGGCACGGTCGAACCTGCGGGGTGAGGCGTAACTCTTCGGATGACAAGACCTGCCCTCCGCTGTCAGCGAGCATCTGAATTTTGAGCCGGTTCGAAGTAAACTTAATCCAGATGAGCGCGTCCATGTACATCGTCGTCGAGGGTGAGGACCCCGGCTACGACATCTTCGTCAACGGCCAGGCACTCGCCCGCAACGAAGACGCCCTCGAAAAGCTCGCCATCCGCCTCGGGGTAAAGCCGCTCCTCGAGTTCTTTTCCGCCGATCAGAATTCCATGGCGCTGCTGCTCGAAGAAGGCGCGGGCGATCCCGAGTGGGCCAAGACCCTGCCTCCGCCGCAATGGTTTTCTCCAGATGACG
>Ga0335083_10011977_pt1 | contig 10400 bp, 13 predicted proteins | sample Lox_Sample_42_FD_206716 | JGI IMG/M metagenome (GOLD analysis project Ga0335083, IMG submission 206716) | Soil microbial communities from Loxahatchee National Wildlife Refuge, Florida, United States - Lox_Sample_4.2 | ecosystem: Environmental > Terrestrial > Soil > Wetlands | place: USA... | reverse complement strand
CGCGACAAGCTCGACGAGATCGCCGCGGAGAACCACGGCACCTACGTCGGCTGGAAGGCGAAGGTGTTCGTGCGCAAGCCGGCGGGCTAGTTTGCGGGCGGCGCGGACGGTGTCGCCGGCGTTTCGGTGTGCGCCACACACTTCCAGCGGCCGCCGATGCGCAGCCAGGTGGAGCTGTCGTGCATCTGTTGCTCGTTGCCACCCTGCTGGCCGCGCTTCGCGACGACCTGCTTCACGTCGTAGGTGAGGATGGCGGCGGAATCGGACGGCATCAGCACGTTCATGTGGCCCAGCTCGAAGGAGTTGAGCACCATTGCGCCGCTCTCCAGCATGTTGCGGTAGGTGGCGTGGTCGAACTGCATGGAGCCGTGGCCGCTTGTCATCAGCGCCGGCTCGCTCAGCAGTTCCAGCGCGGCCTCGGTATCCTGTTGCGCCAGTGATTCCCAGAACCTGCGCTCCAGCGCCCTGACGGTATCCGCTGCGTTTTCCATTGGCATGCTCCTCTGGTTCGAGCCCTCATGCTCCCGCGCCGCGGGCGAAATGCCAGCGGCGAGTGGCGCGGCATGCCGCAGGAATCCTCCTAATGCGCAGGGACCTCCCATGCGAAGTTCACGTCGGCGGTTTCGTCCAGGTGGTTCCGGAGCCTGACCATCGAGTACGAACTGGTGCGCACGCCCGGGACCAGCTGCTGCTGCAGGATGGCGTCCATGGCACCGCCGCCGTTTTTCCTGAAGTTCACGCGTCCGGCGCGAATGACTTCTCCCTTCGCGGTGAGAACGACGGTGGGTTCTCCTGCCGCGGGATCCTTGAGCGTGAAGGCGTCCGGAATCATCTGTTCGACGATCCTGAGGGCCGCGGATTCGTCCAGGCTCGACCGGCCGGCGGTACTGCTGTTCTGCCCCCAGGCCGGGCCGGCCTCTCCCGCCCTGCGCAGCCAGGCATAGTAGACGATGAGCACTTGCCTCCTGTCGTCGGGACGAACCCCGCCGTTTGCATCCATGATGAGAACGCGGGAACCTTTTTCCATGTTCGTGATGCCCATCAGGCCGATCTGCGAAACGTCGACTTCCAGCCGGTCGGCAATATCCTGTGCGAGGAAGGCCACGTCGTTCGAATCGCCGCCCAGCAGGGTTTTGCCGCTCTGCGTTTGCGGATCGAGCCGGTCGACCTTTTCGCGCTGCACGTGGCCGTCATCGGAGAGCAGCACTGTCAGGCGATTCATCTCGCCCCCGGTGGCTGGCAGCATCAGGTCGGCATGCCTGTCGCCGAGTATCTGCAGTACCCGCACGTTCGATCGCGTGATGTCGTAGTTGTTGGGAACGATGGCGACCCAGAAGGAGATGTCCGCGCGCAGCATGCGGCCATCCTGCAGCAGGCTGTGCTTCGAGCGGCCTCCGCCGGAACCGCCTGCGCCATCCGCCGGCATTTCCCGCCGGACTTCTGCCGTGGCATCCCGCAGTTCGGCGCGCGTGGCGAGTTTTACCGTGCTGCCCAGCAGGGTGCCATCCTGCCTGATGGTCGCACCGAGGGCGAAGGTGTCATCGATATCCGGTCCCTCGACGAGTTCCGGATGCTGATCCGCGGCTTTCTCGAGGGCCAGTTCCAGCAGCGCTTCCTGCTGGGCTTCCCCGTCGTATACCGGCATGGGAAGCAACGGCAGCGGCGCCACTGACCGGGGTTTGCGTGCCTCCCGTCCCTTGGTCATGGCGGCTGCTTCGCCGGCGGGAGCCACGGCCAATACTTGCGCGGTGGGCAATGGAGGAGGGCGTGATGCCGGAGCAACGGCAAGTATGGATTGCCTTGGTGCCCGCGCACGGCCATCACCCAGTTGCAGTGCCAGCATCGCCGCCGCGGCCGCCAGCGCCACCATGCCGCCAATCACAATCAGCCGTCGCAGCGCGCGCCGGCCGCTGATTGACGCTGGCCTCGCCACCGCTTTTCGGGACCACGCCAGAAGCTCTGCCGGCGTCGGCGGAACCCGCAGTTCAGCCAGCCGCGAGTGCACCGCCCAGGTCGGCAGGCAGTGACGGCAGGTGCGCGCATGCTCCTCGGCCGCACGCCGTTCCGCGGCCGTCAGTGTGTCGAAACTGCCAGTGTTTGCGATGCGGGAAATATCCTGACAGTTCATTTTCTTCTCCCGATCTGGCGGCTGCTCGTCTCGCAGTTCATGTCCGCCATCAGTTGCGTCATGCGCAGGCGGGCGCGATACAGCCGGTTGCTCAATACGTTCCTGTCGAGGCCGGTGATGGCTTCGATCTCGGGCAGTTCGTAACCCTCGGCACGCAGGGAAAGCAGCGTGCGCTGCATGCTGTCCAGTTGCAGGAAGGCCCGTTCCAGCAGCGCCTCGCTCTGGAACTGCTGCAGCATCTGCTCGGGATCGGGCAGATCGCTGGCCACCGTTTCGATCTGCTCGATCTCCTCCGCGGCCACGACCGGTGAACGTCCGCGGCGGCGGCTGGTGTCGATGAAGCGGTTGTGCTGGACGCGCAGCAGCCAGCGCCGCGGCGAGTCGGCCGCGGCAATCGCGGCGAGGCTCCCGCAGGCCGTGAGGCAGGTCTCCTGCACCAGGTCCTGGGCATCGGCGGTGTTGCGCACCAGCCGGTAGGCCATCCGGAACAGGATGTCCAGGTGCGGCGCCACCAGCTCGTCGAACTGCTTCTGTGCGGATTTCTGCATGCGTTCGTCTTGCCTATGGAGGCTAGACGAACGACGCGGGGAAATCTCCCGGGCGGGCCCTCCCACGACAGCATCAATACGGCAGGTTCTATTCGGCTCCTGAGGCGGGTTCCTGCGCCACATGCGCGGCCTTGGCCTTTGCGATGGCCTCGTCCATGGTCTTCGCCATTTCTGGAGGCATTGCCCACGCGAACTGCACGTCGGCGGTTTCGCCCCGGCTGTTCGTGAGCCGGGTGGTCATGAATGAATTCGTGCGGACACCCGGCACCAGCTGTTCCTGCAATATGGTGTCCGCGGCTCCGCCCTTTCTGTAATCCACGCGTCCTGCGCGAATGAGTTCGCCTTTGGCGGTCAATACCACTGTCGGCTCGCCTGCCGCGGGATCCCCGGGCGTGAAGGCATCAGGTATCAATCGTTCGATGATCTGGAGAGCCGCGGCGTTATCGAAGGCGGGCGCCATGGAGATCGTGTTGCTGGGGCCCTTTTGTCCGAAGGTCGGGCCGGTTTCTCCCGCCCGGCGCTGCCAGGCGTAATAGACCACCAGCATTCGCCTTCTGTCGTCGGGATGGAGCTGACCATTGTCATCGAGGAGCAGCACCCGGGAACCTTGCTCCAGGTTTGCAAGACCCATCAGGCCGATCTGCGAGACATCGATCTGCAGCCGATCCGCAATGGTCCGGGCGAGAAAGGCTACATCGTTGGGATCGCCTCTCATCAAGGTTCTGCCATTCTGCGACTGCGGATCGAAGTGATCGGTCTCTTCGCGCTGTATGTGACCATCATCCGACAGCAGCACCGTCAGGCGATTCATTTCGCTGCCGCCTGCCGGCTGCATCAGGTCGGCGTACTTGTCGCCCAGTATCTGCAGCACCCGGGCGTCTGATCGTGTGATGTCGTAGTCGTTGGCAGTGATGGCGACGGAGAGCGAGTCGACATTCGCGCGCAACTTGCGGCCGTTTGGCAGCGGGACAAGCTTCGGGTGAGCTCTGCCAGTGCGGATTACGCCATCATTCGGCACTGTCTGTTCGATTTCCGCCATGACATCCCGGCTATCGCGACGCGTGGCGAGTTTCACTGCGCTGCCGAGCAGGGTGCCGTCCTCCCGGATGGTGGCGCCTACGGCAAAAGTGCCATCAGTATCCGGCCCTTCGACGAGTTCCGGGTGCTGGTCCGCGGCTTTCTCCAGGGCCAGATCCACCAGTTTATTCAGTTTATTTTGCTGTGGTTCACGGTCGTAAACCGGCACGGGGAGCAATGGCAGCGGCGCCGACAGCGGCGATTCTGCCTCTGCGGGTGCCTTGGGAACGGCCGCCGGTTTGCTGACGGGAGTGATCGCCGCTTCATGTGTCTGTGGCGAAGCCGGGCCCGATGCCGGAGCGGTCGCAAGCACGGGCTGCGGCGCACGCAAGTGATCCGGCATCCGCTTGTCGCCCTCATGCAGGGCCAACACTCCTGCTGCGGCGGCTAGCGCCACCACGCCGCCGATGAGGACCAACCTCCGCAGCGCAGGCCTGCCACGCGCATGTACCGGTAACGCGGCAAGTGTCCGGCACTGCGTCTCGAGTTCCGCCGGCATCGGCGGAATGCGCCACACGGCCAGCTGCGCGTGCGCCGCCCACATCGGCGCGCAGTGACGGCAGGAGCGGGCATGTGCTTCGGCTGCGCGCCGCTCGGCATCGCTCAGGCTGCTGAAGCTGCCCGTATCGCTGATGCGGGAAATATCCTGGCAATTCATGATCGGCTCCCGATGTGGCGGATGTTTCCCGCCTCGCGGTTGATGTCGGCGATGAGTTGCGCCAGCCGCAGGCGGGCGCGGCGCAATCTGGCGCTCAATACGTTGCGGTCCACGCCGGTGATGGCTTCGATCTCGGGCAGTTCATAACCTTCGGCGCGCAGGCTGAGCAGCGTCCGCGGCATCTCTTCCAGCTGCAGGAAGGCCTGTTCCAGCAGCGCCTCGCTCTGGAACTGCTGCATCACCTGCTCCGGATCGGGCAGGTCACTGGCGAGGCCCGCCAGATCCCCGGTGTCTTCCGCGGCCACCACCGGTGAGCGGCCGCGCCGCCGGTGCACATCGATGAAGCGGTTGTGCTGGACCCGCAGCAGCCATTTCAGCGGCGAGTCGGCGGCGGCCAGGGCCTCGAAGCTGCCGCAGGCTGCGACGCAGGTGTCCTGCACCAGGTCCTGGGCGTCGGCGGCATTGCGCACCAGCCGGTAGGCCATCCGGAACAGGGTTTCCAGATGTGGCGCAATGAGCTCGTCGAACTGTTTCTGCCGGGAATTCTGCATGCAATCTGTCCGCCTTTTTGCAAGCATGACGAATGGCGGCGGCCAATCTGACGGTTGCCGGCGAAATTACCTCGGGAGCAGGGGATGGAATACCGTTCATTGGGCCGCACCGGCATCAAGGTGAGTGTCATCGGCCTCGGCACCATGACTTTCGGCGAACAGAACAGCGAGGCCGAGGGGCACGAGCAGCTCGACTGCGCCCTCGACCATGGCGTGAACCTGGTCGATACGGCCGAAATGTACTCCGTGCCACCAAGCGCCCAGACCTACGGCGCCACCGAGCGCATCATCGGCACCTGGCTGAAGAAGGGCGGTCGGCGTGACAGGATCGTGCTGGCTACCAAGGTGGCCGGTCCCGGCGCGGTGCTGGGCGTGAGCTGGGTGCGCGGCGGCGACAACCGGCTGGACCGGGCGAACATCTTCGCGGCGGTGGATGCCAGCCTGCAGCGCCTGCAGACGGACTACATCGACATCTACCAGCTGCACTGGCCGAGCCGGCCGACCAATTTCTTCGGCCGGCTGGGTTACGAGCATCCCGAACAGGTGAACAGCGCGCAGGCCGTGGCCATCGAGGAGACGCTCGCCGCGCTCGGCGATCTGGTCCGCGCCGGCAAGATCCGCCACGTGGGCGTGTCGAACGAAACGCCCTGGGGCGTGCATCGCTTCCTGCAGCTGGCGGCAGGGCAGGGCCAGCCGCGCATCGTCTCGATCCAGAATCCCTACAACCTGCTGAACCGCACGTTCGAGATCGGGCTCGCGGAGATGGCGATCCGCGAGGAGGTGGCACTGCTGGCCTATTCACCGCTGGCGTTCGGTGTGCTGAGCGGAAAATTCCTGGGCGGCGCGCGGCCGCCGGAGTCGCGCATCGTCCGCTGGTCACGCTTCTCGCGCTACACCGGCGAATACGCGGAGCAGGCGGTCGCGGCCTATGCCGCGGTCGCGCGCAGGCACGGCCTGGACATGGCGCAGATGGCGCTGGCGTTCGCACGGCGGCAGCGCTTCATGACCAGCCTGCTCATCGGCGCAACCACGATGCAGCAGCTGCAGCACAATCTTGCCAGCGCCACGCTGCAGCTGGGCCAGGAAGTGATCCGCGACATCGAGGCGGTGCATCGCGCGCATCCCAATCCCTCGCCCTGACTTCAGCGGCCTGCGGCAAGCAGATCGTTGATGAGGCCTGCGCCCTGTTCGGCGCCGTCGACAGTGATGACCAGCGTGCGCTCACCCGTCAGCTCCAGCCGCAGGCCTTCGCCGGCGCGTACTACGATCGCGGCGCGCTTCATGATCTTCAGCGAGCCGCGATGGCCCCAGCCACCCCAGGCCATGGGCTCCACGTGCAGCATCGTGGCCTGCCGGATGTCGGCCAGCTGCACGCGTTGCACGGGCCACCCGAACGGGCCGTAGGCGATGCGCACGCCGGCGCGGTCCGCGATCACGCGGATGGAGGTGAAGACCAGGCATGCCAGTCCCACGATGCAGGGAATGACGCCGGCGACGGGCGCCCGAAAGGATGTGAGGATGGCCAGGGCGAAACTGCCGATCGTCACCGCCCACAGGACCCATCCGGCACGCGCGCGGCCGACCCATACCGCCCGCGCGCCCGGTGCGAGGCCTGCACTTGGCATGCCGCCCGTGATCGCCGGCGCGGTGTTTTCCAGTCCACGGCCCAGCCACGCGAGAATCGCCGCCAGCGCGCCGCCAGCCAGCACGGTCAGCAGTACGCCGGGCAGATGGAGGTGGCCGGCCTGGCGCCAGCCGGGCGCGTCGAGATTGGCGAGGACGGTGAGCCAGTTCACCGCGGCGATCTGTCCGCCGAGAAAGCCGGCGGCGGCCAGCGCTACGGATATCTCCCTGCGGCCGGCGTTGCGGCGCCAGGCGAACACACTCATGCCGGCGGCCGCGGTGCCGGCCAGCACGGTGACGAGAATCACCAGCCCCATCACCGGCATGGCGCCATTGGGCTGGCCATGCAGGTTCCAGTGAGTGGCCAGAGGCTGCGGCAATCTGCCGCGGAACAGCCATAGCGGCAGCAGCGCCACGACGATGACCACGACGGGCAGCACGATGCCGAGCAAGGCGCGCCGCGCGGCGTGACCGGATCCGTTCACAGGTATTCCTTCACGAGTCTCAGCAGTTCCGCCCCCGACAGCCCCTGCCGGCGGGCTTCGCTGGCCAGCACCCGCGCGCTCTGCCGCAGGTCCGCCTGCTGCCGCCGCCCGAGCACGGTGACGCCGCGCCCGCGCCGCATCTCGACCAGCCCTTCGTCGCGCAATTCGCCAAATGCGCGCAGCACCGTGTGCAGGTTCACGTCGAGCGAGCCGGCCAGCTCCCTGGCGGCCGGCAGGCGCTGCCCGGCCTGCACCTTGCCGCCGGCGATGGCGCGGCGGATCTGCGAGGCGATCTGGCGGAACAGGGGCTCGGTTGAACGTTCGTCGATCGCGATCAGCATTGTTATATTTATACTATAACAATAATAGAATAGCGAACCCGCAATCCGGCCCATGGCACCTCGGGAGAACCTCAGCGGCGCCGGCGCCGTTCTTGCTGCGCCGCCGGTCTCCACGTCACGCCGAGCTTGCGGGCGAGCGCCTGCGCATCGAACGGTGCGCGCAGCTTCACGTCGGTGTTGTCGAAGAAGCAGTAGACGTCCCTGGGCTTGTTCGACGGAGGCTTCTTCGTGGACACCTTCTGTGCGTCCCGCGGCTCGGCGCCACGATGCCAGCATGCGATGCGCCGCGCCCAGCGGTCCAGCGACCTGCTCGAATAGCCGCTCTTGTAGATTTCCCGGTCGCCGTGCAGGCGCATGTAGAGGAAATCGGCCGTGATGTCATGGGCCATCGGCCACTTGCGCGCGGTCTCGGCGATCACCAGCGCCACGTCGTGTTCGCGCAGCAGGTCGATGAAGTCCGGGTCCATGAAGCTCTGGTGGCGGATCTCGATGGCATGGCGCATCTGCCTGCTGGTGTCGATGGCCAGGCGCGCGCGTCCCTTCATGAAGGCGTCGCGCCGGCGCGCCAGCGCCAGCGCGGCCCGCGTGTCGCGCGGCAGCAGCGCGAGGAAGCGCGCCATGCGTTCACGGTCGTATTTGAAGCCCGGGGGAAACTGCCACAGGATGGGGCCGAGCTTGTCCCGCAGGTTGAACAGCCCGGAGGCCAGGAAATTGGCGACAGGCGCCTCCACCTCCCGCAGCCGGCGGACATGGGTGATGTAGCGGGGCGCCTTGACCGCGAAGAGAAAGTTGCGCGGAGTATCCGCGTACCACCCGGCGTAGCTCGATGGCCGCTGCAGGGAATAGAACGAGCCGTTGATCTCGATGACCGGCACCTTGCCTGCCGCATACCCGAGCTCGGCATGCTGCGGCAGGTCCGCAGGGTAGAAAGTGCCGCGCCAGGGTTTGTAGCGCCAGCCGGAGATGCCGATGCGGATGGTGGCCATGTTTCACGCAGGCGGGAAGCCATCGTGCGGCAATGCCGCCAACGCCGGCATTGCCGGTTGGGGATGATGGATGTAGGAGCCGGCCGACGGCGCCCCTCACGGCATCGGCCGTACCGGCGACTTTTGCGCTAGGATGGCCGCAAACAAATCCAGCCGTCCCTCGTTCATGATGTACGAGACAAAGAATCATCCACTGCTGCCGCGCCGCGTCTTCTATCGGCGGATGGCGGCCCATGTGGGCGTGGCTGGTGGATTGATTGTGTTCTCCCTGGCGCTGGGCATGGTGGGCTATATGGGTACGGAACGCATGCCGGCGCTGGATGCCTTCCTCAACACCGCCATGCTGCTCGGTGGCATGGGGCCGGTCGCGACGCTCGCGACCAGCGCGGGCAAGCTGTTCGCCGGATTGTTCGCGCTGTACGCGGGGCTGGTATTTGTGGCCTGCGCGACACTGGTCATCGTGCCGGTGCTGCACCGGTTGCTGCATCATTTCCATGTCGGAGACAAAGCATGAAACCGTCCCTGTTCGCCTGCGCCGCGCTGCTGGCCGCGCTCGCGGGCTGCCACAAGCCTCCGCCCGAGCCCGGCAAGAGCCCGACACCGCCGGTGCCGCCGCCACAGGTGGCGCCGGCCGCTGCAACGGATTCCGCGGGCGGACAGGCATCCGCGCCGTCCCGCTGAATGGTCGCGAGGAGGCAGTCATGAACAGCGTCTACGACATTCCCTTGAAGCGCATCACCGGCGAGCCGACCACGCTCGGCGACTACCGCGGCAGCGTATTGCTGATAGTGAACGTGGCCTCCAAGTGCGGCCTGACGCCGCAGTACGAAGGACTGGAAAAACTCTACGAGGCCAGGCACGCGCAGGGTCTGGAGGTGCTGGGTTTTCCCGCCAACAATTTCAAGGGGCAGGAACCGGGCACGGATGCGGAGATCCAGTCCTTCTGCTCGCTGACCTACGATGTGCATTTCCCGATGTTCTCGAAGATCTCGGTGAAGGGCGCCGACCGGCATCCCCTGTACGATGCGCTGACGCATGCGCAGCCGCATGCCACGGGCGAAGGACCATTCCGCGAACGCCTGAAAGGTTACGGCATCGATGGCGGCGGGCTGGATGAGGTGCTGTGGAACTTCGAGAAATTCCTCGTTGGCCGCAATGGCGAGGTGGTGGCGCGCTTCTCGCCCGATGTCACGGCCAATGACCCGCGGCTGCTCGCGGCCATCGACGCGGAGCTGTCGAAGCACTGATATTTCAGCGCAGCGTGAAGCCCCGCCACACAAAGCAGATCCACCACGCCAGATAGCCCAGCGCCGCGCCGGCCAGCACGTCCACGAAGTAGTGCTGCTTGAAGGTGAGCGTGCTGGCCGCGAACACCAGCGCGGCGACCAGGGCGATACCGGACCAGCGCGTGCCGCGCAAGGCCAGCGCGCACAGGGTGACCGTGGAGACGTGCAGGCTGGGCAGGCAGTTCACCGGCGCATCGGTGGCGCGCACGTAGTGCACCAGCGCGGCGCCGAGCGCGCCGGTCGAGGCGGGCAGCGGATACAGGTGGCGCGGGTACTGCGTTGGCCACAGCAGGAAGCACGCCATGCCGACCGCCTGCGCCAGCAGGCTCGCGTACAGGAAGCGCGTGGCCTGTCCGCGGCCGGGCAGTGCGAGAAACGTGGCCACCAGGAACACGAAGGCGCCGAAGTAGATCAGGCCGGTGGCCGGCCAGAACGGCACCGTACGATCCACGGCCGTCAGCGGCAGCTCCACCGGCAACGCGAGGCGCCAGTGCTGCGGGATGAAGTACATGGCCGCGCACACCAGCACGGTCGCCACGGCGGCAACGACGTGGCCGCCAGTGGTGTGGATCGCGGGCAACCTCACGGCGCGCGCTTGTTGCGGAAGAAGGACCAGGCTTCCTCGGCGGCTTCCAGGTCGTGGTTCTGCGGGCCGACGATGCGGTAATACAGCCGCGGATAGCTGTATCGCAGGCTGGGCTCCACGTGGCCGCCCTT
>Ga0335083_10011976_pt1 | contig 10400 bp, 9 predicted proteins | sample Lox_Sample_42_FD_206716 | JGI IMG/M metagenome (GOLD analysis project Ga0335083, IMG submission 206716) | Soil microbial communities from Loxahatchee National Wildlife Refuge, Florida, United States - Lox_Sample_4.2 | ecosystem: Environmental > Terrestrial > Soil > Wetlands | place: USA: Florida... | reverse complement strand
CTCCCCACGAACCCGGGCTCGACCGCCTCCGCCCCGCGTGCAACCGGGGTCGCGGCACTTGCCAACAGCAACGCCGCGCACCACAGACGCCTCACGCTGACATCGTAACACGAGCGTTAACCGCCCCAGCTCACCCACATCTGACCACTTGCTCACCACTTGGCGAGGGACTTGGTCATCCCGAGCGCCGAATCGAGCGCTCCGCCGGGACTCGACCCGAGAAGCAGGAGTCGGACGCCAGCACCACGGAAGGGGAACGCGTGGTGCTGGCGTCCCCCCAGACGCTGACCGGATTCAATCATCGACAGCCGCCCCAACTTCTGGAGGAGTCGCGACGCAACCAGCCGCCTCGTGAGATCGACCACAGCTTCCCCTGCCGCGACGATCGGCTACGCTCGTAAGCGCAACGGTGGCCTCCCTGTTACACACCCGAGCCTGTCTGTTCTCGCCTTGACGGCCATCGCTCTGGCCGGGTGGAGCGCTCGCGCCGCGAGCGCCGAGTGCCCCCCGTGACCGATCCACGGCCCGGGACGACGACCTGTCGCCTCACAGGCCATCTCGAGGACGGCCGGCAGGTCGCCGCCGCGATCACCTTCCGCGCGACGATGAAGCGGCGACCGGGCTACTGGGCGAACTTGGACAGCAGGCGGATGTACTTGGCCTGGTAGCCGTCGTCGGGCTCGGTCACCGACCACGAGTCGAGCGGCCATTCGTCGTTGAAGTCGAGGTACGACTTCTGGTCCGGTTGGCCCGACGGTGGCGACAGCATCGCGGCGCCGCATGAGTTGCCGCTGCAGCCGTTGGGACAGCAGCCGTCCCAGGTGTAGCTGGGGTTGGGGCCGCCGGTCAGGTATCCAGGCGGCGGGGCGTACTTCGAGACGCCGACGGCGTCCCAGTACGACCCTTTCGCGTACCAGGAGTGGAAGAACCGGGTGACCGACTTGGTGGCGCCGTGGTCCCCCATGTTCGACAGGTAGACGAGCTGCAGCGGGTTCACGCCGTGCAGCCAGTGAACGTAGCGCTCGGCCCCCTTGACGGCGGTGGCGTTGGTCCCCGCATCGATCCCGTACGTGACGACGTCGTAAAGAAGGTTCCCCTGGTCACTCTTGGTCTGGTTGATGCCCCACCAGTACCCGGTCAGATACGCCATGTACGGATCGGGACTGCCGGTCACGGCGCCCAGATTCGCGCTGGTCTGCAGGGATCCCAGGTACTTGGTCTTGATGGCCGACACGACGGAGGCGGTGGCGTTGGGGGCGCGCGTGTACTCGAGCAGCGTCTCCTGCTCCTCGCCGTGCGAGGCGTCGGAATAGCCCGACTTGATCAGGTTGACGGCGCTGTAGTTGGCGTCGAAGAAGTCGCGGTAGCTCGTGGTCCCCGTGGCCTCGAAGAGGTAAAGGGCGGCCTGCAGCTGCTTGATGAGCAACCCATAGGTCTGGGCGTTCATCGCCACCTCCTGGTCACCCGAGGCGACCGTCGGGTTCGACATCGAGTTGTAGAAGAAAACCGCCGGGTTCGCCTGGGCCCAGCTCCAGGCCTTCTGCGCCTGAGCGATCAGGGCGGTCGCATAACCGGGGTAGGCGCTGCTGGCGCCGGCTGCGGCGCCGAACACCACCGCGCCGTAGGCGTAGGCCGCCGCCGCGGTGAGCGACGCTGATGTCGAGGCAGGTCCGTAGAAGCACGGATCGGTGACCGTCGACGGCGCGGTGTTGGCCGAACCGCCAAACACGGGCGCCTCGGCGGCGGGCTCGTCGACCACGCTCAGCACCGACCCGTCGCTCTGCTGCATGCGGCCGATCCAGTCGAGCTCCCACTTCACCTCGTCGAGCAGATCGGCGACCCCGTTGCCCGACTCGGGAATGTTGGTGGCGTCGGTGAAGGCCGACGGTGTCTCGACGTACGCGTGCATCAGCTCGATGACGTCGCTGGCGCCCCAGTTCGTGTACTTGTTGAAGTCGCCAGCGTCCCACCAGCCGCCGTGCAGGTCCTTGTTCGGCGTCATCTTGCTGTCGTTGTAGAGGTAACACATGCCGGTGTGCGCGGCGCCGTCGACCCAATCGGCGCCCGCGAACTGGGCCGTCTTGGCGAACCCGTCGCGCTGGTAGAACAGCATGCGCACCGCCTGCACCAGCACGTCCTTGTAGACGCCGTCGGAGATGCTGAACAGGTCCGACCGGACGTTCTGCGTCTCGTCGAGGACGAAGTAGCTCCCGGCCGTGGTAACCGACGAGAAATCGAACCACCAGGCCTTGTCGCCCGACGAGCCGTCGGTCGCTCCGCTGTTCCACTGCGCCGGCGCCGCCTCCAGCAGCTTGGCGCCGCTGCCCGCGTCGACCAGCGCGTACTTCGACCCCGGCGTGAACTTCATCGACGCATCGAACCCGGTCTGCGGGTTGCGAATGACCGCAATCTTCTCGTCGGCCGTCCGGTAGCCGAACTGATCGACGACGATGTTGGCGCTGAGCGCCTGCGTCGGGTTCGCGCCGCCGGTTCCCGGAGAGCCGCCGGTTCCCACGGAGGCGCCACTGGCGGACGACCCGCCGCTCGCCGAACCGCCGCTCGCCGAACCGCCGCCCTTCGCGCCGCTACCGCCCGTGGCGCTCTCACCACCCGTGTTGGCGCCGCCGCTTCCTCCGGAACCGCCGCTGGTTCCGGACCCGGATCCACACCCCGCGAGCGCCAGCGTCATCATTCCAGCGGCCAGATAGTGAGCGCGGAACAGAATCGCCATCGCGCCAATTTATCACCGCACGCGCTCCATCCGCGGCGCGCTCCGACGGTAGCCGCATCGACCACATGTAGGAAGCGCGTGTCCGGACTGAAGGCGTCCCGCTCACCAGAGGAACCGCCAACCGCCCGACACTCTGAGCGTGGCGTTGGCGACCAGGCCGGGCGTGACAAAGGAGGGGGAGTAGCTGGCGTACTGGTCGCGAACCGCTGCGCACTGGTTGTTCCCCCCGCAGCCGCCGAACAGATAGCCCGGCGCCACATTCACGAATACCCGCTCGCCGAACGTGAGCGTGAGGTGGGCTTCGATCCCCTCGATGAAGTACGGGAACTGACCGTTGCCGATCCACGGGAACTTGTCGCCGAAGAAGTACTCCGTGCGGGGCGCGTAGTTCACCCCGTACAGGCACGAGCAGACAGGCGGGCAGTCCAAGCTCTGACCGACCGGCGGGGAGGCCCCCCAGCTAACCAGAAACGCTCTCGCACGGGCAGTGACACAACGGCCCTCACGGATGTTCTTTCGCCCAATTCGTACCGGCGGGCACGCCAGACCGGCTCTCGCAACCGGGGCGATATTGTGCGTGTGCCGCGCGAGGCCCCGCTGCCGGGGCAGACCCGGGAATGGAGCGTGCAATGACGTCCCGAAGCCGGGGGTGCTGGTTCGGGCTGCTGCCCGCCGCCGTTCCGTCGTGGTCCCTCCCCGCGCGGGAGACACCGATCGTCTCCACGTGAGGCCGGGTGCGGGGCGGCAACGGAGGGTCTTCGATCTCGGCCGAGGGCTGGTTTCTTGGTCGTGGTCGCAGCCCGGACCATGTTGTCTTGACAACTTGACCGGTTCAGCCGCATCCTGCCGATCGTTGCTCGACCCTGGGTCCCCGATCCCCCTCTACCTTCAGCTCGCCGAGACGCTGTACGGACAGATCCGCGACGGCTCGGTCGCGCCCGGCGATCGGCTGGCGTCGGAGCACGAGCTTGCGGCTCGCTATCGAGTGGGACGCCCGACCGTGCGGCAGGCGACCGGCTCACTCATCCAGCGCGGCCTCGTCGAGCGCCGACGCGGCAGTGGCACGTTCGTGCGGCGCGCGCCCGCCCAGGTGGATCTCTTCTCGCTGGGCGGCACGCTGGCGTCGTTCGAGGCACGAGCCATCCGGGTCGACGCCCGCCTGGTGGGCCGCGCACAGGCCCTGGTGATCGACGAGCCCGGACATCCGATCACCGGCCGGCCAGCGGTGCGCGTCCTGCGCCTGTCGTCCGTCGACCGGCAACCCGTCCTGCTCGAGCGGATCGACTTCGACAGTGGCCGGTTTCCCGGTCTCATTCGCTTGCCCCTGCGCGGACGGGCGCTGTCCCAGGTGATCGAAGCCGAGTACCGCCTGCGGCCGCTGGCCGCCGACCAGACCTTTGGCGTCGACTACCTGGACGATCGCCTGGGCCCGATGCTGGGCGTGAGGTCGGGCGAACCGGTGCTCCGGGTCGAGCGCACCTTGCACTTCGCCGGGATGCCGGCAGCAGTCCATGCGCGCATGCTCTGCCGCCAAGGCCCCTTCCTGTTTTCACAACGGATTGGAGGCTCGCCGCATGCGTGACCGCGGGTACCACGGCCAGTTCGGGGGCGCATTCCTGCCCGAGATCCTGGTCGCCACCTTCGACGAGCTCGAGCTCGCCTTCCGCTCGGCCAAGGCCGACCCGTCGTTCTGGCGCGAGTACGAGCAGCTGATGTCCAGCTACTCCTGCCGGCCGACGCCCATCAGCGCCGCCGAGAACTTGACCCGCCACTTCGGCGGCGCGCGCATCTTCATCAAGCGCGAAGATCTGAACCACACCGGCGCCCACAAGCTGAACAACGTCATCGGTCAGGGACTGCTGGTGAAGCGCATGGGCAAGCGCCGGGTCATCGCCGAGACCGGCGCGGGCCAGCACGGCGTCGCGACGGCCACCATGGCGGCGAAGTTCGGCCTGGACTGCACCATCTACATGGGCGAGGTCGACGTCGCCAGGCAGCGCCCCAACGTGTTCTGGATGGAGCGCCTCGGCGCGAAGGTGGTCCCGGTCACCGAGGGCACGCGCACCTTGAAGGACGCCATCAACGAAGCGTTCCGCGACTGGGTCACCAACATGGACGACACGCACTACGTGCTGGGGACCGCCTGCGGACCACACCCCTTTCCCGAGATGGTCAGCTGGTTCCAATCGATCGTCGGGCGAGAGGCGCGCCGGCAGATCCTGGATGCGGCCGGGCGTCTGCCCAAGCGCGTCTACGCGTGCGTCGGCGGGGGATCGAACGCCATGGGCATCTTCTCGGGGTTCATCGATGACCCGGGGGTCGAGCTGGTCGGGGTCGAAGCCGGTGGCCGGGGCGTCACGACTGGCGCGCATGCGGCCCGGCTCTCCTCACCCGACGCCAGCGTCGGGATCGCGCAGGGATACAAGACCTACTTCCTTCAGGACCGCGACGGCCAGATGAAGGACACCCACAGCGTGGCCGCCGGGCTGGACTATGTGGGCGTCTCGCCGATCCTCGCGCATTACAAGGAGAGCGGACGGGTACGCTTCGAGGCCACCACCGACCAGGAGGTGGTGGCGGCGCTGGCGCTGACGGTGCGACAGGAAGGGATCATCCCTGCCCTCGAGTCATCCCACGCGTTCGCGCAGGCCTTCAAAGAGGCGGCTCTGCTCTCGGCCGACGACGTCATCCTGATCAATCAATCGGGACGCGGCGACAAGGACATCTTCACGGTCGCCGATGCCTTCGACGATCCCTCGTGGCGGGCGTTCATCATCGCCAAGGCGGAGGCGTACCGTGCTCGAGGCTGACATCCGGCGCTGCCGGGAGCGCAAGCCGATCCTGCTCATGACCCACATCGTGCTCGGCTACCCGACCCTCGACGACTCCCGGCGCCTCGTCGAGACCATGATCGAGGCTGGGGTCGACCTGATCGAGCTGCAGATTCCGTTCTCCGAGCCGATCGCCGACGGGCCGGTGATCCTGCACGCGAACCAGCGGGCCCTCGGAGCCGGCGCGACGGTCGGTCGCTGCTTCGAGACCGCCGCCCGCCTGGCGGCCGACGCTCCCATCCCCCTGCTGTTCATGACCTACTGCAACATTCCGTTCGTGATGGGCTTCGAGCGGTTCGCACGGGAGACGCGGTCCGCGGGGATCCGGGGAGCAATCGTGCCCGACCTGCCGCCCGAGGAGGGCGACGGTCTGTTCACCGCGATGGAGCGCGAAGGCGTGGATCCAATCTTCATTTACTCGCCCAGCACGTCCGCGCACCGCATGAAGGCGATCGCCGCCCGGGCTCGTGGGTTCGTCTACTGTGTCGCGCGCAAGGGCGTGACCGGCGCCGACAGCAACTTCGCCTCGCTGGACGCCTACCTGGCGCACTGCCGAGAGGCGACGTCTCTCCCCCTGGCCGTGGGATTCGGCGTCAAGGAGCGGGCGGACGTCGAGCAGCTGGTGGGCAAGGCCGATATTGCGGTCGTGGGCTCGGAGACCATCCGGGTGGTCGAGAGACAGGGGGTGGCTGCCGCCGCTCCCTTCCTGCGAAGCCTGGTCGGCTGACGGACCGCCCAGCCGCCCCCCGATCGACCGACCGGCTGTGGACCCCTGCGTCAGGGACAACTCCGGCGGAGGGCTGCGCCCCAAGACCCGTCACATCTTGCGGGCATACGACCGAACGGCGAGGGGAGCGAACACCGCGACGACGACCGCGCACCCGAGCGCGGCCCAGCCGACGTGCGGCGTGAGCCGGCCGTCGTTCATCAGGTCGCGGCAGGCGTAGATGACCTGAGAGACCGGATTGACCTTCACGAACGCCTGCAGCCAGCCCGGCATCGTCTGCGTGGGCACGAACGCGTTGGACAGGAACGTCAGCGGGAACATGAACATCATCGAGATGCCCTGCACGGCCTGCGCGCTGCGCGCGATGGTGCCGAGCCAGGTGAACACCCACGCCAGCGACCAGCCGGCTGCGACGGTCAACGCCCAGCCGCCCAGTACGCCGGCCAGACCGCCGCCGGGCCGGTAGCCCATCGCGAAGCCAACCAGGATCGTGAGCGTCGCCGCGATTCCGTAGCGCAGCAGGTCCGCGATGGCCGGGCCCGCCAGCGGCGCAATCCGCGCGATCGGCAGCGACTTGAAGCGATCGAAGACGCCCTTGTCCATGTCCTCGCGCAGCTGGATGCCGGTCGCCATGCAGGCGGTCAGCGTCGTCTGCGCCAGGATGCCGGGGATGATGATCGGCAGGTAGCTCCGCGCGCTGCCGGCGACGGCGCCACCGAAGATGTACGTGAACATCGCGGTGAACAGCAGGGGTTGCAGCGTCACGTCGAAGAACTGCTCCGGGTTGCGCCGCATCTTCAACAGCGCCCGCCATGCCATGGCTGCGGTCTGCTGAAGGGTCTCGCGCATCGTGGGACGCGCCGCCAGCGGTCGGGCCGGGACGGTCTGGGTCAGCGAGGCCGCCATCAGCGCAACCCCCCGGCGGCCTCGGCGTCGTCCCGGTCGCTGTGGTGCCCGGTGAGCGCCAGAAAGACTTCGTCGAGCGTGGGTTGGCGAACGCTGGCGGTCGAGATGCCCAGCTTGGCTTCGCGCATCGCGATCAGCACGTCGGCGGCACGGTTGGCGTCGGGCAGCGCGATGTTGAGGCCGCCCGCCTCCGGCGTCAGCACCGGTTCTTCGCCGAGCACGCGCGCCACCAGCGCCGCGGCCTCCGCGGTGCGCTCGCGGTCTTCCAGCCGAACGTGAAGCGTCGAGTTGCCGACGTTGGTTTTCAGCTCGTCGGGCGTGCCCTCGGCGACCTTGGCGCCGCGATCGATCACCGCGATTCGGTCAGCCAGCTGGTCGGCTTCGTCGAGGTACTGAGTCGTGAGCAACACCGTCGCGCCGTCGCGAACCAGCGCGCGGATCGTCTCCCACATCTGGCCGCGCGTGCGCGGGTCCAGTCCGGTCGTCGGCTCGTCCAGGAAGATCAGCGGCGGCCGGCGGATCAGCGACGCCGCAAGATCGAGCCGCCGCCGCATGCCGCCCGAGAACGCCTTGATCTGCCGGCCGGCCGCGGAGGTGAGCCCGAAGCTGGAGAGGAGCTCGTCGGCGGTCGACCGCGCCTGAACGTGCGACAGGCCGAGCAGCCGGCCGAACAGGACCAGGTTCTCCCAGCCGGTGAGGTTCTCGTCGACCGACGCGTACTGCCCGGTGACGCCCACCATCTGGCGCACCTGGTGGGGATTCGCCGCGACATCGACCCCAAACACCCGCGCGCTGCCACCGTCGATCGGAAGCAGCGTGGCGAGCATCTTCAGCATCGTCGTCTTGCCGGCGCCGTTGGGGCCGAGCACCCCGAGCACCTGTCCCTGGTGGACCTCGAGGTCGACGCCGTCGACCGCGCGAACGGTCTCGAAGGTCTTGACGAGACCGGTCGCTTCGACCGCGAGGCCCGCGGCATGATTTCTGTGTTCCCGCATCGGACGACACGGTCGCACGTTCGTGTTAAGTCCGTGTCGGTCGAACTGTTAAGAAACGTTGCGGAGCCCTTCCGCGCGAGGTTGCGCCGCCCTCGCGGGCTCGTCAGGCTGAACGAAGCTCGCCTGGAGCGAGCAGCGGCCGTGCGAAGGACTGACCGGAGAGGTCAGTGATGTGTAACCGGCGATGACGCGCTCGGCGGACCGGCGATGTCCTCCAGGTGCCGTCGCGCCGTGACGACGCGAAGAAGCAGAGCCACCAGCTCGGCGTTGGCCATGACCGTGTCGCCGTCGATCGCAGCCAGGGACAAGATGGCGGCGTCGAGATCGTTGCGCGCCTGATCCAGGGACGCCTGAGCGCGGGCGACCACCGCCTTTGCCGGGCCGGCCGTCATGACCACGAGGTCCCCCGCGCGGGAAGCGGCCGACGTTCAGGCGTCCAGAGCCGCAGTCCGCAAGCCATGCCAGTCAACAGCGCCAAACCCACAAGCGCGAGCATTCGAGTCCTCGATTTCGCGCCTGGGAAGAATGGAGACGCGCCCACTGAGGTTTCGATGTCGCGTCATGAAGCCACCTTCCGCCGCGCCCGAACCACCCCTATCTTCTGCGCTCGAATCGGCCATTGCGCAAGCAATGTCGGCTGCCGGCGACGATTTCCGACCCAAAATGTACGTAAAGTTGTCTTTCGGTCGGTCATCATGTGTGCGTGCTTCTATCGGGAGGCGATGTTTCGCCGGTGGGCGTCGAGGGCCGGGATGGCGCCTCCCCCTTCTTCATCGTGTGCGACCACGCGGGCAACCTGATTCCGCGCGCGCTGGGCGCGCTGGGGTTGGCCGCGGGCGACCTATCCCGCCACATCGCGTGGGACCTGGGAGCGGCGGGGGTCGCCCGCCGCCTGGGGGCGGCGCTGGGCGCGCACACCGTCTGGCAGCGGTACTCGCGATTGGTCATCGACTGCAACCGGCCCCTCGGCGCCCCAGACTCGATCACGCGGTCGAGCGAGCGAACCGCCATCCCGGGTAACCAGGACGTCGGTCCGGCGGCGGCCGGCGCGCGCGCCCGGGAGATCTTTCAGCCCTACCACGACGAGATCCAGTGGGCCTTGGACCAACGGGCGGCCGCCGGGCGCCCCACGATCCTGGTGGCGATGCACAGCTTCACTCCCCGATTCCTCGATCGGTCGCGCCCCTGGCACGTGGGGATCCTCTTCAACCGCGACCCGCGCCTGGCGAGGCCCCTGCTCCAAGCGCTCCGGGAAGAAGACGGGTTGGTCGTCGGTGAGAACGAGCCTTACGCAGTCACCGACCTGACCGATTACTCGGTTGTCACACACGGCGAGCGGCGCGGGATTCCCCACGTCGAGATCGAGGTCCGGCAGGACTTGATCGCCGACGAGGGGGGCCAGGCGGCGTGGGCCGCGCGCCTGGCCCGCCTGCTGCCCCTCGCCGCCAGGCGAATCGGCCTGGATACGAAGCAGACCCTGCCTCCCGACCAACCGACTTGAGATTGAGGTGTCCATGCAGATCCGCGTCGGCTACGAGCTGAACTACGACCTTCCGCAACCTACTCCGATGATTCTGACTCTCAACGTTCACTACAGTCGCGTCTCCGATCTGGCCGGTCCCGATCACATGAAGACGACCCCGCCGGTTCCGACCTCCGCTTATCGCGACGGGTTCGGTAACTGGTGCACGCGGCTGGTGGCGCCGTCCGGCCGGTTTCGCGTGACCGCCGACGCCGTCATCAACGACTCCGGCGCGCGCGAGCCCGTCATGCACGGGGCGACCCAGCACACGGTCGAGCAACTGCCGGAAGAGACGCTGGTCTTCCTGCTCGGGAGCCGGTACTGCGAAACCGACAAGCTGTCCCAGTTCGCGTGGGATCGCTTCGGGAGCACGCCTTTGGGCTGGGCGCGCGTGCAAGCGATCTGCGACTTCGTTCACCGGCACATTCAGTTCGGCTACCAGTTTGCCAGCCCGAGCAAGACCGCCCTGGATGTGTTCAACGAGCGCCGGGGTGTCTGCCGCGACTTCGCCCACCTGGCCATCACGCTCTGCCGCTGCCTCAATATCCCCGCGCGTTACTGCACGGGCTACCTGGGCGACATCGGTGTCCCCAAGGACCCGTCTCCGATGGACTTCGCGGGCTGGCTCGAAGCGTACCTGGGCGGGTCCTGGCATACGTTCGATCCCCGCAACAACATCCCGCGCATC
>Ga0335083_10011975_pt1 | contig 10401 bp, 13 predicted proteins | sample Lox_Sample_42_FD_206716 | JGI IMG/M metagenome (GOLD analysis project Ga0335083, IMG submission 206716) | Soil microbial communities from Loxahatchee National Wildlife Refuge, Florida, United States - Lox_Sample_4.2 | ecosystem: Environmental > Terrestrial > Soil > Wetlands | place: USA... | reverse complement strand
ATAGGATCCGAAGCGTCGGCACTATCGCCGCCCAGTGCTTTCGAATGCTTTCGAGTGCGTCAATCTGCCCCGGTGAGGCCGCCGAAGCCAACGCACGAAGCTCACGAGCCAGCTCATCCCGCACATCATCGGTCGCGCAACAGGCAACTTCTAGAAGGGCTCGCACGACCGGGTGCTGGACAGCAGGCATGGTGCGCGACTCAATGCCTCGCACGAGCCGCTCGATCAAGACGCGCTGAACCGTCGCGGCGTCGAAACCGAGGCGCAGATCCTGCGTAACATCAAAGGGGTCATTGAAAAGCATTGGTGATGACCAGCGCAACTTCCGATTAACGATGACGCTCATCGCAACCTCGGCGCGCATGTACTTGTAGAGATACTGCAGATCGTGAGTTCTACTTGGCGAGCGAACGCGCGGTTGCCACATGGGCGCCTCTACCAATCGCCGATCATGCAATGCCACTCCTGCACGTGGGCCGCACCATCGCTCGACTCGAAGCCGCGCAGAAGCAAAGAGTCGGCGCCCACCGCCATAAGCTGGGGTTCATAGAGCGACGGGAGCAACTCGGCTTCGTTGGATCCGCGCTCAACTCGCGCGCAAAGACGGGCGACGGTGTGCATCTCCGTCCCGCTGGTGATCGAGTGTGGAATTCCCCCAGTTCTCCGGACAGTTCGCTTAGGTGCACTGGGTTGAGAAACGATTCTCGAACTCTACTGGGCTGACTTGGCCGAGGGTTGAATGCCGACGCCGCGAATTGTAGAACGATTCGATGTACTCGAAGATGTCGGCACGCGCCTCGTCGCGCGTGCGATACCGCGGCTTGGTATAGATCCACTCCTTTTTCAAGCTCGCGAAGAAGCTCTCCATGGCGGCGTTGTCCCAACAGTCGCCCTTGCGGCTCATGCTGCAGGCGATGCCGTTGTGGGCCAGAAGGCGCTGGAAGTCTTCGGAGGAGTATTGGCTGCCTTGGTCGGAGTGATGCATCAGCTCCTTAGGCTTGCCGCGGCGCCAGAGTGCCATGGTGAGCGCATCCATCACGAGCTGCGCTGTCATCTCAGGCTTCATCGACCAGCCCACCACCCGGCGCGAGAACAGGTCCAGAACGACGGCCAGGTAGAGCCAGCCTTCAGCCGTGTCGATGTAGGTGAAATCAGCGACCCATTTCTGGTTTGGCCCCGTGGCCCCAAAGTCTCGATCGAGAACGTTGCCGGCGATCGCGCACTCAGGGCGTGCGCCTTCATCGATGGGCCGGCGCTTCCTGCGCCTGAGCGCCTCAATGCCGGCGCAGCGCATGAGCCTCGCCACCCGGTTCTCACCCACTCGCTCACCACCCTCACGCAGGTCGCGCCAGATGCGCGGGCTGCCGTAGCTGCGGCCACTGAGCAGATGAAAGGAGCGAATACGCCCGGTAAGCCGTTCGTCTTCGATCGCCCGGGCACTCGGCACGCGTTCATGCCACTCATGGAATCCAGAGCGCGACACGCGCAACAACCGGCACATCCGCGTCACCGCCCAGATCGGGCGATGCCGCGCGATGAAGGCGTACCTCACTTGGATTCCTTCGCAAAGTACGCCGCGGCCTTTTTTAGAATCTCCAGATCCGTCTTGAGCGAAGCGTTCTCGCGGCGCAATCGCTCGAGCTCCTTCTGCTGCTCGCTCTTCAATTCCGCCCCGGGCTTCTCATTCCAATTGCCCTTCTCGAAGCTGCGCTGCCAGTTCATGAGCACATTGGGATGAATACCCAACTGCTTGGCTGCCTGGCGCCGGGAAACCCCGGGCTTAGACGCTAACCGTACCGCCTCCCGCTTGAACTCCGGTGTATATGACCGCCGTGCCATCTGCCACCTCCTGTGACATATTGGCACCTACGCAAAGTGTCCGGCAAAGCGGGGGAATTCCAGGCAACGGGATTCAATGATCCATCGGGATCGCCCATATACGTTTCAAGCTACACCGCGGGATCGCCCACCCCACCCCATCGGATTGCAGCCTCGGCGATTACGGCCAGTTCAACGATGGGTGGCACGAGCACTGCGAACGTCAACGACGGACTCTATCTAACGGGAGTTTGGAACTCCGGTGGTGCCGCACCCGCGTGGATCGAGCTTGACTTGGGATCATCTCATTTCATCAACAGCGTTCGAATGACCCCTGACATGTCACCTAGCGGCTCAGTTAGCGAGACCATCTACGTTGGTAATTCCCCGGGTCCGGCTGGCGTTGGGGGCTCCTATTCCGGCGCGGCAGCGACTCTTGAGCCCATATCGGTGAATATCGGCGTGTCGGCTCGATATGTTCGGATATCGACAACCAGCAGCCCATCGTGGGTGGCATGGAGAGAGATCGAGATATACGGCTATTAGACCTAACGCAAGACGGGGCAGTTCTCGGCAAGAGGAATTGCCCCTATCAACACTAGCGAAAGGAGCGCACCTTTCGCTAACGATTTTGGAGACTGCAATGAAAAGTATCAGACTCGCTTTTTTTATGTGTTTGGCGATGGAGATGTCGGCTGCTTGGGGTCAAGTAACGGTACAGCCGAGTCAACCGCAATTCTTGGAGGCGGTCCACGTTACCGTGCCTGCAAGCGCGCTTGCTGAATATAGCCCGTCCGACACACAGGTTTCGATGACGGGGAATTCCATCACGGTTTCAGTGCACCTTGACTCCGCCCCGTTCGGCGCCCCCCCCGCGCCTCTTGATGTAGTCGTCGGACAGTTTCCGGCCGGAACCTATGACGTGACCGTCGTTACGATCGGTGCCGATGGTTCCACGGTCGTGTCGAATCTCGGTACGGCACATTTCGCGGTCGCTGCACGCGACAAGACGAAATTCACCCCCCTGTACGACTACTCCGATCACTGGTGGACCCCGACGGAGTCAGGATGGGGAATTGTTCTCACGCAGCACATCTCCGGTGAGATCTTCGCCGCGTGGTTCGTGTATGGGAACGATGGTAAGCCCATCTGGTACGTGATCCCTGGAGGATCCTGGACCGGAGGCGCATTCGTCGGAACGATTTATCGAACTACTGGACCCTACTTCGGCGGGGCCTTCAATCCAGCGAACGTGGCCTCTACCGCTGCCGGAACAGGAACATTGACGTTTTCGGACTTCAGCCACGCGACGTTCTCCTACACCGTCGATGGAGTCTCTGGGACGAAGACTATCGAGCGCCTCCAGTTCTAGTATGGTTGACGCATTTGCCGCAGTGTCGGACATCGCGGTCTCGCAGCGCCGTGAATAGGCTGCGGCGTATTCATTGTGCGGTTGGCCAACAGGATGTGATTTCCAGTGTCCGGAGGCGGACGCAATGGATGAGCGATCCAAGCTGAAAGAGGACCGACCGCTCGATTCAGTTGCGCAGGTCAGCTCTTGGTGGCGTGTATCGAGTCCATCATGGTCGAAAGATCGTGCGCCCAGAACAAGGTCAAACCACGCCTCTGGGCATCGGACAGGTTATGGCGCTTGAAGACGCCGCTTAGGACGGCAACGGGCACCACCTGAACGGTTCCGAAATCCTTCGGCCATGACCCCGCCTTCGCGGCAGCGTCGTTGTTCAGGCGCTTCACCGAGTTGGTTGCAGAGTTCGAGACTTTGCACTCGATGGCCATGACACGCCGATCCCACAGCCCCACGAGCACATCGGCCTTTCGCTGCCGTGGGTGACAGGGTGGAAATGCCCGCTCGCACGTTCTTAGGGGGCGGCGCCGTGCCGCTATCTACAGAAACCCACAGTCATGACGATCGAGACGATGATGAACCTCCACCCCTTGCCTGAGGAGATCTTCGGGCGTGCATTCAGGCCCCTTCCCCAGCTCGTGCTACCGTCCGACGCAGAAAGCCAGAAGCTCTTCTACGAGGCGCTCGAGCGCATGATCCACTCGCCGGCGGGCAAACTTGGTGGCGATGGCGTCGCTGTGTGGGCCCTGGACCAGTCGTACGTCCACCCGGACGGAGCGCGCCGGGAGAGCCGAATCGTCTACATCGAAAAGTACTCGGGTAGCATCGCGTACCGCTGGCCGCGGCGACACTTAAGGAATCTCACCACCGACGACGGCAGCGACGGGAATCCCTGCGATCGCGACAATCTCCGAAAGCTCGCCGACCAGGACTACAACTGGAGCTTCTATTCGCGGCTCGTGCGCGCGCTCGGGCCGTTGCGGATTTGGCTCGCGACGGTCGAGGAGCTAGACGCCGTGGCCGACACCCCACATGCCACGGCTCGCGAATGGGAGCGGCATTTCAACACGGTCTACCGGGAAACGTATGGCTGCCTGCCACCAAAAAACCGGAGGCTGTGATGTCAAATTGGGTTTGTCTGCAGAAACCGTTCTGCACTCGCGGCACGGTTATGCTTCCGTTTTTGCACTCGCGGCACGTTTATGCTTCCGCCCGGACCCAAAAAGTGTCACCAAGCGATCAAGAATGACCCTGTTTATGCTTCCTGACGCGGCAAAGTTATGGTTCTAGTCACACGGCTGCTGTTCTTCAGGCCCACCGGCTATGTGCCTTTTCGGCCGCGCGGATCGGCAACGTCGTGGATGCCGAGTGGCCGGAGTTTCACCTTCAGGCAGATCCGCCGTTGTGGGTCATCCCGCGAGCCAAGATTGAAGGCTCAGGACCGGGGGCATGATCACAAGATCATTCACGGCCCGACGATCGCGAAGGAATTGCGCCACTGGCGGAAAGAGACGGGCAGGAAGGGTTTCGTCTTCGCTTCCGCTTCTAAGTTAAGGCACGTCACCAGGGAGTCTTTGGAAAAGGCCCATCGCGTAACACTGGGCTTGGAGGGCAGACATACGCCGCATGGGTGGCGCTCCTCGCTGTCCACTCTGGCGCGGGAAGACGGCGGCTTCGAGCGCGACGTAGTGGAACTCGCGCTCAACCACCTTTACGACAACGATGTGGTGCGCGCCTACGACCGCGGGGAGCGCCTGGAGCAGCGGATCAAGTTGATGATCAAGTGGGATGCGCAGCTATCCCGCGCTCAGAAGGGTGCCGAGGTCATTTCGCTTTCGTCGAAGAGAGCCTAGCGACAAGAAACTGGCAGCCCCGAAGGTCCGTGCGCAACCGCTATCGCTCTTCCAGTCCAATCTTGAACTGATCCAGTAGAGCAACGGCTGCGACATAGGGATCGTCGGCGTGCCCCAGTTGCTGTGCCATGTGGATTGAAAGTCTGTCCCGAGTCTTCGAATCACTCAGTGCAGCCAAAGCCTTCTTTAGAGTCTCGCCGACAGCGATTCGACGCACGTCCATCCCGAGAAGACGAGGACCGATCAAATTCATGTCATATGCGAGACTCTCGAGGACAGCTATCTCGTCCCCGTAGATGCGGTCTTCATTGCCAGCGTTAGGGTAGTTTCGAAAAAGGGTGGCAAGATCTTGGGCGTCTTTGGCATTCTCCATCCCTCTGTCCAGCCAAGCGAATAGCTTGAGTAGCGCAAGGCCAGGCAGAGATGCAACTCGCACTTGAGTCTTGCCATTGACCTTGACGTTGACAGCGGTGGCCAACGCCTCTTCGTATCCGATCACGTTCATCATGATCTTCATGTCGGGCGGCCATGCGATTGTGTTCGGCGGCTCTTCAACACCGCGAAACGGAAGTAGATCGAGCGGGTATTGGACTCCATTCTTGTGGATGTAGTTGAGCCGATGAGGCGCTTGGCCCGCCGGCGAAAAGCCCTCCGTTGCGACCAAGCGATCTCTCAGCGTGCTGAATTCCGCCCAACCGCTTAGGGCGACTGCAAAGTCAACGTCTCGTGTCGCTCGTCCCGTCTCAATGCCGAATACATGCGTTAGCAATAGGTCCCTTGCAGTGGCACCAGCAACAAAGTAGGGGATCTGAAGACCCTCGGCCGCCTCTTCGACGCCGCGGATTATTGCTACTACGACCTGATCGACTGGTCGATCAGGTCTGATGGAGAGCAGCATCGATGAAGCGTTCACGAATCATTCTTGCCACCTCGAGGTTTCGAGGATCGGCAGTCGCGACGAGATCGGCGTAGACGAGAACGGGATGAACGAGATCAGGGCGTGTGGGCTCAGGAGGCAAGTTCCAAAAGGTAGTCAGAACTTCAAGTGTTCCCTTGTGATCTGCCTGTAGGCGATGCTTTGCGACCAGTCGAGCTAGAGCCTCTCGTCGCTTATTTGGCGGCAAGTAGATTGTTTGAGTGGCGGGTTTGATATATCCGGTTAGCCGCTCGGCTGCAACCTCGCCGCCCCAGTATCCACCCACGTCCTGAAGGTCCGCCTCTCTCCACCACTCAGGTTCGGGCGCCCGAAAGCGCCATGCCTCTAGTTTGGGCCGCAGCTTGATAGGGTAGTTGATGACCCATTCGTCGAGTAAGCGAATTGGATCGGCAATATGGCGGTTCGGCTGCTTTCCAACAGTCAAGCCGCGACCCTCCAAATTGAAGAAGACCCATCCAATTGCACCTAGAGCGACCTCTGCTGCTTCGCGAATTTCGCGGTATGGAGCGTTCAACAGTTCGGGCTTGCAGAGTAGAGCGAAAACGACTCGAAGAGCCGTTTGTGTAACGCCTCCTTGGCGGGCATGAGTTTGAAACGGAGGGGCGGCGTCCTGTAGGAGCCCCCCCTCTTGAGGACGGTTCTCTCTCGGGTAGGGGGCGACGTTTGGACCTTGTGGCTTGTTGCCCGTGATGAAAATGAAGCAGCCGGGAGCCTTCAGATGTGCGTTGCCTGCGTCGTCTAAGAAGGCGATTTCGAGTTCGCGGCAACGATTGGCTATCGCCGGAGTGACATAGGGGGCCCAGAGTAAGCCAGGATGGTTGAAGTTCTGAAACAGATTATTGAGCTGGCCGAGCATCACATACCGATCGACGTTGTTCTTTGTCTCGACGACATAGCGCTGAGTGAAGTCTGCGATGTGGATGTCGATGAGGGCATCGGCGCGTTGTCCTTGGGCTTCTGGCTGAATCGCGACTACGTCCCCTTTTATTGGCAAGCCGGTCACCTTGCCGAGGTCGGCAATTTTTTGCATGAGGGCGATGGTTCGATCGTATTCGGCTTCGGGGTTCATTTCTCCACCAGTCCTGTTCAGTTTTGAGCGGCATTCACATAACGTGAACAACGGTAATTGATGAACATAGGATGACAGATTGTTCAAAATCAGTCCACGTTCACGTAACGTGAACATCTAAGAACATCGAACAAGACGTACAAATATAGCGCAAAATCAGTGATTTATCATAACCACAAACCCAGGGATCGCTTCAGGAAGCTCGAAAGCCTGATCGGGTAACTCAGTTACCTAACCAAGCGCGCTAGGAGAGCCAAAATGAGACTAGTTCGCCACTTCCGTCCCCAGCTGCTAGGGACAGGACGTGAATGAGGAAGGAACGGCCGAGCGGATTGTTGGCGCGACTAAGCATCTGGTTTGGCTGCGCCCGCGACGAGTTACCGTTGGACCTGCGGGATTTGGTCGATCGGCACTACCCACCTTTAACGGAGGACGGTCGCCGCCAAAGCGTGGCTTCAGCAGACATCAGCGATCTCGCGAGTGGCCAAGCAGCCGTTCTGCTGGAACAGATCGAGAAGATGAGAGCGATCGTGCCGGCTCCAAAGGTGATGGAAATTCCAACGGACGCCACGCAGCGTGTTCCGGCCATGATCAGTGCTAACGACATCTTGGCTGGACAGCCATACACACCCATGGAGCTGCCCGAGTATTTTGCTGCACGGGTTACGACGACGCTCGACGGGTGCACGAATCCTGAGACTGTCGCAGCCGTAAAGGAAAGCTCATTGAGCAAGCTTCGAGTATCAGCGAGGCTTCGCCTAGGCGATCGCGACGACTAGATGAACACTCTCGATCGCTCGGGGCTACGAAATGGCCGCGCCATGAGCTTTCAGTTGGTTGCGCTGATTGGCGCGTTAGTGATTGTTGGCAACGCTTGCGCGGCCGATGGAAGTTATGCAAGCGTGGGATGGTATGCAGACAAGCTGCTGTCCTTGGTTTCCACGTTAGGCGCGTCATTCGTGGGTGCGTATTTCGCATTCAAGTTGCAGCGTAGGAGAGATAAGGATGATCGGCAGGATCGTGATATCACAGCGGCAAATATCGCGATCTTCACGCTGGCTCTCCAGGCAAACAAGCTCCATAACTTGAAGACCCAATTTGTTGAGCCCTACAAGGGGACACCCTTAGCGTTCTTGCAGATGCCACCGACAACCGGGGTAGACACGGAGCTTCTGTCGGTCGATGCGAGCAGCCTGTCGTTTCTGCTACAGACGCCAAACCCGAACCTGCTTGGAGAGGTTGCCATCGCGAGTGGTCTCTACCTTGGCGTAATCGATGCATTCAAACAGCGCTCTCGACTCCACCTTGAGGAGTTTCAACCAAAGGCGGAAGAGGTGGGCTTGGTATCCGGGAACGACTATGCGTTAGAAGAAATCAGGGAGAGATTGGGCGACCGTCTTTGGACATCTTTGCAGCTGGCGACGGCAGCGTGCGTTGAAATGATTGACCCCGCAATTCGCGATGTCGAGGCGGCCGGGGCAGGCCTTCGCTCTGCGACTCTCGCTGCATTCCCGAAGGCGCCCTTGAAGGTAATCGGCTTTGCGCTGCCCAAGGAACAGAACGCGCAGGACCCTGCGGCTACCAGAAGTTGGTGGAGCCATGATTAGCCGCCCTTGCGCGCGGCGAGCGTCCCCGCAGCCGGGAATTCCCCCGCGCATCGCGCGTCGCGCACCGGGCCCGGAAGTCAAGGCAATTAATTAAATATATCCCTAGGGGCCAGGGGGACGGAGCGCTTATGGTCGAGGTGCCGCCAGTGCTTTGCGCGGCGCGGCTGGTGAGATCCCCTGGCCGCACTCCGAAGTGAAGGATCCACGATGAATACGCAAGACAACACCACGCAGGAGAAGGATATCGTCGTCAACGTCGCGAACGCGGGCAACTTCAGCACGTTCTACAACGCGCTCAAGGCCGCCGACCTGGCGACCACCTACAAGGGCCCCGGGCCGTTCACGCTCTTCGCCCCGACCGACGCGGCGTTCGAGAAGCTGCCGAAGGGCCGGCTCGATGCGCTCCTCAAGGACAAGGCGAGGCTTGCGGCGACAATCAACCTCCACGTGATGCGCGGATCTCTGCTGTCGAAGGACATCAAGGCCGGCGATTCGCAGAGCGTGCAGGGCGCGACGCTCGCCTTCGCCGCCAACGACGATGGGTTCACCGTCAACGGCGCCGCGGTCTCGAGGAGCGAGATCGAGGCCAGCAACGGCGTGATCCACGGGATCGACTCCGTGATGGTGCTGAATTGAGCGCCGTGGAGAGCGGCCCCGTGAGCGACGACTTCGGCGCCATGAAGGACATGGCTGCGCTGATGTACCTGCTCAACTTCGAAGCGATCGCGGCGGTGGGCAACGACGACGACGCCTTCGGCCCGCGCCGCGCTTTGCCGCAATAGGAATTTCGAAGGTGCGATGATTTCGGGGGGGCCACGGCCTCCTTTTTTTTGAGTCCCGCTTCCGCGCGGGATGCCGCCCGGCCCCGCCGATCCGTTTTCCGGGCTTCGGCTACCATCCGTTGAACCTTCGACGGCCGGGATTCGAGCGAAAGTGAAGCCTGCCTCCGCAATGCTGGCGCCAGCGGCAACTCCTTTCGTCGCGGCCGCGTGCATCTGCATGGCGATGGGCGCTGCCCGCGCGCAGAGCATCGAGCCGCGCGCCTATTCCAACGCGCCGGTGGGCGTGAACTTCCTCGTCGCGGGATACGGCTACACGAGCGGCGGGCTTTCCACCGATCCCGCGCTTCCCATCACCGACGATCACATCAGGACCTCGAACGCGGTCCTCGCCTACGCGCGCACGCTCGACCTCGGCGGCAACTCCGGCAAGTTCGACATGATCGTTCCGTACACGGAGCTGCATGGCACGGCCGATTACGCCGGAACGCCTATCGAGCGTCGCGTGAACGGCCTCGCGGATCCGGCTTTGCGTCTCTCGGTGAATTTCTACGGATCGCCGGCGCTGCCGCTCGCGGAATTCCCGCGCTACCGCCAGGACCTCATCGTGGGCGCGAGCCTGCAGGTTTCGCCGCCCGTGGGCCAATACGACGCCGCCCGCATCGTGAACCTCGGCACCAATCGCTGGACCTTCAAGCCGGAGCTGGGCGTGTCCCAGACCGAAGGGCCGTGGACGCTCGAGGGAAAGATGGCCGCGACGCTCTTCACGGACAACCGCGATTTCAACTCGGGCAAGACGCGCTCGCAGGATCCCATCTACTCCATCTCGGGCCACGCGATCTACAACTTCGCTTCGGGCATCTGGGCCTCGTGCGACGCCACGTATTTCGCCGGCGGCCGCACCACGATCGATGGCGCGCAGGCGAACGACCTGCAGCAGAACTGGCGCGCGGGCGCCACGCTCGCGATTCC
>Ga0335083_10011973_pt1 | contig 10403 bp, 10 predicted proteins | sample Lox_Sample_42_FD_206716 | JGI IMG/M metagenome (GOLD analysis project Ga0335083, IMG submission 206716) | Soil microbial communities from Loxahatchee National Wildlife Refuge, Florida, United States - Lox_Sample_4.2 | ecosystem: Environmental > Terrestrial > Soil > Wetlands | place: USA... | reverse complement strand
TGCTGCTGGTGTGATGAGTTCAATATCACCCGGAGAATTCAGGTTAATTCTGGCATCAATGGCACCGGAGTTTTCTTTGACGCCGGTTTCAGCCATGAAATCATCAACTAACTGGAAAAGATCAACACAGGCTGAAAATAAATTCCGCGCATTGACCCCGTCTTCCTGATTAACCTCCAAGACAAAATGGTAATTCTCTCCCTTCCTGAAGAAATCATATAGTAAAGTGTCTATCCACTGGGCGCAGGATGTCACGTCTGATATGGTTTGATGAGCATACAGGATTCGGTACAAATTCGGATTTACCAATTCACGACGAACCCGTTTAAGCCAGCGTACTTTTCTCTTTTTGTAAGAACCGGTGAATGTTTTCCCTTCAAAAGCCAAACGGCCTTCAAATGGCGGCCTGTCTTGAATCACGCCAATAGCCAACGTGTGGGAACCCCATGAGGGGATGATTACGAAGTCCCCCCCTTTAAGCCTATGGACAAAGGTTAGTAGTTGAGAAGCCGATAAACCGGGACGCGCGTCTTCCGGGTTATTTTGCCTTATTTGGCGCGCCAGTTTATTTTTGCTTTCTTTGCTGTCCGAAAGCCCATTTAACGTTTTCAGACTTATCGCCGGGTACCCGATTGCAACGCTCTGGGAAGTGATAAATGGTTCAAACAATGATCCCCCTTCGGTTCGAATAAACCAGTATTTGGCCGTGCCCGATATTGAGGGACAGCGGGACAGATAGGCGTCTAATTTTTCTCGTATATGACCGTCAAAAGTCGCCATAAAATTGGTAAGTCCTGAATTCGGAATTAAAAAGCGTCTTTTTTATCATAATGTCAACTTGTTAATATCGGCTAATATCCCAAAATTTTTACCCTGCAAGATGATGAAACTGCCAAAACCTATGATGAAAGTTGCTAAATCTCATATAAACAAAGGTAAATCAACGTTTTGAATAGCGGCGCGAAACCGCCGCATAACTGCCGCGAAATGCCGCGAAACCTATTGTCAGATTGACAGGGTTTCGCGGCGTTTTGTCACGGTTTCGCGCCAATATGGTGAATGAACAAAAGCACTTTATTCAAAGGGTTTATGGGGCTTTCGTTGGTGTTTCGTCAGTTTCGCGGTTCGGAATGGCAGACTTTAATCGGAAATAGCGCGTTGGCCTTCCCCCTTTAGGTTGCTCTGGCTTTTCCCATTCAGCAAATCCAGCCACGACAAGGGAAACCATGAGTTTTTCAACTTCTTCTGCCGTATGGCCCCCTGCCCCAACGCGAGCGGCGTCCCTTGCTGTGCATCGTCCACCGTTGCGCCGGGTGAACTGAATCAGTCTATCGGCCTGTCCCGTCTCGCTCGTGTGCGTCAACGTGTAGTAAATGCGCCGGGTTTCATTCTTAAACCATTCGATCCATTCAAGTGCGGCTTCCATTGTATCAAGCGAAATTGTTCGCGCAGTATCGCCGGGGCTTGGCAGGTAGGTTTCGCGGACACAATGAAAAATCAAAGCCAACCGCGCGGCTTGTGCTTCAAGTTTCGACCATGCACTTTTTAGCCGGTCGGACTTGAACGCACGCAATTCGCGTCCATGTTCATTTACAAACAACACGAAACGCTTTTTTGCCTCTGGCGAAAGATGCAAAAGTTGAGGCGTGCGGTGTCCTGTTTGGGCGTCAATCTCCGGTGAAAGTGAAAACAAGTCTTTGAACAAGCCGACATACTGATTCACTCTTTCAGGCGGTATGATGGCCTCGCGCCATTTACGTTCGCGCTCTGGTGGCATGGACATCAAAAAGCGGGCGGCAAGTCCGTTTTCAAAATGTTGCGCCCCGTCGCCAGTCAAAAGATTCTTTAGCACCGCCTCTTGAATCGTGCCAGTGACACAAACAAGGGCACGGGGAATAAATATTGTTGGATTATCTTTATTCACGCGGTCAATTTTTAAACTATTGGCGGAATGAAATTCCAGCCATTGCGCCGCCTCGTTTCCATCGGAGTATTTATCGAAACTTCCAAGCCAGCCAGAAAGTTCATCGCGCTTTTGTAACAAACCACGCGGATTGTCCCTCAAGCGGTGGCAAACGGCTTCAATTGTCGCATCGCCGATATAGTAACTTGTTAATTTTGGGGCGTTTGGCTCGGCGATAGTTTTGCCATTCTTTTGCCATTCGGCGAGCGCGGCCTTGTGTGCGGCTTCGGCGGCTTGATAAGTATTGAACGCCTTTTTTTGGGCATCTTCCATGCCTTCCATCGCGGCCTTCATCGCGGGCGTCTTAAGTGCGCCGGATGGCGCAATGACAAGTGTCCATAATACAGGAAATTCAATCCAGCCGGATTTAAGAACCACGGCGCGGCTGTCGCCAATTGCGGCGGCAATCGCAGCGAGCAACGGCATTACCACAAGCGATGGGTCACAACCGATAGCCTCGGCACTCTGGGCAACGTAATCTGCCAACGGCGGCGGCAGGCGATGGATCGGCGGCTCGCGGTATTCGAGAACCAAGCCGGTTGAATCCTCATCCGCATCCGGCATCGTTATGGACGATGGCACGTAGGCACCGGGCGTTGTTGCGCCAACTATTGGTGTTTGGTCATCCATAGCCAAAAAGCTCCCAAAGACATCGGTGTTTTTCAAAATCGTCGGCATGAATGGCGGCAAGATCGTTCAAATCGTTCACCGGCTGGCCGTCTGTGCGGCGCAATCCGTCGAGCCGGAAAGCGTCAACGTCTGCGCCCACGTCTGTTAATTGTTCTGCCCAACGGTCGGCAGCGTCTTCGCCCGTATAATCACTATGGCGAAAAATTCTCACCCTCTTTTCGGCAAACATCGGCAGGGCGTCAGGATGAATCCGGGCGCAACCGCCCAACATGGCAATCGGCGCACAGTCGTTTTCCCGGCTTTCTGCTAGAAGAAAATGAAACGCGGCAAGCAAGTCCGGGCCGCCCTCACAAATCGCAATGGCCGGGAATTTGCGAGCCTCACAAATTCCAACCGGCCATGCCGCTTGTGAGCCTGGCAGCGTCCATGCTTTTGCATTTTCAGTCCATTTACGGCCGTCCATACGCCGGGCCTGTATAACCCGGCGCGAAATGTCCATGACAAACCAGGCCGGAAGCCCACGAAAAGCTCCAAAGCGGAGCAAGCCGCGTTCGGATGCAAGTCTTATTGCCTCAACTGAAAGGCCGCGTAATAGAGCAAGAGCGGTGAAGTCTCTCGGCGTGCCTTCATGTAATTTGTCTAAAACGCGAATTCTTTGGAAATTTTCCTTATTTGGCGAAAAATCGCTTCTTAAAATCGCGTCAGACGCATTTTGATTTCGTGCCTGGGCTGCTGACATGGGGTGAAAAGCATTTTTTGCCGGGCGCATCCCGTCATTAAGAAAATGCGGTTTTGGCGAAGTGCATTTGAAAGCATCGGTGAGCTTGTGTTTCAATTCCGGTTCCGTCCAGGGCGGCTGGCAGTGGGTGTCATTCCACGCCGCAAGCAATGAAATTCCTTGCTCGAATGTCAGGCCGAATTCCACAACCCGGCAAGCGGCGACAAAAGTCGCGGCGTGTCCGCATTGTCCGGAAATGGCCAGTGGTAATTTTGCGAGATACGCGCGGACGCGTTCAATGGCATCCATTTTTCAGGGATGATTCCAAAAGCCGGGCAACGTCAAGCTGCCGGAATTTGAGAGGAGACGTTTTCCCGAATTTTACGACGGCCAAACGCCCTTCTTTTATTAACCGGCGCAAGGCTTTGTCGCCTATGCCAAGCCGGGACTTGACAGTTTCTTTTGAAAGTAGTGCGTCAGGGTCGTTCATAATTGGATTGCAAAGTTAAAATGTGGATTTAAAGTGTTCATGTTACTGTCAGTTTTGGGCGGGTCAGAATTGGCGTTCTGCCCGCCCGTTGCCTACGTGTTGGATTTGGGGCAAACGCCCCGGTCATTTCATCGATTTCCTTTCGTTTTTGGTTTTCTCATGCCGTTGATCCGCTGCACACACGGCGGCGACATGGGGAAATTCTTAAAATGGGTTTTCATTTGGCCTATACCCATTGTCTCGCGGTTCCAGGCGGCGAATTAAATTATCCTGTGCGCCGACTGCCGAATTCGGTGGTGTCAACCTGACTGCCACCTCAACCCGGAAGCGAGAATAGGTATGGTGTTTCCGTTCGGGATTGTCACGCCACGTCCAAAAATGACGCTTGATCGTTTTAGCGAGATTCCCGGAGTGACTTTCCCCGCAATACAGCGTTTGTTTTGTCCCTTTGTCGCGGATCACGTATGCCCCGCTCATGTTTCGTAGTTCGTGAAGCCAATCCAAAAAATTGCCTTTGGCGTCACTAATTGGTTTGTAAATTAAGTCTCGCATATTTTTATGGATTTTGTTGGGTTAATGAATCGCGCAAGAAACGCTCAATTTCTGCGCGGGGAATGACTTTGTTCCGAATGGCGTCAGATGACCGCAATTCACCGCGTTTCAAGAGCCGGTGGACCGTGATATACGAAACGCCAAGAATTTCCGCTGCCTCACGCATTGAAAAGGCAAGGCGGGGTAGCGGATCGTTGGCCGGGATATTGTGCGATGTTTTAGCCTGGCGTTGGCTGGGCTTAACTCGCCTGTGTCTAGTGTTTAATTTATTTGTCACGCCGCGACACTAGCGCACGCGACGATAGAAGTAAGACTGGTGTTGAATATCTAGGAATACGGATTTTTTTGAATCCCAAAATCCGTATTTCAAGGAATGTCCGGCGTCCGTTTTATTTTCTTTGGTCTTCCCGGTTTTTTCCCGTAGCTCAAACCGACCACGCGGAAAACCGCCCTAACTTCTCCTGAATCGAAATTTTTGCCTATGACTTGCTTGTCTCGCAGCCAACGCTCGGCTTCCGCTTGACTCTGAAGCTTTTCAAATTCTCTCCATGCTACAGCCAGCGTAATGTAGATCGGAGCACGCTTTATCATTTTTATATAGTCCGGGCTATTTAAATTCAGAAAAATTTTTTCTGCACGAGCACGCCCGGCGAAAAATTTTGCCGTGTTCTCGGTTGAAAGTGTCAGTGCCACATTTTGCATTGTATCTGCCAGAGGCTTTGCGGCAGGCATTACTTTTTTCCCAAGCGTCGAATGTGACCACGCTTTGGCATCCATTCCCATCAATTCAAGTAATCTTGAAATCACACCAGCGTTTTCAATATCGGTCTGTGGATCAAACCTTTTTCCCAAGAAATTTTTCCAAAATTGTTTAGAGGCTTTTTTAGCAAAGTCAGGGATCGGAATACCAAAATCACCAATAAATCCATGAACCATTGCAGCAGTAGATTCTACTTGTTGTTGTGTTACACCGTGCCCCAAAAAGAGTTCGCGTGGTGTCTTGCCGTCGAATTGCTTTAGCGCAGGAGGGATTTCGATTGCCTTAGTCGGTTCCGGGGCGTGGGCCGCTATCCCTGATTCTTGCTGTTTGGCAATCATATTCACAGAATAACTTTCAACATCAAATCGCGGTATTTCCAATTTATCACATTTGTGATTTTATACCCTGTTTATCTGGATCGTTGTAGGCAGAATTGCTGTAATATTCATAAAGCGGTTTTTCACCTGGCCTCGGATCAGGTATTTCATCATCCGGGAGATGCTTTAACAAATTGTATTTTTCTACATACTGCTTAAACCCCTTCCCGCCATCCATGAAACAATTATAAAACAAGAGTGTAAGCTGCTGACTTGATAACTGCGCCCGAACCAAATGGGCATAAAATTGCTTATTCTCAACCTTTGATAAATCTATAAACTTGAAAATATGATATAAAGTCCTAAAATAATGCCCAAGTATATCTTGATACGCATTATAGAACAATTCGTATTTCTTCCTGATCCTAACTTCCGGGTGTGGCTCATCATTAAAATATAACTGTTGAATAATAAATTCACGATATAAAGTATATGACATACTTGTGAATGCGGCGCGGCTTTTGCCAGCCCCTCTTGGAGGTTGAAGTTCGGTAGAGTCAATTATTTGGTTGAAGGAATTTAACAATTGAAAAAATATATTCTCAAATCTTTGCCTTTCTTGATCGCTTTCGGCCTCCTTTAACTGTGTTTTCTGCATTAGTATCGTAAAAATTAAGCCAGCGAAAGCCAACCCTGTAAACAATGCGCTAAGACCACCAAACATATCCCCAAACTGGCCGCGTTTTGGCCATCCTGGAACGATCCAACATATAGAGAGAATCCACAGCATCCAGGAGATACAAATTATGCCACACAAAATTATAAAATATAATAGACGTGTAGGTTTTTTCATAACTTGCTGACCATCCTCTGGCATATCGGAATAAAATACATAAGCTATCAAGACAATAAAATAGAGAATTAAAAATAGAACACTAACTTTGTCTGAAAGGCTTTCCTCCATGAGTCTAGCCCATCATTTCCATTTTGACGATTCACGAACCCACTCACATAAATCCATAAGATGATCCAGCTCCCCGTTATGGCCTATTACTTTTGTTGCCAGCGGCTTATGCAAATGGACTAATCTTTCCATCGCAGCATTTCTTTGCAGTGCGCTTGTCTGTTTCACGACCTTTTTTAGCCGGGCTGGATTAAGCTCCGCTGTGATTCCAAAAAACTTACAATCGGGATTTTCTCTGCGGGCGGCAGCCATATAGGCAGTGGCCTCCTCAAGCATATCAACCCTGTCATGTCGGTATGTCCACCTGGTGGAGCATAGGGCAACGATCCTGTTTTGGCGAAGAACCACAATATCAATTCGCGGATTTTGGGAGCGCAGTGAAAAAGTGAATCCGGGATAAAGAGGGTGAGGGTCAACTTCCTCTCGCATCGTCAAAGTAATATCGCCGTAAGTTGAAAGTGTTTCGGCAACAAGCGAGCGGAAAGCATGGCCGCGTGGATTATTGGGCTGGATTCCAAGCCCTTTTAAAAAACCACCTATTTTAGAACATAGATCGGGCCGAATAATACTCAATTTTTCAGCAATGTAGTCGCCAATAAGTGTTGTTTCTTTTAAAGCTTTATTTGGAACCCCGAATTCATTCTGCTTGTAATCGTTGCTTTCCCTAAGAACGGGTTGATTATGTAATGCTTGCCATCTTCCGCCACTCCAAATCTCGCAGGTCATTAACAATTCTGAGATTGTCAGCCAAGCTTGATCCAGAGTCCTTTTCTCACTTTCCATTCTGGACTTGAAAAGAGTCACGGCCTGCTCGGCGTTAATATCAGATGTCCGCTCTCGTGACATGTGACAATAATGTTAAGCGGCGAGTCTGACTGTTTTCTGTGATGTTAGGGCTTCCATTATTTTCGTTGCTACAGCCTGAGCAACAGGCGGCGGAAAGGCATTGCCCACTTGTCTATAAGATGCTGTTTTTCGTCCTGAAAATTCCCATTTATCTGGAAAACCTTGAATTCTTGCACACATTTTAACAGTGAGCATCGGCATTCCTACAAAATTTTTATCCGGCGCTTCATCAGCCAAGCCCATTCCATTAACCCCCAACTTCGCCCAAGCCGCTTTTGCGCGTGTTGGGCCAAGATCAGGCCCGCCATGTTTATGACTTCCGCCGACAAGTGTTGGTGCTATTTCATTAGCAGTTTTTTTCCAAATAGATGCACCCTGCCAGCCTCGTGCTGCCATTAAGTCGAACAATACTTCCCCAACTGTAGGCGGCTCCATTGAAATTGCCTCAGGCCAAGAAAATGCTTCGTAGAAGTTTTTTTTCACTGCCACAAAAACAACCCGTGGCCGAAGTTGTGGAACACCGTAATCACTGGCATTTAGCAATCGCCATCCGGCCTTGTATCCCATAGATTCCACTTGTTTTTGAAATTTTGTTCTAAAATCATCAAAAATCGCGTCTAACAACCCTCGAACATTCTCAACCATCACCGCTTTTGGCCTAATCTCGTCTATTGCGCGTATCGCGTGTGGAAAAAGATTCCTTTCATCATTTGCTCCAAGCTGTTTGCCTGCAACAGAAAACGGCGGACAAGGTAATCCGGCGGCGAGCAAATCTATACCTTTATAGGGTTTGCCACTCCATTCAGCGAGGGATATATCATCAACTTTCCAGAGCGGGCGATTTGCCCTAAGCGTGGCCACACAATGCCTGTCCAATTCGACCAGACAGCGATGCTCAAATCCAGCCTGTTCGATTCCCAAAGCTTGGCCGCCGCCGCCTGCACACAGTTCAACTGATTCAAATCGCGCCATATAAATTGCCCGCTCAAATCGTATGGCCGTCTGAAGCTTTTGCAAGCCGATTCACAAATTTAATACAGGCGACAGGATTTAATTCTATTTGATGTTCCCAAAAACGTATGACGCACCATCCACGTCTTCGTAAAATGCGCTTACATTCAGAATCCCGCCTTTTGTTTCTCAAAAGTTTTTTTGTCCAATACTCGACATTGCTTTTGGGTCTTCTGCCGTGCTTGGGACATCCATGCCAGAAACACCCATCCACAAAAATAGCAATTTTTAATTTAGGAAATGCAAAATCGGGTCGGCCTGGCAGCGGAAGATGCCGGCGCCAGCCCGATATTCCGGCCCGGCGAAACGCCCCTGCCAAAGCTAATTCAGTGCTGCGATTACGCCGGGATCGAATTGCAGCCATAACCTTTGACCGTTTTTGCTTTGTAAAAACGTCAGCCATGTTCACGAAGCAAATTTTTTTACCAAATACGTTACCAAATTTCCTGTTATTCCCACGACTAACTCAACATTACCAATTTCCAGTGTCTTTCCTTCTCGGACATGCCGCGCTTGATCCGATGCGTAGCCCCAAATTTTTTCAACACCCTTATCTAATGGGGGCGGAAATAATCCGGGATTTCGCTTAACCAGGTCGCCAAGAGTCGCATTTGGGTTTCCAGTAACATCGCGGGCAACGCATTCAAGTGCAGCAATAGCATGTTGAATTGCGCCAGTGACGTCAGGTTTTGGCCGTTTTGATAAATCAAGTAATGCCTCGTGCAATTCTTGCTCTGCAACGGAGCGGCCTGTTTGCCCCGTTACCGCTATGGCAGTTTTCATGGATTCTTCAAAAGATTCTTCGCCTCTAATTTCAACCCGCCCCTCTTTAAGCTGCCAACCCACACCCTTGCGAATAAATGCGTCATTCAATTTCTCTGCAAATGTTTGGCTGACGGGATTTCTCACTCCGCCGCGCGATTTTACTATTAACTCGATAAAATCATAAACACGAAACCATTCAGTATTTGCCAATAGCCCTTGCACTTCATTATCTATATTTGGAAAATCACTCCAGTTATTTGAATTTGGCGTTTCAAGAAGTAGATTGCAAAGCAACTCCCGCAAAGCTGACGGATTCAAACCACTGTCATAGGCAATACGAATAATTATATTTCGCAACCAAAGTGGCGCGTCATACCGGACAGTTATGGGTGCATACGCGGATTCAAGGCCGTGACGTTGTGAGAATAAAGGCTCTTCCTTCATATTTTATTTTTGCTCTCCATAAGTTCTGGCCCTTCGTTTCGCGGATTGTTCAAATTGTGATTTACAGGATGCCAAGCTAATTCTTCTTTATCGAGAACATTGAGAACGCTTTGAAAAAGGCTGTCGTTTGCAATCCACCAGTTGCTTTGTCCAAACAGGTTTCCAGCCCCATTTCATTTCTTCCGGCTGAATCTTTCCGGCGCGTTCCACGACGACCGATACCTTTTGCGACGGGGCGACATTGTAGCGGGCGACAACGCCAAACAAAATTTCCATGTCGCGGATTCTGATTCGTATTTCTTCTTTCGTTTGGGAAAAGCGCGAACACATAAATATACGCCAAAACTATCCACATCTAATTGAAAACTCACCAGACGACGGCAAAAATGAAACTGTGCAATCCCCTTCCGGGGCATCTCCAAGCTTTCCGCGAAAGGTTTTGGGCGGATCGTAACTCTCCACAGATTCATGGATAACTTCATGCAAAATCGAAAAAAAATTTACCGCCCTATTCAATAAATGATTAAACCTTTCATACGTTATAAATTGCTTTTCTCCACCGTTCCGCTTTGTCAAAAGAATACCCTCCGGCCAAACGACATAATCAGCATGGGCAAAACCATTTCTCAAATCAGCATCGAACAAATTTTTAAATGTCTCTGCCAGTTGCATCAGGCCCAAATCAGCGGAATGCCCGGCCAAATCTTTCATTACTTTATTTGCATTTGGCGCAATCTTTTCGCCCGTGGTGCGATGCGTTTCGACAATATCTTTGAATGGCCACAAGATGTGTGGTTTCCCCTCAACAACTCGCAACATATTTTTGGGAACTTCATAAAATCCACTTGCTTCTGATAGATGGCAATAGAACATTAAACCAATACGAATCTTAATGCGACCCGTGTTACGCTCATCCTGCAAATAAGAAATGTATTCGTTAATG
>Ga0335083_10011972_pt1 | contig 10403 bp, 3 predicted proteins | sample Lox_Sample_42_FD_206716 | JGI IMG/M metagenome (GOLD analysis project Ga0335083, IMG submission 206716) | Soil microbial communities from Loxahatchee National Wildlife Refuge, Florida, United States - Lox_Sample_4.2 | ecosystem: Environmental > Terrestrial > Soil > Wetlands | place: USA: Florida... | reverse complement strand
TATGTCGCCGCCGCGGCCGCCCCGGCCAAGGTCGCCGGCCGCGCGTACAACGTCGGCGGCGGGCCGGCGTTTCGCCTGTCGCTCAAGGAGCTGATGGTCCTGCTCGAGCAGAAGCTCGGGCGAAGGATTCCGATCGCGTCGGCGCCGACGCGCCTCGGCGACCAGCCCGTCTTCTACTGCAACGTCGACCGCGCCTCGCGCGAGCTCGGCTGGCGCCCGCGCGTCGCGCCCGCCGAGGGCGTGGACCGCCTGTTGTCCTGGATCGGCGAGAGCCGGGAGGAGATCGGCCGCTTCCTCGCCCGCAAGGGCCTGAAAATCTCGGCGGGCTAAACCCCCGTGCCGAACCGCATGACCCGCGATCGCGCCCGCGCGATCCTCCTCTTCCTGCTCGCGGCGGCGGCGCTCCTGCGGTTCCAGGACCTCAACTGGGACGACGGGCACCACCTGCACCCGGACGAGCGCTTCATCTCGATGGTCGAGGAGAAGCTCGCGTTCCCGAAGACGCCCGCCGAGTATTTCGACGCGAAGCGCTCGCCGCTCGACCCGTACAACCGCGGCGAAGGCTCCTTCGTCTACGGCACGCTCCCGATGATCGCGGCGAAAGCGATCGCGCCGCTCTTCGGCCGGCGGGGCTACGACGGCACGTACCTGATCGGGCGGGCGCTCTCGGGCTTCTTCGACCTCGTCACCGTTTGGCTCGTGTACCGGCTGGCGCGCCGGTTCGTCCACCGCCGCGCTTCTCTCGTCGCCGCGGCGTTGTCGGCATTCTGCGTCCTCGGCATCCAGCTCTCGCACTTCTGGGCGGTTGACACGTTCCTCGCGACCTTCACGGCGGCGGCGCTCCTCGGGACGGTTCGCATCGCCCAGGGCAAGTCCGGCTGGCGCGGCTCTGCGGCGACGGGAGTCGCGATCGGACTGGCCGCGGCCTGCAAGATCACGGCGCTCGCCCTCCTCTTGCCGCTCGGTGTCGCAGCGCTCGCCGGGATCTTCCGGGACCGGGCACGCGTCGGCGCCGCGTTTCGCGCGGCGGTCCCCCGGGTCCTGCTCGCGGTCGCCGCGGCCGCCGCCACGGTCCGCGTCCTCCTGCCGCACATGTTCCTCGGCCCGAGCCCGTTCTCGTTCCGCCTCGACCCGCGCTGGCTCGACGACCTGAAGCGCCTGCAGATCCTGTCGAGCTCGGTCGCGGGCTTCCCGCCCGCGCTCCAGTGGGCCGGCCGCACGATCCTCTTTCCGCTCGAGAACCTCGTGCTCTGGGGAGCCGGCGTCTTCTTCGGCGTCGCGGCGCTCCTGGCGCTCGCCTGGGCGTCGGCCGACGTCGTGCGCCGCCGGGCCTTCGCCCTGGCACCGCTCTGCGCGTACGTCCTCTTCCTGATCGGGTACCACGGCCTCACGCTCGTCAAGTCGATCCGCTACCTCTACCCCGCTTATCCGGCGCTCGCGGTCCTGACCGGGGTCTGGTTTTCGCACCTGCTCGAGACGTCGCGGTTCCCGCGCCTGGCGCGCGCCGCGGCCGTCGCCGTCGTCGCCGGCACGGCCCTCTGGGCGGTCGCGTTCACCGCGATCTACCGGCGGCCGCAGTCGCGCGTCGAAGCGACGAAGTGGATCTACGCGCACGTCCCGCCCCACAAGAAGATCGTCAACGAGTCCTGGGACGACGGCCTGCCGCTGCCGATTCCCGGCTACGATCCCGGCGTCTACGGCGGGATCCCGCAGCTCCCGCTCTTCGACCCCGACTCGCGGGAGAAGGCGGAGATCCTCGTCAAGAGTCTGACCGAGGCCGACTGGATCGCCGTCACGTCCAACCGCGTCTACGCCAACGTCACCCGCGTCCCGGACGTCTTCCCCATGTCGATCGCCTATTACCGCGGCCTCTTCGACGGCAGCCTCGGCTTCGAGCGCGCCGCCGACGTCACGTCGTATCCTTCGCTCGGTCCGCTTCGGATCCCCGACGACCGCGCCGAGGAGCAGTTCACCGTCTACGACCACCCGCGGGTGCTGCTCTTCCGCAAGACCGCGCGCTACTCCGCCGAGAACACACGCCGGATCCTCCTCGCCGCGATCCCACAGACGCCGCCCACCATGAACGACTGGGAGCGCTGGCCGCGGCGCCTCCGCCGCGTCACGGCGCCGGTGCGCCCCGACCGGCGCGCCCTCGCCGAGGCGGGGCCCTCGGTCGAGCCGGGGGCGTCGCCGGGAACGGGGACCTCCGTCGTGGCGGCCGCGCTCTGGTACCTCGCGCTCGCCCTGGTCGGCGCCGCCGCCTTTCCCCTCGTCTGGGCTCTGTTTCCTCGGCTTTCCGACCGCGGCTTCGGCTTCGCGCGGCTCCTGGGGCTCGTCTTCTCGACTTACGCGCTGACCGTCGCCCTGACCTTCCACGTCCTCTCCAACGGCCGGCGCGCGGCCGTCCTGTGCCTCGCGGCGCTCGCCCTCGTGTCGCTCTGGGTCCTTTGGCGCGAACGCCACGACCTCTTCCGGTTCCTCCGCGAGAACCGCCGGCCGCTCTTGCAGAGCGAGCTCGTCTTCGCGTTCGGCTTCCTGCTGTTCGTCGGAATCCGGGCCTTGAACCCCGAGATCTACTGGGGCGAGAAGCCGATGGACTTCTCGATCCTCAACATCCTCGTGCGGACGCGGGCGCTGCCGGCCTCGGACCCGTGGTTCTCCGGCGCACCGCTCGGCTACTACACGTTCGGGCAGGAGATGGTCGTCTTCCTGACGCTCCTGACGAACCTGTCGACGCGCTTCACCTTCAACCTCGCCTTCGGCCTGCTCGGCGGAACGATCCTGCAGGGCGCGTTCTCCCTCGGGCGAAGCTGGGGCGGACGGATTCGCGCCGGGGCCGCCGCGGCGGGGCTGACCCTTCTCTTCGGGAACCTGTCGGGCCTCCGGGAGTGGCTCGTTCACAAGCGCGCCCTCGACTGGGACTACTTCTGGGCGACCTCCCGCGTCGTCCGGGACACCATCAACGAGTACCCGTTCTGGAGCCTGACCTTCGCCGACCTGCACGCCCACGTGCTCGCGATCCCCGTCTTCCTCGTATTTTCGGCGGCCGCGCTGCACCTGGTGCGACTGAACGCGGCGCCGGCGGCCGGGCGGCGCGCGCGCGTGACCGGAGCGGCCCTGCTCGGCTTCCTCGGCGCGGTGCAGGCGCTGACGAACGCCTGGGACGTGCCGCTGCTCTCGGGGCTGCTCGTCGTGACCGCTCTCGCGGTGGCCCTTGCCGGCGGCGGTTCGCCCGTGCGCCACGCGGGACGCGGGCTCGCCTCGCTCTCGATCGCCGCCGCGGCCGGGTTCCTTCTCGCCCGTCCGCTGTGGGTCCGCGCCGGCGGCGCGCCCGCCATCGGCAAGAACCTCGAGGCCGCGGCGTCGGGTGTCGATCAGCTGACGGTGTTCGGCCTCTTCTTCTACCTCGCGCTCGCGTGGTGGCTCGCCGCGTCGTCGGAAAAGCTCGGCGGGAGCGGCGGAGTCCGCCTCGCCCGCTGGATCGCGGTCGGCGTCGCCGGCGCCGGCCTGTCGGCCCTGGTCTGGTTCCGGCCGACCGCGTTCCTCGCGTGCGGCATCGTCCTGTTCGCCGCGGCGTTCTTCGTCCTCCCGGAGACGGCCGAAGACCGCCTCGCCCTCGGCTTCCTCGCCTCCGCGTTCTTCCTCGTCCTCTTCTGCCAGCGCCTCTACATCTACGACCGGATGAACACGTTCTTCAAGCTCTACCTCGAGGCGTGGCTCCTCTTCGCCATCGGCACCGCCGTGCTCGTCTTCCGGCGCTCCCGGCGCGGCGTGATCGACCGCTGGATCTGGCCCGCCCGCGCCGGCGCCGCCCTCCTCGCTCTCGGCGCGCTCTTCACGACCGCGACCGCCGGCCGAGCCGCCGTCAGCCGCCACTTCGCGCCGTACGAGGGCGGCCCGTCGCTCGACGGGCTGCGCTACCTCGAGACGCTCCATCCCGGGGAGTACCGCGCGGTCGTGTGGCTGCGGCGCACCATCGAAGGGACTCCGGTCATCCTCGAGGCGCAGGGTCCCTCGTACCAGGACTTCGGGCGCATCTCCATGCTGACGGGGCTGCCGACCGTGCTCGGTTGGGACTACCACGTCAAGCAGCGCGGCAACTCCGAGAGGGAAATCGAGGCGCGGCGCGATGCGGTCCGCTCGATCTACGCGACCCCGGATGCGGCGCGGATCGAGCCGTATCTGCGGCGCTACCGCGTGGGCTACGTCTACGTCGGCTGGCTCGAGAGGAAGACGTATCCCGACGCCGGCCTCCAGAAGTTCCGCACCGACAAGGGACGCTTCGAGCTCGTCTACGAGAACCCGGAGACGCAGATCTATCGCGTCGCGGCCGGCCCCGCGCAGGACCTCATCTTGCCGGCCCGAGAAGAGCTGCCCGAGGCGGCCCCGGCCGCCGCGGCGGCGGGTCCGGAGGACGAGGCCGAAGAGAAGCCGTCGATCGAGGCCAGGGCGGACGGGGGCGAAGCGCCGTTTTCGAAGCTCCGCGAGCCGCGCGGCGCCGCCGTCGACGGGCAGGGCCGCGTGTGGGTTGCCGACTTCGGCCACTCGCGCCTGCGGGTTTACGACGCGAGCGGCGGATTCCTCGGCGGCTGGGGAGGCCGCGGCGGCGGCGAGTACGGTTTCAAGGAGCTCTGCGGCGTCGCGATCCAGGGCGACGCGCTCTACGTCGCCGACACGTGGAACGGCCGGGTGCAGGCATTCACGACCGCGGGCGTGCTCCGCGCGTCGGCCGGCGAGCTCTACGGCCCACGCGGCATCACGGTGGCGCCCGACGGCCGCGTCTGGGTCACCGACGTCGGCAACCACCGCGTCGTCTCCTTCGACGCGCTGCTGCAGGACCGCCGGAACGTGGGCCACAAGGGCACCGGAGTCGGCGAGTTCTCGAGCCCGACGGGGATCGCCGCGGCGCCGTCGGGGGCGATCTACGTCGCCGACACGGGCAACAGGCGCATCCAGGTGCTCGCCCCGGACGGCACCTCGCGCAGCGCGTTCCCCTTCCCCGGCTGGGGCGAGAACGTCGAACCGCACCTCGTCGTGGATGCGGACGGCACGCTCTGGGCGACGGACCCGGGAGCGAATTCGATCGTCTCGCTCGACCCGTCCGGCAGGTTCCTCCGGCGCCTGGCGGCCGACGACGCCGGGCAGAATTTCTCGAACCCGACGGGTATCGCGATCGACCGGAAAACCCGTATCCTCTACGTCGTCAATTCCGGCAACGCGTCGGTCTCTCGGGTCTCGCTGGCCGACAGGAGGGCTCCTTGAGCGATCTCGCCCCGGCGACTCAAAACCCCGCCGGGCGCTCCGCCCGGGTGCTGTTCTTCTTCGCCATCCTGGCGCTCGCCGCCGTCCTCTCCCGGTTCTGGGCGCTCGGCGACCGGCCCCTCCACCACGACGAGTCGATCCACGCCTACCAGTCCTACTCGCTCTCGAAAGGCGGCGACTGGCGCTACGACCCCGCCTACCACGGGCCGTTCCTCTACTACGTCAACGCGCTCGTCTACAAGATTTTCGGCGCGACCGACTTCACGGCGCGCCTGATGCCCGCGGTCTTCGGGCTGCTGCTGATCGGCTTTGCGAAGCCGCTGTCGCGCTGGATCGGGAGGCCCGCCGCCTGGATCTACGCCGTCCTCGTCATGACCTCTCCGCACTTCTGGTACTTCTCGCGCTTCATCCGAGAGGACCTCTACTCGCTCGTCTTCACGCTCGGCACGATCGTCGCCTTCCAGCGTTTCCTCGAGACCGACCGCTCGAAGTGGCTGATGCTCTCGGCCGCCTCCTTCGCCTTCGCGGGCGTCACGAAGGAGAACGCCTACATGACGGGCGTCCTCTTCGTGGCGTACGGAATCTGGTGCGCGATCCGCGGCGCCGGCGAGCCCTCCGGACCGGCCCCCGCCGCGGCGGTCGGCGAGGCCGTGCGCTGGACCTTCGGACGGATCGCTCCGATCCTGTCGGCCGGAATCCTCTTCATGGTCATCTGGGCCGGCATGTACAGCGCCTTCGGCAAGTACCCCGGCGACTGGCTCGCGATCCCGAAGGCCATCACCTACTGGATCGGCCAGCACTCGATCGCGCGAATCCCCGGCCCCTGGTACTACTACTTCCCCCAGCTTCTCTTCTACGACACCGCGATCCTGTTCGCAGCGCTCTTCGCCTTCTCGCGCCGCGACTGGAAGAACGACTCGTTCCTCCGCTGCCTCCTTCGCGCGGCCCTCCCGATCGCGGCCTACCTCGTCGTGCGCCGCCTCGTGCCGATCTTCGCGCCGCGGCCGTTCGTCTGGATCGGCGCGATCCTGGCCGCCGCGGTCGTCCTGACGCTGCGCCGCCGCGCGGCCGAGGGCGGCCTCTCGCCGTTTGTCCAGTTCGTCGCGTTCTGGGCCGCGGGATCGCTCGCGATCTACGCGTGGGCCCGGGAGAAAGTGCCCTGGCTGACCGTCCACCCGCTGCTGCCCCTGACGATTCTCGCCGCCCTCGGCGTCGTCCGCCTGTGGGACGGACGCCAGCGCGTCGGCGCGAAGCTCGCGCTCGCCGTGACCGCCGTGCTGCTCGTCGTCAACACGAGCGGCGGTTACCTCGCCTGTTTCCGCTACGGCGCCCACGACGTCGAGCGGCAGCCCAAGCACGCCGAGATGCTCGCCTACGTGCAGACGACGCGGGACCTCGTCCGCTCGCTCGCCCCGGTCGAGGCCGCGAAGGCGCGCGTCGCCGGCGGCCAGCCGACGGTCACGGTCGCGGGCGAGGCGGTCTGGCCCCTGACCTGGTACCTGCGGGACGCCAACGTCACGTGGGCGTCGCGCATCGAGCAGGCGACGACGCCGGTGATCATCGCCGACTGGGACCCCGAGGGCGCCCTCGAAAAACAGCTCGCGCCGAAGTACGACGCCAAACGCGTGCCGATCCGCGCGTGGTGGTTCCCCGACCCGACCAAGGACGGCGGTATCTCGCACCCGACCCCCCGCGACCTGCTGCGCCTCTGGCTCTTCCACGAGATCTGGAGCCCGATCGGCTCCCAGGACGCGACGGTCTTCGTCCGCAAGGACCTCGCCGGCACCGGCCCCCTCGAGCCGCTGCAGCTGTCCGTGCAGGACACGTCCTCGCGCGACTACTCGGGCGACGCGATGGACCTGCCGCCGCCGAGGATCTTCGGCGTCGCCGGCAACGGGCCCGGCCAGTTCGCCGAGCCGCGCGGCATCGCCGTCGACGGCAGCGGCAACGTCTACGTGGCCGACAGCAAGAACAGCCGCATCGAGGTCTTCGACGCGAGCGGGAACTTCCTGCGCGCCTTCGGCCTGCGCGGCCCCGGCGAGGGACAGTTGAACGAGCCGTGCGGCGTGGCGGTGTCGGCCACCGGCGAGGTCTTCGTCGCCGACACCTGGAACCACCGCGTCGCCCGCTTCGGCAGCAACGGCGAGTGGCGCGGCGTGTGGATCGACCCGGAGCACGGGTTCTTCGGACCGCGCGGGCTCGTCCTCTCCGGCGGCTCGCTCTACGTCAGCGACACCGGCAACAAGCGCGTCGTCCGCTTCGACACCGGCAGCGGGGCCGTGACCGGCCGCTGGGGCAGCGCGGGCTCCGGACCCGGCCAGTTCGTCGAGCCGGTCGGCCTCGGCGCGGATCCCGCCGGCCACATCTACGTGGCCGACACGGGCAACCACCGCGTGCAGGTCTTCGAAGCCGACGGCCGCTTCCTCCGGCAGTTCCCGGTCTTCGGGTGGAAGGACTTCTACACCGAGCCCTATCTCGTCATCGGGCCGTCCGACAGCGTTCTCCTGACCGACTCCTGGAAGGGGCGCATCGCGCGCTACGACTCCTCGGGCGCCCTGACGCGCTCCTACAAGTCGGATGGCCTCAAGCGGCCGACCGGCATCACGCTCGACGCGTACGGCCACGTGCTCGTGAGCGACCGGGACATGAACCGCATCGACGTCTGGCCGCTCGACGCGTTCCGCTGAGAGAACCATGACGACGAGCGCCAGCCTTTCCGCTCGGGACGCCCGGATCGCCGCGCCGCCGAGACGCTGGGCCCTGCTGCTGGCGACCGCCTTGCTGGCGGCTCTCGGCCCGGCCATCGCCGTGGAGTACCGGTGGATCCTCTGGCGCCTCCCGTACAACCGGTACCTGACCGACTTCAAGGACCGCTTCCCGCTGCTGGCCGACGTCAACCTTCCCGACTACGCCCTCGTCTTCGCCGGCGCGTTCGTGTTCCTTCTCGTGCTGGCGGGATTTCGCTCGGCCGCGGGCCTCTCGGCCTGGCGCAGCCGCATGGCGTTCGCCCGGCGGCCGCGCCGCGGGACCGCCCCGCCGCGACAGCGCGTCCTCGCGACCTCGGCCGCCGCCGCCGGCGCCGCCGCCGCCGCGCTCCTCTTCGCGCGCCAGGCGGCCACGGGGGCGATTCCCGGCCCGAGCCTCGTCTTCGCGCTCGCCGCCCTCGGGTTCGGCATGCTGCTGCGCGAGATCTCCTTCGGGGCGCTGCAGAGGCTGTGGCGGCGAAAACGCGCGGTCGTGCTCTCGATCGTGGCCGCCCACGTCACGATGATCCTCGCTTTCGCGAGCGTCCACACGTACCACCGCTTCGAGCTCCCGCTGGTCGCCCTGGCCGTCCTCGCCTCCGCCAACGTCGCGGCACGCTGGAAGAAGACGGGGCCGATTCCGCTGCTCGTCCTCGCCGCCGTCGCCGTGTACCTGTGGCGGGTCGACGCGTGGTGGTTCGCCCTCGTGGGCGACGAGTACCGCAACTTCGACATCGCCCAGCTCATCCTGAAACAGCACGACCGCGCCTACGTCCTCGCGCACCTCTTCCAGCTCGAAGGCGGCCTCGAGGGCCTCGACCCCTACGCGTGCTCGCTCGTGCAGGCGGCCTCGATGCGGCTGCTCGGGGTCAACAGCTTCGGCTGGCGGTTCAGCAGCCTCTACTGCGCCGCGCTCGCGCTGCCCTTCTTCTACCGCTTTCTGCGGACGTTTCTCTCGAGGCGTGCGGCGCTGGCGACGACGGTCGTCATGGCCGCCTCTCACTACATCATCGCCTTCGGCAAGATCGGCTACGACAAGTTCCAGGCGTATCTCGCGATGGGCATGCTGCTCGCCGCGACCGCGTGCGCCGTGCGGACGCGGCGCATGATCGCCTTCGTCGGTCTCGGCTTCTCGGCGGCTCTCTGCTTCTACGTCTACCCGGCCGCGCTCTACATCCTGCCCCTGCCCGCGTTTCTGCTGCTTTTCTACGTCCCGCCGACGAGCCGGGCGGTGCTCGCGCGCTGGGGCATGGCGGGCCTCGTCACGGCGCTGACGATCTTTCCGCTCCCCTTCCAGCCGACGTATTTCGAGGGCAAGAGGCCGGGCACCGTCTACTACAACCCCGAGCTCGTGGCCTCCAAGGAGCGGCTCATCCACCACTTCTGGTCGAACGGCGTCTACGCCGTCTACTCTCCGGTTCTCCTCGGCTCCGAGGATCACTTCGTGACGAGCTCCTACGTCGACCCGCTGACGGGCGCGCTCTTCCTCGTGGGAATCGCGTCGGCGCTCTGGCTCTTTCGGCGGGACCGCTTCGTCGCCTTCCTCGTCATCAGCCTCGGGTTCCTGCTGCTGCTCGGCGGCACGACGCACGACCGGGATTACCCGCCCACGACGCGGTTCTTCCTGCTCCTGCCGCTCTTCTGCGTCCTCGCCACCGCCGGCCTCTGGCGCCTCTTCGGCCTCGCCGGCGACGCCGGCGTCTCGAGCCGGACCGCTCGGACCGTTCTGGCCGCCGTGCTGATCGCCGTCGTCACGTTGAACGTCGTCCAGGCGCACGTCGTGTCCGTCCGGCGCAGCGACGGCTATCAGGTTCTCGACCCGCTCGTCGTGCGCCTCGGCACGCGACTCGAGAAGCTGCCTGCCGGCCAGCGGCCGCGGCTCGTCATGCTTTCCCAGGCCGTCACGGATGGCGTCGGCGTCGGCATCATGCTCGACGTCTACGATCTGCACGAGTCTGCGAAGGGCTTCACGACGATCGGGCTCGGCGCCGACGCCTCGGGCCCGCTCGATCCCGCCGTCGTCGCGGACAAGAACGCCGCGATCTTCGTGAATCCCCAGGTGCCCGCGCCGGCCCGGGAGCGGATCGAACGCGCGCTCGAGGCCGCGGGACGGGTGCCCTGCTCCGTCAGGACCACGACCGATCAGGAGCGCTTCAGGCTCTGGACCTGGCCGGGCACACCCGCCCTCTGCGTCGACTAGGCGCGGCCCGCCGGCCCGGCCGGCGCGCCCGGCAGCTCTAGAGGAACTTCACCATGCGGACGTGGATGTGCCCGTCGCCGCCGGCCGCGTTCCCGATCTCGACGCGCAGCGTCTGCACGGGACCGGAGAGCCCCGGAAAGTCGAGCTTGACGGTCGGGTCGGCCGGCTGTCCATGGTACACGTCCGCGAACGTCTTC
>Ga0335083_10011971_pt1 | contig 10403 bp, 9 predicted proteins | sample Lox_Sample_42_FD_206716 | JGI IMG/M metagenome (GOLD analysis project Ga0335083, IMG submission 206716) | Soil microbial communities from Loxahatchee National Wildlife Refuge, Florida, United States - Lox_Sample_4.2 | ecosystem: Environmental > Terrestrial > Soil > Wetlands | place: USA: Florida... | reverse complement strand
TGCGCAAGGACGCGGGGTATCCGCCGCTGGTCACGCCTTCGAGCCAGATTGTCGGATCGCAGGCGGTTTTCAACGTGATGATGGGCCGCTACAAGGTGCTCACCGGCGAGTTCTCGGACCTGATGCTGGGCTATTACGGAGAGACGATCGGACGGCGCGACCGCAAGTTGATCGAGCAGGCCGCCAAACAGGCCAAGAAGGACCCGATCGATTGCCGGCCGGCGGATCTGTTGAAGCCGGAATGGGAGAACCTGCGGGCGGCCGCCCTGGAGGTGAAAGGCTGCAACGGGTCGGACGAGGACGTTCTGACGCATGCCATGTTCCCGCAAGTGGCGGTCAAGTTCTTCGGTACGCGGGATCAGGGACCGAAGAACCTGGCGAAGAGCTCCGCGCCCAAGCCGGTTGCGGCGGCCCCGACGCCGGCTCCCGCCGCTGGTGCGCCGTCTCCAGAAAACGGCAAGAGTCCGGTGCGGACGCCGGTCACCTATGACGTCAAGCTGAATGGCCACACGCACCGGGTGACGGTGACGCCGGCCTGAGCGGGAAGCGACCGAACTCGAGGGTATGGAGACAACTATGGTGGACGAAATGACAACCACATCGATGCAACAGAAAATCGACGAGTTGAAGGAACGGACGGCGAAAGTGAAGCTCGGAGGCGGCGCCGAGAAACTCGAGAAGCAGCGCCAGGCGGGTAAGCTTACCGCCCGCGAGCGCATCGAGTCACTGATCGATCCGGAGAGCTTCGACGAATCCGGTCTATTCGCCGAGCACCGTTCGGTGCTTTTTGGAATGCAGGGAAAGAACCTGGCGGCCGATGGCGTGGTGACTGGGGCGGCCTCGATCGGCGGCCGGCTGGTGCACCTGGCGAGCCAGGATTTCACCGTCTCGGGCGGGTCGGCGGGTGAAATCCATTCGATAAAAATTGCCGAGACCATGGAACAGTCGCTCAAGACCGGCTCACCGTTCATCTTTATCAACGATTCCGGCGGCGCACGCGTGCAGGAAGGCATCGATTCCCTTTCCGGATATGGAAAGGTGTTCTATACCAACGTCATGCTCTCGGGGGCGGTGCCGCAGATCTCGCTGATCCTGGGGCCGTGCGCGGGAGGCGCGGCCTATAGCCCGGCGCTGACGGATTTCATCATTCAGGCCCGCGGGGCGCAGATGTTCATCACCGGTCCGCAGGTGATCAAGGGCGTCACCGGCGAAAGCGTCACGGCTGAGCAGCTCGGGGGCGCCGACGCCCACATGGCCAACTCGGGCGTGATACATTTCGTGGCCGAGAACGACACGCACGCCATCCAGCTCTGCCAGAAGCTGCTGAGCTTTCTGCCCAATAACAATCTGGAAGATCCGCCGCAGGTGGAAGGCGACCGCCACGTGGATCCGGATCCATCGCTCGATGACGTGGTGCCGGTGGACGGAAAGAAAAGTTATGACGTGCGCGACGTGATTTCTAAAGTAGTCGATTTCGGCGACTTCCTGGAAGTCCAAGCGGGATACGCCGCCAATATCGTGGTAAGCTTCGCCAGGATTAACGGGCGCACGGTGGGGATTATCGCCAATCAGCCGTGCCAACAGGCCGGCGTGCTCGATATCAACTGCTCGAACAAGGCCGCGCGGTTCATCCGCTTCTGCAACGCCTTCAACATTTCGCTGCTGACGTTCGTGGATGTGCCGGGCTTCCTGCCGGGAGTGCAGCAGGAGCACGGCGGCATCATCCGGCACGGCGCCAAGATGCTCTTCGCGTATTCCGCCGCTACCGTTCCCAAGATCACGGTGATTCTGCGCAAGTGCTATGGCGGCGCCTATCTGGCGATGTGCGGTAAAGATCTGGGCGCGGACCGGGTATATGCCTGGCCGACGGCGGAAGTCGCGGTGATGGGCGCGGAAGGCGCGGCCGAGATCGTCTTCCGCAAGGAGATTCAGGAGGCCAAGGACAAGGCCGCCAAGCGGAAAGAACTGATTGAACGGTATCGGACGGCGTTCTCCAATCCGTATGTGGCCGCCAGCCGGCGCCTGGTGGACGCGGTCATCGAACCGGCGCTCACCCGATATCACGTGGCCAAGGCGCTCGAATACCTGCACACCAAGCGGGAACTTCGCCCGCCCAAAAAGCACGGATTGATGCCGCTCTAGGAGGCCACGATGACAACCGAGGCAATCCCACAGGAACTGGCGGCGCTGATCGAAGATCTACGGCGGCAGGTGGCATCACTGACCGAGAAAGTGGCCCGGCTGGATCATCCGGCCGCTCCGGCGCCTCAGACGGCTCCGGCGCCAGCGCCGGAACCGAAGGCCGAGGCCATCAGCGAAGAGGAAGTACTCGCGATTTCGGCGGCGGTGGCGGCGTTTTTGGGGGTGCGCGCGCGCATCCGGCAGATCCGCCTGGTGAGTTCGCGAAGTTGGGCGCAGGAAGGGCGCGTCTCAATTCAAGCGTCCCACAGGTTGCATGGTTGATGTGGCGCAGGCACTTTTGCTTGCCGCGCTGAGACTCATCTCGGCGCTCGTGGCCGCCAACCGCATACGCCAGGCGCCGGCCCGAGTGCCCGTGCCAAAGACTTTATAGGAGTCGGATGTGAAACTGCACATTACGATCGATCAGAAAACTTACGAAGTGGAAGTGGAGGCGTCGGAACCGGAAGCGCCCGCGCCGTTGGCGCGCGGACCGATCATGGAATCGGCGCCGGTACGCGTACCGGCGTCCCCGGCCCCCGCGAAACCCGAGGAGGCGGCCGATGAATCGAAGGTCTGCCGTAGCCCGGTCTCCGGAATCGTGGTGCGGGTGGTGACGCAGGTGGGCCAGACCTTGCAAACCGGCGACGTGTTACTCGTCCTCGAGGCCATGAAGATGGAGACCAGCGTCACTGCGCCGGTGGCGGGAAAGGTGGCCGCCGTGAAAGTGGCCCCTGGGGAAAGCGTGCAAGTGGGCCAGATTATGGTGGAGTTCGAATCATGAACGCGGAAATGAAACAAGTCCCGGGGTTCCTGTTTTTTGACCACGTGGCCATCTCGGTGAAGCCGGGCGAGTTGGAAGCGCACGTGGCGGCATATCGCACGCTCGGCTTTCAGGAAGTGCATCGCGAGGATGTGCTGGGCGGCGATCAAGTGCGGGAAGTTCTGCTCCAGGTGGGAGACGGACCGAACCTGGTTCAGTTGCTCGAACCGCTGGGGCCGGAGTCGCCGGTGGCCAGGCAGATCGACAAGAACGGCGGGCGCGGCGGGCTCGCCCACGTGGCGCTGCGCGTGGCCGATATCGCCAAGGCATACGACTATATGAAGCAGCACGGTTTCAAGCTGATCGATGCCGCTCCGCGAAAAGGATCGCGCGGGACCAAGGTGTTCTTCGTGCACCCCAAAACCACGGAGGCGGCGGCCTTCGGCTACCTGATCGAAGTGGTGCAGGAGGGCGGCCATGCCTGAAGACCGGCCGGGTGGCGAGATCTTGAATCTGGCCGCCGAGTTCCCGCCCGTGCCAACCGCAGCCTGGGAAGCGGCGATCCAAGCAGACCTGAAAGGCGCCGACTACCAGAAGAAGCTGGTGTGGCGCACCGATGAAGGAATCGCCGTCCGGCCGTATTACCGGCGGGAGGACCTTGCGGCCATCGCAGAACAACTGAAACCAGCGCCGGGCGAGTTTCCCTTCGCGCGCGGAACCGGCAGGCCGTGGGAGATCGGGCAGGAGCCGTACTACCGGCCCACCGCCATTCGCGCCGATTTTCTGCATGAGGCCGGCGCGCATGCCGTCCAGGAGCTGGGATATGCGCTGGCGGAAGGCGTCGAGCGGCTGGAGACGCTGGCGGGGTCGGTCGGTGTGGATTTTGCGGCCGGCGAGATCGATTTCGTGTTCGCCGTCGGATCGACCTACTTTCTGGAAATCGCCAAGCTGCGCGCGGCACGCCTGCTGTGGGCGCGGGCGGCGGCGGCGTTCGGACCGGCAAGCTTGGAATCCTGCGCCATGCGGCTGCATGTCCGCACGTCGCGATTCAACAAAAGCGTGTGCGATGCCAATACCAACGTCCTGCGCGCCACCACCGAGGCGATGTCGGCGGCCATCGGCGGTTGCGACAGTCTCACGGTGGAGGGCTTCGGCTTCACACCGCACCTGGCGCAGAGCATCCAGTACATCCTGCGCGAGGAGGCGCACCTGGACGCCGTCGCCGATCCGGCCGGCGGGTCGTATTACATCGAGTCGCTGACCGACGTGCTGGCTCGCGAGGCGTGGAAGCTGTTCCAATCGGTGGAGGCGGAGGGAGGATACGCCAAAGCGCTGGCGATGGGGACGATTGAGAAGGCCCTGGCGGAAACGCGCGCGGCGCGGCAGAAGGCCGCGGCTTCGCGCCGGCGGACACTGGTCGGCGTCAATAATTACCCCAACCTGACGGAGAAGGATCCGGAGGATCGAGTCCCGGCCCCGCAGGATCGCGACCCGTTTCCCGCCATCCGTCTGGCCGAACCTTTCGAAAAGATCCGCCAGCGCACACGGCGTCATGCCGCGGCCGCGGGCCGCTATCCGGTCGTGCTGCTGCTGAAGCGCGGCGATGTCAAGATGCGTATGGCGCGCGCCAACTTCTCGCTGAACTTCTTCGGCTGCGCCGGATTCGACATCATCGAGAGCGAGGAGTACGACGGCCACAGCGCGGACCTCATCGTGTTGTGCAGTTCCGACGCGGAATATCTGCCGTTGGCCCAGGAAGTCTGCGGGCGCGTGAAGGTCCCGGTGATGGTGGCGGGCAATCCGAAGGATCAGATCGAGGCATTGAAAGGCGCCGGGGTGCAGGGGTTCATCCACATCATGAGCGACGCCGTCGCCACGCTGGCCGAATGGCAGGCACGGCTGGGGATGAAGGAGTAATCGATGAAACCGGACTTCTCGAAAATTGACTACAAAGAGCCGGAAGGCGAGGCACAGGCCGAAGCGGCGGACAGCGCGCAGGGAGACCCGGCAGCCTGGATGACTCCGGAACGCATCGCGGTGAAGCCCGTCTACACGGCGGACGACCTGGTCGCCATGGAACACCTGGACTACGCCGCCGGCGTGGCGCCGTTTCTGCGGGGTCCCTACTCCACCATGTATGCCCTGCAGCCATGGACCATCCGGCAATACGCCGGATTCTCGACGGCGGAAGAGTCGAATGCGTTTTACCGCAGAAATCTCGCCGGCGGTCAGAAGGGCCTCTCGGTGGCGTTCGATCTGGCCACGCACCGCGGCTACGATTCCGATAACGAGCGAGTGTTGGGCGACGTCGGCAAGGCCGGCGTGGCCATCGATTCGGTCGAGGATATGAAGATTCTCTTCGACCAGATCCCGCTCGACCAGATGTCGGTGTCCATGACCATGAATGGTGCGGTCCTGCCGGTCATGGCGTTCTACATCGTGGCCGGCGAAGAGCAGGGCGTGCCTCCGGCGAAGCTCAGCGGCACCATTCAGAACGACATTCTGAAAGAGTTCATGGTGCGCAACACGTACATTTATCCGCCGCTGCCTTCGATGCGCATCATCGGCGATATTTTCCGCTACTGCGCGGGCAACATGCCGAGGTTCAACTGCATCTCCATCAGCGGCTACCACATGCAGGAAGCCGGGGCGAGCGCCGATATCGAGCTGGGCTACACGCTGGCCGATGGACTAGAATATGTTCGGACGGGAATCGCGGCCGGGCTGGATATCGACAGCTTCGCGCCGCGTCTGAGTTTCTTCTGGGGCATCGGCACGAACCACTTCATGGAGATCGCCAAACTGCGCGCGGCGCGCCTGCTGTGGTCCAAGATCATCAAGAGCTTCCACCCGAAGAACCCCAAGTCGATGGCGCTGCGCACGCACTCGCAGACCTCCGGCTGGAGCCTCACCGCGCAGGACGTCTTCAACAATATTCCACGCACCTGCGTGGAGGCGCTGGCGGCCGTCCTGGGACACACGCAATCGCTGCATACCAACGCGCTCGACGAAGCCCTGGCGCTGCCCAGCGACTTTTCGGCGCGCATCGCGCGGAATACACAGATCTACCTGCAGGAGGAGACCGGCGTCACCAAAGTGGTGGACCCGTGGGCCGGAAGCTATTACGTCGAGAGCCTCACCCACGAGCTGATGCACAAGGCGTGGCATCATATTCAGGAAATCGAGGCGCTGGGCGGGATGGCCAAGGCAATCGAGACCGGCCTTCCCAAGATGCGCATCGAAGAGGCCGCGGCACGGCGGCAGGCGCAGATCGATTCCGGCCGCGAAACCATCGTCGGCGTGAACAAGTATCGCGTCGAAGATGAGACGCCGATCGAAGTCCGCGAAGTGGACAACCGCGCGGTACGGGAGTCGCAGGTGAAGCGGCTGGAAGAAATCCGCCGCACGCGCAACCAGGCGGCGGTCGGCCGGGCGCTGACTGCATTGACCGAGGCCGCCAGAAACGGCTCGGGGAATCTGCTGGAATTGAGCATTGCCGCGGCACGGATGCGAGCCACGCTGGGCGAGATCTCTTCCGCGCTGGAAGCGGCTTTCGGAAGGTATCAGGCAGTGAGCCGCACCATATCCGGAATCTATTCCGCGGAAAGCGAGCGCAATCCGGAATTCCAGAAGGCCCGCCAAATGGCAGTGGAATTCGCGGCTGAGGAAGGACGGCGTCCGCGCATCCTGGTCGCCAAGATGGGACAGGACGGCCACGACCGCGGCGCCAAGGTGATTGCCACGGCCTTCGCCGATCTCGGCTTCGACGTCGATGTCGGCCCGCTCTTCCAGACGCCTCGCGAGGCGGCGCGCATGTCCGTCGAAAACGACGTTCACGTGCTCGGTGTTTCCAGCCTGGCGGGCGGCCATAAGACGCTGGTGCCCGAAGTGATCGCGGAACTGAAAAAATTCGGCCGCGAGGACATCCTGGTGTTTGTCGGCGGAGTGATTCCGCCGCAGGACTACGAGTTTCTCCATCAGGCGGGAGTCGCCGGCGTATTCGGCCCCGGCACCGTGATCCCGGTTTGCGCGCAGAATATTCTGAAAGCGATCGGGCACACGGTGCGCGCGGCGTAGGACAATCGATATCGATGAAGCGAGGCAGGCTGCCGCTCGACGGCTATCTTGGTGGGATCCTGCGCGGCGACCGCGTGACTCTGGCGCGAGCCATCACGCTGATCGAGAGTCATCGCGCGGAAGACGACGAAACAGCGGCAAAGCTGCTGGACGCGCTGCTGCCGCACACCGGGAGAGCACGGCGCGTGGGCATCACCGGAGTGCCGGGCGTCGGCAAGAGCACGTTCATCGATGCCCTGGGGATGCACCTGATCGGCGATCGCGGCGAACGGGTCGCGGTCTTGAGCATTGATCCGTCGAGTCCCATCTCCGGCGGCAGCATCCTGGGCGACAAGACACGTATGGAGCGGCTGTGCAACCAGGAGCGCGCATTCATCCGGCCGTCGCCATCGGGTGGGCACCTGGGCGGCGTCGCGCGGCGGACACGCGAGACCATCCTGCTCTGCGAAGCTGCCGGCTTCGAGAACATCCTCATCGAAACCGTGGGCGTCGGCCAGTCGGAGACCGCCGTGCGCTCGATGTGCGATTTCTTTCTGCTGCTGATGCTCGCGGGCGCGGGCGACGAGTTGCAGGGAATGAAGCGCGGCATCATCGAAATGATCGACGGCATGGCGATCAATAAGGCCGATGGCGACAATGTGCGGCGAGCCCAACGCGCGCGCGTGGAATATGCGGGGGCGCTGCACCTCTTCCCCGCCCCGGCCGATGGCTGGATGCCGCAAGTGCTCACCTGTTCGTCGATCGAAGGCGCCGGTATCGCCGAGGTCTGGCAGATGGTGCTCGATCAGCGCCAACTGCTCGAGCAGAATGGCCACCTCGCCCGCAGGCGCAGCCGGCAGTCGCTGGAGTGGATGCATGAACTGATAGGGTTGGGGCTCGAGGAATCGTTCCGGCGAAATGTGGCGGTGGCGGGAAGGGCGCGTGTGTTGGAAGCGGCGGTCGATCAGGGGCGGATCACTCCGCTGGCCGCGAGCCGGGAGTTGCTGGAGTTGTTCCGCCGGTAAACGCAGATTTGGTCTGGTATCGAACAGTTGTTATCGATTGCGAGATCGCGAGCCGCGGCTAATGAGGTATATTCAGACCACGAGGGGTGGAACACCTGTGTCCAGCGCTGCCAGTCCCAAACAAGGCGACCATGTATTCAACGCGATCGATACCGCAGTGATTCGGCCATTCGAAAAACTGAAGAAGTTGCGGTCGGAGATAACCGAGGGTGAGCATTTCGTTCACGACTATCTGCTGCACGTCTACAGCCTGGCGGTCCGCATCGCGCAGACGCCTATTATGGCGGTCGGCCGGAGCTTGGTCGCATCCGCCGGTGGCGAAGAAGATGCCATTCGCGAGTTGGTCCGGCTACAGACTCAGTACCCGGTACTGGCGCGCATCAACGCATCGGCATTACGTTCCGTACATCAGCGCAACGCCGACCGGTTCGGCGCTGCAGCCGCCCGATACGAGTTTGAAGTGTTTCGTGCAATTCAGCAGGCGCTGGAGCTGGCGGTGACGCCGCCCGGCGCGCGGCCACCCGGCGCAAACAGATCGGCCAGTCCAGGAATTGCGTTCCAGCAGATGCTCGACAACGCCTTCGATCCGGCCGCCGCTTTGGTAGTCTTGACGAAAAGCGCGTCGCAAGAGCTGCCGGCTGTGCAGAGAGGGTTTGTCCCACTCATCGCGGGGTTGGCCGAAGCACTCGATCGCCCCTTGATGTGGAAAGATCCTTTCGCCGGCTTCCATGAGGCGCGGCCCACAGCCACCGGGAGAATGATCGTGACCGTCGCCAACATGTTGCTGCAACTGGAGCAGCTTAAAGCGCAAAGCATCCTCTTCGGAAACCTGATAGAGGCGGAGATCCGACAGAAGACGCGGCCGCCGCAGACCGACGCCATCTTCGGATCGATGCTGCATCTCATCCACGCCCGGCTGCAACAGCTGCAAGCGGGCTCGGCATGAGTCGCGCGCTAAACGCGGCTCGATGAATCCCGGCGCGATCGAGCGTACCCGCACGATCCCAGAAGAATCACGATCGTGGCGAGCAAACCCGCCGATCCCGGTTCCGGTACTAAGTTGACGGAGAAGCTGACCTGCGCCAGAATGTCCTGAGCGGTATCTCCGCCTCCATCTTTCCCGCCCAACAAAATATAAGTGCCCGTGTACACACCAACGGGCAGCGATTCCGGACTGGCCAGGGTGATGTCGAACAGATCGATCTCGCCGGAACTGGCGCCTTCGGCAAGGGAAATCGGAACGTTGGCAAAGAAGTTATCCTGGACGCTTGCGTCGGTCAATGCGAAGTTCAGCGTGTCGCTGTTCAGAAAGACGTCCGCGGCGCCCGGGACCGTATCGATGTTCTGGATGACACCGAAGAAGCTGAGTGTCTGGCCTGCAATCGCGGTCTGGTTCGGATGGTCCAGCATGATTGACAAATCGTCGGCTTGCGCTGCTCCTGCGAGTAGCGACGATACCGCGAGCAAATAAACAAATGTGCGCATTGTTTCCCCTTTTGGATCGATCCTGGTTACGGCAGTGTAATGCGGCCGCTCGTGCTGAACGTCCCGCCGGTGTAAGTGCCGCTGATGCTGAGCGAACTGGCCGCGCCTGATGCCCCAACCGAACCGGGCACGCTTACCGTTACCTGGACCGATGTCCCGGCCGCGATCGTCCCGATATTCTGCGGCAGGGGCGCGGCGGTGTCCGCTCCAACTTTAGCGCTGGTCAATGTAACATTCGAAGCGTCGGTCCCGCCCGTATTGGCAACCGCAATCTGTACGACCACGTTTCCGCCAATTCGCGCCAGCGTCCTGGTTACGGCCAGATTGGCCGGCGAAACCTGCGGCGCGGGATTTACCGTGATGGTATTCGAACCTGTCGCGGTGGTGTAGTGAACTGCGTCGTCCGGCGTGAACGTCACGGAAAGCGGCTCATTGGTCCCCACCGGCGGCACGGTTCCGGCGGGCGGATTGTAAGCAAAGGCGCCCGGAACACTGGCGATGGCGTTCAGTTGGATCCCGGAAAGCGCGCTCCCGAAGGTAATCGGAGAGATGGCCGGCCAGGCAATGGTTGGAGTCGTCTGAACCACGAACTCGGCGGTATACGTGGCGCTGGTTTGCGGAGCGATCACACTATCGGTGGGGAAGAACGTTCCATCCGCCCATTGGCTGAACCCGTAGGAGACGCCGCTAACCACCTGTGGAGTAACCACGCTCAGAGTACAGTTGCTTCCCGGCACCCATGCCAGTGTTTGTGGTGTCGTATAAATTCCGGGCGCGCATCCCGCCGCGGCGGAGGTAAAGGCAAGGCCCGAGGGTGCGCTGGTGACCTCGACGCTTCCGGCAGGGATGCTCGGCGCGAACGAAACACCCTTGAAGTTGGAGTCGGCGGGAGCGGT
>Ga0335083_10011970_pt1 | contig 10403 bp, 10 predicted proteins | sample Lox_Sample_42_FD_206716 | JGI IMG/M metagenome (GOLD analysis project Ga0335083, IMG submission 206716) | Soil microbial communities from Loxahatchee National Wildlife Refuge, Florida, United States - Lox_Sample_4.2 | ecosystem: Environmental > Terrestrial > Soil > Wetlands | place: USA... | reverse complement strand
CGTAGCCGCCCTGCACCAGGCAGGCAACGATCGTCGTGCGTGGCGAACTCGCCGGATCCTGCGCCAGCCCCAGGCGTTGCGTCTGGTGCAGGATCATCGCGTGCGCCCGGCCGATGGTGTTGAAGAGGAACCTGTCGGGATCCGCGATCTTCGGTTTCGCTTCGCTGCCAAAGGCGCCGCCGAGACAGTCAACGGCGATCTGCGCGGCGACGTCGCCGTGCGCGTGGCCGCCCATGCCATCGGCCACCGCCAGAAACAGCGCGTCCCTGGTTTGCCAGTGCGCAGTCCGGTCCTGCTGGTATGGCCGCTTGCCGATGCGTGATTCCTGGAAGATCGTGTACTTCATGGCCCTATCGTTTCGTCAGACGCAGGAACGCGTCCTTGAGTTGATCGATCATCGGCGCCTCGCCGCGGAAACCCGGCGCTGTTTCACCGCGCAGGGCCTTCTGCAGCGCCAGTACGCTCTGCGGCCGCTCCATGTGGTCCAGGCGCAGGCACCAGTCTATGGTGTCCAGCAGTTCCGCGGAATACTTGCCCGCCCAGCCCTTGCGCGCGCTTGTCATTTTGTCCTTTTCCAGGCGCTGCAGCGCGGTGGGCGGTCCGCTGCCCGACAGGCAGGCATACATCGAGGCGCCGATGGAATAGATGTCGCTCCAGGGGCCGAGCTTCTCGCGCTCGCGGTGGTGCTCGGGGGAAGCGAAGCCCGGCGTATACATCGGCGGCAGCTTCAGGCCGTCCACCGTCAGGGTCTGGCGCGCGGCGCCGAAGTCGATCAGCACCGGGTTGCCGTCGTTGCGCACGTAAATATTGCCGGGCTTGATGTCCAGGTGCAGCAGCTTGTTCGAATGCACTTCGCGCAGGCCGTTCAGCAGTTGCGTGAAGGTCGCCCGGATCCATTCCTCCTTGATCGCCCCGGTTTTCTTGTGGATATGCTCCTGCAGGGTGCGGCCGCGCTCGTAGCGCATCACCAGGTAGACCGTCTCGTTGGCGCGAAAGAAGTTGATGACGCGCACCACGTTCGGATGCGACAGCGTGGCGAGCGCCCGGCCTTCCTCGAAGAAGCACTTCAGGCCGTAGCGGAAGGTGGCGAGGTTTTCCTCCGGCACCACCGGCGCAGGATTGTCCGACGTGCGCAGCGCAAGCGTGGCCGGCAAGTATTCCTTGATCGCCACCGGCGTTTCGTTCTCGTCGTGCGCGAGATACACGAATGAGAAACCGCCCGAGGCAAGCACGCGGAGAACTCTGTAATTGTCGAGCTGAAAGCCTTCCGGCAACGGCTGGTTGGCTTGCGAGGACATCTACCCTATGATACCCGCATCCCCATGATCTACAGCATGACCGGCTACGCCGTTGCGAGCGTGGAATCACCGCACGGCGCGCTCGCCATAGAGCTTCGCAGCGTGAATTCGCGTTTCCTCGACCTGCAGTTCCGCGTTGCCGAGGAACTGCGCGCCGCTGAACCGACGCTGCGCGAATTGATTGCGGCGCGCATTTCCCGCGGCAAGCTGGAGTGCCGCCTTGCGCTCGGTGATGGCGGCGCGCGGGCGCAGCAGCTCAACCTGCGGGCGATGCAGCAGCTGCGCGGACTTGCGGACGAGGCTGCCAAGGCCTTTCCCGGGGCAGCGCCTCTGCGCGTTGCCGACGTGCTGCGCTGGCCCGGCGTGCTCGCCGATCCCGCGCTGGACGCTGAACGCACGCGCACAGCGATCGAGGGACTTTGCCGCCGCGCGCTCGATGAGCTTTGCGCAGCGCGCGGCCGCGAAGGCGCCAAGCTTTCCGCGATCGTGGGCGAGCGCGTCGCAGAAATGCGCCGACGGCTCGCTGAAATCGCGCCGCTGGTGCCGGAGGCCGTCGCCTCGCACCGCACTCGGCTAGCAGCGCGCCTGCGTGACGTGCTGGAAACCGGTGTCGAGGAGCGCATCCGCGCCGAGATCGCGCTGTTCGCGGCCAAATCGGACGTGGACGAGGAAATCACCCGCCTTGGCGCGCACCTCCAGGAAGTGGAACGCGTGCTGGCCAAGGGCGGGGCTGCCGGAAAGCGGCTCGATTTCCTCGCCCAGGAACTCAACCGCGAGGCCAATACCCTGGCCTCCAAGGCCGCGGGGCTCAAGATCGCGGATTGCGCCCTTGAATTGAAGCTCCTGATCGAACAGATTCGGGAGCAGGTACAGAATATCGAATGAGCGGAACCCTGTTCGTCGTCACGGCGCCCTCGGGCGCCGGCAAGAGCTCGCTGATCGACGCGCTGCTCAAGGACGACCCGCGCCTGCGGCTGTCGGTGTCCTACACCACGCGCGCGCCGCGCCCGGGCGAGGCCAACGGCCGCGAATACCATTTCGTGGACGACAAGACCTTCATGGCGATGCTGGAACGCGGCGAGTTCCTCGAGAGCGCCGAGGTGCACGGCAACCGCTACGGCACCTCGCAGGCGGTGATCCGCGAGGCGCTCGCGCGCGGCCAGGACCTGATGCTGGAGATCGACTGGCAGGGCGCGCAGCAGGTGCGCAAGCTCCACCCTGAATGCGTCGAGGTATTCATCCTGCCGCCGTCGGTCGCGGAACTCGAGCGGCGCATGCGCGCGCGCGCGCAGGATTCCGACGAAGTCATCCGCCGCCGCCTGGCCAGCGCCGAGGATGAGATATCGCACGCCCCGGAGTTCGATTACGTTATAATTAACAAAGACTTCGATGAGGCCAAGCGGGATTTGCAGGCCATCATCCGGGTCGAACGCCTGAAGAAATCCCGAATTTAACTGCACGACTGCACGCAGACTCTGAAAGCACCTCATGGCCCGCATCACCGTTGACGATTGCCTCAAGCGCATCACGAACCGCTTCCAGCTCACGCTGACCGCGACCTACCGCGCCCGCCAGCTCAGTGCCGGCGCCTCGCCGATGGTCGAGCCCAACCGGGACAAGGTCACAGTGATCGCCCTGCGCGAAATCTCGATCGGCAAGATCGGCACCGAAGTCCTGCGGCGCAACCAGACGCCGCCCGCCGTGCCTGCGACGCCGGCAGCGGCCCCCGCAGCCACTTTGTAGCTTCGTACAACCCCGGCCAGGGGGCGGGCAAACGCCCGCATCGCGGGTGTCCAGGGCTAAACTCCCTGAATGGCGGCAGTACCCGTTCTCGATGAAACGCGCTTCGGCTACCTGAAGCCGACCGACGTCGCGCGCCTCGAAGAGGCCTACCGCTTCTCCGGTGCCGCGCACGCGGGGCAGACGCGGCAGTCGGGCGAACCCTACATCTCCCATCCGCTGGCGGTCGCCGAAATCCTCGCCGGCTGGCACCTGGACAGCCAGGCGCTGATGGCGGCGCTGCTGCACGACGTGATGGAAGACACCTCGGTCACCAAGGCCGAGATCTCCGACACCTTCGGCAAGCCGGTCGCCGACCTGGTCGACGGCGTTTCCAAGCTCGACAAGATCGAATTCCAGTCCGCCGAAGACGCGCAGGCCGAGAACTTCCGCAAGATGCTGCTGGCAATGGCACGCGACGTGCGCGTCATCCTGATCAAGCTCGCCGATCGCCTGCACAACATGCGCACGCTCGCCGCGGTGGCGCCGGCCAAGCGCCGGCGCGTGGCGCGCGAAACGATGGAGATCTATGCGCCGATCGCCAACCGCCTCGGCCTGAATGAACTGTTCCACGAACTGCAGGAACTGGCGTTCTCGCACACCCACCCGCTGCGGTACCGTGTGCTGTCGAAGGCGACGCGCTCGGCGCGCGGCAATCGGCGCGAAGTCGTCGGCAAGATCGAGGTCGCGATCAAGGCGAAGCTCGCCGAGGCCGGCATCGGCGCCGCGATCACCGGCCGCGAGAAGCACATCTATTCGATCTACCGCAAGATGATCGAAAAACACTTGTCGTTTTCCGAAGTGCACGACATCTACGGCTTCCGCGTCGTCGTGAAGGACGTGCCGACCTGTTATCTCGCGCTCGGCGCGCTGCACGGCCTGTACAAGCCGGTGCCGGGCAAGTTCAAGGACTACATCGCCATCCCGAAGGCCAACGGCTACCAGTCGCTGCACACCGCGCTGATCGGTCCCTACGGCGTGCCGGTGGAGATCCAGCTGCGCACCGAAAACATGCACCGCCTCGCCGAGGCGGGCGTGGCCTCGCACTGGATGTACAAGAGCGATGCCGATTCGCTCTCCGAGCTGCAAAAGAAGACCCACCAGTGGCTGCAGTCGCTGCTGGAAATCCAGAGCCAGTCGGGCGATTCGCAGGAGTTCCTCGAGCACGTGAAGGTGGACCTGTTCCCCGACGAGGTCTACGTGTTCACGCCCAAGGGGCGCATCCTTTCGCTGCCGCGCGGCGCTACGGCGGTGGATTTCGCCTACGCGGTGCACACCGACATCGGCAACAAGTGCGTCGCCGCCAAGGTGAATGGCGAACTGGTGCCGCTGCGCACCGAATTGCGCAACGGCGACCGCATCGAAATCATCACCACCGGCTACGCCAAGCCGAACCCGGCGTGGCTGCAGTACGTGCGCACCGGCAAGGCGCGTTCGAACATCCGCCATTTCCTGAAGACCATGCAGTACGACGAATCCGCGGCGCTCGGCGAGCGGCTGCTGGAGCAGGCGCTGAAGGCCGCGGGGCACAGCTCCGCGGACATCGACAGCGAAAGCTGGGAGCGCGCAGTGCGCGACTCCGGCGCCCATTCGAAGCAGGAAGTGCTGGCCGACATCGGCCTCGGCCGCCGCCTGCCGGCGGTGACGGCGCGGCGCCTGCTGCGCAAGACGGAACGCGAAGACGCGAAGAGCGGCCACGGCAAGGGCGCTAGCGTGGTAATCCGCGGCACGGAAGGCATGGCGGTGCAGCTCGCCAGCTGCTGCCGGCCGATCCCGGGCGACGAGATCGTGGGCTCGATGAAAAAGGGCCAGGGCCTGGTGGTGCACGCCGCCAATTGCCGCCAGGCGATGCGCTCGCGCCGCAACGAGCCCGAGCAATGGCTCGACGTCGAGTGGGATCGCCAGACTTCGCGCCTGTTCCACGCCGCCGTGCGCGTGACCGTGACCAACCAGCGCGGCGTGCTTGCCAAGGTGGCTTCGGAGATCGCCGACGCCGGCTCGAACATCGACTCCATCAGCATGGAAGAGGACCGCGCCCTCTTCACGCCGATGCTGTTCATCCTTGAAGTCGCCAACCGCCAGCACCTCGCACGCGTGATGCGCGCGCTGCGCCGGCTGCCGGAAGTGGAAAAACTGGTGCGCGTGCGCGAGTAGGCGCGGGGTCTTTCGAATTGGTGGGGACGCCCGGGCTCGAACCGGGGACCTACTGATTAAGAGTCAGCTGCTCTACCAACTGAGCTACGTCCCCGATAGGTACTGGTACCGCGGGTACTGCTATCCAGCCCCTGGCAAGGCTTGGTAGGCCGTGCCGGATTCGAACCGGCGACCAACGGATTAAAAGTCCGCTGCTCTACCAGCTGAGCTAACGACCCGTAGGGAAACTGCTGGAAAGGGGCCGAATTTTATCAGGCCTCGCGGGTCATTCGCCAGTATTGCCACTTCATGGTGGCCGCCGAGCCCGAGACGATCGCGGCGAAGGTCATCATCGAGCCGACGGCAAGGGTTGAGAAACCGGAAATCCCCTGCCCGATGGTGCAGCCGAGTGCGGTAATGCCGCCAAAACCCATCAGCAGGCCGCCGATGAGGTGCATGCCGGTATCCTCGGCGTCGCGGAAGCCTTCCCAGCGGAATTTGCCCGCCGCCAGGGCATAGGCGAACGAGCCGGCGATGACCCCGGCGGCCGAGGCAATGCCGTATGTCACGATCTTAGTCTTGTCGGTCCACAGCATCAGGTATTCAAGCGACCAGGCCAGCGGCGCGACGAAGGAGAACGCTTCCATGCGGCCGGTGTTGGTTGCGACGAAGGACTCCTGCAGCGTGTTCGGATCCTCCGCGAGGTAGCCGATGTGGCCGCTGACGTACCATCCGCCGACCACCACCAGGCCCGTCACCACGCCGCCCAGCGTGTGGTCGAAGTTGCTGCGGAAGTCCTTCGAGCTATAGGCCCAGGCAATCAGGCCGCCACCCAGCACCAGGGAAACGATCGGAATCAGGACATTCCGGGGAAAGCCGGTAACGGACGAGAACAATGAAGGCAGGTCCTGGCCGGAGGACAGCGTGGTTGACGCCTGCTCCAGTACCCCGACGCGGAACGCGCCGAGGATGCCGCGCAGCGTCATGTAGGCGGCGATGCCGGTAACGACAAACACCACCACCGACTTCAGGTTGCCGCCGCCAATGCGAATCAGGGTCTTCGAACCGCAACCCGAGCCGAGCGTCATGCCGACACCGAACAGAAAGCCGCCGACGATGTAGGAAAGCCAGGTGAAGTTCGGACTTGGATAAATGGACTTGGACAGGTCCACCACGCCCGCGAGCTGCAGCGCATTCGAGCCGAGGATCGCGACGCCGATCGCCAGCAGCCACATGCGCATGCGGTTCAGGTCGCCCATATTGACCCAATCCGAGACCGCACCCATGGTGCAGAAGTTGGTCTTGTTGCCTACCGCGCCGAAAACGAAGGCGAGCGCGAACGCTCCCCAAGCCACGTAAGGCGCGATTTGCGCGGGAGTTTCCACTACGGGCGAGTGTAGCGCGTGGAATCGGGCACGGCCGCCGCTTCGAAGCCGGCCTTGCGGATGCGGCAGGCGTCGCAGCCGCCACAGGCGCGACCCGCACTATCGGGCTGGTAGCAGGACACCGTCATCGCCGGATCGACGCCGAGATCCAGCGCAAGCCTGACGATCGCCGCCTTGGAAAGATCCACCAGCGGGCCGCGAACTTCGATGCGCCGGCCTTCGACCGCTGCCTTGGTGGCAAGATTGGCGAGATCCTGGAACGCCGCCAGGAATTCCGGGCGGCAATCGGGATAGCCGGAATAATCCACCGCGTTGGCGCCGACGAAAATGTACCCCGCGCCGATCACCTCGGCCCAGCCGAGCGCGAGCGAAAGCAGGATGGTGTTGCGCGCGGGCACGTAGGTGACCGGGATGCCGGCCTGCACACCGCCGGTCGGCACCGCGATGCTGTGGTCGGTGAGCGCTGAGCCGCCGATCTGCGAGAGATCGAGCTTCTGCACCCGGTGGCCGGCGGCGCCGAGCGCCTGCGCCACGCGCTTTGCCGCCTCGAGTTCGACCGCATGCCGCTGCCCATAATCCACTGAAAGGCACCAGCACTCGTAGCCTTCGCGCCGGGCCCAGGCGAGCGTAGTCGCCGAATCGAGCCCGCCTGAAAGTAGCACGACCGCTTTTACTTTTTGGCCCCCTGCGTGAGGCGCTGCTTCGCGCTGGCCGCAGCTGGACTCTGCGGATACTTCGCCAGCAGTCCCTCGAGCGTTTTCTGCGCGCCGCGCCGGTCGCCCATCGCGTCCTGCGCCGAGGCGATGTTGAGCATCGCATCGGGCGCCTTGGCGTCGTCCGGCCAAGCCGAAAGCACGCGCTGCTGCGCGATGATCGCCTGCTTGTAGTCGCGCTGCGCAAAGTGCGCGTTGCCGATCCAGTACTGCGCCGAGGGCGCGAGCTTGCTGGTCGGATAGGTCACCAGGAATCCCTGGAACGCCGAGATCGCCAGCGGGTAGTTGCCGAGCTTGAATTGGTTTAGCGCGGCCTCGTAGGCCTTCGCCTCCGCGGGCGGCGCCGCTTCCGCAGGTGGCTTATCACCCGCCGCGCCTTCCTTGGGCTGCTCCAGCTTGCGCAGCCGCGTATCGATGTCGACGTACAGGTCCTTGCCGCGCTTGTCGGCGGTATCGGCCTGGTTCTGCAGCACCTCCAGCTGGCCACGCAGGCGCGCGATCTCTCCGCGCAAAGCCTCGATCTGCGAGGCGAGTTCCACCAGCGCCTGCCGGTCCTCGACTTTGGCAAGGCGCTCGTCCACCAGTTTGGCTGCCGCTTCGACCTCCTTGCGCAGCGCTTCGATGCGAGCGCGCGCGACATCGTCGTCGAACAGCGCCCAGGCAGGCGCAGGCAGCAGGAATGCAGCGGCAAGCAATGCGAAGGAGGCGCGGTTCATCGCTGCGCTTTTCCTAAGCTAATACTCGCCCTGGTAGAGGATGTCGCAGCGCCGGTTTTGCGACCAGGCCTGCTCGTCGTGCCCTTCCATCCGGGGCTTTTCCTCTCCCAGGCTCACCGATTCCACCTGGTCTTCCTTGGCGCCGAGCAGCAGGAGCATCTTCTTGACGCCGTCAGAACGCCGCTGGCCGAGCGCGACGTTGTATTCGCGGCTGCCGCGCTCGTCGGTGTTGCCCTGGATCAGCATCTTGGCCTTCGGGTTGTCGCGCAGGTAGCGGGCGTGCGCCTCGACCAGCGCCTTGTACTGATCCTTGATGTCGTACTGGTCCAGGTCATAGAAGATCGAGCGCTGGGCGAGCACGCCCGTCTTCAACATCTGGTCAGGCGACATCTTCGAGCCAGTCAAGTCCTTGCCCTGAACCGGGTTGGTGGTGACGTTCTCAGGCTTCGCCGTGGGCTTGCGATCCTCTACGCCCGCCGGTTCCTGTTCCGTGGTCGGTGCGCCCGAGCACGCTGCGAGCCCCGCACAGAACAATGCAATCCAGATCGAACGCATGACATACCTCCGTTGGTTCATTTGACGAATGGTCCCCAGGCCGGTTCGCGCACGTCGCCCCCCGCATAGGGCAGGCGCTGCTTGATACGCCCGTCCGACGATACGGCGAACAGCACTCCACGTCCCGCGTTCACCGTCGCCAGCAGGATCATGCGGCCGTTGGGCGCGAAGCTGGGGGATTCATCCTTGTCGCTGTCGGTCAGCACCTGCACCTGCTTGGTGGCGAGGTCCATGGAAGCCACCTGGAACTTGCCGCTGTTGCGCGTGATGAAGGCCAGCACCTTGCCGTCCGGGCTGATGCGCGGCGACACGTTGTAGCTGCCCTCGAAAGTCACGCGCTGCGCCTCGCCTCCGCCGGCCGGCATGCGGTAGATCTGCGGGCTGCCGCCGCGGTCCGAAGTGAAATAGATCGTCTGGCCGTCCGGGGAGAACACCGGTTCGGTGTCGATGCCGCTCGATTGCGCCAGCCGGCGCACGCCGCTGCCGTCCGCGTTTACCAGGAAGATCTGCGAACCGCCGTCGCGCGAGAGCGACACCGCCAGCCGCGCGCCGTCGGGTGCCCAGGCGGGCGCGGAATTCGACCCCTTGAAATTGGCGACGACGCTTTGCTTGCCGAGAGCGATATCCTGGATGTAGACGATCGGCTTTTTCTGCTGAAACGAAACGTAGGCGAGCTTCTTTCCGTCCGGCGACCATGCAGGAGAGATGATCGGCTCGAACGAAACCAGCAGGGTTTGCTCGCCGGCGCCGTCCGCATCCGCGATCTGCAACTCGAACTTCGGCCCGCGCTTCACCACATAGGCAATCCGCGTCGAGAATACGCCCCTCTCGCCCGTCAGCTTCTCGTAGACGAAATCGGCGATGCGATGCGCCACGAGCCGCGATTCGCCCGCGCCGGCCGTATATGCGACGCCCAACAGGTCGGCGCTTTTTACGACGTCGAACAGCTTGAAGCGCACTTCGAAGCGGCCGTCCGGACGTGCGGCGACCGAGCCCATTACCAGCGCGTCGGCGAGACGCGCCCGCCATTCGGCGTAGTTCACGTTCGAGGCTTCGGTGAGCGGCGGATTGATTACCGGCACTTCCAGCGCGCGGAACAGGCCGCTTCTTTCCAGGTCCGCGCGCACGATGGCGGACATGCCTTGCGGCAGCGCGCCTTCGCCGGCGAAGGGCGCGATGGCTATCGGGATGCGCTGCGCGCCGGCACCGGCAATCTCGATGGAAAGCTGCGCCGCGGCGCTCGTTGCAAAGCAGATCAGGCACACGGCAAGCAGCTTCTTCATCAGGGTGATTATATTTCAGTCCTTCGGGCGGAACGTTATGCGAAGTTCGCGATCGAAAACGTCCGCCTTGTCGGGCTTCGGCAACGGCGAAGCCCTGAGAATCGCGCGCTCGACCTCCTCATCGTAAGCGCGATTGCCGCTCGATTTCAGCATGGATATTTTCAGCACTTCGCAATTCGGCAACAGCGTGACCATGAACAACGCTTCCGGATTCCCCGTCACGGCATCGGCGATCTGTTTGGTGATCCTGCTGCGGACGCGGTCCTGGATCTTGCTCATCCACGTCCCGAGCGCCTTCGCGTTCGCGGAAGCGGTGTCGCGCGCGAGTTGATCCTTGATGTACTGACTCTCTCGGTTTATCGCGAGCGAATTCTGCTCGCGCGTAAGCTGTTCCCGGATCTGCCGCTGCGCCTCTTCGTCGCGTGGTTTTGCCGCCGCCTTGGGCGGCGCGGGCTTCGGCCTGGGCTCGACCTTCGGCGCGGGCTTGGGCGGAGGCTTCTGCGGCGCAGCCTTCTTTTCGACGATTTCGGGCTTTTGGATC
>Ga0335083_10011969_pt1 | contig 10403 bp, 9 predicted proteins | sample Lox_Sample_42_FD_206716 | JGI IMG/M metagenome (GOLD analysis project Ga0335083, IMG submission 206716) | Soil microbial communities from Loxahatchee National Wildlife Refuge, Florida, United States - Lox_Sample_4.2 | ecosystem: Environmental > Terrestrial > Soil > Wetlands | place: USA: Florida... | reverse complement strand
ACCCTCCCACCGAACCCCGCCCGCCGTTCGCCGCGCAGGCCGGGTCAGCGCCGCATGAATGGGCTATCATTGCCCGATACCGCTGATCCTGCTGGCAATCCCCGCTCATGCTCCTCGAAATGATCAGTACCGGCGAAGAAGTGTTGTCGGGACAGATAGTCGATACCAATGCCGCCTGGTTCGCCGACAGCATGATGAATCTCGGCATCGAGCTGCAACGGCGCAGCACCGTCGGCGACCGCATGGACGATCTGGTCGCAGTGTTTGGCGAACGCAGCCGCGCAGCCGATCTGATCCTCGTCAACGGTGGCCTCGGCCCGACCAGTGACGATCTCAGCGCCGCCGCCGCCGCGCGCGCCGCCGGCGTCGAACTGGTCGAACATCAAGGCTGGCGCACCCATCTCGATCAATGGTTCCGCAAACGCGGCCGCCCGATGGTGGCGAGCAATCTCAAGCAATGCCTGATCCCGTGCGGCGCCGTGTTGATCGACAACCCGTCCGGGTCCGCGCCGGGTTTCCGGCTCAAGCTCAACCGCGCCTGGCTGTTCTTCACACCCGGCGTGCCGGCGGAATTCAAGCCGATGGTGAACGAGCAGTTCGTACCCTTCATGCAGCAGGAGTTCCGGCAAGACACCGCGACCCGCTTGCGCAAGCTGCTCACCTTCGGTCATGGCGAATCGCTGCTGGCGGAGCGCATCGATACGGTGCCAGTGCCTGCCGGCATCACGCTCGGTTACCGGCCGTCGCCGCCGCATGTCGAAATCAAGGTCTTCGCGCGCGGCGAAACCGCAATCGGCACGCTGGACGCTTATGTCGCCAGCCTGCAACGGCTGCTCGGCGATGCCGTCGTCTCCACCCGTTTTGCTTCGTTGACGGAGGAAGTCCATCACCTGCTGCTCGGCGGCAAGACGACGCTGGCCTTGGCCGAATCGTGCAGCGGCGGCATGCTGGCCAGCCAGCTGGTCGATTTCGCCGGTAGCTCGACCTACTTGCAGCACTCGGTGGTGGCCTATGCCAACGAAGCCAAGACGGCGTTATTGGGAGTTCCGGCTGCAACATTGCAAGCCCATGGCGCTGTCTCGCCCGAAACTGCACTGGCGATGGCAAGAGGCGCCAGAAACCGGCTCGACAGCGACTACGCGCTGGCCATCACCGGCATCGCCGGGCCTGACGGCGGCAGCGACGACAAGCCGGTCGGCACCGTTGCCGTCGCCTTGTGCGATCGCCTGCAAAGCTGGGTACAGGTGCTGCAGTTGTCGCAACGTTCGCGCAACCTGGTCCGTACGATGAGCTGTGCCGTGGCGCTCGACATGCTGCGGCGCAGGCTGCTCGGCAGCGAACCGGTGGTGACCTACTCGTTCCTGCCGGCCCGGCTCTCGTATCGCGAGGCCAACGGCTGACATGACTTTTTCGATACGCTGGAAGCTGATCGTTTCCATCATCCTGCCGCTGCTGATCATTGCCGGAGTGGTGATGGGCTTCACGTTGCGCCGCGTTTACGATTCCGCCATCCGGACGATGCAGGACCAGCACCTGCGCGAGATCAGCCTGCTTGCCACCGGCATCGACAACGAACTCGACGCCGTGCGCGGCTCGGTCGAGGATTCGGCCCGTTTCCTTGCACTGCGGCCCACGCTCAACGGCGAAGCCGTGTTCAACCTGCTGAAGGACACCATGCGCCGCGACCCGGTGATCTACGGCGCCGCGTTTGCGTTCGAGCCGTTCGCGTGGCGCAACGATCTGCGTCTGTTCGCTCCCTACGTGTTCGACAAGGACATGAAACAGCTCGATCTCAGCACCGTACTCGGTGAATACCCCTCCGGCCGCGTCGATTGGTACCAACGCGTCAAGACCGGCGGCCAACCAGTGTGGACCGAACCGTACCTCGACAGCGTCAACCGCAGCATGCCCATCGTCACCTACGCGGTGCCGATTCGCGCCGGCGGCACTTTTATCGGCGTTGCCACGCTGGACCTGCGGCTCGACCTGTTGAACCAGCGGCTCGCTGCGCGCATGACGCCGTCGCGTTACCTGTTGATGACCCCGAGCGGTCGCTTCCTCGCCCACTACGACAGCAGCATGATCCTGAATTCCGGCCTGAGCGATATGACGGCAGCGGTGGTGAATCCGCAATTCCAGCTCATCACCAATCACATCATGGCCGGCGACACCGGCATGGGCGTCATCGACAACCTTTATCTCGACGGCGGCATCGAGCCCGGCAATTTGTGGATCAGCTACACATCCATTCTTGCGTCGAACTGGCGGCTGGCAACCATCGCCTCCGAAAGCGACCTGATCGAGCCGGTGCGCGCCCAGATCGAAATCGCGCTGCTGGGCTTGAGCCTCACCGTGCTGGCGATCTTCATCCTGGTATGGGTGATGAGCACGCGTCTGACGCGCCCGATCAAGACACTGGAAGCCGCGGTGTCGGAAGTGGCGCAGGGCCATCTCGACACCCACATCGAGAACATCCGCTCCACCGACGAACTGGGCCGTCTCAGTCTCGGCTTCAACCGCATGTTGAAAAACCTGAAGAAGCAGATCGAGCTGCAAAGCCAGCAGGAAACCGCGCAGAAGCTGGTCGAGCGCGAACTGCAGATGGCGCGCGAAACGCAGAAATCGTTGCTGCCCACCGACTTCCCGCCGTTTCCGACCCGCAAGGAATTCGAACTGCACGCAGTCAACCAGGCCGCCTACCACGTGGCGGGCGACTTCTTCGATTTCTTCCTGGTCAATCCGCAGACGCTGATCTTCGTGATCGCCGACGTCAGCGGCAAGGGCATGTCGGCGGCGCTGGTGATGGCGGTGACGCGCACCATCGTGCGCGACCTGGCGCAAAGCGGTCGCCCGCCCGGCGAAATCCTGCGCGAAACCAATGACCGCCTGCGCGACGGCCAGCGCGCCGGTGCCTTCGTCACGTTGTTTCTCGGCAGTTACGACATCGCCACCGGCAAAGTGACCTATGCCAACGGCGGCCACCTGCCGCCCTATCTGATCAGCCAGGGCGGCAAGGTTGGCAATGTCGGCGACGCCACCGGCACCATTGTCGGCATGCTCGAAGGCATGGACTACCGCACCGCCGAATTCACGCTGAATCCCGGCGACACGCTGCTGCTGTACACCGATGGTTTTCCCGAAGCGCGTTCGCCCGCCGGCGAGTTCTACGGCATTCCGCGCATCAAGGCGTTCCTGCAAAAGCATGCAAAGGACAATTGTCTCGAGTTGTGCGAGGCCGCCATTGCCGAAATCGCCAACTATCAGAATCACAACCTGTCGGACGACATCACGCTGCTCGCGCTCAAACGCTCGGCGAACAGCGGTGGTTTTCTGGCGGGGCTGCTGCGACCCGGAACGTGAGCCCGCCTGCTTACCGCGCACTGCATGTAAGGATCGCGTAATGCTCCGGGAATCCTGCCTGACTTGGCTCGCTCGAGGCCTGATTTCGCGGTGGATATTTGCACTCTCGGTCGTAGTGGCATAGGCTTCCGCCGCTGTCCGATCAGGGCGCCGTGCAACCGCGCCGGCAGCTCAGGCCCCAGGCCACGGGCGCAACAATTACAAGGCTAGCTGAGACCCAGTTGTTGAAGGATGAAGCACAGTACTGTTCGTTCGGCGATACCGTGCATTACGCCGATCCGCCGAAAATTTTCACCGGCTGCGAAGGCAGCTACCTGTACGACGCCCAGGGCACTCAGTTTCTCGATCTGCAGATGTGGTATTCGGCCGTCAATTTCGGCTACCGCAACGAGCGGCTCAACAATGTGGTCAAGCAGCAACTGGACACGCTGCCGCAAGTCGCCAGCCAGTACCTGCATCCGAGCAAGATCGAACTCGCCAAAATCATCGCGCAGGATGCCGAGCGCAAGTTCGGCATGCAGGGGCGCGTGCACTTCAACGTCGGCGGCTCGCAATCGATCGAGGATTCGCTGAAGCTGGTGCGCAATGCCTGCAACGGCAAGAGCCTGATGTTTGCCTTCGAAGGCGGCTACCACGGCCGCACGCTCGGCGCCTCGGCGATCACGTCAAGCTATCGCTATCGCCGCCGCTACGGCCATTTCGGCGACCGCGCGCTGTTCGTGCCGTTTCCTTATCCGTTCCGCCGCCCCAAACACATGACGGCCGAAGAATACGGCGAGTGGTGCGTCAACAATTTCGCCCGCATGTTCGAGACCGAATACAACGGCGTGTGGGATCCGAAAGCCAATCAATCCGAATACGCCGCGTTCTACATCGAACCGATCCAGGGCACCGGCGGCTACGTGGTACCGCCGAAGAATTTCTTCCCCGGGTTGAAAAAAGTGCTGGACCAATACGGCATCCTGCTGGTGGTCGACGAAATCCAGATGGGTTTCTACCGCACCGGCAAGCTGTGGTCGATCGAACACTTCGGCATCAAACCCGACGTGCTGGTGTTCGCGAAGGCACTGACCAACGGTCTCAATCCACTGGCGGGATTGTGGGCACGCGAAGAGCTGATCAACCCGACCATTTTCCCGCCCGGCTCCACGCATTCGACGTTCGCGTCCAATCCGATCGGCACCGCGCTCGGCCTCGAAGTGATGAAGATGACGCGCGAGACAGATTACGAAACGATGGTGATGAAAAAAGGCGAACACTTCCTCGCCGGGCTCAAGGACCTGCAGAAACGCCACAAGGAAATCGGCGATGTCGATGGCTTGGGGCTGGCGTTGCGTGCCGAAATCTGCACCGACGACGGCTTCACGCCCAACCGTGCGTTGCTGGATCGCATGATGAACCTCGGCCTGCAAGCGGCGCTCGACTGGAAAGGCAAGAAGATGGGACTCGTGCTCGATGTCGGCGGGTATTACAAAAACGTGATCACCTTCGCTCCGTCGTTGCACATCAGCGGCGAAGAGATCGATCAGGGCATCGCCCTGCTCGACCAGTTGTTGACGCTCGCCAAGTCCGGTAAATAGCGCTTGGCGACCGGCACCGACGGGGTGGTGGCGCCTGGCCGCGACCGGACCCCTATGCCCCTTGCCAATCGTTTTGCGAACCAATTGGAGCCCGCTGCGCTGATCGACGCCTTCCTGGCGCATCCGCCGCAGGATTTCACGGCCTGGCAGACGCAGGGCGGCATCCTGGCCTTCGCCGCCGACTTCTACCTGCTCACCACGCTCGACGACGCACTGCGTCGCCGCATCGACGCGCTGCCGGGACGCTGGTGGCGTCGCTTGCTCAGTCCGCGTACCTGCTTCATCGGCACCACGGTATCGGAATATTGCCTGCTACCGCCGGCCACGCCACCGGCGGGAATCATCGCGGACATCAAGCAACAGCTGGCTCCGCGTTATCCGTTCCTGATCATCAAGGATCTGCCGCAACAGTCGCCGTTGCTGACGCAGGCAGACAACGTGCGGGCTGCTGCGCTGATGGGCGCTGCCCGCGCCGCCGGCTTCGTCATCGTCGATGGCCAGGCGCTGGCCTATGTGCCGATCGATTTCGCCAGCATCGACGACTACCTGGCACGACTGTCGAACCAGCGTCGCAAAGATCTCCGCCGCAAACTCCGGATGCAGGACCGTATCGCCGTCAGCGTGGTCCGCAGCGGCGATGCGCTGTTTGCCGACGATGCCGTCATCGACGAATACTACCGACTCTACACCGCCGTGTTCGCGCAGAGCGATACCCATTTCGACCTGCTGACCCGCCCGTTCTTCGCCTCGGTGCTGCGCGATGCGGCTGCCGGCGGCGTGGTATTTCTTTATCATTGCGACGGCGAACTGATCGGCTTCAACCTCTGCTTCATCGAAGGCGGCAACATGATCGACAAATACGTCGGCTTTCGTTATCCGGTCGCGCGCGAGCTCAATCTGTATTTCGTCAGCTGGTTCGTCAATCTCGCCTATGCGCTCGAACATGGCCTCAAGCACTACGTGGCCGGCTGGAGCGATCCCGAAGTCAAACGTGCGCTCGGCGCCAGTTTTACCTTTACCTGTCACGCGGTGCATGTCCGCAATCCCTTGCTGCGAGCCTTGCTGAAGCCGTTCGCTTCCCTGTTCGAGCGCGATGCCCACGTCATCGGCCACGCTGACGCCGGAGCCGGCGGCGATGATTGACGCGCTCCAACCGCTGGTGCTTGATTTCGACCGATCGGTCAGCAAACCGGAATCGGCCACCCGCATCGACCTGCAGCATTGGCAGGAGAGCGTGCGTTTTGGCTGCCCGCTTAAGGTCTATGAAAGATTCGTCAGGTATCTTGCCCCCCTGATGCCGGCGCGCCACGGCACCGTGTTGATGGGGAGCGGCGACTACCACCATGTCAGCCGTTTCGTGATCGTGCTGGACAACCACCCGGACAACATGCGGTTTCCGTTCGGCATCCACTGCGGATCGTGGGTGCGGGGCGTTGCACTGCTACCGCAAGTGCGGCACGTGCATGTGGTGGGCATCTGTTCGTCCGACATCGGCGCCCGCTCGGCGTGGAGCAATTACTGGTTGCCCCTGCTGCGCGGACGTTTGACTTATTGGTGTCTCGGCGTCGATGTGGGCTGGGCGCGGCGCGCAGGTCTCGGCAATGCCTTTCGTCGCTACGACGAACCCGATGCGCTGCTCCGTGAATTCATGGACGAACGCGATGCAGTGCCGGTCTATCTGAGCATCGACAAGGACGTGTTCGCCGAAGATGTCGTCAGGACCAACTGGGATCAAGGTCGCCTTGCCGCCGGACACGCGCTGGCGGTGATCGAGTCACTGGCCGGACGCCTGATCGGCAGCGACATCACCGGCGAGGTATCGGTGTGGCGCTACCGCACCTGGTGGAAGCGTTGGCTCAGCGCACTCGACGATCAACCGGACATCGCTCCGGATCGGCTGGCGCAATGGCAAGAACCGCAGCAGCAACTCAATCTGCGCCTGCTCGACGCGCTGGCACAGGCTACGCACAAAACCCTTGCTGCCCAAATGGAAAGACTGTAAACAGAACATGATGGCTAAAGAGAGAATCGTAGTAAGCGGTCTGGCCGTACTCACGGCGCAGGGCAACAATGTCAACCAGTTCTGGGAGGCGATGCTGTCCGCGCGCTCCGGCATCGGCGCCATCAGCCGCTTCGACGCCAGCCAATATCGCACCCGCATCGCCGCCGAACTCAAAACCGATCTCAACGAACTGCTCGGTTATTCCGTCAGCAAGTATTCGATCAACACCCAGTTTGCCCTGGCCTGTGCCGAAGAGCTGGTGCGCGATGCCGGCATCGCCGACGGTGGCGGCCTCGACAAGCAACGCATCGGCATCTGTCTCGGCACCGGCCTTGGCGGCATCTATTACGCGGAAGAAGGATTGACCCGCCTGCTGGAGCAAGGCCCTGGCCGCGTCAATCCGATGTGCGTGCCCTACGTCGATCCCAACTCGATGATCAACCAGATCGCCAGCAAGTGGGGCTTTCTCGGCCAGCAGTTCACCGTCGCCAGCGCCTGCTCGTCCGCGGCCAACGCCATGGGAGTGGCACTCGACATGATACGCAGCGGCCGCGCCGATGCCGTACTGACCGGCGGCGTCGAATGCACCGTGCAACCGCTGATGCTGGCCGGCTTCGACCGCTTGCGCGCGATGTCGCCCGGCAATGACGATCCGCAGAATGCCTGCCGCCCGTTCGCCAAGGATCGCGATGGCTTCGTGCTGGGCGAGGGCGCGGCACTGCTGTTCATCGAGAAGGAGTCGAGCGCTCGCGCCCGCGGCGCCACTGTGTACGCCGAGCTGGCCGGTTTCGGCTGCACTGGCGGCGGTTATCACGCGGTGATGCCGGTGCCGGACGGCAGCGACTCGGTACGCTGCATGCAGATTGCACTGGCCGATGCCAGCGCCACCGCCGCCGAAATCGATCTCATCAATCCCCACGGCACCGGCACCCAACTCAACGACGCCGCCGAATACAAGGCCATGCTGCAGGTATTCGGCGACCGCATCCGGGAAATTCCAATAGCCCCCACCAAGCAACTGACCGGCCATTTGCTTGGCGCCGCTGGTGCGATAGAGGCCGCTCATGTGGTTAAATCGCTGCACGAAGGGGTACTGACCCCTTTCAAGCCGATCAACTGCGAGTTTGATCTCAACATCAACTTCGGTGGACCGATACGGCAGGCGCCGCATTGCGCCCTGTCCAGCTCGTTTGGATTCGGCAACAACAATGCGTCGTTAGTGTTCCGGAAGCTGTAATGAAGATCTCGAAAGCCGAATTCATCAAGATTCTGAAGGCCAATGCAGACCGTTTCGACCGCCAGGATATCGCCGAGACGGACAAGCTGGCCGACTTGGGCGTCGATTCCATCGGCTTCGTGATGACCATCTATGCCATCGAAGAAAAGCTGAAGGTGAAGATACAGGATGCTGATCTCGCCTCGCTGACCCCCGACAGCCATGTGTCGGATTTCGTCCGGGTGCTGGCCGGTCTCGGCATCGAAATCGAACTATAAATTTTCCCAATTCTGCTTCAGCGCTTCCGGCGCGGTTCTGTGCGCATTGCGAACCGGCGCTCACATCAACTTGCCGCCGTCATGACCTCTCCCAGTATCTGCAATACCTTGGCAAATGCGGCGTCATCCAGCCAGAGGCTGTTACTGATGCAGAGCAGGGTACCCGCCAATTTGCGCGCTTCGGTACAAGCGCCGACATCAGCGGGCAGCAAATCGCGCAAGTAGTCGTAATCGGGCAACGCATACACGAACAGGCGCCCTGCTCCCAGGCCGAGCGGCACCAGCCGTCGCAATGCCGCATCGCGCAGCGCCGTTGACGGCAACAACGCCATCAGCACCGGCCACGTACCGGCCGCGCCCACGCCGGCCGCATCGTCAATGACGGTAATGCCGGCGATGTCCTGCAGCATTCTGCGGCGCGCAAGACCTTGCGTGCGCGTCTGCTCGAGAAAGGATGGCAGTCGCGGCAGTGCCCCGGCTGCGCAGTGCTGGCGCCAGCGGCCGAGCGTATGCAGCGGTATCTCGCGGCCAAAACGGTCACCCACGGCCTCGACCCAATTACCTGCGCCGGCCGCGCGACGAAATTGCGGACCGTAGAACAGCCGCAACCCGAATGGCCGGTAGAACAAGGTTGATGCGCAGTATTGCAGGCAGCGCTTGGCTTCCATCCAGGCATCGAAGTGGATGAGTTCGTCGTGGGCGGACTGCAAGCGCTGGCGCAAATGCGGATCGTTTGCGATCAAGGCCCCGCCTTCGAACAGGTTCAGGCCCTTGCCGATCGCAAAGCTGAAGAAACCGGCGTCGCCGATCAGGCCGACGGATTTGCCGTTGACCGTCGCGCCCAGGGCCTGCGCGGCGTCTTCGATCACGCAGCTGCCGTACTTCACGGCCAATTTTTGCACGGCCGCCACATCGACGACGCGCCCGCCAAGATGAGTCGGAATGACGGCAAGGATGCGGTCGCGGTAGCGCGGCGCCTCGAACACCGCCGCCAGTTGGTCATGATCGAAATCGACCGAGCCCGGCCCGGTGTCGCACAGCGCCACTTCGAGTCCGCAATGCACGATCGCCATCACGACGAGCGGGCAGGTATAGGCCGGGATTACCACCACTCGGCGAGCACTGTGCCGCTTGAGCGCATGCAAGGTGACCACCAACGCGGCCGTACCAGAGCATTCCAGCAGCGACGATGGCAGGCCGAACGTGGCAGCCAACGCATCGGAGAAGTCCGCGTCGGCAGGCCAGAGGTCCTGCCACTGTGGCGGTAATCCGGCGGTAGGAGGAACTTCCTGTCGGCTACTCATGTGCAGCCGGCTGCGAACCGGCAGAGAGCTGTTGTTCGGCCACGGCGAGACACACTATGCCGCCGAGAATCAACAGGGCTCCGAGCACTTTGGCCACGGTGATGGGCTCGTTGAAAAGCCACCACGACAGCAGCATCACGCTGATGACCTCCAGGTGGGATGCAGCGAAGGCAGGCCCGACCGCGACGCGCTTGAGCAGAGTCATCCATGTGAAGAAAGCCCCGATGTAGCCGAGTATGGCGCCATACAACCAGATATGGCTGACCACGCGCCACACCCAGTCCAGACTGAATTCCAGCGGCAGGGCCAGGGTTGCCGTGTACTTGAACGAGACCTGCGACAACGTATCGAACATCATCAGCAGGCCGAACCCGGCGAAATGGAATTTCTTCATGCGTCGGTCCCCACTACGGCGACACCCAACGCAACCAGGCCTATACCGACGATGCGCAACCGGTTCAGCCGTTCATGAAAGAACCAGCGTCCCGCCAGCATGATGGCAACGATATTGATCGAACCGAGCAACACGCCTTCGGCCAATTCGACCAGCGACAGGAAAGCAAGCCAGACGACGAACTCGACCACGAAGCAGCCGACGCCGATCAATACCCAGGGATTGCGCAACACCGCGAGCCAGTAGGCGGCACCTTCTTCGGTGCTTTC
>Ga0335083_10011968_pt1 | contig 10404 bp, 7 predicted proteins | sample Lox_Sample_42_FD_206716 | JGI IMG/M metagenome (GOLD analysis project Ga0335083, IMG submission 206716) | Soil microbial communities from Loxahatchee National Wildlife Refuge, Florida, United States - Lox_Sample_4.2 | ecosystem: Environmental > Terrestrial > Soil > Wetlands | place: USA: Florida... | reverse complement strand
TGGCGCGATGGTAGGCTGCTTCGTCATGGATCGCCGCGCCCCGAGCACCGCCTACGTCCACGGCACCCAACCCGAGGAGCAGCAGCGGCTCTCGGTCATGAACGAGCTGCTGAACCGCGGCTCGCTGGCGGCGCTGGCGCCGGCCGCCGGTGAGCGCACGCTCGACGTCGGCTGCGGTCTCGGCCAGCTCACGCGCGCGATCGCACGCGCGACGGGCGCGCGCACGCTGGGCATCGAGCGGAGCTCCGAGCAGCTCGCGCGCGCCCGCGAGCTCGCCGCGGCGGACGGCGAGTCATCGCTCGCCGAGTTCCGCCCCGGCGATGCGCTCGCGCTGCCGCTCGCGCCCGCGGAATGGGGCGCGTTCGACTGCGCGCACGCGCGCTTCCTGCTCGAGCACGTGCGCACGCCCGATTCGGTCGTGGCCGCGATGGCGCGGGCGGTTCGGCCGGGCGGGCGCGTCGTGATCGCGGACGACGACCACGATCAGCTTCGGCTCTGGCCCGAGCCCGCGTACTTCGAGACCGTCTGGCGCGCCTACGCGCGCAGCTACGACCGCAACGGATGCGATCCGATCGTCGGCCGCCGGCTCGTGCAGCTGCTGGCCGGCGCGGGGCTGCGCCCGCGGCGGATCGGCGTGCTCCCGTTCGGGGCCTGCGCGGGGCAGGCCGAGTTCGGGCCGCTCGTGCGCAACATTGCCGTGATCTTCGAGGGCGCGCGCGAGGCGATCCTCGGGACGGGCGGCGCGACCGCGGCCGGGTTCGAGGCGGCGCTCACCGCCCTCGAAGCCTTCGGTCGCCGCGACGATGCGGCGATCTGGTACGGCGCGCCCTGGGCCGAGGGCGTGCGCCCGTGAGTGCGGTCACGCCGCCGCGCCTGCTCGTCGCCGACGACGACCGCGACGTGCTCGCGGCGCTTCAACTGCTGCTCCGCGGCGAAGGCATCGAGGTCGAGACCGCGACCTCGCCCGCGCTCGTGCTCGCGGCGCTCGAGCACCGCGACTTCGATCTCGCGCTGCTCGATCTGAACTACGCGCGCGACACGACGTCGGGTGGGGAGGGACTCGAGCTGCTCGAGCGTCTGCGCACGCTCGACCCCGCGCTGCCGGTCGTGGTCATGACCGCGTGGGGCAGCGTCGACGGCGCGGTCGCCGCGGTGCGGCGCGGGGCGCGCGACTACGTGCAGAAGCCGTGGGACAACGACCGGCTGCTCCAGACGCTGCGCACGCAGATCGAGCTCGGGCGCGCGCTGCGGCATGGCGAGCGGCTGGCGCAGGAGAACCGGCTGCTGCGGCACGAGGGCATGCCGGGGATGATCGCCGAGTCGCCCGCGATGCGGCGCGTGCTCGAGCTCATGGAGCGCGTCGCGGCGAGCGAGGCCAACGTGCTCGTCACCGGCGAGCACGGCACGGGCAAGGAGCTGGTCGCGCGCCGGCTCCACGCGCGCTCCGCGCGCGCCGGACGTCCGCTCGTCACGGTGAACGCGGGCGGGCTGTCCGAGGGCGTCTTCGAGAGCGAGCTCTTCGGCCACGTGAAGGGCGCGTTCACAGGCGCGAGCGCCGACCGCGCGGGGCGCTTCGAGCTCGCCGACGGCGGCACGCTGTTCCTCGACGAGATCGCGAACGTCACTCCCACGCAGCAGGCGCGGTTGCTGCGCGTACTGCAGACCGGCGAGTTCGAGCGCGTCGGCAGCTCGCGCACGCGCCGGGTGCAGGTGCGGCTCATCTCGGCGACCAACGCCGACCTGCGCGCGGAGTGCGCCGCGGGGCGCTTCCGCGAGGACCTGCTCTTTCGCATCAACACCGTCGAGATCCCGCTGCCCCCGCTGCGCGAGCGTCGCGAGGACGTGCCCGCGCTCGCGCGATTCTTCCTCGAGCGCCACGCGCAGCGCTACCGCAAGCGGCTCGAGGGCTTCGACGACGATGCGCTGCGCGCGTTGCTCGCGCATCCGTGGCCCGGCAACGTGCGCGAGCTCGACCACGCCATCGAGCGCGCCGTGCTGCTCGCGCGCGGGGATCGCCTGCTCGCCGCCGACCTCGCCCTTCGCGCGGCCGAGGGCGCATCGCCCGACCTCGAGGAGCTGACGCTCGACGAAGCCGAGCGCCTGCTCATCCAGCGCGCGCTGCGCCGCTTCGGCGGCAACGTGAGCGACGCGGCCCGCGCGCTCGGGCTCTCGCGCAGCGCGCTCTACCGCCGCCTCGAGCGCCACGGGCTCTGAGGCGATGAGGACGCGGCGGCGGGCGCCCTCGCAGGAGACGCGGCTGCTCGCGCTCGTGCTCGCGACCTCGGCGCCGGCGCTCGCCGTCGCGCTCGTCGCGCTCGAGCGGGTGCACGGCGATGCGTGGCTGCGGGCGATGGGCGGCGTCACGCTCGTCGCGCTCTGGCTGGGTGGCGCGTGGGCCGTGCGCGAGCGGCTCGTGCGGCCCATCCAGACGCTCTCCAACCTCGTCGCCGCGCTGCGCGAGGGTGACACCTCGATCCGCGCGCGCGGTGCGGACGAGACGAGCCCGCTCGGGCTCGCGATGTGGGAGGTGAACGCGCTCGCCGAGCAGCTGCGGCGCAAGCGCTACGAAGCTCTCGAGGCGCTGGGCCTCGTGCGCCAGGTGATGGAGTCGATCGACGTCGCGATGTTCGCGTTCGATCCCGAGGGCCGGCTGCAGCTCGTGAACCGCGACGGCGAGCAGCTGCTCGGGATGCCGATGGAGCGCGCGCTCGGGCACGATGCCGCGGCGCTGGGTCTCGCCGACGCGCTGCAGGGCGAGACGCCGCGACTGCTCGACCTGCGCCTGCCCGGCCGCACGGGCCGCTGGGAGCTGCGCCGCGGCGTCTACCGCCACGGCGGCCGTCCGCACGAGCTCGTCGTGCTCTCCGATCTCGGCCGCTCGCTGCGCGAGGAGGAGCGGCAGGCGTGGCAGCGGCTGATCCGCGTCCTGAGCCACGAGATCAACAACTCGCTCGCGCCGATCCAGTCGATCGCCGAAAGCCTCCGCACGCGCGCCGAGCGGCGCGATCCGGCCGCGCCCGGCAACGACGATCTGCGCGAAGGGCTCGGCGTGATCGAGAGCCGATCGCGCTCGCTCGCGCGCTTCATGCACGCATACGCGCGGCTCGCGCGCCTGCCGCAGCCCGTGCCGGCCGAACTCGAAGTCGGCGGGGTCGTGCGCCGCGTCGCCGCGCTCGAGACGCGGCTCGCCGTGCGCGTGTGCGAGGGCCCGCGGCTCATCGTGCGCGCCGATCCGGATCAGCTCGAGCAGCTGCTCATCAACGTCGTTCGCAATGCCGCCGACGCGGCGCTCGAGACCGGCGGTGGCGCGTGGGCCGAGTGGCTCGAGGCCGAAGGCGGGGTCGAGATCCGCATCGAGGACGAGGGTCCGGGCATTGCGGATTCCGCCAACCTGTTCGTGCCCTTTTTCACGACGAAACCCGAAGGCTCGGGGATCGGGCTCGCCCTCGGCCGCCAGATCGCCGAGGCGCACGGCGGCACGCTGACGCTCGAGAATCGTGTCGGCACGCGAGGCGGCATTGCGAGGCTGTGGCTGCCGCGGGCGTGAGGTGCTGTCCGCCGAACGGCCACGGCCCTAGAATGTCACGGGTGCCGCTCACACTTCCCCGGAGGTAGGCATGTCGAACATGGAGCTGGAGAAGTTCCGCAGCATGTGGGATCACGAGGCGAAGCAGACCGCCAAGCTGCTCCGCTCGCTCCCGACGAACCAGTACGATTTCCGGCCCGATCCGGGCGGCCGCTCGCTGGGCGAGCTCGCCTGGCACCTCGCCGAGATCGACGGATTCATCACGACCGGCGTGCTCGCTCGCCAGTTCGACTTCAGCGCCAAGCTGCCGGGCCTCGAGCGGCCGCGCTCGATCGCGGAGCTGGCGCCCGGCTACGAGCGCGTGCACGCCGAATACGCGGGCAAGCTCGCTGCGATGAAGCCCGAGGACCTCGATCGCACGATCCCGTTCATGGGTCGCGACATGCGCGCGGGGGATCTGCTCTGGTTCGTGCTGCTCTATCACCTGATCCATCACCGCGGCCAGCTGGTGCTGATGTGCCGGCTCGCGGGCGGCACGCCTCCGGGCATGTACGGCCCGTCGCGCGAGGAGATGGCGGCGCGCGCGAACTGACGGCTGCGCGGGCGGCGTCTCATGGTCCGCCCGGCAGGAATCGAGGCGCGACGGGGATCGGGCGGGCTCGCCCGATCCCACGCGCGGCGCGCCTCTGCTATAAGTCCTCGGCAGGCTCGTCTCGAGCTCGCGGCCGCACGCCGCGCACCCGCCGAGGGCCCATGGAACGCATCGAGTCGCACGTCGATCCCCGATCCGCCGAGTTCCTCGCCAACGCCGAGCACCATCGCGCCCTCGCGGGCGAGCTGCGCGAGCGTCTCGCCCGCGTTCGCAAGGGCGGCGGCGCCGAAGCGGTCGCGCGTCACACCTCGCGCGGCAAGCTCTTCGTGCGCGAGCGTGTCGACGGGCTGATCGACCCGGGTACGCCGTTCCTCGAGCTCTCGCCGCTCGCGGGCGACGGCCTCTACGAGGACGACACGCCCTGCGCGGGGCTCGTGACGGGCGTGGGGCAGGTCTCGGGCCGGCCCGCGATGATCGTCGCGAACGACGCGACCGTGAAGGGCGGCACGTACCTGCCGGTCACGGTCAGGAAGCACGTCCGCGCCCAGGAGATCGCGCTCGAGAACCACCTGCCGTGCATCTACCTCGTCGACTCGGGCGGCGCCTTCCTGCCGCTCCAGGCCGAGGTGTTCCCCGATCGCGACCACTTCGGCCGCATCTTCTACAACCAGGCGCAGATGTCCGCACAGGGCATTCCGCAGATCGCGGTCGTGATGGGTTCGTGCACCGCGGGTGGCGCCTACGTGCCGGCGATGAGCGACGAAGCCGTCATCGTGCGCAACCAGGGCACGATCTTCCTCGGCGGCCCGCCGCTCGTGAAGGCGGCGACCGGCGAAGAGGTGACGGCCGAGGAACTGGGCGGGGGCGACGTCCACACGCGCATCTCGGGCGTCGCCGACCATCTGGCGGACGACGACGCCGACGCGCTCGAGCGCGCGCGGGAGATTGTCGCGCACCTCGGCCCGCGCACGCCGGCGCGCGTCGACCTGCGCGAGCCCGAACCGCCGGCCTGCGATCCGGCCGGGATCTACGGCGTGCTGCCGCGCGACCTGCGCACGACGTTCGACCCGCGCGAGCTGATCGCGCGGCTCGTCGACGGCTCGCGCTTCCACGAGTTCAAGGCCCGCTACGGCACCACGCTCGTCACCGGTTTCGCGCACCTGCACGGCATGCCGGTCGCGATCCTCGCCAACCACGGCATCCTGTTCAGCGAGTCCGCGCTCAAGGCGACGCATTTCATCGAGCTCGCCTCGCAGCGCGGCGTGCCGCTGCTCTTCCTCCAGAACATCACCGGCTTCATGGTGGGCAAGGCGTACGAGCACGGCGGCATCGCGAAGGACGGCGCCAAGATGGTGCACGCGGTCGCGAACGCGCCCGTGCCGCGGCTCACGGTGATCGTCGGCGGCAGCTTCGGCGCGGGCAACTACGGCATGTGCGGACGGGCCTACCAGCCGCGCTTCCTGTTCGCGTGGCCCAACAGCCGCATCAGCGTGATGGGCGGCGAGCAGGCCGCGAGCGTGCTCGTGCAGGTCAAGCGCTCGCAGCTCGAGGCCGCCGGCAAGTCGCTCTCGGCCGCCGACGAGCAGGCGATCCGCCAGCCCGTGCTCGAGAAGTACGAGCGCGAGGGCAGCCCGTACTACTCCTCGGCGCGGCTCTGGGACGACGGCGTGATCGATCCCGCCGAGACGCGCAACGTACTCGCGCTCGCGCTGGCGGCGAGCCTCAACGCGCCGATTCCGCCGCCGCGCTTCGGCGTCTTCCGCATGTGACGAAGCGCTCCGCGGCCGCGCGGCGCCGCGCGGGCAGCCCCACGGCCGCCGGGCGGGCCCGAGGCGGCGGCCCGGCGGGTGCCGCAGGGCGGCCCCTTGCCGCGGGGCTCGTGCCCGCCATCGCCGCCGCGCTCGCGCTGCTCGCGCACGCGCGCTGCGTCGGGGCGTTCTTCACGACCGACGACCTCATCCTCTTCGAGCGCGCCCGCGGCATCGTGCCGTGGCCGTGGACCGCGTGGCGCCTCGTCTCGGGGCGGCTCTGGTGGCAGGCGCTCCTGCCGCTCTTCGGCGTGCAGCCCGCGCCGTGGCACGTCGCGAACCTCGCGCTCCACGCGCTCGACGCGGCGCTGGTCGCGATGCTCGCCACGCGCCTGGGCCTCGCGCCCGCGTTCGCCGCGCTCGCGGGCGGCGCGTTCGGCCTCGCGGCCTCGGCGATGCCGGTCACCTGGAGCGCGACCGGTGCGGGGGAACTGCTCGCCGCGGCGTTCGCGCTCGCCGGGCTGCTTGCGCTGCTCGCGCGCCCCCCGCGCGCGTGGACCGCGACGGGTCTCTTCGCGATCGGGCTGCTGTGCAAGGAGAGCATCGCGCTGGTGCCGCTCGCGGTGTTGCCCGCGGCCGCGCCGGGCGCGCGTCGCGCGCTCGCGAAGGCCGCGGCGCCCGCGCTCGCCCTGGGCGTGGTCGCGTGGCTGGCGCTGCTCCTCGGGCGCGATCACACGGGCTCGCTGGGCGGCGAGTCGTACGCCTTCGGGCTGGGGCCGCACGTGCTGGGCAACCTCGTCACCTACGCGGCGTGGTCGGCGGACCGGTTCGCACTCGCGGCCTCGCCGGTCGCGGTGACGCCGGCGCTTCGCGTCGCCGGGATCGCGCTGCTGCTGGCGCCGCTGCTGCTCGCGGTGCGCGGCTCGCGCGCGGCGGGCGCGGGGCTTTCGCTCTGGCTGCTCGCGCTGCTGCCCGTGCTGCCGCTCACGCACCACACCTACGTCCACTACCTCTACCTGCCGTTCGCGGGCTGGTGCGTCGCCAACGCGGCGCTCGCCGAGGCGGCGACGGCGGCGCTCGTGCGTCGCATGGCGCGGCCGCGCGCCGGCGCGTTGCCGGGGCTCGCGAGCGCGGCGCTGCTCGCTCTGCTCGGAGCGGGCGGGCAACTCGCGATGAGCCGGACGCTGCACGAGCGCTCGGCCCAGCTGGGGCTGGCCAGCGACTCGTTCGTGCGCCGGATGGAGATCGCGCGCGACGCCTGCACGACGCTCGCCGGGCAGGTGAGCGCGGACGTCGGCGCCCTGGTCGTGCTGCGCCCGGCCGAGGCGGCCCGCCTCTACCGCGTGAGCGACGTGCGCGAACAGCACGCGGTCCCGGCGCGCATGCCGACCTACGACCTGCTCGTCGCGACGCTCGACGACGGGCGCGGCGTGCGCGCGCTGCTGCCCGAGCTCACGGACGTGCGCTTTCGCGACACGCTCGAAGCAGCGGACTCCTCGGCGACGCTCGCGGCCGCGGACGGCGCGGGCAACGTGCGGATCTGCGGCCGCGGGCTCGAGGGCGCGGCGGCGGTCGCGCGGCTCTGGATGCGGGCCGGCTACCCCGGTTCGGCGAAGGATCTCGCGGCCTCGGCGCTCGCGCTCTGGCCCGCTCGCACCGCGCCCCGCGCGGGCGTTCCCGGCTTCGTGCCGCCGCGGCCGTGACCGCGCTCACGCTCGCGCTCGTCCTCGCCTCCGCGCTCGCTCACGCCACCTGGAACCTGTGGGCGAAGCAGCTCGGCCCGGAGGTGCGCAGCGCGCCGCTCCTCTGGTCGCTCACCGCGGTTTCGTCCGTCGTCTACGCCCCGGTCGCGCTGTGGACGATCGTGCACGGCGGCTGGCGACCGACGCCGGCCACGCTGGGGCTCATCGCCGGCAGCGCGGTCATCCACCTCGGCTACTTCCTGCTGCTGTTGCGCGGCTACCGCGTGGGCGATCTCTCGCTCGTCTACCCGGCGGCGCGCGGCACGGGTCCGCTGCTCGCGTTTGCGGGCGCGGTGCGGCTGTTCCACGAGCGCGCGACGCCGCTCGCGGTGGGCGGCGTGCTGCTCATCGCGTTCGGCGTGCTCGTGCTGGCGGGGCGCGCCGGCGCGCGCGCGGGCGCACGACTCGCGCCGGGCTTGCGCTACGGGCTCGCGACCGGGGTCACGATCGCGATCTACACGCTCTGGGACGGCGGCTCGGTCCAGCGCTCGGGGGTGCCGCCGCTCGTCTACTACTGGGGCAGCGAGCTCGTGCGCGTCGCGCTCTTCACGCCGCTCGCGCTCGCCGATCGCGCCGGCGTCGCCGCGGTCTGGCACGCCCCGCGCCGGCGCGTGATCGGAATCGCGCTGCTCTCGCCGCTCGGCTACGTGCTCATCCTGATCGCGATGAAAAGCGGCGCGATCAGCCACATCGCGCCCGCCCGCGAGGTCAGCATCCTGATCGGTGCCTGGCTCGGCGGACGCGTGCTGGGCGAGGGCGAGCGCTCGCGCCGCCGGCTCGCCTCGGCGCTCTTCGTGATGGGGATCGTCGCGCTCGCGTGGGCGTGAGGCCGGGGCGCGCACCCGGTCCGCTGGAGCGCGCGCGGCGTTTGTGGAATTCTCCCGCGGCCCGTTCCCACCTGGAGACCCCATGCCGCTCGTCGACGTCGAACGCCAGGGCGCGGTCGCCCGGCTGTGGTTCAACCGTTCCGAGGTCCACAACGCGCTCTCGCCCGAGCTCGGCGCGGCGCTCATCGACGCGCTGCGCCCGCTCGCGCAGGACGAGCGCTGCCGCGTCGTCGTGCTGGGCGGCCGCGGACCCAGCTTCTGCGCGGGCGCCGACATCGGCGTCATGAAGGCGAGCGCGAACGCACCGTTCGAAGCCAACCTCGCGGAGGCCGAGAAGCTGGACGCGATGTTCGCCGCGCTGGCCAAGTTTCCGCGCCCGGTCGTCGGCCGCATCCACGGGGGCGTCTATGGGGGCGGCGTGGGCTTCTGCTGCGCGTGCGACATCGCGGTCGCGAGCGACGACGCGCGCTTCGGGCTGACCGAGGTGCGCCTCGGCATCCTGCCCGGCCTCATCTCGCCCTACGTGCTGCGCCGCCTCGGCGACCGCGCGGCGCGCGAGCTGATGCTGACAGGCGAGCGTTTTGGTGCGGCGGACGCACTGCGCGTCGGGCTCGTCCACCACGTCGTGCCCGCCGCCGAGCTCGACGCGAAGATCGGGCAGCGCGTCGCCGAGCTGCTGCAGGGCGCGCCGCACGCCCAGGGTCGCATCAAGACGCTGCTCGAGCTCTGGGCCGAGGTGGGTTGGGAGGAGTACCGGCAGGGCCTGCCCCGCACGCTCGCCGAGGTGCGAAGCGGCGACGAGGCGCGCGACGGCCTCGCGGCGTTCCTCGAGAAGCGCCGGCCGCGGTGGATCGAGGGGTGACGCCGCCCGGCCGATTCACCCGCGTGCTGATCGCGAACCGCGGCGAAATCGCCTGCCGGATCGCCGCGACGCTGCACGAGCTGGGGATCGAGGCGGTGGCGGTCTTCTCCGACGCCGATCGCGGCGCGCGCCACACGCGCCTGTGCGACGACGCGGTGGCGATCGGCCCGGCCGAGGCGCGGCTCTCCTACCTGAACGTCGAGGCGATCGTCGCCGCCGCACGGGCGCGCGGCGCGCAGGCGGTGCATCCCGGCTTCGGCTTCCTCGCCGAGAACGCGGAGTTCGCCGCCGCGGTCGAGGCCGCGGGGCTCACGTTCATCGGCCCGACGCCCGAGCAGATCCGCGCGATGGGCGACAAGCGCGCCGCGCGCGGGATCGCGAAGGATGCGGGCGTGCCGATCGTGCCGGGCGCCGAGGGCGAGGACGCGAAGGCGCTCGCCAGGGCCGCGCGCGCGATCGGCTGGCCGGTCATGGTGAAGGCGGCCTTCGGCGGTGGCGGCAAGGGCATGCGCTCGGTCGCGAACGAAGCCGAGCTGGCCGAGGCGGTGGAGTCCGCCCAGCGGCTCGCGCGCTCGGCGTTCGGCGACGCGAGCGTCTACCTGGAGAAGCGGCTCGAGCGGGCGCGCCACGTCGAGGTGCAGGTGCTGGGCGACGGCCGCGGCGACGCGGTGCACCTCTTCGAGCGCGAGTGCTCGCTGCAGCGCCGTCATCAGAAGGTGCTCGAAGAGGCGCCTTCGCCGGGACTCCCGCCCGCGACGCGCGACGCGATGACGGCCGCGGCCGTGGCGCTGGCGCGCGCCGTGCGCTATCGCGGCGCCGGCACGGTCGAGATGCTGCTCGCGCCGGACGGCACCTTCCACTTCCTCGAGATGAACACGCGTCTCCAGGTCGAGCACCCCGTGACGGAGCTCGTGACCGGCGTCGACCTGGTGCGCGCGCAGCTCCACGTCGCGGCCACGGGCACGCTGCCGTTCGCGCAGGCGGACCTGCGCCGCGAGGGCCACGCGATCGAGGTGCGGCTCTACGCCGAGGACGCCGCACGCGGCTTCCTGCCGCAGTCGGGAACGGCGCTGCGCGCGCGCTGGCCGGACGGTCCGTTCGTGCGCG
>Ga0335083_10011966_pt1 | contig 10404 bp, 7 predicted proteins | sample Lox_Sample_42_FD_206716 | JGI IMG/M metagenome (GOLD analysis project Ga0335083, IMG submission 206716) | Soil microbial communities from Loxahatchee National Wildlife Refuge, Florida, United States - Lox_Sample_4.2 | ecosystem: Environmental > Terrestrial > Soil > Wetlands | place: USA: Florida... | reverse complement strand
CAGATCGTAAACCTGCAGCGGGCTGCGGCAAGCGGGAAAATCGCCATCGGGAAACGTGTTGGACCCGCACCCGGTCCAGCTCCCTCCATTGCAGCCGGGCGTCTTCTGACTGGAAGTCCCGCAAATCCCTTTCTGATACTCCGGGCCATAACTCCAGCTCTTGGTCGCGCTGTCGGCCTGGTTGTGGGCGATCCGCATGCGTTCAACCGCGGCATTGGGACTCAGGCCTTTGGCAAGATCCCAGCGGTAGTCCGGAGGTTGAAGACTTCCCGCGCAGGCGCCCTCCCACTCGTGCGCGTCGCAAAGCCGCTTGCCCATCGCGGAGCAAATCTCAGCGGCTTCACGCGCCTTTACCCAAACCACCGGGTAGGCGCAGGGGATGTCGGGAAACTCGAATTGATCGATGCAGGCTTTGGCGTCTTCCGGCTTCTGCGTGGCAGGGTCGTACAGGGGCGCCATGTACTTCGCGCCGCAGATTTTTTCAAACCTCGGATTGTCATAGCCGATCGATAATTTCTTGAGCTTGGCCTCACAATCATCGGGCGTGACGGGATGACGAGTGACGGCCGGATTCCCTTGTCCAATATAACCGGACTTAGCGAAGATGCCGCGGATGGCGCTCATCTGGGCGTCCGATAATTTGTGGACGCTCTGCAGCTGCCGGAACAGAATCTCGTTCAGTTGTTGCAGCGAGTTCGATCCAACAGCGATTAGCCCGCAATAGATCGCGAATCCCAGCGCAAGCAGGCGCAGTGTTCTCATGGCTTGACCTCCTGCCGCTGGCGCCGCATCACATAAAAGAAATCCCGGTTGTCCGGATAGGCCAGAAAGCGCGGCAGCGGCTGGCCGGAAGGCGCCGGCTTGTCGACTTCGCTCATGCCCTTGATGATGTGCTCGATCGACAACTGCGTTCCCGATCTTCGATAGAGCGCGCAGTAGGTGTGTTCGAGAGCGTTCATGTCGAGCAGCATGGCGTAGTCGCATCGATAGGCCTGAAATATCCGAGCCATCGCGGACGGGGTGGCACCTGAGAACACGGCATAAATCAAAAAGCGTTTTCCCTGGCTGGTCTGTAGCGCGGCGCCGGAACGAATAGTGCGCAGCTTTTCATCCTGGGAGCCGGACCAATTTCCGGGGCCCCAGCGAGCCACCAGTTGCCCTGGCACGCTGGATTGTGTGGCTGGATCGAACTCAACCAGCGGCACGCCGTTCTGGCGCGCGTATTTAATCCTGGCCAGGAGCTTGTCATCCGTCTCCTCCCAAGTTTTCATTTGAACGGAACCGTCAACCAGCACGAAGAGTGTCGACAGGCCGGGTTGCAGCTGGCTGAAAACCACGCCGTTTTCTATGAAGCCGTAATGGCTGCCATGATTCTTTAGAGCCAGTTCTCCGTATTTAAACGCTCCATGCGTGCGTTTGAAACCGCCAGTGAACGTCGCCACGGTTCTACCAGCGTCCTCAGGGCTCACCAGGCCGGTTGAGATCAGCGGGGCAATGCTGCCGATGCCATCCGGCCCCGGCAGTCTGGAATCCCTGGCCTGCTGGGGAACGCGATCGGACCAGCCCACCCCAGGATGCTCGGTGCCGAGGGCGAATCCTAGATCAAACTGAGCCAGATCGAAAGCCACCAGGTACGCTAGTGCGGAGGCCTCGGCGCCATCCAAATTGTTCACCAAGTTCGCGTGGCTTCGCAGAATTTGCGCGTCGATCAAATTCGGCTGGAGAAGGCTCACGTAGACACCCGGATTTCCACTGGCCGGATACCACGCACCCGGCGTCATGCCGCGTTTTTCGGGCCCGCCCAGATCGACTCCCAGGTTGCCCGACGTCAGCAACCGATCGCAATATTTTGGATCGATCAGCGCGGCCAGCGGAAGACCGCTTCGAGCGGCAGCGCCGGCTGCGCCTGGTTTGTTTGTCTCCAACTTCCCGGCCTCGCGATGGAGGTCTTCCACTAGCACGTGGCCCCAATCAATGATCTTCTCGCCGCCCCAGACGTGTTCGCGCAGAAACTCGGTGGCGGCCTCCAAAGTGGTTCGATGACCGGTGGCGGCGTTTCTCAAGTAGATGCGGCCCTCGCACAAGGGCTGAAAGATCAGTGGCGAAGCATGGGCCTTAGCCAACTCATCGTTTCCGAAAAGCTCGCAGGAATATCGATTCTTGCCGGCTACAATCGTCAGCCCAGCGGGAAAATTCGCATCCAGGATCAGTTTCTGAACGTCCGGTCTCGGGTTTTCCAAGTGGTAGGCGGCGGAGCCGTTGGTCGAGGCCACCTGGAGCAAGTACCAGACGTTGATCGCAGGATTCAAGTCGATCAGCGTGGCGATGCCTGGGCGTCCATCATGACCGAGCTCGTGCTCCGAAACTGCTGCAGTTCCACAATAGTCTGGGGAGCGATCTCTCCAGCGAGCGCAGCTGCCAGCGCCGCAACAGCGAGCAAACCGAGCGTCCCTACTGTGATCCGATTCATAAGGCCAACAGCGTAGTCGCGATCATCAACCCGATCAAGACGCGGCTGATCCAGTCGCGCGTAGCAAACACCACCGGATCGTCGGGCATCTTCCCGCGATGAGCGAACAGCCAGATGTGGCTGATCCAGTAGAACAACAAGGGGCACAGAAACCACATGAGTTCGGGCCGGCCATACAAGCTGTGGGCTGTGTCGCTGTCGATGTAGAGCGCCAGCACTAAGACCGCCACATAGCCGCTCGCGGCGCCCATGGCTGCCAGCAGCTCTCCATCGCCGAGCTCGTAGCCGCGCGCCTTGGCTTGCTCGCCGTCGGAACGCCTGATGATCATCAGTTCACCGTAACGTTTCACCAGTGCCAGACTAAAGAACAGAAACGTTGAAAATGCCAGCAGCCAGTGCGAAGGCCAGACTGCGACAGCCGCCGAACCGGCCAGAATGCGCATGCTGTAGAGGCCCGCGAGCACGATCACATCCAGAATCACGACCCTTCGTAGATAAGACGAGTAAGCCCCCGTCAGAACAACGTAGATCAGCAGCACGCCGAGGAAGATGGGGGAAACCAGCCAAGCGATGACCGACCCCAGTGCCAGCAGTACTGGAATGATCGCCAGGCCGTAAGCAAGCGGGAGCTGGCCGTCCGCGAACGCCCGCAGCCGCTTGTGGGGATGATGCCGGTCCGAAGCGAGATCGAACAGATCGTTGAGGACATAGCCGGCCGAGGCGCAGCATCCGAACGCTACAAACGCAAGAACGGCCTTCTGGAGCAACGCGGTTTCAAAATAGCGGTGTGCGGCAAAAAGGGGTACGAAGAGCAGGAGATTTTTTAGCCAGTGCCGGAGACGCAGCGGCTCCAGGTAATCGCGCCAGTCCCTTTTGCGTGATACGAAGGCCTTATCGATTGAGGCCACGCGCGCAACGCGCAATCGCAGCAGCCGCCCAGGATCGATTACGATGGCCTTGCGCGCTGACGACCAAACGGGCAAATCGGCACCTGCGTTGGCGGCATAATCGAACCCTTTTACTCCGAAGATGCTCACTAGCTGCGCCCGTTTGGATTCACCCGCCAGATTCGTAATGCCATCGCTGGCGAAAACCAGGTCGAAGAGTTTCAGATGGTCCGCTACTTGACGCGCCAGGTGGATATCGGTGGCTGTTGCCAGAACGATGGGCCGTCCGGCATCGCGTTGGGCCGCGAGGTAGTCCACAAATTCGTTCCGATACGGCAGAAGGCCGGCATCCAGTTCAACTCTGCGCGCGATTTGCTCTTTTAGATAAGCCTTGCCCTTCAGCAGCCAGATTGGCAGAAGAAACGCACACAGCGGTTTTTGCTTCAGCAAGACCAGCAGAGACTCCAACAGCAGATCCGTCTTCAACAAAGTGCCATCGAGGTCGACTACCAGGGGAACCGATGCTGGTGCCGGAGCCGGTTCTTTCGCGAGCGCCTCCTCGAAGACGTGCTTTGCTTCGAAGATAGGCTTTGCTTCCACGTCACACCTGAGAACGAAGCCTGTGGAGCCTCGCAGTTGGAGCTAGGTTCAACTGCCTGACAACCGCGCGTTCAGGTTCAAAGAGAGCATTTTCGTAGCCGCAACCGGATGTCTCCGCTTTACATAGGCTCGCCGTGCGAATGTGAGGGATTTGGCCCACCCCTGGTAGGTTGAGCGATGCGTCAGCATCCATAGCCCCCGTCGGCGAGCCGTTCGGAGCGGCCGTCAGGCCGCGCGGCGCGACCGATGTATCACAGGGCTTCCAGTGAAGAGTAGCGAGCCATGCTTGCTCGTCCTTTACCGCTCGCTATGCGAGTGCGCGACTAACAGCGGCGAGCAATTGCTCGGGACGAAAGGGTTTCACGATCCAGCCGGTGGCTCCGGCCGCGTCGGGATGCGTCGGGATGCCAGCGACCTCAAGCCATCACGGGGTCGGGAAGCGTCTGGGCGCTGCGGCGCTCCTGCTTATGCTTCTGCATGCGCCGGTCCGCCTCCGCGAGAAGCTGTTCGGTGGTCGCCCCGTCGGCAGGGAAGTGGACGTAGCCGCAACTGAGCGTGACCAGATCGCTCCCGCAAACGCCGAGAGCGGCCTCGTGCACGATGCGTTCAAAATCCTGCATGCGTTGTTCCGCGCCCGAACGGCTCAGGTCCGGCATCACCACCGCGAATTCGTCTCCGCCCATGTGGGCCAGATAGTCGGAGGCACGGCACGCCTGACGAAGCTGGGAGGCTACGGTCCGGAGCAGTCGATCCCCGGCGAGTTGCCCGTAGCGCTCGTTGACCGTCTTGAAATGGTCGATGTCGCACACCACGACGCCCAGCGTGGACGCATCGCGCTGGCAGCGAGCGATACCAGCGTCCAGGTGCAAGAACAGCGCGCGTGCGTCGGGGAGTGAGCCTGCCGAATCGGAAGCACCCTCCTGTTCGTGTCCGAGCGCCACCACGATGGTCGCCGCCAGCTTGCCGCTGACGGCTTGGAGAGCGCGCAGTTGATCGCGCGAATAGGCGTCGCGGCCTGAATGATAGAGCGCCAGCACGCCCATGACGGCGTCGTCATGGTCCAATGGCACCGCCAGCGCCGAGTTGAGCTTGCTGAAGGCCCCAGGGTCCTTCAAGTAGCCCGGTTCCACGGAAGGGTTGCCATTCATGATGGGCTTGTGGCTTTCGGCTACCCAACCGGAGAGACCTTCGCCGACCGGGATGGCGAGCGAGGAGAACAGGCGCGCGTCATCGCCGGTTACATAAGCCGGCTCCAGCACATCATTGCGCACCAGGTAAACCGCCAGGGCATCGTACGGAATCCAATGCTTGATGCGCACCGCCAGCATTGAGAGAATGTCGCTCAGCCGCATTGCACCGCTCACTGCCTGCGCCAGCTCGTAGAGGGACTGCACTTCCTGATGCGTGGCGGCGATCGCTTCGACGGGATCGGCGGACGCGACCAACCGCTGCTCGGGGGGCTCGGCGGTACTCTCAAACCCCGCGTCGGGAGCGTCCCCGCGTTCCACTTTCACATCCGTTGAGAGCTTGCCGATCGGTCGTACCGTGGTGGCTTGCGTAGCCAGCTTCTCGAACTCGCGATAGCGGCGTTCCAAGACCTGGACCACACGCGGGTCGAAGGCTTTGCCCGCATCGGCGGAGACCACCTTCATAGCCTCATCGAGCGGCAGGGCGCGCCGATACTGGCGGTCGCTCGCCAGCGCATCCAAGCAATCCACCGCCGATAGGATTCGCGCTCCGATCGGGATCTGTTCGCCTTTCAGACCACCCGGGTAGCCGGTGCCGTTCCACTTCTCGTGGTGACAGCGAACGACGGGCGCGACGGCGTAGGGGAACTCTACCCGCTCCAGGATCTCGGCCCCGACGATCGGATGGATCTTCATCTTCTCGAACTCTTCCTGCGTCAACTTGCCGGGCTTGGCGATGATATGCTCGGGAACGGCCAGCTTCCCGATGTCGTGCAGGAGGCTCGCGGCCTGGAGCGCCTGCATCTCCTCGGCTGACAGTCCCAGCTCTTTGCCCGTTTCCATGGCGTATACTTGCACGCGCTCCAAATGGCCGTGCGTGGTGTGGTCCTTGGCGTCGATCGCCAGCGCGAGCGCTTGAATGGTTCTCAAGTGAAGGGAGGCCATCTCTTCGGCGTGCTTCTTCTCCGTCTCCAACCGTCCGAAGTGGAGGCGGTAGGATCGGTACATTACGTGGACCACCGGCAAAACGCTCAGCGCCGTGAGCCAGCCCAAGCGGCCGCTGATGTAATTCATACCGGCCACCAGGGTGGCGCCGGCCAAATAATAAGGAAAACTCCAGAAGTAGCAATCGCGCCAGAGAGGCCACAGGGGCTTCCGCTCGGTGAGGCCGATCACCACGGCCACCGCTCCGGTGTTCACAGTGAATAAGACGACCGAGGCCGTCATCAGGCGTCCGATCACACCCACGTCGGGCTGGTTGAGCACCCCGGCATGGTAGGTAACGTAGGCGGCCGAGAACGCCAGCGCGGAATCGGCGAGATTGAAGGACACTTGAATCCAGTTGGGACGCTTGGCGGCGCCCCAGTAACACTGGACCAGCGCTGCGGCGACCGCTGATGCGAGGACCTCCGGCAGCGACAGGTTCGCGATCGCCGCCAATACGAACACGAAGTGGATCGAAACTGCGCCGGTCACGCCCGGAAGGCGAACTTTCAAACGCGAGGTGCCGACGGTGACGACGAAGAAAACTAGAAAGCGAATGAGGTTCGTAGTGTGCAGGCCCGCGAGTTCATAGACGAGCACCGAGGAGCCCGTAAGGATGATACTCGCGATATATAGGGCAGCTTTCTTGCTCACCGCGCATTCCGAATAGGAAGGTTTCCCCACTCTAACTATCGTCTAACCCGCGCGAAATACTTAATCTGCCAAGCGCCGCAAGCAGCGGCCCGGTGCTAACGTCGCGACCATCAGATTTCCTTGCGCTGGCGAGGATAGGTCCTACTGCGAGATTGAGCCAAGGCGCCCTCCCTCGTAAACCCGTGCGGCATGCTCTGCGACAGACTGTCCCATTTACTAGCTTGTAACCCTATCTCCTTGATTCTGTTCATATTCCATTGTTAATCTTCCCGGACAGTGCGACAACCCGTCCCATCGGAGAAAACTCCGATCCGGTCGCTAACTTCTTCGCGTTCCATCACTTAGCCGGAGCCGCCCAATTGGTTATAGGCCTGCACATCCCTCTGCGGGAGACGACCAATGCGAACCGCCATCTCGATGAAGAAATTCAAAAGCCAACGAATGATTGCCGGCGCCCTATTCTTGAGTTTGACCTCTGCCTTGTGGGGGAGCGACAAGTTCGCCAGCGATTTGCGCGCCCGAACCCGCAGCGACCTGGTCGACGTCATCGTGCAGTATCGCAATCCACCCACCGAGGCGCAGCATCACAAGATGACGGCGAAAGGCGGCACGCTGCGCGATCCTTTGGACGTTATCAACGCCGGACACTATCGGCTGCCCGCGAGCGCTCTGGCCGACTTGGCCAATGATCCCGAAGTCGTCTACGTCAGTCCCGACCGTTCCGTTCAGGGCCAACTTTACGCGGCCGAGCCTGGCATCAACGCCAATATCGCGTTTGCCAACGGCTACACAGGGAGCGGCGTTACGGTTGCGGTGATCGATAGCGGCGTTGCGTCCGGGGATGATGTGACTGGCGGTCGCATTTTTTACAACCAGAGCTTCGTCCGCACGGCACCAGATGACCCCATCGACCGCTACGGCCACGGCACGCACGTCGCTGGAATCCTGGCCGGCAATGCGACTGACTCCACGGGCCCCAGTTTCACAAAAACATTTCGCGGCATAGCGCCCAATGTGCAGCTGGTTAACCTGCGCGTCCTGGATCAAAACGGAGCGGGCACCGACAGCCAGGTGATCTCCGCCATTCAGGAAGCCATCAATATGAAGTCCACGTACCACATCGGTGTTATCAATCTCTCTCTGGGCCGTCCGGTGTTCGAGTCCTACAAGGTCGATCCTCTTTGTAAAGCCGTCGAAGCGGCGTGGAAAGCCGGCATTGTGGTGGTGGTGGCGGCAGGCAACCAAGGCCGCAATAACTCCCTTGGAACGGATGGCTACGCCACCATTATGGCCCCGGGCAACGATCCTCTCGTCATCACGGTGGGCGCCATGAACGACATGGGCACCCCCACTCGCACCGACGATGTGATGACGAGCTACAGTTCCAAAGGTCCCACGGTGATCGACCATGTCGCGAAGCCCGACATCGTCGCCCCCGGCAATAGAATCATCGCATCGTTGCCCATCAGCATCGCCATGACCACCGATTATCCGGCAAACCGGCCGCAGTTCAGCTACTACGAAAAGAACACGAGCGGGTCCTCCACGACTTACTTCACTTTGAGCGGCACGAGCATGGCCACGCCCATGGTCAGCGGAACGGTCGCTCTGATGCTGCAAAAAAATCCGTCTCTGACGCCGGACACGATCAAAGCACGCCTGATGCAGACGGCCAGCAAGAGTTTCCCGGCGGCGAACCAGAAAACCGTCCCGGCATCCAGCACAGTGACGGACACCACCGTGAGCCCGGCCGTCACTTATACGATTTATTACGACCTGTTCACGGTCGGCGCAGGTTATCTCGACGCCAATGCGGCCCTCAACAGCACCGCCGTCGTGCCGAGCGGCTATAACGCGGCGTCCCCAACGGTAACCGCCAGTTCCTCCGGGGTCGTAACGATGGTCAATGGTACGAACGCCATCTGGGGTTCCAACGCCATCTGGGGCACCAATGCGATCTGGGGATCGAACGTGCTTTCAGGCTCCAACGCCATCTGGGGTTCCAACGCCATCTGGGGCAGCAGCACAACGTCGGCCTTCAACGCGATTTGGGGATCGAATGCGATTTGGGGCTCCTCGAGCAGTGACGGCAGCGAGTCCATAAGGCAATTGATTAACGGCGAAAATTGATTAACGGCGAATCGTGGAACGCACTTCGGCGATTTAGCCGCTGCCTGGGACGCCGGCTTCAGCTGATTGCCAGGTTCTTGCCGTCAAGTGAAATTGGACTTCCACCCGACGTGGCGCGGCCGCAAACATTTCAGTTGCTGTTCCGTGTGCAAACTGTCGATTTCGAGTTAGCTATCAGTAGCACCAGTTTGAAGACGATGTAAAACGCGGCTTCAGCCGTGTGTGCGTCTGAAGAGAGTCGAACGAACGGCGTAACTGTGCCGTCGCTATTCACTCTGGGCGCAATCAGTGTTTCGCCGATGCGGTCCTGCGTTTGGCCCAGTATGCTTTCATCCTTTGGGACGCAGCTTTCCTGGCAGCGGCGGACATCCCTCGCTTGTGATTCGTAGTGGGCGGGGCGGCCTTGGCCGCCACCAGCGAGGTGTTCTTCGGTGGACGTCCCCGGCGGCGCACCGGGCCTTGCAGGGCTTCGATAGCACGGTTCAGCCGGTCACGTTCGGCGACGAGCGCGGCGAGTATCTCGGAGATGGGCATCAGTGGGGATAATAACACGCCAGAACATTCGCGCATCGCTTGGCCCGAGTGTCCCTTCCCCATGCGTTACCATGAAGAAGAATGCCTGCTACGACGGAGACCGGCGTCTTCGACGAGTCCCAACTGGTTGCCAAAGCCCGCGAAGGAGACACCGCGGCCTACAACCAGCTAATGACCCGGTACTCACCCAAAATCTACCGTTTGGCCAAGCACATCACGCAGCACGAAGAGGACGCCGAGGACGTCCTGCAAGAGACCTTTCTGAAGGCTTTTGAGCACCTGGGCGATTTCCAGGGCCAGTCCAAGTTCTATACCTGGATCGTTCGCATCGCGGTGAACGAATCGCTCATGAAGCTGCGTAAACGCAAATCGGACCGGACGGTGCCGCTCGACGAGCCGCTCGATACGGGCGAGGATACCGTGGTCCGGGAAATCGCGGTTTGGGATGAGAACCCGGAACAACAGTACTCCCGCGAGGAACTGGGGCAGATTTTGGACGAAGCCGTGCAGAGTCTCAGGCCCGTTTTTCGCACCGTTTTCGTATTGCGTGACATCGAAGAATTGAGCACGGAAGAGACTGCAGAGGCCTTGGGGATTTCGGTTCCCGCGGTAAAGAGCCGGCTGTTACGAGCGCGGCTTCAGTTGCGTGAGAAGCTTACGCGTTTCTTCAAGCGGAAAGGGGACGACGTTTTTGCTTACCTGTAAGGAGTTTTTGCAGGAGCTGAATGATTATCTCGACGACGCGGTTGATGTCGAACTGCGGCGGCATATCGAGGCCCACATCACGGAATGTCCGAATTGTTTTGTGATCCTCGACACCACCAAGAAGACCATCATGGTTTACAAGGGCATGCAGCCGCAGGTGCTTCCGGAAGCTGTCAGCTCGCGGCTGAACCAGGCCGTGGAACGCATGCTCGCCGAGAAAAAGAGTCGTACCGCTCCCGGCTAAGCTCCGCGG
>Ga0335083_10011965_pt1 | contig 10405 bp, 7 predicted proteins | sample Lox_Sample_42_FD_206716 | JGI IMG/M metagenome (GOLD analysis project Ga0335083, IMG submission 206716) | Soil microbial communities from Loxahatchee National Wildlife Refuge, Florida, United States - Lox_Sample_4.2 | ecosystem: Environmental > Terrestrial > Soil > Wetlands | place: USA: Florida... | reverse complement strand
CCTTAGATCCTTCGACGCCCTTCTGCCGGTTCGCATCGGCCTTGATCAGGCTGGCATCGACAGCAAAACCTTCGCCGCCGACCAGGCCCTCGTACATGCACCGACGCAACACGGTCTCGAACAGCTGGCGTATAAGATCACTATTGCGGAAGCGGCCGTGCCGGTTCTTCGAGAAGGTGGAGTGATCAGGAACGTCTGCTTCCAGGCCCAACCTGCAAAACCAGCGATAGGCCAGATTGAGATGGACTTCCTCGCACAACCGGCGTTCCGAGCGGATGCCGAAGCAATAACCGACCAGCAGCATTCGGATCAGCAGTTCGGGATCAATCGAAGGCCGTCCCGTCAAGCTATAAAACGGAGCCAGCCGCTCCCGCAGTTCACCCAGGTCGACAAACCGATCTATGGCCCTGAGAATATGATCGGCCGGTACATGGCGCTCCAGCGAGAACGCGTAGAACAATGCTTCTTGGTCCACTTGTCGCTTACCCATCATCGACCGCACTCCTGCTTCGATGACGCAAGTGAATCAGCGCAGGCGCCCCATCTCAACCAGAGAGTTTTTCAACAGAATCGACCCTAAGCTGACGCACCGACCGCACTTTGAAAGCAACGCTGTTTAAATCGCCATGATCAGGCGAGGATATGTCTAAAACGCCAACGGAACACAAATAGTAATGGCTGGACAGGTCACAGATCGCCTCAACGCAAAGCGTGGCTAGATCAGTGGCTAAATTCGAGCCTGAAATCTCCATTTGTTCTCTATTTGTTCCAAACTTTACTTAGAAGGCCCGTAGGAATGTCTATCGGTTCCATAACTATGCTATTCCGCGCGAGTCGTCAGCCCCGCGGCCGTTTATAGGGCGCATACTCTTGGTTGATAGCATGCTGCTTTTGCACCTTTCAGACATCCATTTCCGCGAAGGCGAGATCGGCACCGCAATGGATCCCAATGCGCATCTTCGCAACGAGCTCCTCCGGGACGCTGAGGCGCAGTGCAAAGCGATCGGCACTGCACCCGATGCGGTGCTGGTCTCAGGGGACATTGCCTATGGCGGCAGTGACCACGAATTCCGGTTCGCGCGCGAGTGGCTCGAACAATTGTGTGGTCGCTGTGGAACGACCTTGGCTGCGGTGTTCGTCGTCCCGGGCAATCATGATGCGGTTCGAACAATCGCTTCCCGGCCGATCGTCCAAGCGATCCACAAAGATATCAAGAACGCGAGCACCATTGGCTTGGAAGGCGTCTTGCGCGGATTGCTGACCGATAGTGAAACGGGCCCGAAACTTTACGAATCTCTTGCGCCGTACAACAAGTTTGCTGGCCAGTTCTTTTGCGATCTCCTACCGCCGGATCGCACCATAGCCCGGCGCGATCTGTCCCTAAACGACGGTTCTATTTTGCGGCTAATGGGATTCAACTCCGCCTTCGTCTCAAGCGCGGCAGACAAAAAAGGAGACCTTTTCGTCGATCCGGCCTGCTTTCAGCTGACCCGCGAGGCCGGCGTTGAATACCTCGTTATGTGTCATCATCCGTTTGTATGGCTGCGGCAAGGCGATCTTCTGCGTGACTATTTGAACGACGTTGCACGGCTGCAGCTCTTCGGTCACGAGCACACTAGTCGCATCGAACTCCATCGCGATTGGATACGCATCGCTGCCGACGCCGCTCACCCCGACCGGACGGAGGCGGGCTGGGAGCCGGGTTACAACTTGGTGGAATTGACAGTCGACGGCACCGGCTCCGACCGCAGGCTGTCTGCGCGCGTCCATGTCCGCGTTTGGCAATCCCGGCCGGGGGAATTCCGGGCTAAGACAGATCGCGGCCGTGATGTTTTCGAACATACAATTCCGCTGGAGCCTTGGTCGGCACCTGCCGTGCCAGGAGAGCCCGCAGCGGATGTTAAAAGCGGCCCGGTCATTTCTCCCGCCCCGACGGCATCTGAATCCGCTAAGATAGATCCGATGGACAGTTTGCGCGATATCAGCGTCCGCTTCTTCAAGCTCACCCTCAGCCAAAAATCGGCAATTGCGGGCAAGCTTAATCTGTTGGAGGAAGAGGATGGCAATCAACCTGATTTCGAGCGATTCCGGCGCGTATTCATGCGGGCACGGGAACGGGGTTTGGTCGAGCGGCTGGACGAGGAAGTAAAGGCGGCGACCACAAATCAACAGGATTAAGGGGATATGAGCAATTTCAATTTGGCGGACCATTATCGAGCCGCAGGACTGACACCGGGTCCGGATATCCTGCGGCTGCGCCAGGATTCATTCGAGCTGCTGCGCAAGGAAATCGTGCCGGCCTTCGCGGTAACTCTCGCGCGCCTCTATTTCGGGCGCCCGCCGGGAGATGGAGCTGAAGCATTCCGCGCCCCGTTCGCGAATGCAGATCCTTCATTCTCGCTGGTCGACAACGCCCGGGAAGTTGCAGTTCTGGCTGGCTGTTTGCTGACGGCGGCGTTAGGCGACGGTGAAGGATATGCGGGGTTGGCTCCAGTCACGGCGGCAGCCGCGGGACTGCGCAAGCCGGTCGCGGCGGCGACATTGTTGGACGGGTTTTTGCGCACATTGGCGGAACAAGCTATCTCCCAGCGCGACCGCGACCATGCCGAGCCTACTCAAATCAAATCGCCCGCTGCCAGCAAGATCGGCACGGAGACCACCGCGCTTGCAGGCGCCGGCGACTGGGGCAAGGCCGCCGCCCTCATCAAACAGACGAGCGATGAGTCATTTGCAGCGACTAGGACCTTAGTGGCGCAGACGGTATCGGTCGTGCGTCCGTTGGCCGAGGACGTCGCCGATCTTCGCGAAGAAGTGGCGATACTGTGGTGGTACATTGGCGGGTGGAGCCGCAGTCTCGATTGTCCATTGACCGATCTCGCGCCTGGCGTGGCAAATCTTCTTGTCGGATTGGATTTGGCCCACCTAAGCAATAGTGGAGCAGGACCGGTTGCGGCACCCGCCCTGCTTAGCCGCATCACAGCCAACGTCCGCAAAGGTCGTACCGGCGCCAAGCTTACGCTGGCATCTGCCGTGGACGAATTGACAGGCGATCAACTCAACCGACTTGCACAGCCCAATAACGTCGAATCCGCCTATGATATTTGCCCGGTACATTGTGCTGTAGCGAAAGCACGTGAGTCCGGCGGTGGCGATGGCTGGCATGCAGCCTTTAAGAGCATCACCGGTCTTTCAGCTACAGTCGAATTCAGGCCTCTCGATTTGAGTCTGCAAGCCTATCGCGAAGGCCTGTTTCTGAAGTTTTTGAGCTGAGGCCGCGATGTCAGAGGCGGCCATCGCAACACAGTGTACAAAACCGGATTGCCAGGTGGCAGAGACTGGAAAATGCGTTGATGGACTGGCGGATAAAACTACATGTCCAAATTTCGCAACCGCCGACGAGATGGATGAGGATCTCGAGACGCCAGAAACCGAGGCACTGCAGACTGTTCAACTACCGAGCGGGCTCGCGCTAACACCGAACGATATCGAAGCGTTCGCACTGTGGCGGGAACCAACGTTCGTTGCCATCGTCGGTGACAGTTTCAGCGGTAAGACAACGCTTGTTTCCGCGATCTACGACCGGTTTCTGCGAGCCCCTTTCGCCGGTTTGAATTTCGTGGGAAGCCGCACGCTTATGGCGCTCGAAGAACGGTCGCATTATTCACGTGTCGATTCTGGTTTAACGTTGCCAGATACGGCGCGGACGTCGATCGCCGACGGTCTGCGCTATTTCCATTTGTCGGCAACGTCGTCACCGTCCATTAAACCGGTCGAGTTTCTGTTGTCGGATCGAGCCGGTGAAATCTATCAACAGGCACGCGCCAACTCTGCGCGAGTGAAAGATCTGAAGGAAATCGTCGGCGCCCATCGCGTTGTGATCCTCGTCGATGGGGGCAGGCTGGTAAACCCGGAAGAACGCGCGAGCGCCCTTCAGGGAGCGCGACAGATGTTGCGCGTGCTCGTGGACAACGATGCCCTTGACGTACGCTCCAATGTTCAGATCGTCACCAGCAAATGGGATCTTGTGGACGCTTCCGTGGAGCGCCAGGCGATTAGTGCCGCGCTGACCGCGTTTCAAACCCGTCTTTCGGCCGATTTTGGCGGACGCGTCGCAACCTTGACGTATTGGAATATCGCCGCACGTGACCCGACGACCCAGATGGCCCCGGCTTTTGGTCTTGATGCTTTGCTGGTCGATTGGGCGACGCCGGCTGCCGAACTGCCGATCATCCCAGGCCCGCCGCTCGATCTCACCAGCGAGTTCGATAGACTGCTTGTCAGGACGCCGGAGGCAGCACGATGACTGTAAGCCATCATGCCATTCTGGGGTTACCGAGATCGGGCAAAACGACGTTCCTCGCTGCCCTTTGGCATGTCATCGACGCCGGAGAAGTGGCCACCCAACTGACGCTCGACAAACTTGTCGGCGATCACACATATTTGAACACGATCGTGGAATCGTGGCGCCGGTGCCAGGAGGTCCCGCGCACCTCCATGGCTGCCGAGGAAATCGTCTCCATCCATGTCCACGAGACGGCGACGGGCCGTAAATCCGTTCTGCGTTTCCCCGATCTTTCGGGCGAATCCTTCGAGCATCAGTATGAGTCACGGCGCTGTACGCAGGCGTATGTCGCTAGCTACGAAGATGAAGGCGGCATTATGCTGTTCGTCAATGCCGACCGGGCCGTCGACGGTCTGACGGTCACCGACTTGGCGCCCGCCGTAGCTGGCGATCCATCTGTCGCCAACGTCCAGGCTACACCCTGGTCACCCAAGGTCGTACCCGAGCAAGTCCGCTTGGTGGAATTGCTGCAATTTCTTCAGCGTCCGCCGTTTGCGCGGCGCAAGCGACGCGTCGCCCTTGCAATCTCAGCTTGGGATGCTGTTGCGGACCCTAAACCTTCGCCCGAAGAATGGCTGCGCCGCGAAATGCCACTGCTATACCAATTTCTGACCAACAATCCGGAGAGCTTCGAAACGCGTTTATATGGAATCTCTGCACAAGGTGGCGACGTCAAAACCGCGAACCGCCAAGCCTTACTGCAAACGACACCCAGCCAACGAATTCAATGTGTCGGGCCCGACGTGGCACCCAATGATCTGACCGCACCGTTGATTTGGCTGGATGGAGCGCGCAAGTGAGCAGCAATACTGCGATTGTGCGCTCCGATCAATTTCTGTTCGGCTATGCGGATGGTCATAGGTTGCTAGCCGGCTCGCGCAAGCTTACCCCCGACGGGGCTGCGCAGATGCTTCTTTATAGCGACCTTGGGGCCGGCGCCTCGATGGGGCCGGAAGGCTATTGGACTGGTATTCCGATTCCTTCGGCGCGTGCCTATGCACTCATGCACACGTGGCCTGCCCCGGAAATGCCGCGGCCCGGATGCGTCTGGACTCATACAATCCTTGTGAGCTTTCAAGATCTTGCAGAAATTTCAGATCTTGCCGTACTGATCCCTTATTTCCAGAGGCCGAGTGGACCCACGACATTCGCGAGTTATGGCGTACCACTCGATAACGTCCGGACAATGCCCCCTGCGGCTCACGGGATATCTTTGGTCCGGGATACGGTGATTCAGCTCGTGCAAGCCGTATATGAGAGCGGGCAGGATTCCACCGTGCCTGCCAGCGCACGCGGCATCGATGAAGCCGTTTTCGCGATTTGGTCCCAGCAATGGCCGCGACTACGCCGTACTTTTTCGTTTCGCACCGCGACGTCATTGGCAACAACAAATTCTTTGCGGTTTGATTTGCAGATCGCGTCGCGTGCGCAACGCGGTGAACTATCGCCAATGCCTCTGCCGAAATGGCAACAGGCCGTTGTCGATGACATCGTTGAGCTGGAACCTCGGACGCTGCGCCAGTTTCTCTGGCGCTACGGCGCGGATGTTCAGAAACCACGCGTTGCATTCGTTTCTTTAGCGGAGCTCTACGTCGAGACAAACGCGAAGTCAGTACATGGTAGCAAGACGACCACTGTGCTGGATGTCGTGCTGGCAGCGTTCCCCGAAGCCGCCGACGCGCGGCTGTTAAAATCCGATATTCTTGAACCGTCGGCTACGGCGAAGGAATCCGTTTTTGATATCGAGGCCATGGATTTATTTGACAGTCTGGCCGAGCGCCACTACGCGCAAGCGTTCCCCCCGGCTTCGGCACAGATCGTTATGGATCGAATCATCCGGTTGCCGCATCCTGATATTCCCCGATTGCTGCAGTCTATCAGAGCGTATAACGCAACGAATGCCGATCTGGCGGTCCATCTCCTGACCCGTATCGCCGGATACATCGAACCCGATGCGGCCATCACCTTCGGCATCGAAGAGCCTGCGCTCCTGGAAAGCTTGATCATCGCCAACCCAGCGCTTCTCGATTCCGATGAGATCGTACGCTTACCCCATGTGCAATTGACGCGACTGCTTGAACATCTGCCGGCTTCAAGTCCCGCGTTTACGAACGTGGCGAGACGCCTGATGGAAATCGACAATGACGCCATCGCCGAACTAATGTTAGGTAAGTCGCGTGAGGGCGTGGCGCTCATCGTACTGCGTGCTATGGCGGGTCAACTCGCGGGCGACAATGGCTCGATTGCCCATCCTTGGTTCAATCGGGCGCGCCCCATCCTTCGTGCAATCTTGCCGCAAGCCATCGTTAGTACGGCAACATCGACCTCTGAGCTTGCCGCTTGTGCCTTGTTGCTCGATCTGGATGTCAGTGCCGGCATATCATGCTCACCGACTGAATGGGCTAACACGCTGTTGCAGACGCGTGACGATCTTTTTGGCCAGCAGCGCCAACGATTTCTGGCCTACCTGTTGGCCCTCGCCCTTGCTCGTCCTCTCAGAGGCTGTGAACCTTTGATCGAGCGGTCATTTGAGCTGGTACATCAAGACATCGCGGTTTCACGTTTGCCTTATGATGCGTTCAATGCGTTGGCGCGCTACCTTCCGAATTTGTATTGGTGGGAACAGGGGGACACGTGTCTGCGCCTGCGCATCGCCGTTACGGATGCGTACGTCAAAGCAGGGCTTGATCCGAAAAGTTTCGCACGGCTGGCGCAAGATCAAGATCTGCAGCGGCAGCTCAATAATCTCGCTAGGCAGTCACGCGATGGCCGGCGAATGTTGGATAATTGCTAAGCAGTACTCCCCGACTTTCCGGCACGCCTGACGCTGCTTACACAACATTCCAGCGGCGGGGTCGATCAACTGCTGAATAGCGGAATGACCGCCTTTGGCGCAAAGCCGGCGAAATCGCCTACTTTGTTTCCATGTTGGGATAGAGATCAATGGCAGCGCGCAACCATTTGAAGATGAATACGCTAACGCTTGTGCAATCCGTCTAAATGCAAGACGCTTGGCTCCGAACGGAATTGAGGCGTTAGTGGTTCGCGACTGTGTCGCCCATACTTTCTATCTCAACGACAATGCATGGGCCTTTTTCACCTCGACTTAGGCATGGAGCGCTACTCGAAAAATCAGCTCTCAAGGATTCATCTATCGATACGTGTGCGTCGTCCGTGCCTAGTGCGAATTTAGAAATGCTCTCTATCTGTTGAGCGGCAAAGAGGATCCGCGGAATATTCGCAATTTGGATGGCGCGCTCACGAGCCATCAATTTAATCCTAATGTAAACTTGTGCCGCTGGCGAATTGTGATCAGCAAGAAATTCGTTAAGTGATTGAACATCGCTGGTCGCAATCAGCCCAAATGGCATTTTGATTGGAACCGCGAATGCCGGGATGGAGAGTCCTACAATCGCGTCGGTCTGAAGATAACCTTGAGTAAGTTTGTCCTGTGATTGTACATGCACGCGCCTGTCCGTACAGGCCGTGCCTTTGCATGAAACCTCAAAGTGTTGAGCATAAAAATCCTCGGCGCTCAACTCACGTCCGACAAGCGCGCTGAGGCTCGAATATAGCGAAGTGGTGGAGCCGGCGACTTTTGGCGTTAGCGGCAGGCCATCGCTGTGATCTTTAATGGCATTCATCACACTCGTATCAGGGGCAGCTCTTTGTTCAATTTCACTATTCGTTATTCCCGCAGATGTTACGGTGGATTGACGATTGCCACCCAATAATCGCGGCAAAGCGGCGGCTGCATCCATATGCGAGCCGGCTACTATGCGCGGAAAGTCAATTGTATCATTGGCGGACGCCTCAATATGTTTTGCATTCTGCGATATCGATTCCAAATTCCCTAATTCCTCATTGGCCGCCAATTCCTGAGTCGGAAAGCAAGACGGAAACATCTTTCTGTAGACTGTCAACGCTTCGTCGACCCACGGATTGCCCTCTTTTGGCAGGCTTTCCAATTTCGACACTGTCATTCGGGGAAGCTGGCACATCTTGCTCTGTTCGTACGAGGAATGACTTACGCCGAGCCACCAATAACTTTCATCTTCGAGATTGTCGTCCGAGGGGATCCATAAATAATCGCTTTCGCTGCGAATGCTGGCAGGAGGCGTGGGCGTTTGTTTGATATGATCGGCTGCAAATATTTTTATTAACCCCGCAATGAGTGGACTAAGTTCTGGATCAAGTCTTATTTCTTTCCATGAAACATGATCGAGGTGTCGATACAACTCATCGGCAAAGGGTCCAAAGCCCTGAGGCGGACCATCGTCTGCGACTTCTCCATTAGAGGTAGTAAAAATACGTTGGTACGCGGGCGAGCGATCGCTCTGCAGGACTGTTGCGGCTTTCTCGATCGGGTGCCACGGAAACGCTTTGGACGTTGAATCGGTGATTTCGGTTGGCGCATCAGAATGATTGCGACATGTGTCGATGATCACTATCGGCTCGGCTGCACCTGGCGCCAGAGGAAGGAATGAAAATAAACGATCCACGCTAACCTTTCTCAACGGATCGGTTGGCGCTTGGGCCACGTACGTCGATGATTGGTGAAGCGCATCATAGTCAGCAGGTAAAATGAACGCTTCCCCTGCCGCAGTTTCTCCGCCATGGCCCGCAAAATAAATTACACCATGAGGGGAGATTATGCTGTTCCATTTGTTGCTAAACGCTATCACGGACGCGAAAAGGCTATCTGCTGACAAGTTTACCAAACAAACCACATTGTAGCCCTTGTCGTAGAGCAATTGTGACATTCGTTCCGCATCACGAGATGGATTAGGAAGGGAGCGGACCTCGGAGGGGGCGCCAGGTTCGTCATAGTTATTCCCGATTACAAGGGCGAGCTGAGGAATATCTCTCGATTCGGAGCCATTCCAAGCGCCGAAGTCGGCCGGAGAAACGATGGCATTTTTACCGATCTTCTTGCATTCGGGCTGAGGAAGGGTCGCCGCCTGCGAAGCACTGGAAATCAGTCCCAACCAGGTCGAGAGCGCAATAAATGGAGCTATTTTGTGCCAGAGGTATTGCATTGATCGTCATGCGGTTGGTTTGAGGGTAAATAGGTACTGAGCCAGCACATTACCGATTTGTTTGGGAGAAGGCTGATGATATTCGCGCCTGCGCAACGTGCTTGGCTACCTCGAGAGATCAGCCCAATAAGTTGATACGTTTTCTTGCCATCAGCACTCATCAGCGGGGCGTATACGGGGCCACCACTGTCACCCCCGCACGTCGAAGGTTCAACTGAGGAACCCCTGTTTGCAGTATTTTGAACGGGTTTGTTAGGCGCCCCGGCGGCAACAAGTTCAAAGCCTTTTTGGCAGTCGAAGTTTTCCTCTTCGGTTGGCCCCGTGCAATCAATAGACCTCAGTGCTATATCCACAAATTGCATTCGCCCATACGTATTAAGTCCTTGGCTATCAATCTTTGTGTATCCATAGCCCGCCGCGCGGATGTAGTAGCTCGAGTTAGAATGCTTCCATAGATCAAAATCAAATGAGTTAAGGATTACGCTAGGCTCACCACCTATCACCCTCTCGGTTAGAACGAGGGCGGCAACATCTTTTCCCACAATGGCTTTTCGAATTTCTTCCTCGAATTCTGCTTCACTCGTGCCAAATGCACGCACGGGACATTTCATGTCTGGAAGCAAATGGCTTTCGAATACAGCATACTGTTTATAGTCCGCTCCCCTGAAGGCGTCTTGCCCAACGCGAACGGCTTTGTTTATTCCCAAGCAGACACAGTGTGCTGCGGTAAGTACGATAGTTTTGCTAACAAGAACTCCAGAGCATATTCCTTGAACAGGTCCATCAAGAAATTGAGTTACCGCGACCACGTCCTTGGCCGAAGAAATCGAAGAGCCTCCAATAATTCTGGCGTCCGACAATGCGGAGCCATCTTGATCGGTGGAGCCAGCTATGGTGCGCAGGGTAGCTATCTGATCCAGAATTAGCCGACGTTGGTTTGAGGCATAAACTGCCTCAACACCACCCCCTGAATCGTCAGGCGGAAGGTAAGGTTGCGCCAAATTATCAATACCGGTTATTCCGG
>Ga0335083_10011964_pt1 | contig 10405 bp, 9 predicted proteins | sample Lox_Sample_42_FD_206716 | JGI IMG/M metagenome (GOLD analysis project Ga0335083, IMG submission 206716) | Soil microbial communities from Loxahatchee National Wildlife Refuge, Florida, United States - Lox_Sample_4.2 | ecosystem: Environmental > Terrestrial > Soil > Wetlands | place: USA: Florida... | reverse complement strand
GCTGCTGGCCGTCGGATTGGTTTGAGCCCTAGAACGCGTTCAATCCGGTGAGCTCGCGTCCGAGGGTGAGCTGGTGGATGGTCTCGGTGCCCTCGTAGGTGATGACGCTCTCCAGGTTCAGGGCATGGCGGATGGGGACGTACTCGGCGCTGATGCCGGCACCGCCCAGGAGATCGCGCGCATCGCGGGCGATGTCAAGGGCCATGCGGCAGTTGTTCCACTTGGCGAGCGAGACCTGCGGGGGCTCGAGCGCGTGCGCTTCCTTCAGGCGCGCCAGGCGGGCGGCGATGAGCTGCGCGGAGGTGATCTGGCGGGCCATCTGCGCAAGCCGGATCTGCACGGCCTGGTTCTGGGCGAGGGGGCGGCCGAAGAGGTGGCGGTTCGCGGCATACTCCAGGCACTGGGCAAGACAGGCCTGGGCGGCCCCGATCACTCCCCAGGCGATGCCAAAGCGCGCCTGGGTGAGACAGGACAGGGGCCCCTTGAGGCCGATCACCCGCGGGAGCACCTGGGAGTCGGGCACCCGCACCTCCTGCAGGAAGAGCGCGGCGGTGACCGAGGCGCGCAGGGAGAACTTGCGCTCGATGCTCTGGGCGGTGAACCCCGGGGTGCCCTTCTCGATGAGGAAGCCGCGGATGCCTTCCTCGGTCTGCGCCCACACCAGGGCGAGGTCTGCGATCGAGCCGTTGGTGATCCACATCTTGGAGCCCTGCAGCACCCAGTCCCCGCCCTGACGGCGGGCGCGGGTGTGCATGGCCGCCGGGTCCGAGCCCCCCTGCGGTTCGGTCAATCCAAAGCAGCCGATCAGCTCCCCCCGGGCCATCCGCGGCAGGTAGCGCTGCTTCTGCTCCTCGGACCCGTAGGCGTGGATCGGGAACATGCACAGGGAGGACTGCACGGAGACGAAGCTGCGGAGGCCGGAGTCCCCGCGCTCGAGCTCCTGGCAGATCAGCCCGTAGCTGGTGGCATTCAATCCGGCGCAGCCATAGCCCTCGAGCGAGCTGCCCAGCAATCCCAAGGCGGCCAGCTCCGGCACCAGCTCGCGCGGGAAGCGGTGGTTCTCGAAGCACTCCTGGATGATCGGCAGCACCCGCTCATCCACCAGGCGCCCCACCGAGTCCTGTACCAGCCGCTCCTCCTCGCTCAAGCTGCCGCGCACGTCGTACAGGTCCAGCGGGTTCAGTTTCGCAGTGCTCAAGCGCTTCTCCAGCCTAAGGCGTGCGTCGTCGGTGAGTTCGGGACGGGGCCGCATGATAAACCACGCGGCGCCCAGTCAGTGGCGCACGAGGATCGCGACCTTTCCAATCGTACGTCCCGTCTCCACCTGCCGATGTCCGTCGGCAACGTTCTCCAGCGAGAAGCGGTGGCTGACATGTGGACGCAACAGGCCTGCATCCACCAGCCGCGCGATTCCCGCGAGGATCTGACCAGGCCGCTCCGGTTCGATCTCCTCACCGGTGGAAATCCCCATGAACTCGTAGTGGATCGTCACGTTGCGGTAGAGCAGACCGCGGCTTCGATCACCCGTGTTCGAGCCGAGGATGGTGACGACCTGGGCGTTGACCGCCGCGCAGTCCAGACTCTGCAGGAACACATCGCCGCCCACCGCATCGAGCACGACAGGCACTCCCTTGCCGCCGGTGATCTCGCGCACGCGCTCGACGACTTTGCCTTCCCGATAATCGATGACTTCATCCGCGTGCAGCACGCGGCGGCAGAATGCGAGCGATTCCTCGCGGCCAGCCGTCGTGATGACACGACACCCGTGCAGTCGTGCGAGCTGGACAGCAACATGACCAACACCACCGGCACCCGCCTGTATCAGGACGGTCTGGCCAGGTTGAATCCTCGCGCGCAGGTGCAGCGACTCCCAGGCGGTCTGGCACACCAGCGGCAGTGAGGCCGCGGTTGCATGGTCGATGCTCTTTGGCTTGCGCGCCGCGCTGCGCCCGTCGATTGCCACATAGTCGGCATTCGCTCCATTGCGAAAGACGTTCGGTGACGCGAAGACTTCATCGCCCGGCTTCCATTGCGTTGCGCGCGGTCCGCAGCGGACCACGACGCCGCTCACGTCGTAGCCGAGGATCAGCGGCAGGTTGCGCTGCGCGCTGCTGTTCCTGCGCACCTTGACGTCCACGGGATTCACGGAACTGGCATGAACCTCGACCAGCATGTCCGTGTCGCGCAATTCCGGTTCGGGGCGCTCTTCCAGGCGCAGCACTTCCGGACCGCCATATTCATGAATCACCACTGCCCGCATCGGGACTCTCCGTACTATCCTTCGCCACCCATGGCGAAACTCTGGCACAGGACACGGCGCGCGTGAAGATTCCGGAAATACTGATCGTCGAGACCATCCACCAGCCCGGTAGCCTTGCCCGGGTGCTGCAGGTGATCGCCGATGCGGGGCTCACCATCGAGCACCTCACGGCGCTGCGCCGCGATCAGGGCCGCACCCTGTGGGAAATCACCCTTGAGATGGACGAGGAGGCGGATCGAAGCCTGTACGAGCGCATCGATCAGCTTCCGACGGCACGCTTCGTCGGTAAGTCGGACCGCGTCTTCAACCGCCACCGCGGCGGCAAGATCCGCACGGTGGCGAGCCTGCCGATCAATACGATGCAGGTGTTGAGGGACATTTACACGCCTGGAGTCGCGCGCGTGTGCCTGGCGATCAAGGCCGATCCCCAGGCCGCACATGATTTCACAAGTCGCGACAATACCGTCGCCATCGTCACGAATGGCACGGCCGTGCTCGGCTTGGGCAACATCGGAGCGCTGGCGGGGCTGCCGGTGATGGAAGGGAAAGCCGCGCTGTTTGCCGATCTCGTCGGCATCAGCGGTGTTCCGATTCTCCTCAACGAGACGCAACCGGATCGCGTGGTCGACATCGTCGCGGCCATCGAGTCCTCGTTCGGCGCCGTCCAGCTCGAGGATTTCGCCGCGCCCGAGTGTTTCGAGATCGAAAGGAAACTGCAGGCGCGCGTGGCCAAACCCGTTCTGCACGATGACCAGCATGGTACGGCGGTGGTTGCGCTGGCCGCTCTCATCAACGCCGCGCGCCAGGCGGGACGCGATCTGCGTTCAAGTGTCGTCGGCCAGATCGGGCTCGGGGCCGCGGGCACCGGAATCGTGCGCCTGCTGCGTGCTTACGGCATCAATCATGTCCTGGGGACGGATCGCAGCCAGGACGCCATTGCCCGGCTGGTGGCCATGGGAGGCGAAGGCGTCGCACTCACCGACATCATGGCTCGTGCGGATATCGTCATCGCCACCACCGGGGTCAAGGGACTGATCCGGCCGGAGTGGGTGCGGCCGGGCCAGGTGATCCTGGCGCTGTCCAACCCCGATCCGGAAATCGAACCTCTGCTGGCACGCGAGCGTGGCGCGGCCTTCGCCGCAGACGGCAAGGGCATCAACAATGTGCTCGCCTTCCCGGGACTGTTCAAAGGCGCACTGAGTGCGCGTGTCGCCCGTTTCTCGGACGACATGCTCATGGCGGCGGCCAACACGATCGCGCAACTGGCGCGCGGCGACGAGTTGGTGCCCGATCCCCTGGACAAGTCCGTACACGAAAAAGTGGCCGCCGCGGTGCATGGGGCTGCAGCCGCGGACCAGGGGGTCACCGCCGCGGTCCACAGCGCTGCGCTGTGAAACGGCCCTGCGGTTTCGCGCGGCCGGGATACTCGAAATAGGCGCCGGGCGCCGGCGCGGCTCACATCAGATCAGAGTCGGTACTGCATGCCCAGTCGCCGGTAGACGTCAGCGATCAGCCACAGAGGTCCGATCAGCAGGAACTGCACGTCCTTGAAGAACGAGGGGCGCTTGCCCTCGATGCTGTGTCCGATGAACTGACCGATCCACGCCGCCACGAAGATCGTCAGCGAGCTCAGCCAGAGCGGCCAGGGCAATGTGGCCAGCCAATGCGTGATCAGCAGGAGCGCCAGGAAGGAGATGAGCACGCCGGTGGCCAGGGCGGGTGACAGGACGAGGTAGTAGATCAACGCGACGGCGGCTGTGAGCGTCGCCCAGTTGAGCCACGGCGAGACGGCAGCAAAAGGTCCGGGTACCGGGATGGACCACAGGAATCCGAACACCGACAGCACGATCGGCGGCACGCAGATCCAGTGCAGCAGCTTGTTGCCTGGGTGTCGATGGCTGGCGCCGTATTCGTCCAGCCATTGCGTCAGGGTTCGCATGGCGCGCAGAGGATCCCGTCCTGCGCGGCACGCTACGCCGCGCCGTGCCAAGCCGCAAGGTGCAGCGCAGGTCCGATGCATTCCGCCGGGATGAGCGCGGCGGGCGGCGGAACGCGATGATCCGCGCCCGCCGCCCGCCGCCCGCCGCCCGGAGACCTCGGTGCGGCTTGCCTATTGCCGTTGAGCCGAACCCTCTCCCTCGACCTTGACCTCGCCGGGATTGCTGACGACGTACATCACCACTCGCCGGTTCCTGGCACGGCCCTCGGCGGTCTTGTTGCTCGCGACCGGCTGGCTCTGGCCATAACCCTTGGCGACGAGTTGATCGGCGCTCACCCCCTGTTGCACCAGATAGTCGCGGACCGAGTCGGCGCGCCGCTGCGACAGCTTGAGGTTGTAGGGCGGTGTGCCGGTGCTGTCGGTGAAGCCCTGGAGTTCCACCTTCACGCGCGGATGTCTCTTCAGGCCGTCCGCGACCTGATCCAGCGGGGCGTGCGAGGCCGCTGTCAGATCTGCTGAGTTGTGCTCGAAGTTGACGCCCTCGAGAGTGATGGAGCCCTTGAGCGGGCAGCCCACCGCATCCACCTGCACTCCGGGCGGTGTGTTGGGGCACTGATCGATGCTGTCCGGCACGCCATCGTGATCGCTGTCAGGCGGAGGCGCGGGGACGGCAACCGGCGGTGGGGGTGGAGGCGGCGGGGGCGGAGGCGGCGGCGGCGGGGGTGGCGGGGGCGGAGGAGCACTGCCCCCGAACGAGAACTGCAATCCCAGCGTGGCGATGTAATCGACGAGATGATCGCCCTTGCCCGGATCATCCCAGCGCGCCTTGATGTCCGGCCGCAGCGCGAAGCCGCTGGTGCCGGATGGACTGCGCCAGAGATTGATGAACATGCCCACGCCCGCCTGGGTCATGAAGTCGGTGTGGTTGCTGTCGGGCAGCTTCACGAAGTTGTCCTGCACGGCGCCGGCGCCGATGCTCAGGTAGGGCGAGAACAGGCCGCCGCGATTCAGGACACCCAGCAGATCGAGCGAGCCCCCGTACGTGTCCAGGTGGCCGATGCCTCGACCGTCATTGATGCGCGCGCCGTTGAAGTTGACTTCGAGATTGAGGTACTGGCCCAGCTCGCGTCCGGCTCCGATGCCGTACAGCCAGTCGTGCTTCGTCAGGTCACGGTTGTGGTCGGGGGAGATCCCGCCCACTTGCGGCGTGAGGTACCACTCATCGCCAGGCTCGGCCATGCTCAGGGCGGGCACGGCCAGCGTGGGCAGGGCGAGGGCGCACAACAGCAGCGCTTTCTTCATCACGGGCACTCCTTGGGGTTGACACGTCACGAGTCGGCCGGCGGCGCCTCCGCTCACGTCGCGCTGAGGCAACAGCAAAGCTCGCCGATACCGTGGTAACGCTTAGGAATGCCGGGCAATGGCCAAAGTTCCCAGTGTGGCAAATATGCCGCAGAAAAGAAAAAGGCCCGGGACGCGGATCCCGGGCCTCACCTTCCGTCAGCTTCTGGTCTCAGGCGGCTTCCTGCGCCTCGCCCATCAACTTGCGCAGCTTGCCCAGCGCGTTGGATTCGATCTGGCGGATGCGCTCGGCCGAGACGCCGTACTTGTCGGCGAGCTCGTGCAGAGTCGCCTTGTCCTCCGCCATCCAGCGGCGCTGCAGGATGTCGCGGCTGCGCTCATCGAGCCGCGCCAGCGCGCTCTGCAGGCGATCCGAGGAGTCGGATTCCCACTCGGCGTTCTCGACCTTCTCGGCCGGATCCGCATCGGCCGCCGGCAGATACGCGGCCGGGCTGTACACCTCGTCGTCCTCCGCTTCCGGAGTCGGATCGAACGACATGTCGCGCGCCGCGAGCCGCTTCTCCATCTCGGTCACTTCGCTCGCGCTCACGCCGAGATCGCGCGCTACCGCCGCGGTCTCCTCCGCGGACAGCCAGGTCAGATTCTTCTTCAGCCGGCGCAGGTTGAAGAACAGCTTGCGCTGCGCCTTGGTGGTGGCGATCTTCACGAGGCGCCAGTTGCGCAGGACGTATTCGTGGATCTCCGCGCGGATCCAGTGCACGGCGAAGGACACGAGCCGGACATTCACGCTCGGATCGAATCGCTTCACCGCCTTCATCAGTCCCACGTTGCCTTCCTGGATCAGATCGCCCATGGGCAGGCCGTAGCCGTTGTATCCGCGGGCGATGTGCACGACGAAGCGCAGGTGCGAGAGCACCAGTTCGCGCGCCGCGTCCAGATCGTTCTTGCCGCGGAAGCGTTCCGCCAGCTCCCGCTCTTCCTCGCGGCCGAGAACCGGAATGCGACTGACCCGGTCCAAGTAGGCGTCGAGGCTGCCGAGCGGACCGGCCAGAGCCAGATCGTTACGAGCGACGATTGCGGTACCTGTGGTCATTGATTCTCCCAGTAGGGCCCCTAGTTTAGCAGTCGGGGTATTGGAGTGCTAAAGGCTCCGGAAAGTTCCCTCTACGCTGCCAGAGCGGGCCTTTCGAAACAATAGCTTAGACGGGGCGCGGGAGAGGGACGGGTGGCTCTCTCCAAAGGGGTGCGGGCACTATGGTTCGGCTCCCGGTCACGCCAGCCCAGCTACCCTGCCGCTCGCGCCGCGGGCTTTGCCCAGCCGGGTGCTCCCAACCCTCTACCGCGCGGTCCGGACTACACTACGCGGCACCTCGAACGCCCCGCCGCCCGTCCAGGAGCCCCGAAGCGTGGACCCGAACGCCCTGCTGCTCGCCCGCCTGCAGTTCGCGTTCACCATCAGCTTCCACATCATCTTCCCGGCCTTCTCGATCGGGTCATCGGCCTTCGTGGCCACCCTGCTCGTGCTCTGGCGGCGCACCGGTCGAGAGCACTACCACCGGCTGGCGCGCTTCTGGACGAAGATCTTCGCCGTGTCCTTCGCGATGGGGGTGGTCTCGGGGATTCCGCTCTCGTACGAGCTCGGGACCAACTGGAGCCGCTTTTCCCTGGCGGCCGGCAACGTGATTGGACCACTGATCGGCTACGAAGTTCTCACCGCCTTCTTCCTCGAGTCCACCTTCCTCGGGATCATGCTGTTTGGCTGGAAACGGGTGCCACCCTGGCTGCACGTGACCTCCGCCGTGCTGGTGGCACTGGGCACGCTGATCTCCGGATTCTGGATCATCGCCGCCAACAGCTGGATGCAGACTCCGGCCGGCCACATCGTGCAGGCGGGCATTGCCTACCCCGCCGACTGGCTGCATGTGATCTTCAATCCCAGTTTCCCCTATCGCTTCACCCACATGATGACCGCCGCCTATCTGACGACCTCCGTGGTCGTACTGGCGGCCGGCGCACGTTACCTGCTGGAGGGCAAGTTCCCGGACGAGGCGCGCACCATGCTGCGCATGGGTGTCGGCATGCTGGCCGTGCTGGGGCCTGCCCAGCTGTTTTTCGGTGACCAGCACGGCCTCAACACACTCGAGTATCAGCCCGTCAAGGTTGCCGCGATGGAGGGACACTGGGAGAACACAGGACCGGCGCCGCTGGTGCTGTTCGGCTGGCCGGACGAACAGCAGGAGCGTAATCGCGCCGAAATCGCCATCCCGCGACTGGGCGGTCTGATCCTCAAGCACCATCTGGACGGGCGCTTTGCCGGCCTGAAGGATTTCCCGCGCGAAGCGCGCCCGCCAGTGGTGCCGGTGTTCTTCGCGTTCCGCATCATGGTCGGCGTGGGCGTACTGCTTATCGCCTTGGGTTTGACTGGCGCGTTGCTCTGGGCACGCGGCGCCTTGTTCTCCACGCGCTGGTATCTGCGCGCCGTCACTTACACGTGGCCGCTGGGCTTCGTCGCGATTCTTGCCGGCTGGGTGACCACCGAGTGCGGCCGGCAACCCTACGTTGCGTACGGCATCGTGCGAACCGATCTGGCCTTCTCGCCGATCAGTGCCGCCACCGTGGCCGGCTCCCTCATCGCCTTCGTGTTGGTTTACTCGGTCGTGTTCTCGATCGGCATCTACTACATCCGGCGCCTCGTACTGGGCGGCCCCAAACCAGCCGCGGTGGCCACGCCTGAGTCACTGCCGCAAGCGCTGCCGAACCGACCCCTCTCACTGGGCGCGCCACCACTCGAAGCGGGACCGCTCGAATCCCCAGGGCAGGATCGCGCATGAATCCGGACCACCTGCATGGGATGGCCTACTGGCTGCCGGTGGTGGGTACCGGAGTCGTCGGACTCGCCGTGGCGCTGTACGTCATTCTGGACGGCTTCGATCTCGGCGTGGGCATCCTGTTTCCGCTGTTTCCCGCCGAGGCCGACCGGGATCAGATGATGAACTCGGTCGCGCCCTTCTGGGATGGCAACGAGACCTGGCTGGTGCTGGGCGGCACGTGGCTGCTGGTGGCCTTTCCGCTGGCGTATTCGGTAATCGCGCCGGCGTTGTACGTACCTCTCATCGCCATGCTGCTCGCGCTGGTCTTCCGTGGCGTGGCGTTCGAGTTCCGCTGGGTCGCCAAACCGCACCATCGCAAATGGGATGTCGCCTTCGCGGCCGGCTCGACGCTCGCCGCGTTCGCCCAGGGCACCATGGTGGGCGGCCTGCTGCGAGGATTCCATGTGGAGAACCGCCAGTTCGCCGGAGGTCCGTTCGACTGGCTGAGTCCCTTCAGCCTGATGTGCGGCTGCGGTCTGATCGTCGGCTATGCCCTGCTGGGTTCGTGCTGGCTGGTCATGAAGACCTCCGGTGGGGTCGAGCAGACATCCAGGCGGCACGCGCGTCCACTCCTGATGGCATTGCTGGCCTTCATCGTCCTCATCAGTGTGTGGACGCCTCTGGAATTCCCGCGCGTCGCGCTGCGCTGGCTGAACTGGCCCAATCCGCTGTATCTGTCGCCCGTGCCGCTGATAACGACCTTCCTCGCCGTCTCATGCTGGCGCGGACTGAAGGGCCGGCATCCGACGACCGCCTTCTACAGCGCCGTGGGGCTCTTCATCATTTCGTTCGTGGGCCTGGCGATCTCCACGCTGCCGTACCTGGCGCCGCCCGAAATTACCTTGTGGGATGCGGCCTCGACGCCGAAGGCACAGAATTTCATGCTCATCGGCACGACCGTTCTGGTGCCGTTCGTGTTGGGTTACACCGTGTTCGTGTATCACACGTTCCGGGGCAAGGTGCACCCCGGCGAGGGTTATCACTGAGCCGATGCCGACCCGGCCGCGCGCGGCGGACCCGGGTCAGTGCAGGGCGTGCTGCCGGAAGAACTGCCAGATCACCTCGTTGGCGTCCAGCTCCTGACTCACGCGACCCACGATCCACTTGCCCAGGTAGGGTTTGCCACGCGGCCAGGTGTGCCCGCCACCCCTGACTTCGTACAGGCGCACCTGCGCGTGGCCGGTGCAATCGGCGGAGCTGATCAACAGGCTGGTGCCGTCACCGGGATCCGCATCGACCGGCTTACCGTCATTGCGCAAGGCGTCGCACCGATCCAGCGACACCCACTGATCGGCCGTGGCCCGGGTCGACAGGACGGTTCCGCGCGCCGACAGCAGGACTTTGATGGGTCCGCCTGCCCAAGGCATGATCGGATCGTCGGTCCCGTCAATGATGGCGATGGAAATCGGCCGCGCCGGTTTGCACTTCGGCGCGAGCTCCACCGACATGTTGGCCGCGACGGGTGCCACGGCTGCATAGATATCCGCGGCATCGCACGCAAGCCGGTACGACATCAGCCCGCCGTTGGAGATTCCGGTCGCGTACACGCGCTGGCTGTCGATGGGAAACAGGGTGGCCAGTTCGTGTGGGAGTGCGCGCAGAAAGCCGAGATCGTCGATGTGCTCGGCCACGGACTTCGACTTCAAGTCCGTGCGGCCGTCATTCCAGCCCTTGCCGATTCCGTCGGGGTAGGCGATCACTGCGCCGTCGCGATCGGCGATCCGGTTGAAGCCTTCGTTCGTCAGCCACTCCATGCCCCCAGCCGAACCGCCGCCACCGTGCATCACCACGATCAGGGGCATTGGGTCTTTTCGAGCCGCGGGAACATAGACCCGCACGGTCCGTTCCAGGCCGCCGAACGCAACGGCATAACACCTGGATTCCAGCCCGGCCCCCATGCGCCGGTTGGTCGGTACGCATTTGTCGGATGGCGCCACGGTCGCCGGCGTCGCATACAGCGGCGCTTGCATTGCCAGGATGACCCACAGCAGGTATCGCATCGCCGTTCCCTCAGGCGCGTGGCTCAATCCGGCT
>Ga0335083_10011963_pt1 | contig 10406 bp, 6 predicted proteins | sample Lox_Sample_42_FD_206716 | JGI IMG/M metagenome (GOLD analysis project Ga0335083, IMG submission 206716) | Soil microbial communities from Loxahatchee National Wildlife Refuge, Florida, United States - Lox_Sample_4.2 | ecosystem: Environmental > Terrestrial > Soil > Wetlands | place: USA: Florida... | reverse complement strand
CGTGAAGCAACACGCTGAACAGGTGAAATGCAAACGCCTTCCCGCCCCCCAGGAACCAGTTCAGCGCATAAGCGCCGAACACCAGAGGACGGAAAACGTTCGTTAAGGCGCTGGCATGAAAGATCCCTCGCAACGAAAAGTTCGTCACCATGGGATTCGTCAGGATGTAGAGGTTATCGTCCATGCTGAAGTCATTGACAAGGCTGTTGCCGTACGCCAACAAGACAGCCGCGATTAGGATTGCCACACCCAAGCGCTCGCTCATCCCGAACAATGGCCGCACATCCTTTGTGACTGGGGGAGTCTGATCAGATGTCATGTTTTTTGGCATAGTGACGGAAGGATCGGTAAGAGATTTTCAGCAAATCAGCGGCATGGGTACGGACTCCACCGGCTTTCTGGAGAGCTGCTTGCAAATAACGTCTTTCCGTGTCGGCCACCACGCGTTCGAACTCCACACCCTCGGCGGGAATCTCTACCGCTTGCTTCTCGCCCATCGCCTGCACGAACGCCGACGTGATTCCCGCAACGCGGTCTGGCAAGACAGCCACTGAAATCTCCGGCCCGCTCTCCAGCGCGACTGCCCGCTCAATGGTGTTCTCCAGTTCTCGCACGTTTCCGGGCCAGTCGTATGACTCCAGCATGCGCATGGCTTCCGGCGAAATGGCCTCGATTTTCTTTTCCATCATTTTGCGGAATTTCTCGAGGAAGTGCCGGGCCAGCAGCGGAATATCTTCCCGGCGGTCCCGCAACGCGGGCACATGCAGGGGAATCACGCTGAGCCGGTAGTACAAATCTTCCCGGAACTCGCCCGTGCTGATGGCCTTCTCCAGATCTCTATTGGTCGCCGCAATGACGCGCACGTCCACATCGATCTCGTCGGTACTGCCCAGCGGCCGGACCTTCCCCTCCTGCAGCACGCGATACAACTTCACCTGCATGGCCAGGTTCATGTTTCCGATCTCGTCCATGAACAACGTCCCGCCATGCGCCGCCTGGAACAACCCGCGCCGGTTCTCATTCGCGCCGGTAAACGCGCCTTTCATGTAGCCGAACAATTCCGACTCCAACAACGTTTCCGGAAACGCGCCGCAATTGATTGTGATGAACGGTGCATTGGCTCTCGCGCTGTTTTCGTGGATCGCCCGCGCCACCAACTCCTTGCCTGTGCCGCTTTCCCCGGTAATCAGCACTCGGCTGTTCTGCGGCGCAACCGTCTGTATCAGGTCAAAGATCGCCCTCATTCGCGGGCTTTGCCCGATGATATTGTCGAGCCCGGTCAGCCTCCGGATTTCGCGGCGCAGATACCCCGCTTCCTTCTTCCACTTCAGGTTTTCGGTTACTTCCCGCACGGCCACACGCAACTGGTCAACCAGTTCGTGATCCTTGATCACGTACCGGTTCGCGCCTTCGTTGGCCGCCGCAATGGCCGTCTCCAGCGAAGGCACGCCCGTGATCAGCACAAAATAGGAGTCAGGTGCGACTTCTCGCGTAAACCGGAGCAACTCCACCCCGCTTGCGCCCGGCATCCGCACATCGGAGATGACGATGTCATACAGCGAGCTTTCCAGCTTGCGCTTCGCCGACTCCACACTGTGCGCCACTTCCACCCGGTGCCCTTCCTTGCGGAAGGTAATCTCGAGCAATTCGCAGATCGAGCGTTCGTCGTCCACCACAAGGATGTGCGCCATGTCCCGGCTGGTTTCTCTCGGTGCGGCCTTGGTTGCTTGCATAGCCCCTCAGTCCGTGCGCGGCAACTCGATCACAAACTCCGCGCCCTTTTCTTTTTCGCTGAACACCGTGATCCGTCCGTTGTGTGCCTGGACAATCTGGTAAACGATCGCCAAGCCGAGGCCCGTGCCTCCCTCGAAATTCGATTGCAGTGGCTCGAAGATCTTGCTCCTCTGAGAAGGGTCCAGACCCACACCGGTGTCCCGGAACGAGATTCGCAGCCATTCCGCGCTCTCGTCCATTCCCACCGTCAATGTTCCACCGCCCGGCATCGCCCGCAGAGCGTTATCGCACAAGTTCCAGAACACTTGCTTGATCTTGCTCGAATCCACCTTCGATTTGCACACCTTCCCATTGAACGCTCGTACCAAGTGATATTTTTTCACCACATCCGGATTGCGTTCCATCAACAACAGAGTCTCTTCAAGCAGCGTTCGGAGGTCCGCTTCCTGGAAGGCGTAGGATTTCTCCCTCGAATAGTTCAGAAAATCCGTGATGATGTGGTTGAGTCGCTCGGATTCACGGCCCACAATGTTTACGAGGTGCTTCTCGTCTTCCTGGAGTGGCACAAGTCTCCCCAACTCCTTCACCGCCCCAGCGATGGCCGTCAGCGGTTGCCGGATTTCGTGCGCGATCGCCGCGGACAATCGACCCACCGCCGCCATTCTCTCCTTTGTCGCCACTTCCTGCTCCAGGCGGCGCAGTTCCGTCAGATCCTGAAAATTGAATACGTAGCCGCTTCGCATAGCGTCCCGCGTCCGCAACGGCGACACCGAGATCCCCAGCACGCGGCGCTGTCCTCCCGGCACCCGAACCTCCACTTCACGCCGCAGAGACAGCCGCTCTGGAAGGCCGACCATGTCTTCGATCCAGAATTCAGGCGTAATTTCGCGCAGGTCTCTGCCACGCAATTCGCTGAACGACCTCCCGAGGATCTCTTCTCCGGTTCGATTCAGCAGCACCACCCGCCCTTCCAGGTCCGTTGTCACCAGTCCGCCACGCATGGAATGAATAATGTCCGAGGTGAAATCCTGCAACTCCAGTAGTTCTTCGCTTTTCTGCTCTAATTCCGTGTTCTTCTTGCGCAGCGACGTGGACAAGAAGCTCGACAGGTAGCCAACCGTCAAAAAGCCCAGCGTATTCACCAGAAACCACATGCGGATGTTTTCGTACGTGGGCGCGGCCAACGATGTCCGGGGGATCTTTCCGGCGTAGACCAGCGCGGTTGCGAATCCTAGAGAGGACAGGCACAACAGTGCAGTCAAGAACGTGATCTGCCGCGAAAACAAGGTACTCGCCACGATGATGATCAGCAGATAGAGCGACGTGAAGTTGCTGTCCTGCAGTCCCGTGGCATACACAATTCCAGTGATCATCGCGACGTCGCACGCCACCTGCAGGCCGCCCAACCAGCCAGCTCTTGGCAGCAGGCGCACCAGAATCAAGTGCAGGATGCCCAGCGTGACCCATAGGATGATGGTGGGAAAAAAGAACTTCGCCGTTCCCATCCCCGGCGAATATTGCGGCCACACCACGCCCACACCGAGAATCAGCGCAATCATGAGCAGGCGGACTTTCGTCAGCCACTCGAGCCATTCCCGGCGTGTCAGGACCTGCTCCATGATTTCGGAGCCCGGCGTTGCGCCAAGCCCTCCCCCAAGTCTCTATCTTAAACAGGAACAGGGAGGACAGCGTTCCAGCCTGTCCTCCCTGTTTCCAAAACTACTCTATCCTAGTGCGCTCCGCTGAGTTTCCCGATGAGTGAGAACAGTGGCAAGTACATCGAGATCACGACGCCGCCAACCACCAACCCAAGGAAGACGATCATGATCGGTTCGAGAGCGGTCAAGAGGTCTTTCACCGCCGCGTCTACTTCTTCTTCGTAGAAGTCCGCGATCTTCTGCAACATCGCGTCCATCGCGCCCGTCTGCTCGCCAACCGCGATCATCTGCGTAACCATCCCCGGGAATACCTCGGATTCTCTCAATGGTTCGGTGAGCGATTTGCCTTCTTCCAGCGATCTCCTTACCTGCGTCAGGGCTTTTTCAATCACGGCGTTGCCGGAGGTCCTCGCCGTAATATCCAGACCTTCCAGGATGGGCACACCGCTCCGGGTGAACCGCGCGACTGCAATCTTCCGCATCAGAATTCCCAGTACCGGCAGCTTCAGGATGATCGTGTCGATCGCCATTCGCCCAGCTGGCGTCCCGTACCACACCTTGATCCCAAAGATCCCTGCGCCGACGCCTACAAAAATCAGAAGGCCGAAAATACTGCCGACAAAATGGCTCAACGCGATGACGATTTTCGTTGGCAGCGGCAGGTCCACGCCCAGACCGGCGAACAGTGTGGCGAAGATCGGCACCACCTTCCACAACAACAAGACGATCACGGCGACCGCGATGCTCATAACGCCGACCGGGTACACCATGGCCGACTTCACGGCGCGTTGCAGCTTCACGTTCTTTTCAATGTAGCTCGAAAGCCGCTGCAGAATGGTGTCGAGAATACCGCCCGTCTCGCCAGCTTCTACCATGTTCGTATACAGCGGGTCGAACACCTTCGGATACTGCTTCATGGCCGCCGACAGCGTACTGCCGCCTTCCACCGCCGTTCGCGTGCCGGTCAAGACCTTCTGGAAGGTCTTGTTTTCCTGCTGCGTCGCAAGAATCTCCAGACATTGCACCAGCGGCAGGCCCGCGTCGATCATCACGGAGAACTGGCGGGTAAAAATCGCCAACTCCTTCGCATTGACGCCTCCGCCGAACGTGGGCAGATTGAATTCCTTGCCCTTCTCCGACATCCGCGTGGGAGTGATCTGCTGGCGCCGCAGCAACTGCTGCAGCTCCGCCTTATTGTTCGCGTTCAATTCCCCGGAAACGCTCGCACCTGAGCGATTCGTTCCCTTGTATGTAAAGACCGGCATGGTAGTTCCTCCTCAGCGGTCGAAATCCGTTGCCATCTCTCCCAAAATTCCCTTCCAACGAACCCTTCAGTGCCGCGCTCCCACCGGCGCCTTCCCGGCCGGGCCTCTTCCGGCGGAAGGCGACGTCGCGACACCGCGATTAATCATGTCTTGCAACTCATCGGGATTCGAAGAGCGCGAGAGCGCCATATCCAGCGTGATGAGCTTCGCAAAATACGCGCTGGCCAGACCCTGGTTGAATGTTTGCATACCCGTCTGGCCGGTGCCTGTCTGCATCGCCGAATAAATCTGGTGGATTTTATCTTCACGGACCAGATTTCGGATAGCCGGCGTCGGCACGAGCACTTCCATCACCATCACACGACCGCGGCCGTCCGCCCGCGGCAACAGCGCCTGACACAAAATCCCTTCAAGCACCATCGAAAGCTGCGCGCGAATCTGCGGCTGCTGGTGCGACGGAAACACGTCGATAATACGGTTGATCGTCGATGCCGCGGAGTTCGTGTGCAGGGTTGCAAACGTCAAGTGGCCGGTTTCCGCGATGCGCAGCGCCGACTCGATGGTCTCCAGATCGCGCATTTCGCCGATCAGTACCACGTCGGGATCTTCACGAAGTGCCGCCCGAAGCGAGTTCGCGAACGAATGCGTGTCCGCGTGCACTTCGCGTTGGTTCACCAGGCACTTCTTGTGGTTGTGCAGGAACTCGATCGGGTCCTCGATCGTGATCATGTGCTCTTCGCGTTCGGCGTTGATCTTGTCGAGCATCGCCGCCAGCGTGGTGGATTTGCCCGAGCCCGTCGGCCCTGTCACCAGCACTAGCCCACGCGGCTTGTCGCACAAGCCCCGCACCACGGTTGGCAGGCCCAGCGCGTCGAATCCCTTGATTTCCCACGGAATGGTACGGAAAACGGCTCCCACCGCGCCTCGCTGATTGAAAACATTTCCGCGGAAGCGCGCCAGGTTCTTTAACCCGAACGAGAAGTCCAATTCCAGGTTTTCCTCGAAACGGTGTTTCTGCGCATCGGTCAGTACGCTGTAGGCAAGAGACTTCGTATCCGCTGCCGTCAGCGGCGGCATGTCCAGCGGGCGTAAACGGCCATGCACCCGCACGCGCGGCGCACTGTTCGTCGTGATGTGGAGGTCGCTTCCTCCCATCTCGATCATCTTCTTCAGTAACTCGCTCAGCGTGATGCCTGCCATAAACCCGTCCTCTCTATAAGACCGTTTCGCGCAAAACTTCTTCCAGCGTCGTCATCCCCAGCGACACCTTGATCAGCCCGCTGCGCCGCAACGTAATCATTCCCTGCTCGATCGCTTTCTTCTTCAGTTCCAGTGCCGACGCTCCCACGAGAATCAGTTCGCGCAACTCGTCGTTAATTTCCATGACCTCATACAAGCCTGTGCGCCCCTTATATCCGCGCTTGCCGCAAGTCGAGCAGCCTTTCCCGTGGTAGATCTTCGTGGTCTTGGACTCTTCCGGTGTAAAGCCGGCGTCCACCAGTGCCTGCTCGGGAATCTCCAGCTCTTCCTTGCAATTCCCGCAGATGCGCCGAACCAGGCGCTGTGCGCAAATCAAATTGACCGAAGTGGCCACAAGGAACGGCTCAATGCCCATGTTCATCAAACGGCTGATCGTCGAAGGCGCATCGTTCGTGTGCAGCGTGGAAAGCACCAAGTGCCCCGTCAACGCCGCTTTGACGCCGATTTCCGCCGTTTCAAAGTCGCGGATTTCTCCGACCAGGATGATGTTCGGGTCTTGCCGCAAGAATGCGCGTAGCGCCGCCGCGAAGTTCAACCCGATCTGGTCTTTCATCTGGACCTGGTTGATACCCGCCAACTGGAACTCCACCGGGTCTTCGGCGGTCATGATGTTCGTGTCCACCTGGTTCAGGCGCGCCACCGACGAATACAGCGTATTCGTTTTGCCCGAGCCCGTCGGCCCTGTCACCAGCACCATGCCGTACGGCTTCAGGATGTTCCGCTCGAATTTCTTCAGCGACTCTGGCTCGAAACCCAGCTTGGTCATGTCCAGCCGCAGGTTTTCCTTGTCCAGCAACCGGAGCACGATCTTTTCGCCGTACAGCGTTGGCACTGTCGATACGCGGAAGTCCAACTCCTTCTTCTTCCCTTCCGCCTTGTACTTGATCATGATGCGGCCGTCTTGCGGCAATCGTTTCTCCGCAATGTCCAGCTTGGCCATGATCTTCATACGCGAGGTGATCGCATCCCGCAGCTTCAGAGGCGGCGTCATCACCGTCTGCAGAACGCCGTCGACGCGGAACCTCACGCGCATTTCCATTTCGTACGGCTCCACGTGAATATCGCTCGCGCCGCGCTTGACCGAATCCGTCAAGATCAGGTTCACCAGCTTGATGATGGGCGCTTCTTCCGCCGCCTTCTCCAGCGACGCCGCGTCCATCTCCTGCTCTTCCGCCGCCAGCTCCAGCTCCTGGTCCTCGTCGACCAAGTCCTTCATCAACGAGCTCAGTTCCTCGTGCGTCGAAGAGCCCCCACCGTAAAATCTCGAGATCGCTTCGCCGATCGCCGACTCCGACGCCACCACCGGTTCCACGTTGAACCCGGTCATGAACTTGATGTCGTCCATCGCGAACACGTTCGTCGGGTCGGTCATCGCAATCGTCAGCACCGAACCGACACGCGATAGCGGGATCACCTGGTAGCGCAGCGCCGTGTCCTGCGGAATCAGCTTGATGACATTTGGATCGATTTCGTAATACTTCAGGTTGATTGATGGAACGCCGTACTGCCGAGACAACACACCCGTGATGTCGTCGTCGGTAATAAAGCCCATCTTCGTCAGGCAACTGCCCAGCTTCCCGCCGTTCGAGCGCTGAAACTCCAGCGCCTTCTCCAGCTGGTCCTGAGTGATCAGGCTTTCCTTCAGTAAGATTTCACCCAAACGGACAGACATCCGCAGCGCTCCCTAACGGCAGTGCACCTACCGCTCAACATAACAAAGCGAGTGCGGGCACGTCGTTCGATTTTGAACCATCGTTGTGAATTCGCTAATACCTGTCCACCGGAACAGGTCCTTGCCTGCTGGGACGGTGCCTCATTCTTGACTTGCCGCAACCTCACCGCTATCTTGCGAAAGAGATGTCTGCCTCCCGCATTTTGCCCACTGCCGCGCCGTTCCGCAATATGCCTGCCCCCGTGCGCCGCAAATGGCACGCTCCACCGTCCGTTGCCACACGCTCGCAGCTCTTATCCTATTTCGATGCCATGCTCGCCGCCCACGGTTCCCAGTTCTGGTGGCCGGGCCGAACTCGTTTCGAGATCATCGTCGGCGCGATCCTCACGCAAAACACAAATTGGACCAACGTGGAACGCGCCATCGCCAACCTTCGCCGCGAACGCCTGCTCTCTCCCTCCGCCATCGAACGAATCCCATTGGCGCGCCTGGCTGCGCTGATCCGTTCCTCCGGATGCTTCCGCCAGAAAGCCCGCAAGCTGAAAGCCTTCGTCGCTCTTCTTGGTACTCATTATCAAGGTTCGCTGAACCGGCTCTTCTCCACCCCGACTCCGCAATTGCGCGAACACCTTCTATCGGTTCACGGCATCGGTCCCGAAACCGCGGACTGCATCCTCCTCTATGCCGGCAATCATCCCGTGTTCGTGGTCGATGCCTACGCCCGCCGCATCCTTCAACGCCACAATCTGGCTCACGGCAAAGAATCCTATGACCAAATCCGCCAGCTCTTCGAATCCAACTTACCCGCAGACCCGGCGCTCTTCAACGAATACCACGCGTTGATCGTGCAGACCGGCAAGCGTTTCTGCCGCAAGCGCGAACCCGATTGCACTCATTGCCCTCTTCGGCCGTTCCTGCCGGTACCTCCGGTGACGCCGCCATGAGCCCTGTCTCAAACAAAATACGCATCCGCCTGGCGCTGGGCGGCATGTTGCTGACTCTTCTTCTCGCTGCTGTCTTCACTCTCGGCTCGCTCGACGTGCCCTTCGAACCTGGCTCCTGGCGCGTCATCATCCCTCTCTATGCCGTCTCCACCTTCATCACCGCTGCTCTGCTGGTCTTCAGCCTCATCATGATTCGCAGCTTCGTGCGCTTGCGCATGGAGCAGAACAAAAACCAGCTGGGGGCGCGCTTCAAAACGAAGATGGTCCTCGGCGCCACGGCTATCTCGCTCTTGCCAGTCATCTTCATGTTCTTCGTCAGCTATTCCCTGTTGAACCGCACCCTCGGCCGCTGGTTCCCTCGTCCTCTCGAAATGGCATCCGAGCAAACTCAGGCCCTTCTCAACGACTTGGGTCGCACCACGCAACCCCGGCTGCAGATGCTCGCCCGTCAGGCCGCAACCAAGCTGACGGCCGATCCCGACACCTTTCTGCAAAACGCCGCCAGCCACGGCCTCGACGCCGCATGGCTCTTCGACGAACAAGGCCACCTGCTCAAAGGGGGCGTCGTTTGCCCCAATCAGTCCGAAGATCGCACGCTCGAACTCTGCACCGTCGCGGGCGTCACCGCCACCAAGCTCCGCACGCTGCCTAGTGGCGTGGAAATTTGGCAGGCTGCCGGCAAGACCTACTTCGGGGCTTCACTTCCCATCGATCTCCCCGACCAGACTCACGCCACTCTGGTCGCCGCGTTCATCACCAGTCCCGATTTCTTGACCCGTTGGTCCGCCATTCAAACGCAGACCCAGGAATACGAACACGTCAAGCAAAGCCTGCGCGCGCTCAAGCGTCAGATGCTTCTGATTCTCTTCTTCTTCACCATCCTGGTTCTCTCTGCCGCTACCTGGGTTGCACTCTTTCTTGCCAAGCAGGTAACGGTTCCGATCCAGGCGCTCGCGGAGGGCACCCGCGAAGTCTCCGCCGGTAATTTCGATTACCAGGTCCCGGAACAGGCCCAGGACGAACTCGGCATTCTCGTCCGCTCCTTCAACACCATGACCACGCAGCTCCGCGACAGCCGTGTGCAGATCGACGAGTTCACCCGCAATCTCCAGCAGGCCGTTCAGGAACTGGAGCGCCGTCGCCAATTGATGGAAACCGTCCTCGAAAACATTCCGGCGGGTGTCATCTACATCGATGCCGCAGGCGCTTTGCAGAGAACCAACTCCGCGCTACTGCGTATGTTCCAGATCCCCGCGGGCGAAACCGTCGCGTCACTGGAAATACTCGTCGGCCCCGAAGCACACGCCGCGCTGCAGCACTTGATGCGCCGCGCTCTTCGCATGGGTGTCGTCACTCGCGAGATCGAAGTCGAAGTTAGCGACCGCCTGATGCACCTCGCGGTCACCGTCAGTTCTCTAGGGCCGCGCCGCGCCAACGCCGGCTATGTCCTCGTCATTGACGACCTCACCGAAGTTCTCCGGGCACAAAAATCCGCGGCCTGGCAGGAAGTGGCCCGCCGCATCGCGCATGAAATCAAGAATCCCCTCACGCCCATCCAGCTCTCCGCGCAACGCATTCTTCATTACCTCGAACGCCGCTCCGGCGAGGCCGAACCGCTGAAAGACACGGAATTGGCGCGCCTCTCCGCGGAATGCTCCAAGCTGATTGTTCGCGAAGTCGCCACGCTCTCTTCTCTGGTCAACGAGTTCTCTCAGTTCGTTCGCTTCCCCGCCTCCAAGCTCCTCCCCATCGATGCGAACACCCTGGTTCATGAGGCGGTAGAAGTCTTCTCGGGCCGCCTCGACGGTATTCAGCTCAAAACCGCTCTCGAACTAAATCTCCCCGCCGTTCGCGCCGACGGCCCTCTGCTGCG
>Ga0335083_10011961_pt1 | contig 10408 bp, 4 predicted proteins | sample Lox_Sample_42_FD_206716 | JGI IMG/M metagenome (GOLD analysis project Ga0335083, IMG submission 206716) | Soil microbial communities from Loxahatchee National Wildlife Refuge, Florida, United States - Lox_Sample_4.2 | ecosystem: Environmental > Terrestrial > Soil > Wetlands | place: USA: Florida... | reverse complement strand
CGCCGACGCCGAGACGGTCGCGATCTTCCAGTTCGAATCGGGCGGCATGCGCGACTACCTCAAGCGGCTCCGGCCCACGGTCTTCGAGGACCTCGTGGCCATGAACGCGCTCTACCGCCCGGGCCCGATGGAGAACATCGCCTACTTCATCGACTGCAAGCACGGCCGCCAGGTGGCGAAGTACGACCACCCCAGGCTCGAGCCCATCCTCAAGGGCACGTACGGCGTGTTCGTCTACCAGGAACAGGTGATGGCCGCGGCGCACGACCTCGCGGGCTTCTCGATGGCGCAGGCCGACGAGCTGCGCCGCGCGATGGGAAAGAAGAGCGCCGAGGAGATGGCGAAGAAGCGCGCGCAGTTCCTCGAGGGCTGCGCGAAGACGTCGCGGATCGCCGGGAAGCTCGCCGACCGCATCTTCACGACGATGGAGAAGTTCGCGGGCTACGGCTTCAACAAGAGCCACTCGGCCGCGTACGCGCTCATCGCCTACCAGTGCGCCTGGCTCAAGGCGCACTACCCGGCCGAGTTCATGGCCGCGACGATGACGTCCGAGATGAGCGACAGCGCGCGGCTCTTGACGCTCATCGAGGAGTGCCGCCGGCTGCAGCTTCCGCTGCTGCCTCCGGACGTCAACCGCTCGGAATGGCGCTGCTCGATCGAGTCGGGAGGCATCCGCATCGGGCTGGGGGCGGTGCGCAACGTGGGACAGGGCGCGATCGAAGCCGTGCTCGCCGCGCGCGACTCGGGTGGGGCGTTCCGCTCGCTGTTCGAGCTCGCCGAGCGCACGGCGCCGGGCGTCCTCAACCGCCGCGCGCTCGAGTGCCTCGTGCAGGCGGGCGCGTGCGACGCGCTCGGGGCCACGCGCGCCGCGCTCCATGCCGGAGCGGCGCTCGCGCTCGACCACGCGGGCGCGGTGCACCGCGATCGTGCGAGCGGCCAGTCGTCGCTCTTCGGCGAGCCCGCCGCGGGCGGGGGGACGGCGAATGCGCCGGCGGCGCTGCCCGCGCTCGCCGAGTGGAGCAGCCGTGAGCGCAGCGCCCGCGAGAAGGAGGTGCTCGGCTTCTACCTCTCCGAGCATCCGCTGGAGCACCTGCGCGAGGAGATCGAGCGCGTCGCGACCGCGGGCATCGCGCAGGCGCTCGAGCAGGGGCACGATGCCGAGGTGCGCGTCGTCGGCATCGTGGGCGAGGTTCGCACGATCAACACGCGCGCGGGCAAGCTCATGGCGGTCGTGACGCTCGAGGACCTGAGCGGGCGCGCCGAGTGCACCGTGTTCCCCGAGGCGTTCGAGGCGGCGCGCGCGGTGCTCGAGACCGACGCGATCGTGGTCGCGAGCGGCCGCGTCGAGGTGCGGGAGGACCGCGGTGCGAAACTGCTGCTCTCCGAGGTGCAGCCCTGGGAGCGCGGCCGCGACCAGTTCCGTCCCGTGCTTCAGATCGAGGTGAAGGCCGAGACGCTGACGGAGAGCTGCCTCGCGGACATCGGCGAGGTGCTGTCGTCGCACCCGGGCTCCTCCGAGGTCGTGCTGTTCGTCGTCCGGCCGGACCACTCGCGCCTCGCGATGCGGTCGCGTCGCTGGCGTGTCGAGCAGCGGGACGCGATCGTCACGGGCTTGAAGGCGCGCGTGCCGTCGTGCCGCGTGCGCTGGGGGAAGGGAGGCGCGTGAGCGTCTGGCTGGAATTCGAGAAGCCGATCCTCGAGCTCGAGCAGCGGATCGCGGACCTGCGCGCGAGCGCCGAGGGGGGAGGGCTCGAGGCGGAGCGCGAGCTCGCCGAGCTCGAGCGCAAGGCGGACGCGCTGAGGCGCGAGACCTACGCCAACCTCACGCGCTACCAGCGCGTGCAGATCGCGCGGCATCCGCGCCGGCCGTACACGCTGGACTACGTCCAGCGGCTCTTCGCCGGCTTCCGCGAGCTCCACGGCGACCGCCACTTCGCGGACGATCCCGCGATCGTCGGCGGCCCGGCATGGTTCGGCGGACAGGCGGTGATGGTGATCGGCCAGCAGAAGGGCCGCGACACGAAGGAGAACCTGCTCCGTCGCTTCGGCATGCCCAATCCGGAGGGCTATCGCAAGGCGCTCCGGCTCATGCAGCTCGCGGATCGCTTCCGGCTGCCGATCGTGACGCTCGTCGACACGCCCGGCGCGTATCCGGGCCTGGGCGCCGAGGAGCGCGGCCAGGCCGAGGCGATCGCCGTCAACCTGCGCGAGATGGCGACGCTGGGCGTGCCGATCGTGACCGTGGTGATCGGCGAAGGCGGCTCGGGCGGCGCGCTGGCGATCGCGGTGGCGGACCGCGTGCTCATGTTCGAGAACTCGGTCTACTCGGTGATCTCGCCCGAAGGCTGCGCCTCGATCCTCTGGCGCGACGGCAAACAGGGCGCGAAGGCGGCCGAGGCGCTGCGGCTGGCCGCGCCCGACCTGCTCGCGATGCGCATCGTCGACGGCGTGCTGCCCGAGCCCGTGGGCGGAGCGCACCGCGACTGGGACGCCGCGGCCGCGACGCTCGGCGAAGCGCTCCGTGCGAACCTCGCGGCGCTCTCCGGGGTATCGTCGGCGGAGCTCGTGCGCCGGCGCGCGGAGCGCTTCCGCGGCATGGGCGTGGTCCGCGGGCCGGGGGCTTGACCCTGCAATTTCGCGGTTGCTAGACTCGCCGGGCTCATGTTGGGCAGCCGCTCGCAACCTTCGTCGCGGCTCGCCGGCGCGGGCCGAGCCCGGATCGGGAAGGAGAAGCATGGCACTGAGTTCGGAGCTGCTCGGCATCCTCGTCTGCCCGGCCTGCAAGGGCGACCTCCTCTACGACGCCCCGGGCGGGACGCTGACCTGCAACGCCTGCCGGCTGCGATACAAGGTGGTGGACGACATCCCCGTGATGCTCGTCGACGAGGCGGAGAGGTTCTGACCGCGACGCCCGGCCCCCGGCTCCGAATCCGCCCGCCCGTCCCGCGCGCCGGGCTCGCCGTGGCCCTTGCGATGGCGTTCGTCGCGCACGCGGCCATGGCCGCAGTGCCGCCGCGTCCTGCCACGCTCTCGCCGGGCGGCTCAAACACCTCGATCCAGCCCGCGCCGCTCGCGCCCGCGCCGGTCGCCGCGCCCGTCCAGCCCTCGCTCGCGACGCCTGCAGCGGTCGCGGCACAGGTGCTGCCCGTGGGCGCGGGCATGGCGAGCGCGGGGCTTCGACTCGCGCCCGCCACGCCGGGGGCGGTGCGCTTCACGGTGACCGTGCCCGCGCCGACGCTCACCGCGACCGGCGATCCGGGGGACATCCAGCGCCTCGACGTCGCGGGCTACTCGCCGATGGGAGCGCCCGGAGGCCCGGCGACGCCGCAGCGCATCGTGGTGGTGGCCGTGCCGCCCCTTGGGCCCGTGCGCGTGAGCGCGATCGCGAGCGAGCTCGAGGTGCACGAGGCCGTAAGTCTTGAATCGCGCCAGCTCGAGGACCGGGGCGGTCACGCATGGGCGCCGCGCAATCCGGCGCTCTTCGCCGCGCCGGGCACGAACGTGCCGGTCGCTGCCCGAGTGCTCGGGGTGGCGTGGCTGCGCAACCAGCGGGTCGCGCGCATCTCGATCGAGCCCGCGGCGTACCAGCCCGGCGCGCGCCGGCTGACGCTCGCGCGCCGTGTCGACGTCGACGTCCAGGTGCAGCCGCTCGGCGCGCTCGGGCCGCCCGCCGAGCCGAACGATCCGTTCGAGCCCGTCTACCTCGCGACGCTCGCGAACTACGCGCAGGGCAAGGCCTGGCGCCGGCCGACGACGGCGACGATGGTGTCCGTCGCACGGCGGCTGGGCGTCCAGCCCGAGGGCGTGCGTGCGAACTTCCCGCCCGACACGACGCTCTACAACCACGGCTGGGTGAAGATCGCGATCAGCCAGCCGGGGTTCTACGCCGTCGATTACTCGACGCTGCGCAGCACGGGGCTCTTCAGCTCGCAGGCGAGCCCCGTCCCCGACCGCCAGCTGCGGCTGTTCACGCTCGCCGGCTACCCGCTGCTTCCCGAGCAGACGTTCTGCGACTCCTGCGCCATGCAGGAGGTGCCGATCGGGGTGGTCGATCGCGGGAGCGCGAGCGCGGGCTCGTCCAACCCTCCCGACTCGCTCTTCAACGACAACCTCGACTACCTCTACTTCTTCGCCGAGGGCCCGAGCGGTTGGGCATCGGATTTCGACCCGTCACTGCCCGACACGGTGTATCTCGACCATCCGTACGAGACGCACAACTACTACTACCTCGGCGTCGACGCGAGCATCCCGGGGGCGCCCAGGCGCATTCCGCTTCGCGGCGACGATCTGCCGGGCGGCGGCGCGAGCGTCGTCACGACGTTCCCCGAGCGCACGCACTTCGAGCAGGACTCGAACGGCGAATACTGGCCGGATGCGAATCCCATCGGCAGCACGCTGTTCTGGGAGAAGTGGTTCTGGGTCAGTATGCAGATGGGCGATCCCGCGTTCATCGACAACTTCACGCTGCCGGGCGCGGACGCGACCCAGCCCGCGCGCTTCCGGCTCCGGCAGTGGGGCGTCACCGACAACCGCGATTACCTGAACGGCGTGCTGCCGTGCCCCGGCCCGAGCTACGACCACTACCTGGACGTCACGTTCAACTCGGTCGTGTTCCCGCGCCGCTTCTGGAACGGTTACGTCATCCCCGAGGGCGGCGTCGTGACGTACGACACCACGGGCACGATCCTTACTCCCGGCGCGAACAGCGTGCACGTCCAGGTGCCGATCGTCTCGAAGCCGGATTGCCCCTACGGCGTCGACCGCAGCGCGCTGGCGTGGTTCGACCTCTTCTACCAGCGGACGCTCACGCCGGTGGACGACTCGCTCGCGTTCCGCTCGCCCGGGGCGGCCGGGCCCTACCACTACGACGTCGGGCCGTTCCCGCGCGCGCTCGCCCTCCGCCAGCCCCCGCGGCTCTTCGACATCACGAACCCGACCGCGCCGGTCGAGCTCCACGTGAGCCCGGCGAACTGGGACACGGCCGGGGGCGTCGTCCGGTTCGAGGACACGGTGAGCGTGGCCAAGCACTACCTGGCGATCCCGGATTCCATGATCTCGATCGCGCGCCTGCCCGCCTCGGCGATCGCGGACGCGCAGCCAACGCTGAACCTGCGCGACACGACGAACGCCGCCGACTACCTCGTCATCTATTACGACGCGTTCCTGGAGGCCGCGACGCAGCTCGCCACGGGCCGCTCGCAGGACCTGCCGATCGAGAACCGCCCGCCGCCCTACAAGACCATGATCGTCCCGGTCTCGACGCTCTACGACCAGTTCTCGGGCGGACGCACCGACCCGGCGGCGATCCGCAACTTCCTGCGCACGGCGTTCCTCACCTGGAAGCAGCGGCCGGAGTTCGTGATGCTGCTGGGCGATGCGTCGTTCGACTACAAGAACCTCGAGGGCCACGCCGGCGCCGGCCAGCCCGGTTGTCTGCTGCCGACTTATGAGAACGGCTTCGACAACGATGTCGAAATCATGCGCCAGTTCGCGACCGACGACTGGCTGCTCGACGTCACGGATCCGACCTCGTTCCTGCCCAACTTCTTCGGGGGGCGGCTGCCTGCGGACGACGGAACGACGGCGGCGAACGTCGTGACGAAGAAGCTGCTCGCCTACGAGGCGTCAGCGCCGCTCGGCGAGTACCGCAACTCCGTCGTGCTGCTCGCCGACGACGACATGCAGGGCGAGATGTGCGATGGCATCGGCTGGGGGCACCTGCAGCAGACGAACGCGCTCAACCAGAACGACATCCCGCTCCACATGGATCGCGAGTACGTCTACCTGCACACCTATCCGACGCGTCCGGGCGGCACGAAGCCCGACGCACGCAATGCGCTCGAGGCCGACCTCAACAACGGCGTCACGCTGTTCAACTTCGTGGGCCACGGCAGCCCGTTCAAGCTGACCGACGAGAGCGTGTTCATCGACACCGACGCCGGCTCGCTCCAGAACGGCAACCGCATGTTCGCGTTCGTCGCCGCCTCGTGCGACGTCGGGAAGTTCGACGATCCGAGCGTCCAGAGTCTCGGCGAGCTGCTCGAGCTGACGCCGAACGGCGGCGCGATCGCGGTCGTCTCGGCGACCGAGGAGGCGCTCAGCACCGAGAACGCGAACCTCAACAGCTTCCTCTACGACCAGCTCTTCTCGCGAAACACCTTCGCCGTGAACTCCGACACGCTGGTGGGGGTCGGCCAGTATCACGTGCCGCTGTCGGCGGCGCTGCTCGCGGCCAAGGTCAGCGCGCCGGGCACCGCGCCGATCAACAACAGCAAGTACGAGCTGCTCGGCGATCCGGCCGTGACGCTCAACCTGCCGAAGCTCTGGGACGACATCTCGCTGTTCGACGATCAGGGCAATCCGCTCGCGAATCTCGCGCGCGGGCAGACGGTCACGTTCCATGGCCGCGTGCTCGACCGCCCGGGCGGCTCGCTGCAGCCGTTCGATGGCGTGACGTCCATGCTGATCGAGGACTCGGCCCCGATCGACAACTCGGCCGGCACGCCCTGGGACGTCGGCTGCGGCGGGCACACCGCCGGCGCCAGCTACGTCTTCGCCGCCGGACCGATCTACCACGGCGACGTGTCGGTGAGCGGCGGGACGTTCTCGGGCAAGTTCGTGGTGCCGATGGACGCCGCGCTCGGCACGCTCGGCCGCGTGCGCGCCTATTGCCAGGGCAAGAGCGCGACGGCACCCTCGATCGACGGCGCAGGCGCGCTCCAACTGCCGGTCGTGGTCGGCTCGCCGCCCGCCAGCGACACGGAAGGCCCGCGCATCACGCTCTCGTTCCTCGGCGGCGCGCAGTCCGTGCGCCCGGATGCCACGCTCGCGATCAACCTGTTCGACGAAAGCGGGATCATGACGACCGGGCACTCGCCACAGAACTCGATCGTCGTGACGCTCGACGGCAACACGACGTCCCGCACCGACGTGACGTCCACGTTCCGCTACGCCGCCGACTCCTACCAGAGCGGGGCCGCGACGTTCTCGCTGCCCGACCTGTCGGTCGGCTCCCACACCGTGTCGGTGCAGGCATCCGACAACCTCGCGACCGGGATCGGCGCGGCTCAGCACCGTTCCACCGCGTCGCTCGACTTCGACGTCGTCAACAACCCGACGCGGACGATCACCCGCGCGTACCTGTTCCCCGATCCCATCCGCTCGAGTGGATTGGGAGCGGGCGGGACGTTCGTGGTCGACGCGCCGGGCGACTCGCTCAACACCCTGATCCGGGTCTACACGATCACCGGCCGGGTGATCCGGACCTTCAAGAACTTCGGTTCGATCGGGCAGGTGCAGATTCCGTGGGACGGCCGGGACGCCGAGGGGGACCCGCTCGCGAACGGCACCTACCTTTTCCGGGTGTACGTCAACACGCGGCAGGCCGATGGCACCAGCAGCGCCTCGGAGCACGCCCTCGCGGACGGGAAATTCGTCGTCGTCAACCGCTGAGGGGCACCCCGGCCGACTTTGCAATCCGTTGGAACCAGACGTCAACTTCGAGTGTAGTATCGGTCGTCCCGAGTCATGCACTCGGGGATCGTGTTCATCCGGAAGGAGTTATCCATGCGCTTCACTACCACGCTCGGCCTGGCCGCATTGCTTGCGCTCGGCTGGGCTGGATCGGTCTTCGCTCAGGGCACCGGACGCTCACTCGACATCCAGCCGGGAGCCCGCCAGAACGGCATGGGCGCCGCGGGTGTCGCGCTCGCCGAGGACGCCACCGGTGTGACGTGGTGGAACCCCTCGGCGCTGGGGTTCGTGAACCGCTCGGCGATCGAGCTCACCTATGCGCAGCTCGTTCCCGGGCTCGCGACCGACGTGTCGTACAACTACGCCACCTTCGTGAAGCCCGTGCAGGGCTGGGGCGCGTTCGGACTCGGGCTCGTGTTCCTCTCCTACGGCCAGAGTGACGAGACCGACCAGTCCGGCGACGTGACCGGTACGTTCGGCTCGAGCGAGATCTCCCCGGCCCTGTCCTGGGGCACGCGCATCCTGCCCGACTTCGCGGTCGGGGCATCACTCAAGTTCATCCGCATCGACCTCGCGCCCTCCGCGCTCTCGGGCGTTGGTTCGACGTTCGGCCTCGACCTGGGCGGGCTCTACCGCATCCCCGCCGCGCGCCTGAACCTCGGCGTCAACGTCCAGAACCTGGGGCCCAGCGTGACGTTCCTCTCCGAGGACGAGAAGAGCCCGCTCTCGCGCAACGTCAAGAGCGGCTTCGCGTGGGAGGCGACCTCGAACAAGCAGTTCCGGCTGCTGTTCGTCGGCGACTTCAACCAGTCGCTCGTCACCTCGCAGTTCCGCACGTACAACGGCGGAGCCGAGCTGCGCTACGCCGACCAGATCGCCGGCCGCATCGGCTACTACTCCGACCCGCTGGGCGATATCAGCGGGCTGACCTACGGAATCGGGATCGGCTGGAAGGGCTTGAGCCTCGACTTCGGAAGCATCCCGCAGGCCCGGAACTCGGGACTTCCCAACGTGAGCAAGATCACGCTGGGCTACCGGTTCTGAGCGGCGCGTGATCGCGGGCGCTTCGAGGCCCCCTTCCGTACTGACGGTCGCGCTGGCCCTTTGGGTCGGCGCGACCGTTTCGCATGCGGCGACGCTTCGGGTGCGCCCCGTCGCGCCCGCCGCGACGCCCACCACCGCGGGTGGGAAGCAGGCCGCGAAGTCGCGCCGCGCGCCAGCGCCGCCGCGCCTCGCGCCGCGCGCGGCCTCGCCGCTCACCGCCGAGGAGCAGCACGTGATCGCGCAGCGGATCGCGCGGCAGAGGGCGTTCGAGCCCGTGCAGCGCAGGCTGCTCGGCTTCGCGGACGGCCGCATCGATCCGACCCGGGTGAGCTGGCGCCGCCAGAGCCGTCACCCCGGCGCGTTCGCGCGCGTGCCGGGTGTCCAGCCCGCGGCCGCGCTCACGTCGCTCGCGCCGCCCGACACGATCCACGAGGCGTTCATCCGCATCGACTTCCTGCACGATCGCGGCGGGGACGCCTCGAGCGGTGACGGCCACTTCGACCTGAGCGGGCCGGACACGAACAACATCCCGATCGACCCGCCGCCCCACAACCGCGACTTCTACGTGCAGCACGCCGAAGCGCTCAGGCGCTACTACGACGTCCAGTCCTACGGCCGCGTCGTGTTCCAGATCGACGTCTGGCCCGCGGAAGAGGACAGCGCCTATCACCTCTCGGACATGGCCGACCTCGGGCCGTGGACATTCGGCGCGGGCGCCTTCGACGCGGCGAGGAAGATGTTCCGCGAGATGTTCTTCGCCGCGGATCTCCAGTCGAGCGCGCGCGGTCAGCGCATCCCGTGGCAGAAGTACGACAGCTTCATGATGATCCACGCGGGCAGCGACCTGCAGAGCGACGTCAAGCAGGACTCGAAGGAGGACATCCCTTCCTTCACGGTGTTCCTCTCCGACACCGACCGCATCATCTTCCCCGACAGCGCGCAGTGGAACGTCGATCGCCCGATCGACCACTGCTCGTTCGTCCCCGAGACGATCAACCAGGACGGCTACTACGGCGCCATCAACGGCGTCGTCGCGCACGAGAACGGGCACAACAACTTCGGCTTCCTCGACGTCTACAACGTCGAGACGGGCTACCCGGTCGTGGGCTACTGGTCGCTGATGGACAGCGGCAATCTCGTCGGCGCGCGCGTCGAGCTCAAGGACAGCACGCAGATCTACGCGATCGGCATGCTGCCGCCGAGCATCGATCCGTTCCAGCGCAACTTCATCGGGGACGGCATGCGCATCGACGAGCCCGGCTGGGGCGACACGCTCGCGCTCGCCGACAACGAACGCAGCAGCCTGTTCTACAAGGTGCCGCTCTCGAGCGACGAATACCTGCTGCTCGAGAACCGCTGGCAGTCGCCCGCCGACACGCTGCTCCAGCTCGACTCCGACAGCCTCACGAAGGTGGTCCTCGGGCCCAGGACTCCCGATCGTTTCGAATACGACGCGCTCGAGCCCGGCAGCGGCATCCTCGTCTGGCACCTCGACGAGAGCGTCGTGCCGTTCGCGACCTCGCTGCGTCCCAATCCCGACTACGCACTCAACTCGAATCCCGGGCGCCTCGCCGAGCAGATCGTCGAGGCGGACGGCCTGAGCGACCTCGGCGATCCCAGTTCGCCCTACCTGCTCGGCGGCCCGTTCGATCCCTACCAGAACTTCGTGAACCCGGTGCTCTCGGACACGACGCTGCCGAATCTGATCCCGAATCAGGGCACGCGCCCGCATACGCGGCTCGATTTCCTCGACAACGCCTCGGACACGATGCACTTCGCGCCGCGCCGCACGTGGGTGCTGCCCGCGTTCCCGCTCGTCGCGCACTTCCCGCCGGGCGGGCCCGAACCCCTCACGATCGACGCCGAGGGCGCGCGGCAGATCGACGTGTGC
>Ga0335083_10011960_pt1 | contig 10409 bp, 10 predicted proteins | sample Lox_Sample_42_FD_206716 | JGI IMG/M metagenome (GOLD analysis project Ga0335083, IMG submission 206716) | Soil microbial communities from Loxahatchee National Wildlife Refuge, Florida, United States - Lox_Sample_4.2 | ecosystem: Environmental > Terrestrial > Soil > Wetlands | place: USA... | reverse complement strand
AGGCGCCAGAGCGAGGGATCCGCCCCGCCCTCGCCTCGCTCGATCCTCGACACCGAACGGTGATTGAACGCCGCGACCCCGAGCAGGCATCCGAGCAGGAGCAGCTTGGCGACCACGAGCAGCCCGAACGAGGTGCCGACCAGGCGCTGCGGATCGCCGACGTACGGAAGCGCCAGCGCGGCGCCCGCCGCGACCAGCACGCCCACGCAGCCGGCGAAGAGTCGCGAGGCGCGCGGCAGCACGCTCTTCACCTCGACCGGGTTCGGTCTCGCGGCGCCGAACAGCACCAGGTGCGCCACGCCGCCGAGCCACGCGTAGGCTGCGGCCCGGTGGACCGCGTCGAGCGCCAGGAGTGGCGCGCGTTCGCCGAGCCAGCCGGCGGCGTGGCTCGTGAAGGCACCCCCCACGGCGATCCCGACGGCTGCGAGCGCGGCGATCCACGCCGCGGATCGCGCGCGTTCGGCGCGCGATCCGCGGGACGCCACCACGCGCGCGCCCGCCGCACACACTGCGGACGCGGTGACGACGCCCAGGTAGGACCAGAAGAACGAGGCTCCGAGGAGGCCCGACGCCCACTCGGAGACGCCGAGCACGGCGAGCGTCGTCAGGCCGACGTGAGCGACCGCTCCGAGCGCAGTGATCGCCGCGCCGAGGGCCACCACTCGCGCGCTGCGGCGCACGTGGCGCTCGAGCGACGCCTCGCCGCGGCGCCCAGCGCCGAGCGCAGCCGCCGCGAAGGCCACCCCTCCGATGGCAAGCGCACTCCCGACGCCCGTGAGGCTGGCCAGGATCGCGTGGAAGAAGTCGAGGAGCCCGAGCAGTGCTTCCATGCGATCCCTAGCCGGGGCCGAGGACGGTGAAGCCGAGCCGGCCGGCGACCCGGTGGCCGTCGACCGAGAGCACCTGCCACTCCACCGTGTAGGAGCCGGGCGCGAGCACCGGCAGCGCCGCGCGCAGCCGGTCCGGCGGTGCATCGGCGTCGAGCGCGAGCGCGCTGCGCGTCCCGCCGTCGCCGACCAGCGCCGCCTGGGAGAGCTTGTGCTCGATGCGGCTGTTGAAGCGGAGCACGAGCTCGGGCGGTGGGGCGGAGAGCCGGGCGCCGTCCGCGGGGACCGCCTCGACGAGGATCGCGTGGGCCCCGGCGTCGGTCGCGAGCGCCAGGAGCGCAAACGCCACGGCGAGCGCCCGGCGCGAGCGCAAGGCGCTCCGGCGCCGCGCCGGCGGAGGGGGCGTCGGCTGGCGCTTCCGCGACCTCACGGCGCCGCATCATAACAACCGACGCCTGCACGTCCGCTGACAGCGGCGCCGATCGGAGGCGCCGTCGTCAGCGCTCGAGCAGCGCCGACATGCGACCGATCACCGCCTCCGCCTCGGCCACGGTGCGCTCGACGATCGCGCGGCACGAGAGGATGTCGCGGATGGCCCCGGCGCCCTGGCCGCACGGCATGCAGTCGCGCTCCGGATCGAGCGGCTCGTCCGGGCCGCGCAGCGCCGCCAGCACGTCGTTGTCGCGGGAGACGGCCATCTGCGCCGGGAAGGGCAGGATCTCGGCCGGCCGGCGCTCCCAGTCCTCGACGTAGCGGTTGCGGATCACGCGCATCGGCTTGCCGGAGTAGCAGCGCGAGACCACGGTGTCCTCGTCGCGGATCTCGGTGATGCGCTTCTTGTAGCGCTCGGCGGCGCGCGCCTCGTGGGACGCGATGAATCGGGTGCCCATCCACACGCCCTGCGCTCCGAACGAGAGCGCGGCGGCGAGCCCCCGGCCGTCCACGATGCTGCCCGCCGCCACCACCGGGATCGAGACCGCGTCGACGATCTGCGGGATCAGCGCCATTCCGGCCACCCCGCCGGTGTGGCCGCCGGCCTCGGTGCCCTGCGCCACCACCACGTCGCAGCCCGCCGCCTCTGCGGCCACCGCGTGGCGCACCTTGCCGCACAGGCTCATCACCAGCAGTCCCGCCTCGTGACAGCGCTCGATCACGGGTCCGGGAACGCCGAGGCCCGCGATGAAGGCGCGAGCGCCTTCGTCGATCACCACGCCCACCGCCTGCAGCATCTGGTCCGGGAGCGCGGCCAGCAGGTCGACGCCGAAGGGCTTGTCGGTGAGCTCGCGCACGCGGCGCATCTCGCGGCGGATCCCCTGCGGCGACTCGCCGGCCATGCCGAGCGTGCCGAAGCCGCCCGCTTCCGAGACCGCGGCACACACTTCGGCGTAGGCGACGCCGCCCATGCCCGCGAGGAGGATCGGCACCTCGATGTCGAGGCGGTCGCAGAGCGGCGTGCGCAGGGTCATGGGGGGAGGCTAGCGAGCCGGATCGAGGGTCGGCGAGCGCGGTCGACTACTGCACGATGAAGTCGATCGGATTGGTGAGGCGCCCGTCCCGCTCGACGCCGTAGTGCAGATGCGGTCCGGTGCTGTGGCCCGTGCTGCCGACCGAGGCGATCGACTGGCCCCGCTCCACCGACTGGCCCGGGTGCACGTGCAGCTCGCGGGCGTGGCCGAAGAGCGTGCGGAGGCCGTGCCCGTGGTCGAGGATGACGACATTCCCGAAGGCGCCCTGCACACCGGCGAAGACCACCCGTCCGCGCGCGGGCGCGACGATGTCGGTGCCCGGCTCGGCGGAGATGTCGATGCCGGCGTGGAACTCGCGCAGCCCAGTGAACGGCGAGATGCGGTAGCCGAAGCGCGAGGTGAGCCAGCCCTTCGCCGGCCAGATCGATGGCGTCGAGGCGAGCTGATCGGCCTTGCCGCGGACCGCCTCGAGCAGGCCCTGGAGCGACCTCTCCTGCTGCTGTGCCCGGGCGAGGAGCCAGGCCGCCCGCGCCTGCAGGCGGACCCAGTCGGCGCGGCTCGGGGGATCGTTCGACGAGACCGGCGCAGGCGCGGCGGGCTCCGCCGACCCTCCCTCGCCCTCCGCAGCCGGCGGCTGTGCCTTCCGGCTCACGTTGGCTCCGGTCGGCGCACCGATCGGAGGCGTTGCGAGGGAGGGATCGTCGGCGCCGCCTCCGACCCCGAGCCCCGGCGGCGCCGCCTCGACCGGCTGCGGGCCCGAGGCCGCCGGCAGGTTGGCGATGATCCGCACCTTGCGCTCGAACTCGCGCAGCGAGGCGAGCTGCGACTCGACGTCGCGGACCTTCTCCGAGTAGCTGTGGACCTGGTCGTCGTAGCCCTGGAGCTGCTCGCGCTGCGTGGCGGTCTCGGCCCGCAGGCGCGCGATCTCCACGGTCTGGCGCCGGAGGTGCACCCAGTCGACGGCGATGGCACCGATCGCTGCGGTCATCAGCAGGGCCGCAGTGGCCACGCGGCGCAGCCAGATGCGCTGGATCTCGAACCGGCGAATGGCTCCGGCGCCCGCCGGAACCAGCATGACGGTGTAACGGTCCATCGGCGCCTCCCCACCCGGAGCCGCGGTTTCCGAGGACGATTCCTCCCACCCGCTTCGGTGCGGCGTGGGCGGCCTCGCGTGACCGCGGACACAGCACCGGCAGGCGCCGGGCAGGCCCGCGGCAGCCGGCCGGGGTGCGCTGCTCCGGAGCCCCCGCGGGTGCATGGAGGGTGCGTGGAGATCGGGCGGCCGCGCTTGCGCGTGGGGCCGGATCGGTTACCCACTCACCTTGGGCGTTCTCTCTGGTCGATGCGCAGCCCCCGGGCACAGCCCGCCTGTCTACCGTCCATGTGAGCCTGCCCGCACCGCCGAGAGGCGGTGCGTACATCACTCGGGCTCCGCTGCCGGACGTTCCGACCAAGGACCTGAGAGTCGAGGCGATCGAAGGCGTCATCGGACGCCGGGGATCGACAAAGGGAATCGAGCTTGGGCAAGAAGCTTTACGTTGGGAATCTTCCTTTCTCCACCACCGAAACCGAGTTGCGACAGGCGTTCGAGAAGCACGGCCAGGTCGAATCCGTGGCCGTGATCATGGACCGCGAGACCGGCCGCCCGCGCGGCTTCGCATTCGTCGAGATGGCGGATGCCAGCGGCGCGTCGGCGGCGATGCAGGCGCTCGACGGCCGCGAGTTCGGCGGCCGCGCGTTGCGCGTGAACGAGGCCAACGAGCGGCCCCCGCGCAGCGGTGGTGGTGGCGGCGGCGGCTACGGCGGCGGAGGCCCGCGCCGACGCTGAGCCTCCCGGGCCGCAGGAGAGGATGAGCGATGGCCAGCAATCGACCGTCGGTTCTCAAGCGCCAGCGCGAGCGCAAGCGCGCTGAGCGTGCGGCCGAGAAGCGCGAAGAGCGTGCGCAGCGCGGCGCGGTCCGGGAGCACGGAGGTGGTGCCCCGGTCGCGACGCGCGACGAGCTCGAGGCCTACGGGCTGACGCACGATCCGACGGAGCCCGAGCCAGCGCATCCGCTGCGCGGCGCGCTACGGTGAGCCGCGCACCATCCGGGAGGCCCGAGCGTGGACAGCCAGCGCCACCTGCTCGCGAAGCATCTGGTGCAGCGGTCTTACGTGCGCGGCGACTTCGTCCTCGCCTCGGGCCGCCGCAGCGAGTACTACTTCGACTGCAGGCTCACGACCTGCTTCGCCGAGGCGATGCCGCTCATCGGGCGCGCCTTCCTCGCCGAGCTCGAGAGGCTCGGCGTGCAGGCGCGCAGCGTCGGCGGCCTCACGAGCGGATCGGATCCGATTGCGGCCGCCGTGGCGCTCTGCTCCATGGCGGGCGGCCGCCCGATCGATCTCTTCAGCGTCCGCAAGGAGCGCAAGGCGCACGGGATGCGGAAGTGGGTCGAGGGCTGCCCCGTGAGCCCCGCGGCCGTCGTCGACGACGTGGCGACCAGCGGGAAGTCCGTGGTCCAGGCCATCGAGCGCTGCCGCGAGGAGGGGCTCGAAGTGGCCGGGGTGGTGGTCCTGGTCGATCGGGAGGAGGGGGGCATGGACGCGATCCGCGCCGCTGCCCCCGGCGTCCCCGTATCCGCCCTCTTCGCGCGCTCGCAGCTCGACGCGCTGCGCGCCAGCGAGCGCGGAGAAGGCTGAGCTCGGCGGCGCGCGACGGCGCGCCGCCGAGCTCCAACTCTACATCAATCGGTGTCTGCCGGGAACGCGGTCAGGTGCACCACGTCGACCGCGACGAGCGCCGCCGCCGCGATCCCTCCGCCGGACACGCGGACGTCCTCTCCGAGTCCGAGCGACCTCGTGGCCGACCCGGTTGCGGTCTGCACCGCGGCGAAGAAGGGCTCCGGCGCATCGAAGACACGGGCCGGCTTCGCCCGCGGGCGCAGCAGCACGGCGTCGACGGCGTCGATTGCATACGCGCGCGACAGGGCGCTGAAGCAGCGCGCGAACACCTCCGGTCGCCCGACGACTTCGATCCCGGCGATCTCGTCGCCGATCGCCGCCACGAAGCCCGCCTGCCCCTCGATCGGATGGAACGCCGTCGCGAACTCCTGGAGCTCGCTCCGTCGCTTCCCGACGTAGTCGGCGTAGGCCTGGCTCGCCGACGTCGCGCCCGAGCCCGAGAGGCGGAGTCCGACCTCCTTCCAGACCTCCTGCTGGTCGCTGCTGAATCGCCCCCGCAGCCGCGATGTCAGGACGTCGCCGGCGATCTTTCGGCGCATCGCGGACGACACCACCTCGCCGCTGGCGAAGAAGCGATCGTTGGGAGAGCGCCTCGTCCAGCGGTGCGCCTCCACGCACGACACGTCGATCGCGACCGTACTCTTCGGCCCGACCAGGAAGCTCGCGTTCGCGATGCGGTTCTGCTTGGCGCCGCGCAGCTCCTCGCCGAACAGCACGAGGACGGCCAGGTCGCCGTCGTTCTCGACGCGGACCTGGGAGACCACGCCGTGCGCGCAGACCTCGTCGACGCGCAGGCGTCCGGCGTCGAGCGCGTCGGCGAGCGCCTCGTAGGGCGGCGCCGCCGAGGGGGAGGCGTCCTCCCGCAAGACCAGAGGCCAGAGCGTGAGCGACTTGTACGCCTGGCGCGGAGCCAGCTGCAGGCGGGCGAAGCAGGTCGAGATGGCGGGCTGAGGAACTCGGTTCTCGGGCGCAACAGGCATCGGAGGACCCTCCTTCCCTGGGGCACTGCGACGGGGTTTCATCTTGGATGCGTCATAATGACGCAATGAGCGTCACTCTATCGTCGTATGAATTACTTTCAATACCCCGAGGCGATTTTCTGATAGGGTGGTCCACACCATGGACACCGAAGACGACCCGGTCGAGGTCCGGCGGGAGGGGCTCCTCCTGACGGAGGCCTTCGGCCGCGCCGTCAAGGTCATCCGGACGGGCCTCGACCTCGGGCGTCGGGAGCTCGCCGAGCGCGCGGGCCTCTCGTACTCGTATGTCGCCGAGATCGAAGGAGGGCGGAAGGCGGCCTCGAGGTCCGCCCAGTACGCGATCGCACGGGCGCTCGGCATGTCGGCGTCCGAGCTCCTGGCCGCCGCCGAGGAGTGGGCCGCGCGCATCCGCGAGGCTCCGCGCGCCGCGGAGGCGTCCTTCGCCGACGTCGATGCGCATCTGTCCGAGAGCTCGAAGGCCGAGGAGGGCGGGGCGCTCGGCGCCCGCGTGCGGCAGCTCCGGTGGTTCAAGGACAGCGCGGCGACGCGCGTCTGGGATCGCTCCGACCTCCGGCCGGCTGGCTCCCTGCTCCGCAGCTCGAAGCCCGCCGACGAGCGGCTCGTCGCTTGCCTGGCCGAGCTCAGGCGGCTCCTCGAGCGGATGCCGGCGGAGGATCGCGAGCGCGTCCTCGACCTCGCGCGGCGGCTGGCGAAGCCCTAGCGAGCCCGCGGGGACCGCAGCGCGCGCTTCGCGAACGCGTTCTCGGGACCGCAACTCCAGACGCTACCTGTTGCGCGGCGCCGGGTTCCTCTCCCAAGCGAATCCGACACCGCACCAGCCGTCCAATCTTCGGCGAAGGAGGCGCTTCGAAATGCTGCGATGGATGAGGCCCCCACTCCGTTCTCGCGTAGTCGTCTTCCTGGCGATCCTGCTGATCGCAATGGCCGCGCCGCTCGGCGCGCGCGCCGGGAACAACCACTACGGCCGCCACAACGGAAACAACCACTACGGCCGTCACAGTGGCAATGACGGTTACTGGGGTCCGGGCTGGCACGGCCCGACCTTCGTGCGGCCGGGCTGGGGGCCGGGCTGGGGCTGGGGTCCCAGGTTCGTAGGCGGCCCGGTCTGGTGGGGCCGGCCGGTCGTTGCGCCGCCGGTCTTCTTCGGGCCGGCCCCCGTCGTGGTCGCTCCGCCCGTGGCAGTCGTGCCGGCCCCCTTCTGGGGCCCGAGCTTCAACTTCCAGATCGGGTTCGGCTTCCACTAGGCCGCTGACTTCGCTCTGCCTCGCTGCGCGGGGGCCGGCTCTCGAGTCGGCCTCCGCGTCCGTCTAGCGACGGCGGCGGAGCCAATGCAGCAGCGGCAGTGCGGCGCACAGCTCCGCCCCGAGGCCGCAGGCGTTCCCCGTCTCGTTGTTCTGGGACGGGCGCAGGCACTGCAGATCGGGCGGTCCGAGCGCGATCCCGTGGTTGGCGCTGGCACCGCCGTCGAAGTCGATCCCGCCGTCGTGGTCGTCGTCCTTGCCGTTGTCGCACGCCGGATTCTCGAGGTTGCTCCGGACCGACGCGCAGCCGGGATCGGCGGGGAAGTCGATGAGCCCGTCGCCGTCGTCGTCCTTGCCGTTGTCGCAGGCGACCTTCGGATTCCGCTCCGAGGCGTCCGTCGGGCTCGCGCAGCCCGGGTCGTCCATGTCGACCAGCCCGTCGCCGTCGTTGTCGATCCCGTCGTTGCAGCTCGACGCCATCGCGTCGGCCGAGGCACGGGCGGCGGCGATCCCGGCGCCCGCGTCGCGGTCCGGACCCGCGGCTCCGATGTCGATCGCGTCGTCCGTGAGGGACTTCCGGATGTCGGAGGGCGTCGCACCGTCCGCCGTCCCGAGTTGCCAGAGCAGCGCCGCGATCGCCGCGGCGTGCGGCGCGGCGGCCGAGGTTCCGCAGAAGGGGGAGAAGCCCGCCGTCGCCGTGCTCACGCAGTCGGCCGCCGTCAGGTCCGGCTTGGCGCGCAGCTCTCCTCCCGTCGACGACACGTTGCCCGGCGTGATGGCCGAGCCGTCGGAGCGATAGAACATCCGCCGCGGGCCGTCGGAGCTGTAGCTCTCGACGTGCTCGCTGCCGCTGAAGGTTCCCCCCGGTCCCGCGGCGCTGCGCACGTCGACCGCCGCCACGGCCACGGCCGAGAGGTCGGCCGGGTGCCCGGAGATCGAGCCGGTGGTGGCGTGCGCGAGCTCGCCGCGCAGCGTATCGAGGTGCAGGAAGCGCGCCTGGCCCGAGTGCTTCACGATGACGAGGCGGTCGCCGACGTCGCTCGGGAGCGCGCCGATCTGCTCGTACGGGGCGTCGTTGCCATCCTGCACGTTGGTCGACGCGGCCACCACCGACGTCATCGAGGGGTTCATCAGGAAGAGGTCGTAGTCGTTGGACGAGGCCCACTTGGGGTCCGACCACTGCAGTGTGTAGGCTGCGGCCGAAGCTCCGGTGATCGCGTCGCCGACCACGCCGCCGCCGAAGCTGTGCATCGGCCGGCCCGACAGCGTCTGACCGCTGTCGACGAAGTCGCCCTCCCAGACCCCTGCCGTGCCGCTGTCCAGGTTTCCGTCGTTGCCGGCGGCGGTGAAGTAGAGCGCGCCGCTCGCGACCACGTCCTCGATCGCCTGCGCGATCTGGTCGTCCTGCAGCGCCGCCTCGGCGAAGTAGCCGACGTCGTCCACGATGATGTTGGCCCCCGCCTGGCGCAGGCTCCGGATGTTGTTCGCGAAGGAGGCCTGGCCGTTGAAGGCGGTGGCGAAGAGGAGCTGGGCGCCGGGCGCGAGGTCGTGCACGATCTGGAGCATCGCCGCTCCCTCGTTGCCGCTCCCGGCCTGCCCGCTCAGCACCGTGACGGCGGGCGGCAGCTCGCCGGAGCCCTCGAGCGCGACCAGCGAGTCGACGCCGTCCGAGAGCACGCCGATGCTGACCCCGGTGCCGTCGACCGCGTACTGCGCGCGCGCCGAGTCGGCGCGATGCGCGACGTCGCCCTCGCTGACGACGCGGGTGAAGGCCTGGTCTGCCGGTCGCAGCGACTGGACCTCGACGCGCCCCGCGAGGCTCTCGAGCGCCTCGAGCGGCACGCGCGCGCGCACGCTGCGGAGATCGGGCTCCGTGTCGACCACCGCCCCGCCCTCCGCACCGATCTCGGCGAGCAGCCCGTCGGTGATTTCGGCGCGCAGGTCGACCAGGGCCCGGCCCTCGCCATCGAGATCGACCTCCGCGCGCAGGCGCGGGATACCCGGCGCGGCGGCCAGGCCGCGGCGCATGCGCGCCGCGTAGAGCAGGCGCGAGCCGATCTTCCGTTCGACCGGCGAGCGCGCGTTCTTCTCGGCGAGGAGCGCCTGGAGCTGCTGCATTCCCTGCGGCGCGATCGCGGCCGGCTGGGCGACGGCGCCCCGGGCCGCCGTCAGCAGCAGCGCGAGGAGCAGCAGCGGGAGCCGGGCGGGGCGGTGCATCGCGCGCCGATCGTACCACCGCCGCGGGCGCCTGCGGGCGGGAAGCGCCGGGCGGCGTCCTCGCAGCCGGGCGGCAGCCGATCGCCGAAGCCTCCGGAATCGCTCGCGAGGAGCGCCTCGCCTAGGCCCGCTCTGCCACCCGCTCGAGATGCTCGATCTGCCCGTCCTCGCGGCGGTGGAGCACGTCGTTGTAGCTCCGCTCGCCGCGGTGGTGGTGCGCCTCCGGACGCGCGAAGCCCACGATGGCGCTCGTCCGGTAGACCGCGCGGTCACGGGCCGCCGGCGGGGGGGCCGCGTGCATGGTGTCGCTGAAGTGGAGCGAGACGTCGCCCGGGCGCGCGCGGAAGCGCGCGCCGCGCGGCGCGTCCGGATGGTGCGGATGGATCGTGGTGTACGACGCGCGATGCGAGCCCGGCAGCATCACCAGCTCGCCGCTCTCCGGTGTCGCCTCGGTGAGGTACACCGACGCGATCAGGACGGGACACATCACGGCGTGGCCTCCCATCCCGCAGTCGCGGTGCCAGGGGATGTCGCCCAGGCCCTCCACCATGTCCGGATTCTTGTAGATGACGGTGACGCCCTCGCCCTCGCCGCGGCGGTGCACGAAGGGGCCGTCGGCGAGGTCGCGCAGGGCCGTGATGCGCGGCTCGCCGGGCAGCGTCGCGAGGCGCGGCTTGGCGTTCGCGCGCGTGACACGGCAGAGGATCTCCTCGCCGCTCGCGTTCTTCCCCCACCAGGAGAGCTTGTCGCCCTTGCGAGCCTCGCCGCGGAGGACCTCCGCCTCGGCCAGGAAGGCGGCGATCTCGTCGGCGCCGAACACCCCGCGCACGAAGAGATAGCCGGAGGTGCGCAGGAAGTGAGCCATCTCGTCGCGGTCGCCGTCCCGCACGAAGCACTGCTCGACGTCGAGCTCGTGTCCCCGGCGGTCGCGAAGAT
>Ga0335083_10011958_pt1 | contig 10410 bp, 7 predicted proteins | sample Lox_Sample_42_FD_206716 | JGI IMG/M metagenome (GOLD analysis project Ga0335083, IMG submission 206716) | Soil microbial communities from Loxahatchee National Wildlife Refuge, Florida, United States - Lox_Sample_4.2 | ecosystem: Environmental > Terrestrial > Soil > Wetlands | place: USA: Florida... | reverse complement strand
CTTGTTGTAGTAGAGAGCCCACGAGTTCATGGACATCGGCAGCGCGTACGGGGTGCCGTTGTACTGGCCGCCCGCGGCCGCGATGGGGTACATCCATTTTTCCAGTCCGGCGTACTTGCCGGTCAGGTACGGGGTCAGCGACTGGATCGACCCGTTGGCCGCGTACCCGCCGAGGACCGGGTTCCACTCGGTGAACACGTCCGGCGGGTCGCCCGCCGCGATCTCGGACAGCAGCTTGGCGTCGCCGGTCGCGCTCGGGATGTTGGACTCGGTGACGTGAATGCCCGGGTGGGTGGCGTTGAACTTGGTGACCATCTGGTTGAGCAGGGTGAGCGTCGCGCCCGACCACATGGTCTGCCAGGTGATGTTCACCACCCCGCCCGCCGATGCGGACGAGGACGCGGATGCGCCGCTGCTCGCCGCCGGGCCGCCGCACGCGGCCAGGGCGAGCGCGCAGGCCGCCGCGAGCACGGCGGGCACCGCGCCGAGGGTCCGGCGGGACGCTGCCTGTCCGGGGTCACCGCCAGGCCGATGACGGCGCATGCGGCGTACCGCGTGTATCTTTTCAATCACGAGATGCTCCTTCTCCATTGGGCGTGCATCTTTTTCCTGCCGCGCGGGTCGTGCCGGATCCGCGCGGCGGGGAACCCTCATCACCCCGGTGTCAGGGGACCTGAACGGTGACGGGGGTTCCCGGGTGGTCCCGCGCTTTCCCTGATGATCAGTTCCGGCTCGGGCCGTGCGTGCGGCAGGGCCGCTTCGCCGTCCTCCATGCGTGCCAGGAGGAGTGCGAAGCAGGCCCGGCCCAGTTCGGTGAAGTCCAGTCGGACCGTGGTCAGCGGCGGCGTCAGGAACTCGGCGACCGGCGTGTCGTCGAAGCCGACCACGCTCACGTCGCCGGGGACGGAACGCCCCGCGGCGTGCACCGCGCGCATCAGGCCGAGGGCCAGGTCGTCGTTGCCGCAGAGCACCGCGGTCACCTCAGGATCGGCCGCGAGCACCTGTCCCGACTGGTAGCCGGAGCGGGGGGTCCAGCCGCCCTGGACCGGCTCCGGCATCGGCGCCCCCGCCTCCTCAAGGGCGGCCCGCCATCCCGCCTGCCGCTGGCTGGTATTGGAGGACGAGGGGATGGCCAGGTAGTGCACCGTCCGGTGGCCGAGTGACAGCAGGTAGCGGGTCGCGTCGCCGGCCGCTTTCCTGTCGTCGAGCCACAGCCATGGCCGTTTCGGTCCCGGGTCGACGGCCGGCGTCTCGATCATCGCGGTCATCGGGATCTCCGGGGGAACCGCCTCCAGGGCCATGCTGCCCGTCCGGTCGTGCGCGATGACGATCACCGACCCGCCCGGCTCGATGGCCCGCTTCACCGTGGCGGCGACCTCCGCCGGCACCGGCGAGTCGACCACGCGGACGCCGACGGCGAACCCGGCGGCGCGTGCCGCCTCCTCGATTCCCTGCAGCGCCGCCTGATAGCCGTACAGGGACGTGTTCGGCGTGAGGACGGTGACCGTGCGGGCGGAACTGCCGCGCAGCACCCGGGCCGCGCGGTTGGGCCGGAAGCCGAGTTCCTCGATGGCCGTCAGGACATGTTCCCTGGTGGTCGGCCGCACGCTCGGGTGCCCGTTGATGACACGGGAAACGGTCTGGTAGGACACCCCGGCCGCGGCGGCGACGTCGAGGATGCTCGCCGGGCGCGTCCCGCGTCCCGGCCCGCCGTCGGCGGCCGGCGAATCGTGGCCCCTTGTGGGGTCGGTCGCTTCCATGCCAGGATTGTGAACGTTCACATCATGTGGCGTCAAGAGCGGCGACATGACGATTTAACGTGTTCGCGACATCAGGCGCAGGACGGGGCCATGGTCGCGACGAGGAGGAACGCTTGACTGCAACAGCATTGCTCCCGCAGCTTCCGCAGGTCATCGAGTTGACCGGCGATGCCCTTGAGCTGCGGATCGAGGTGGGCGCCGACGGCATGGCCCGGCTGATGCGGCTGTCCGCGCCCGGGCTGTCCATTCCGGGGCTGGCCGGGCCGTCGCCCGACGCGGCGCTGCCCCTGCTTGACGTCGTTATCGCGGGCGAGGGGAGGGCCTGGTCGGGCGGCAGGTACTGCGAGTCGGAGGCCGGGTACCGGTTCCGCTACGCGGGCCACGAGGAGCGGGCCGACGGCGGGCCGTGGCGGGAGCTGAGGGTTGACCTCGACGACCCGAAGACCGGGCTGCGCGCCGAGGTGCGCTACCGGCTGCTGGCAGCGAACGGCGCCGGCGGCGCCGGCGGCGCCCTGCGCTGCTGGGTGCGGCTGCAGAACCGCGGCGCGCAGCCGGTCACCGTGCTGTCGGCGACCTCGTTCCTGTACGGCGGCCTGAGCTCGGGGCCGGGCTCCGATGACATCGCGGACCTGGACGTGCTGTGGGCGGACAACGACTGGATGGCGGAGGGCCGCTGGCAGGCCAGGGCGCTGCGCGACGTGCTGCCCGACATCGACCGCAAGGCGCTCGGCGCCGACCCGCGCGGCTGCTTCAGCGTGTCGAGCGCGGGCACCTGGTCGTCCGGGCGGCACCTGCCCATGGGCGCGGTCGTGAACCGGAGGTCCGGGCACGCGTGGGCCTGGCAGATCGAGCACAACGGCGGCTGGCACTGGGAGGCCGGCGAGTGCGCGCACCGCACCCCGGGCCCGGGCCCCGGCCCGGACGGCAGGCACTCACCGCCCGGCGCGGCAAGCGGCGCGTACCTCGCGCTGCTTGGGCCGGTCGACGGGGAGCACCACTGGCAGGTCACGCTGGGCCCGGGGGAGGAGTTCACCACCGTGCCGGCCAGCGTGGGCGTCAGCCGCGCCGGATTCGACGGGGCCATCGCCGGGCTCACCGCCGTCCGCCGCGCCATCAGGCGCCCGCACGAAGACGCCCGCCGCCTGCCGGTGATCTTCAACGACTACATGAACACGCTGATGGCGGACCCCACCACCGAGCGCCTGCTGCCGCTGATCGACGCGGCCGCCGAGGTCGGCGCCGAGTACTTCTGCATCGACGCCGGCTGGTACGCGGAGCTCGACGAGGGCTGGTGGGACACGGTCGGCCCGTGGCGTCCCTCGCAGACCCGGTTTCCCGGTGGCTTCACCGAGGTGCTCGGCCGGATCAGGGGAGCCGGCATGGTCCCCGGCCTGTGGCTGGAGCCCGAGGTGGTCGGCGTCAACAGCGAGACCGCCAGGCAGCTCCCGCCTGACGCCTTCTTCCAGCGCGGCGGCAGGCTCGTCGTCGAGCACGGCCGTTACCACCTTGACCTGCGGCATCCCGCCGCGGTGAAGCACCTGGACCAGGTGGTGGACTACCTGGTCGGCGACCTTGGCGTGGGCTACCTGAAATTCGACTACAACATCACCATCAGCCCCGGCCCGGACACCGGCGGGCTGAGTGCCGGCGCGGGCCTGCTCGCTGCCAACCGGGCGCAACTCGACTGGCTCGACGCGGTGCTCGACCGGCACTCCGGGCTGGTCATCGAGAACTGCTCATCGGGCGGTATGCGCACCGACTACGGGCTGCTGTCCCGGATGCAGCTGCAGTCCACAAGCGACCAGCAGGAGTACCTCCGCTATCCGCCGATCGCCGCTGCGGCGCCCGCCGCCATCGCGCCGGAGCAGGCGGCCAACTGGGCCTACCCGCAGCCGGAGTTCAGCACCGACGAGATCACGTTCACGATGGTCAACGCGATGCTGGGCCGGGTGCACCTGTCCGGTCACCTCAACAGGATGAGCGGACCGCAGCGGGAGCTTGTCGCCGAGGCGGTCCGCGTGTACAAGGAGTCACTGCGGCTCACGATCGCCGGGTCGGTGCCGTTCTGGCCGATCGGCCTGCCACGCTGGACCGACCAGTGGGTGGCGCTCGGCCTGCGCGCACCCGGCGGCAGTCACCTTGCCGTCTGGCGCCGCGGCTCCCTCCCGGGGCACGGCTCCGCCGAAGGCGCCCCGCAGGCGAATGGCCACGGCGCCGGCCCGCTCACCATGCCGGTGCCGCACCTGCGCGGCAAGCGGGCGACCCCGCGCGTGCTGTACCCGCGGCAGGCCGGCGCCGAGGCCGGCTGGGACGCGGAAAGCGGCACGCTCACGATCGGCCTGCCCGACGTACCGTCCGCGTGCGTGCTGCGTCTCGAACCGTGACACCGCTTCCGGGCCGGCCGCCGGGAAGCAGTGTCCGTCGGTCCGGTAGGAGGAAGCCGCACCCGTTCTGATTACTCCTTTGATTGATCCAGAACGGGTGCGGCTTACTCCGTCAGCCAGCGGGGCTCCGCTGGCGGGGCAGGTCAGCTCGCGGTGAAGTCCTGGTTGTTCCCCGCCGCGTTCTTGCAGGCCCACTGGTCGAGCTGCTGGCCGAGCGTGCTGACGGCCTTGGTGACGTCCAGGCACAGCCCGCTGTTGTCGTTTTTGAACTCGTAGGAGCCGTCGGACTGCTTAACCGGCAGCCACAGGCTCGCAGCGTTCCCGTTCGGCGCCTGCTGGATGATGTCGGCGGTGCCCGCTGTGGTTGAGGAGTTCGCGACCGCCACGTCATCCCCGGAGTTGCCAGCCTGCAGCTCTCCGTAGCCGCCGGAGACCGGCACGAACCGGAACTCCTGGTTGCCCTGGCCGTTGCAGGTCCACTGGTCGATCGCCGCGCCCGCGGTGGTGACGTTCCCGTACACGTCCAGGCACAGCGAGTCGTTCCCGATCACGAACTTGTGGTAGCCGGGCATGACCGTCGCCGTCGGCGTCAGGTAGATCGCGAAGGCGTCATGCGAGGACTGGAAGGTGAACGGCACCGAGATGGAACCGCTCGAGGTGCTCACGGACTCGCTCAGCACCACGGAGGGCGCGGTCAGCGGCGAGGAGTCAGGGATCCGCTCGACGACCACGTTGACGCTGCCGCCGCTGGTCAGCCAGGAGACTGAGGAGAAGCCGCTGAACGTGACCGACGCGCTGCCGGTGTACCCGCTCTCGTCTCCGACGAGGGCGACGGCGCGCTGCGTGGCAGAGTCCTCGGACGCCGTGATGGCCGTGGTCCCCACCTCGCCAGAGGTGGACACCAGCGATCCTGTCATGTCGGCGTAGCTGCGCATCACCCACCAGTTGCCGGTCGGCAGCCAGGTGCCGCCGCTCTCGGTGAGCAGCCCGGTGAGGTTGGGTGTCTCGCAGCAGACCCAGTTGCCGCGCATCGCATTGTGGTAACCGGACTGGGCGAGGCGGTCCAGGTACCAGGCCGTCTGGCCGGCCGACTGCTGGTCAGCGGGCTGGTACTCGTTGGCGGACAGCGGCCTGGCCGAGATTCCGTTGGCGGACAGGTCGCTGTTCACGGCGGAGGCGACGCTGACCGGGTCATCGCCGTCGCCCTCGAGGTGGTTGGAGATCTCGTCGGGCACCGTCCCGTCGGCCTTCACGGTCGACAGCCAGGTCGACCACTCGCCTGAGTTCTGCCCTGGCGTCGCCGAGAGCGACGGGCCGATGGTCGTCGCGCTCGGCGCGTCCTTCTTGATCTCGTTGTAGCCGGCATTCCACATCTCGAAGTACTCCGCGGAGTTCATCCCAGGGGACCAGAAGATGGACTGGTCAGGCTCGTTCCATATGTCGTAGCTGAAGGAGAGCCCGGAGGCGTTGAGTGCACCGACCACGTCGTCGATGAAGGTCTCCCAGTTGGCGCAGTTCCCGCTGGCGCACGGCCAGGTGGTGGTGGACGGCTGGGAGCCGTCCGCGCCGTAGACGTCGCTCAGGATCACCTGGTAGTCGGTGACGTGGTAGGGCGCCTGCTCAAGCCGCTTGGCCTGGGCGATGATCTCGGTGACATCCGCCTTGGTGTCGGTTCCGTAGGTGTAGCCGTCGCCGATCCAGCCGCTGGAGGCGTGACCGCCGCCGCGGTAGGAGTTGAGGCCGAGCGGCAGCAGGTACTGGTCGGCCGGCTGCGTGCCGTCCTGGCTGATGCCGTAAAGCACGCCCGCGCCGACGCTGGTTGAAGTCCCCGTCGTCGACGCCAGGTTCACGCTGAGCGTCTCGGCCGCCGCGGCGGTGCCGGCCTGGCCGAGCAGCGGCACGGCCGCCGCGAGCACAATCGCGGCCGCCGCGGCGAGACGGGCGGCCCTCTTTCTTGCCATCACAGGATCCTCCTTTGGCCCTGCGCAGCCGGCCCAGCGTGTGAACGTTCACATGTGAACGTTCACACGCTCAAAGCCAGACCTGGCCTGGCTGCGAGTTGAACGGGAAACTAGGCGCGCACTGGTCGTTCCGGCCCCATGCGCGGGGCGCGTGCCAATGCGTCCATGAGCGGAGTGTGAACGATCACATCGCCGCCGTCAAGACATCCAGGCGTGCCTCGCCGCAGCGGGGAAGCGAAGGAGAAGCGGCGAGCCGATGCGACTTGATGTTCGGCAGGCTAGATCGCTGGCCGGTTGACGGACGATAATCGCAGGATGAGTGAGGAGGGGATCCGGGTCGCGCTGGCAGACGATGACATCCTGCTTCGCGAGGGCCTGGCCAGCCTGCTCGACCGCTCTGGCTTCGACGTGGTCGGCCAGTGCGGTGACGCGGCATGCCTGATTGACCTGGTGCGCCGCGAGCGGCCCGACCTGGTCCTGGTGGACATCCGGATGCCGCCGCTGCATGACGTCGAAGGACTGGAGGCGGCCCGCCAGATCCGCGCGGAGCTCCCTGACACTGCCATCCTCGTGCTGTCGGCGCACGTTGAGGTCGAGCATGCGATGGATCTGCTGGCAGAGGGGCAGCGCACCGGTTACCTGCTGAAGAGCCGGGTGATCGACGTGGACGACTTTACCGAGACCCTGCGGAGGCTGGTCCGCGGCGGTTCGGCCGTCGATCCGGCTCTGGTCGCCGAGCTTTTCGCGGCGCGCCGGGCGGACGACCCGCTTGACATGCTGTCCCCGCGGGAGCGCGAGGTGCTCGCGCTGATGGCGGAGGGCCGCTCTAACAGTGCCATCGCGCAGCGGCTGTGGGTGACGGAGGGCACAGTGGAAAAGCACGTGCGGAGCATCCTGATGAAGCTGCACCTCGAGGAGTCTGATGAGGTGCACCGGCGGGTACTGGCGGTGCTCACCTTCCTCGGCGCCCGCTAGGCCGCCACGCGCGGCTGCTCGTCACCCTGGCGGCGGCCCGAGGACCCGCACGATAGCCGCGGCCGACAGTTCCGCCTTGGCCAGGAATCCCGCCGCCTGAATCTCCGTGATCAGGTCCGCGTAGTCGTCACCTGGCCGGGTGGAGGTCATGATCACCGTGATTCCCCGGGCGGTGAGGTCGCGTGCCAAGTCGAAGCCGTTCTCCGGGCCGAGCCCGATGTCGACAAGCGCGATGTCCGGCTGCAGTTCGCCTGCCTGCCGCATTGCCTCCGCGATGGACGACGCGGTCCCTGCCACCGTGAGGCCGTCCCTGGCGAGCAGGCTCCTCGCGGTCTCCAGGAAGGCCGCGTTGTCATCGACAAGCAGGCAGCGGATGGTCACACGTCCACAATGACCCGCGCGCCTTCCCCGGCGCATTGCGGGTAACAGGAATTAGTCTCTGGTGCCTTTCGGACGCCGTGTCGGCGTGAAAGTCCCGGGGCGCTGGGGGTCTGCGTCTGGCTGGCGTTGCTGGCGCTGCGTGACCGGGCTGGCGGGCTTGTGCGGGTTTCCGGCCTCGCGGGGCGTGGTGCGGCGGGATGATGCGGGTGGTGCGGCCGCCCGCTGACGTCGTCCTTCTATGGCGGGCGCGACCCCGTGAATTAGTCTGAACGCCGGGAGCCGGCTTGAGGGCTGTGCATTGGCGCTTCGAGCCCGCGGATCAGATTTCCGCTTGCCCTCGGCTCCTGCGGGCGGCCGTCACCTTTTACCGCACCCTCATGATAGGAGAGCCGGGGTGGAAGAGGCTGACGATGAGCCGCTGTTCCGCGAGCGGGCCGCGGGGATCGATATCGGCAAGCAGACGGTGATGGTCACCGTCCGGGTGCCGAGCGAGACCCGCCCGGGAGGCCGGGCGCAGGAGACCCGGGAGTTCGGCACTACCCGCCGGCAGCTGCTGGAGCTGGCGGACTGGCTGCGCTGCCACGGCGTGGAGCGGGCCGGGATGGAAAGCACCAGCGATTACTGGAAGCCGGTGTTCTTCCTGCTGGAGCAGCAGGGCTTTGACTGCGTGCTGTATAAGGCGGCGCAGGTCAAGGCGCTGCCCGGGCGGCCGAAGACCGACAAGCTGGACTCGGTGTGGCTGGCGAAGGTGACCGAGCGGGGATCGCTGGCCGGCAGCTTCGTGCCGCCTGAGGACATCCGCCGGCTGCGCGCCTGCACCCGTTACCGCCGGCGGCTGACCCAGGCAAGGACCGCGGAGAAGCAGCGGGCCGAGAAGCTGCTGGAGGACGCGCACCTGAAGCTGTCGAGCGTGATCAGCGACATCCACGGCGTCTCGGGCCGGGACATGCTCCGCGCCATCATCGCCGGCGAGCGCAGCCCCCGGGTGCTGGCGGAGCTGGCCCGCGGTGTGATGCGCCGCAAGCTCGCGGCGCTGCGGGAGGCCCTGGACTGCTCGTTCTTCACCGAAGAGCACGCCTTCGTCTTGTCGATGATGCTGGAGAACATCGACCACTACAGTGCCCAGATCGCCGTGCTGGATCAGAAGATCGCCCTCTTGTGCGAGCCGTACCAGCGGCAGGTCGCCCAGCTGGACGGCATCCCCGGCTTCGGCGTGACGAACGCCCAGGATCTCATCGGCGAGATCGGCGTGGACATGACCGTGTTCCCGACCGCCGGGCACCTGTGCTCCTGGGCCCGCGTGGCCCCCCGCGTCAAGGAGTCCGGCGGCAGGCGCAAAGGCGGCAGTGCCACCGGCAAGGGCAACCCCTACATCGGAGCGACCCTCGGCGAGGCCGCCGTCACCGTCGGCCGCACCCAGACCTTCCTCGGCGCCAAGCTCCGCCGCCTGGTCCGGCACATGCCGAAGAAGAAAGCCCAGGGCGCCGTCATGAGAACCCAGCTCGTGATCGCCCACGCCCTGCTGTCCGACCCCGAAGCCGCCTACCGCGAGCTCGGCCCCGGCTACTACGACGAACGCGCCGGCACCCAGCACCAGGCCCGCGGCCACATCCGCAGCCTGGAACGACTCGGATACAAGGTCACCCTCGAGCCCGTCGACCCCGAAACCGGGGAACTCACCGTCAAGGCAAGCTAGCCGGGCCCGGCCGAAGCCGACGGCCTAACCGCCGCCGGCTGCTGCCGCCTGCCCGGCTGAGGTCTTACTTTCGGATCAGGTACGGCGCGGTGCCTGCCGTCGCGTTTGGCGGAGCCGGCGAGGCCTAGAGCCTCGCGCCCGGCTGGCTTCAGCCGGGGCATTCCGGCTAGCAGGTATTGAGGTTGGGCGCTCACCGTGTAGTGCGTCACAGTCAGGTGAGCCATCGTAGTCACATGTGCAAACACCAGCCACCGTGCCCAGACCCGCTAGCGCCGGATCGGATGGCCGCCCGCGTCGAGGTCAGCCATCCCTCACAGGGGTGGAGCATGCTCTGCAACGGTGTCGTGCTGTTCGACGATGCCGGAGCACTGCTCCCCGACGGCAGGGAAGTCCAGCCACCGCATGAGGCATCGGTCCCTCGCCAGCGGGCCCGCGCAGTGTACGTTCCGTCGGAATGGGTGCTGGCCGCCACGGCCATGCCGATCGGCAGCCTGCGTAGCGCCTGAGACCCGTGATGAACAAAACCGAGCTCTACCATGGCGACCGGTCACGGTGCCTGGACCTCTGGATGTGCCAGCGGGATGACCACACGCCCGTTACCCCGCCCTGCGGTGCCCGGACACCTGCCGCGCGAGCCGAGTGCGAGCTCCCAGCGGGCCACCCGGGACCCCACCTGCACTGCCCTCGATCGCTCAGCGCTCGCTGACCGGGAGTTCCGCCAGCAGGGTAGTCCCCTCGCCGGGCCGGCTCTGGACGTTCAGCGTCCCGCCGACGGCCGCGACCCTGTCCTTGAGGCCGATCAGGCCGGAGCCGCGCACCGGGTCGGCTCCGCCCGTCCCGTTGTCGCTGATGCTGAGCCTGATGACCTCACCGGTCTGCTCGATGCCGATGTGCACGGCGGAGGCCTCAGCGTGCTTGGCCGCGTTCGCCAGTGCCTCCGATACGACGTAGTACGCCGTAACCTCCAGCCGCTCGGGCAGTCGTTCCCTTGTCCGCACGTCGACCGTCACCGGTACCGGTGACCGGCGGGCGAGCACCCTGAGGGCAGCTCCCAGCCCGCCCTGAGTGAGGATCGCCGGGTGGATACCGCGCGCGTACTCGCGCAGCTCATCGAGCGCGCTCGTCAGCCCGGCCGCCACGCGATCCAGGTTTCTGTTAAGTTTCCCCAGTTCGGGCGGCATGTCCGCCTGAATGGAACGGAGCTGAAGTCCAAGAGTGACGAGCCGCTGCTGCGCGCCGTCGTGCAGGTCGCG
>Ga0335083_10011956_pt1 | contig 10411 bp, 7 predicted proteins | sample Lox_Sample_42_FD_206716 | JGI IMG/M metagenome (GOLD analysis project Ga0335083, IMG submission 206716) | Soil microbial communities from Loxahatchee National Wildlife Refuge, Florida, United States - Lox_Sample_4.2 | ecosystem: Environmental > Terrestrial > Soil > Wetlands | place: USA: Florida... | reverse complement strand
CATGCCCACCTTGGCGGACAGGGCCTCGGCACATTGTTGCTTACGCGCCTGATCGACATCTGCCGCGAGCGCGGCGTCGCCGAAATGTGGGGCGACGTGCTGATAGGCAACAGCGCGATGCTGCGCCTGTGTGACCGGCTCGGCTTCAAGCGCCAGGCGCAGCCTCAGGAACCGGGCGTCCTGCGCGTCACGCTCGACCTCGCCGCCTAGGCGTTTTACCCCCGGCGCGACCGGCCACGGCCCGGGTCTATACTGGGGCATGGCCGAGATCACGGAGCTGCTTGCACGCGCCAACAGCGGCGACCGGGCCGCCGTGCAGATGCTCGTGCCGCTGGTGTACGGCGAGCTGCGCCAACTCGCCCATCGCCAGCTCGCCGCCGAAGCCGGTCCGCGCACGCTCGACACCACCGCGCTCGTGCACGAGCTGTATCTCAACCTGCTCAAGCGCGAACAGTTGCCCGGCAGCGACCGTGCCCGTTTCTTCGCCTATGCGGCAACGGCGATGCGCCACATTCTCGTCGACGAGGCGCGGCGCCGGCTCGCCGAAAAGCGCGGCGGCGGCGCAGCGCGAACCGATCTCGAGTCGCTCACCCTGGCGCTCGATTCCGAGGCGCAGGACGTCGTCGCCATCGACCAGGCGTTGACGCGCCTCGCCGGCCAGAGTCCGCGGCTGGCGAGGATCATCGAGATGCGCTTCTTCGCCGGCATGTCGGTCGAGGACACGGCCGCGGTGCTCGGGATCGATCCGCGCAGCGTCGTGCGCGACTGGCAGAAGGCGCGCCTGTTCCTGCATCGTGCGCTCGCCGCGGAGTAGACCGGGGCCGACCATGGCGCGTGCTTCCGGAATCGCGTTCGCCGAGCTGGAGACCTGGCTGGAGCGGATCCTGGCGGCGCCAGCGGAGGCGCGCCCTGCGTTGCTCGCCAGCTGTACCGACGAGGCGTTGCGCGCGGAACTCGGGATGCTGCTCGCAGGATCCGGCGGCGAAGGACCGCTGGACCGTGCACCGGCCTCGCTCGCTCTCGAAGCGTTGCGGCACGGCGCGCAGATGCGCTCGCGTGCCGGCACCACCATGGGCGCCTACCGCCTGATCGACCTGCTCGGCGAAGGCGGCATGGCGACCGTCTGGCGCGCGGCGCGCAGCGACGGCGCGATCGACCGCGAAGTGGCGGTCAAGTGCCTGCGCATCGGCCTCGCCACGCCCGAACTGCACGCGCGCTTCCTGCGCGAGCAGCAGATTCTCGCGCGCCTGACTCACCCGCACATCGCACGCCTGTACGATGCCGGCGTCAGCGCGGACGGCGTTCCGTACCTGGTGATGGAGCGCATCGACGGCGTGCCGATCACGCGCTGGTGCGAGGAACACGCGCTGGGCCTGCGCGCGCGCCTGGAGCTGTTCCGCAAGGTGCTGGATGCCGTGGCCTTCGCGCACCGGAACCTGACCGTGCATCGGGACCTGAAGCCCGCCAACATCCTGGTCGGGCCGGAGGGCGCCCCGAAGCTGCTCGACTTCGGTATCGCGAAACTGCTCGACGCCGACGCCGAATCCACGCGCACGCAGACGCGCGCGCTCACCCCCGGATATGCTGCGCCCGAACAGTTCGACGGCGGTGTCATCACGACGGCGACGGACGTGTACGCGCTGGGTGTGATCCTGTGCGAACTGCTGTCCGGCTGCCGGCCAGCTGCGGCGAATGCCGGCGAGGCGAATCCGCCGTCCGTTCTCGTGCTCGCACCGGGGGCCGACCCCCTGTCGCCAGCGCGCTCACGCGGATTCGCCGGCGCCGGCTCGCTCGCACGCGCGCTGCACGGCGATCTCGACACGCTGGTCGCGACCGCGCTGCAACGCGATCCGGCGCGCCGCTATGCGGGAGCGACGGCGTTCGACGAGGACATCGAGCGCTACCTGCAACGCCGGCCCCTGCGCGCCCGCCGCGACAGCCTCGGCTACCGCGTGCGCAAGTTTGCGCGCCGCAACTGGCTCGCGTTGAGCGCGACCGGCGCCGTGATCATCGCGCTCGGTGCCGGCATCGGCCTGGCGCTGTGGCAGGCCGAGCAGGCACGGCGCAGCGCCGCACGCGCCGAGGCCGTGCAGAACTTCCTGCTCAGCGTCTTCGAGACCGCGCATGCCGGCCCGCGCGCGGATGCGCTGCTCACCACGCGCGACGTCGTCGAACGCGCCGCGCGCCAGCTCGAGGGGCAATTCGCCGGCGATCCGGCCACCGCCGCGCAGCTGCGCCTCGCGCTCGGTCGCGTGTACCGCAAGATGGGGCTGCTCGACCAGGCGCTGCCGCTGCTCACCGATGCCGTCGCTGCCGCGCGCGCGCGTGGCACACCGCTCGAACTCGCCGATGCCCTGGAAGCCCTGGGCCACGCGGACAACGATGCGCTGCGTTTCGCCGAGGCGGAGAGTGCGTTCAGCGAAGCGCTGCAACTGCGTCGCGCGGAAAATTCGCCGCCGCAGTCGGAAGCGCAGGCGCTGGCGGGCCTCGGCGAAGCGCAGACGTATGCCGGCAAGGTCGACCCGGCCCTGGCGACTTTGCAACTGGGACTGGCACGCAGCGACGAAGCACCCGACGCCGACCCGGCCTTGCGCCAGCGCCTGCTCAACTCCTTCGCCGTGGCGTTGCGCCGCGCCGGCCGGCCGGACGCCGCCATCGCCGCCGCCGACGAGGCGGTTGCCAATGCACGCGCCGGCTTCGGTCCGCACAGCCACGAGGCGGCGAGTGCGCTCAGCGTGCTCGGCTCGATCGAACGCCGCTTCGGCCATCTCGAGGACGCCGAGCGGGCGTTGCGCGAAACAGTGGCGATCGATCAGGAAATCCACCAACCCGTTCCGGCGCACCTGCACAATCTCGGCGTGCTGCTGCGCGATCTCGGCGCCTACGACGAGGCCGAGCGTGTGCTGCGCGATGCGCTCGCCGCGCAGACCGCCGATCTCGGTCCCGATCATCCCGCGGTCGGCAACTACCAGAAGGAGCTGGGCCTGATCCTGCTCTCGCTCGGCCGCGAAGCCGAAGCCGAAGCGCTCCTGCGGCAGGCGCTGGAGCATGCGCGCAAGGGCTACGATGCGCGCGCGCCCGAAGTGGCGGACAAGGAACTCGATCTCGCCAACGCGCTGCTGGCGCGCGCCGAGGTCGCGCAAGCGCGCCAGTTCCACCTCGACGTGATCGAGACGGCCTCGATGCCGGGCGCCGGGCGCCTGCGCCTGCGTGCGCTGGCGCTGGGCGGCCTTTCCCGCGACGACGCTGCCGCGGACGATCTGCCGCATGCCGCACAGCTGGCGCACGAAGCGCTGGCCGCCGCGCAGCCCGGCGACACGCTCGAACCACAGGAGCAGGTCGCGTTCGAACTCGATGTCGGCGAGGTGCTGCTGGCGGCCGGCGAGCTCGCCGACGCCGGTCTTGTGCTGCGTGCGGCCGAGACCCGCGCCAGCGGGGTATTCCCGGACGATCACCCGTTGCATGCGCGCGCGCTGCTCGACCTGGCGAGGCTCGCGCATTCCCGGGGGGACCCCCGGCTCGCGGCGCAATTCCTCGAACGCAGTCTCGCCATCCTGCGCGAGCGCCTCCCGCAGCAGCACCCGCTGCGCGACGGCGCCGAACGTTTGCAACTCGAACTGGGACCTGCGATCACCAGATAACCACGGTGGCTCTGTCCTCCGCCACCCCGGAATTGCGCCTTACCAGACAACGGCCCGCTGCGGGCCGCCGGAGGCAAGACATGACAGGCGTGATTCCGTGGGTACGGCCGCTCGTACTCGCCGCTGCGCTGCTCGCGATTTCGGGTGCGCATGCAGCGCCCCTCGACGGCAGGACGTTCACCGGCACCATCACCCGGCAGGGCGAGAGCCAGGGCGATCCCGACGACTTCATTTTCAAGGACGGCAAGTTCATCTCCAGCGCGTGCGCCGGTTTCGGATTCAGGCCCGCGACGTACGCGTTCACGGACGACGGCGACCGCCTGCAGTTCCGCGCTGTCAGCGAGGCCGATGGCGGCGTGCAGATGCAGTGGCAGGGAACGATCGTCGGCGATCGTCTGGAGGCCACCGCACACTGGATCCGTCCGGGCCAGCCTGTCATGGAATTCCGCGGCGACGCCACGCTGCGCCACTGACGCGCGGCGGTTGTCCTCCCGCCGCTCGGCTTTGCGCCTTGTGTATCCGAGTCCGCTGTTGCGACGCGTTCCGCGCAGCGGCCCGTTTCCACCCACCAGAGGAAATTCAGCATGCGCACACTACTCACCACGCTCACGGCCGGCCTGCTCGGCATCAGCGCGATCGCCGCCGCCGCCGACCAGCAATCCGCCGCCACGAAAGCGGCGTATGCCGAGATGCGGCAGATGTTCGGAACGGTCCCGAGCTTCCTCAACGCGTTCCCGGAACGCGGCATCGTCGGCGCCTGGGAAGAACTGAAGAGCGTGCAGCTCGCGCCCGACACCGCGATTCCGCCGAAATACAAGGAACTCATCGGACTCGCCGTCGCCTCGCAGATCCCCTGCCAGTACTGCGTCTACTTCCATGTCGCCGGAGCCCGGGCCGACGGCGCCACGGACGAGGAAATCCGCGAAGCGATCGCCATGTCGGCGCTGACGCGGCACTGGAGCACGGTGCTCAACGGCTCGCAGATCGACTTCGACGCCTTCAGGGCGGAGGCGGACGCGATGATGAAGTACGCGCAGGAGCATGCGGAGAAGGCACCGCCGAAGGGTGCGAACAAGAAGTGAGCATGGCCATGACCATCGATCCGGAAAAACTCAACGCGTTCCTCGGCAAGGCGGTGGGCGACCTCGGCGCCGCGATCAGCTCGACGCTCGTGCTCGTCGGCGATCGCCTCGGCCTGTACCGCGAACTGGCGAAGGGTCCGCGGGCGCCGGCGGAACTCGCGCGCGCCACGGGCACACACGAGCGCTACATACGCGAATGGCTCAACAACCAGGCGGCGGGCGGTTATGTCGACTACGACGCGGCGAGCGGGCAGTACGCGCTCAATGCCGAGCAGAAACTCTGCCTGGCCGATCCCAACGGACCGGTGGACCTCGCCGGGGCGCAGTTCATCGTCGAAGCGGTGTTCCACGCGCTCGATCGCACCACCGAGAACTTCCGCACCGGCAAGGGCATGGAATGGGGCGAGCACCACAAGTGCCTGTTCCACGGCACCGAACGCTTCTTCCGCGCCGGCTACAATGCCAACCTGCTCGGCGCCTGGCTGCCCGCGCTCGACGGCGTGGTCGCCAAGCTTGCGCAGGGTGCGATGGCGGCCGACGTCGGTTGCGGACATGGCGCCAGCACGGTGCTGATGGCCAAGGCATATCCGAAGTCCACTTTCATCGGCTACGACTACCACGCGGCATCGATCGACGTGGCGCGCGAGCGTGCGAAGGCCGCGGGCGTGGCGAACGCGCGCTTCGAGGTCGCCGACGCGACCGGTTACGCGGAAAAGGGTTTCGACCTGATCGCGTTCTTCGACTGCCTGCATGACATGGGCGACCCGGCCGGCGCGGCGAAGCATGCGCGTGCCGCGCTGACGGACGACGGCACGGCGATGATCGTCGAGCCGTTCGCGAACGACACGCCGCAGGCCAACCACAATCCGGTCGGGCGCGTGATGTACGGCGCCTCGTCGCAGATCTGCGTGCCGGTATCGCTCGCCCGCAACGGCCCGGCGCTCGGCGCGCAGGCCGGCGAGGCGCGCCTGCGCCAGGTCGTCGTTGATCAGGGCGGCTTCCGGAGATTCCGCCGCGCGACGGAGACGCCGTTCAACCTCGTGCTCGAAGCCAGACCATGAAAACCGCCGTCGTGCTCGCGCCGCTCGCGCTCGGCCTGGCCACGACCGCCGACGCGAGCACGATCACAGTCGGCGCGGACGGCACGTTTTCCACCATCCAGCTGGGCATCGACGCCGCACTGATCCTCGGTGGAGCCGTGGTCAGGGTCGAAGCCGGCAGCTACGACGAAAACCTCGTGCTCAACATGAGCAGCGGCGCGATCACGGTCAGCGGCGGCTGGGACTCCACGTTCACGACGCAGAACCACGATCCGGCTGTCACCTCGATCTCCGGCGGGCTGACCGATCGCGTGCTCGATGCCACGCTCACCGGGGGCGTCTTCACGATCGATGATTTCCTCATTCTCGGCGGCGAAGCGGCCGATCGCGGTGGCGGCATGCGCTTGGTGCTCAGCAACTCGGCGGTGGCGCAGGCGGTGCAATGCAACTACACGTTCAACATCGTGCAGGCACCCGCCGCCAATGCGCTGGGCGGCGCCATCTACGCGGAACTGCACGACGGCAGCGAATTCGTCCTCGACACCGACAAGGTCGTCAGCAACAGCGTCACGGTGGCGGGTGCTTCGGCCATTGCCTACGGCGGCGGCGTGTTCGTCAACGCTTCCGACACCAGCCAGGCCTTCGTGCTCAACAGCCTGATCGGGCAGAACGTGGCGGCCGCGACCGATGCCACGAGCTTCGCCTATGCCGGCGGAATCGACATGTCGCTCGCGAATTCCGCGAAGGCGACGTTCACCAACAATCATGTCACCGCCAATTCGGTACAGGCCAGCGGTGCGAACCATTCTTTTTTTGCGGGCGGGTTCTTCAGTGCCGGTTGCGACGGCACGTGCCGCTTCGTGGCAAGCCAAGCCATATTCGATCAGAACAACGGGTCGGGAGCGGCGCAATTCAGCCTCGGCATGGGCGGCCCCGGCTCGCCATCAGCCTCCATCAACGACACCCTGATCAGTCGGGGCACCGGTAACGGCGCACAGGTGCAGATGGATGCCGGTACGGCCAATCCGGTCAACCTGACTGTGGCCGACAACGCGGGCGAGGGACTTTATCTGGTCCCGAACTCTACGATCACGCTGTACAACACCATCGCGTTCGGCAACGGCGGCGATCTCAGCGTGCAGGGAACCGCACAGCAGGGCAACAACCTGGTCGGCGTCGATCCGCATTTCGTCGACGCCAGCGCGGGCAACTTCCGCCTGCTCGGCAATTCGCCTGCGCGCGACGTCGGTGACGATACGCCGCCGGGCGGACTTCCGGCCCAGGATCTCGACGGCGATGCGCGCGTGTTCGGGGCGCACGTCGACATAGGCGCCTATGAAATCGGCGACGAGATCTTTGCCGACGGCTTCCAGTAGCCGGCGGACCGGTCCGCCTCACCAGATGTGCGCACGATCTCCCTCGGCGCGGTACATGGCCTGCCCGGGCTTGATGCCGAATGCCTCGTAGAATTCCGGAACGTTGGACAGCGGTCCGTTCACGCGCCACTTCGGCGGCGCGTGGACGTCGCTGAGCAGTTCCTGGCGCAGCATGGCCTGCTGTTCCTCGAAGATCCACGACATCGCATAACCGAGAAAGAAGCGTTGCACCGGCGTGTAGCCGGCGATCTTCTCGCCCTTGCGGTACTGCTCGGTCTTCTTGAACGCGTCGAGGGCGATCAGCAGGCCGCCGTAGTCGGCAATGTTCTCGCCGAGACTCGCCCGGCCGTTGATGTGCAGGCCCGGCAGCGGCTCGTAGGCGTCGAACTGCCTGACCAGCACGTCGGCGCGCGCCGAGAACTTCTCCGCATCTTCCTTCGTCCACCAGTCGGCGAGATTGCCGGCCGCATCGAACTGGCGGCCCTCGTCGTCGAAGCCGTGAGTCATCTCGTGGCCGATGGTCGACGCGGCCGCGTACCCGTAGACGACGGCATCGTCGATCTCGGCGTCCCTGAATCCGGGAATCGCGAACGCCGCGGCCGGCAACACGATTTCGTTGTTCGAGGGGTTGTAGTAGGCGTTGTACGTCTGCGGCGTCATCTCCCATTCGCTGCGGTCGACCGGCTTGCCGAACTTGGCCTTCTGGTAGTCGAAGCGCCAGCGACGCGCGTAGATCACGTTCTCGGCGTAGGAATTGCGCGCGACCGCGAGCGCCGAGTCGTCGCGCCATTTTTCCGGATAGCCGACCTTCTTGGTGACGGCGGCGAGCTTCTCGTGCGCCTTCGCCTTGGTCGCGTCGCTCATCCAGTCGAGCCGGTCGATGCGTCCGCCGTAGGCGCTGCGGATTTCCTCGACGAGCGCGTTGTAGCGCTGCTTGGCCGCTTCGGGAAAATACTCCTTGACGAACGCGCGCCCGAGGACCATGCCGAGTCCGTGGTTTTCCGCGTCGAGCACGCGCTTCCAGCGCGGGCGCTGCTCCTTCTGGCCGGAGAGGACGCGGCCGTAGAAATCGAACGACTCGTCGTCGAACGCCTTGCTGAGGAACGGAGCGCAGGCATCGACGAGATGCGCGCGCAGGTAGTCGCGCAGCACGGGAACCGGCGTCTGCCGGAGCTGCGCCTCGAGGCCCGAGAAAAATTCCGGCTGGCCGACGATGACGTAGTCCGGCTTCAGATCCCAGGCGTTCAGGCGCGCCGCCCAGGCGATCGACGGCGAATGCTTCGCGCTGAGGTCGGCCATCGACATCTTGTTGTAGTTCTTCTGCGGGTCGCGCAGGTCCGCGAGCGGCCGCGACACCCTGGCAAGCGCCGTCTCGAAGGCCATCACGGCCCTGGCGCTGGCATCCGCCGACGCCTCGTCCGCGCCCAGCAATTTGTATACATTGTGCAGATGCGTGACGTAGGCGGCGCGCGCCCTGGCCACGCCCTCTTCCGTGTTGAAGTAGTAGTCACGCTCGGGCAGGCCGAGGCCGCCCTGGGTGACGTACACGGCCATGACGTCGCTGGCTTTCAGGTCCTGCTCGATACCGAACCCGAAGAAGGTCTCCATATTCTGGCGGCGCAGATCGAATGCGATATCGAGGATCGCGCCCAGGTCCCTGGCGGCGTCGATGCGCGCGAGTTCGTCCTTGAGCGGCGTGATGCCGGTCTTCTCGGCCAGCGCCTCGTCCATCGCGGTGGCCCAGAAATCGCCGATCTTCCGCTCGTCGCTGCCGGGCGCGGCGTCGTTCCTCGCGGCCGCGTTCTCGCTGATCTTGCGCAGGCTGGCGTACAGATCCTCGTCCACCGCCTTGCCGATGCCCCAGGTCGCCTCGTCGGCCGGCAGCGGATGCGCCTTCAGCCACGCGCCGTTGGCGAAGGAAAAGAAGTCGTCTCCCGGATTGACCGACGCGTCGATGTTCGCCGCCACCACGTCGGGCTTGGCCACGGCGGGCGCAGACGCGGACGGAGCCGCCGCCGCGGGTCCGCTTTTCGGCGCCGCGTCGCCGGGAGCGCGATCGCAACCCGCCGCCGCGCACAGGATCATCGCCACCAGCAGTGTGCGCTTCATCGTCGACCACTCCATCGCCTGGGAACACCGCATGCTAGCTCGGCGCCGGCAGCCCCGACCCTGCTCTAAGTCATGCCCGCTTCGCCGGGTACGCGACCGGCTCAGTCGGCTCCGGCGGCGGTCGGCGCGCCGTCCGCACGGTACACGACGCCCCCCTTCATCACGAAGCGGACCTGCCGCAGCAGGGCCGGATCCGCGAGCGGATCGCCGGCGACCGCGACGAGGTCGGCGTAACGTCCCGCCTGCACCGAACCGATGCGGTCGGATGCGCCGATCAGGTCCGCGGCATTGCGCGTCGCGGCGAACAGCGCCTGCAACGGCGTCAGGCCGTTCGCAACCAGCAGGTCGAATTCCTGCGTGTGGTCGCCTTCGCCGATGTCGGTGCCGTAGGCGATCTTCACGCCGGACTTCACCGCCAGCGGCAGGTTCTTCTTCGGCAGCAGGTCGTTCGCGAGTTCCTTCGGCGCGGTGCCGGGCGTGAGCAATTCCGGATGGTCGCGCGCAACGGCGTAGAAGACGTCGTACACGGTCAGGGTCGGCACCAGGTATGTGCCATGTTCCTTCATCAGCGCGAAGGTCTGCGCGGTCGCGAACGAGCCGTGCTCGACCGAGTCCACGCCCGCGCGCACGGCGTTCTCGATCGCCAGCGCCGGATAGATGTGCGCGGCGACCTTCATCCCCAGCGCGTGCGCGGTTTCCACGACGACGCGCATCTCTTCGTTCGTCATCAGCTGGGCGTTGGGGTCGTCGCCAGTCGAGGCAATGCCGCCCGAGGGCATGATCTTGATCAGATCCGCGCCGCGCCGCCTGTGTTCGCGCACGCGAGTACGCGCCTGCTCCGGAGTGTCGACGATGCCGTTGTCCCAGCCGGTGTGCGCGAGCTTCGGATCCAGGCCGTTCTTCGGATCGCCGTGCCCGGCGGTCGGTCCGAGCGGTTCGAGCGCCACCCACAGGCGCGGTCCGGAAATCCTGCCCGCGTTGATCGCGTTGCGCACGGCGACGGTCTCGTCGCCACCACCGGCGTCGCGCGCGCTGGTGAAGCCCTGCTGCAGCATCTGCCGGACGAACTGCGCGGCATCGAAGGCGCGGTCGATGTCGGAGTGCGTCAGCCAGTCTTCCGTGGCGTTCACGCGGCTCGGCAGCTTGGCGGAAACATGAACGTG
>Ga0335083_10011955_pt1 | contig 10411 bp, 11 predicted proteins | sample Lox_Sample_42_FD_206716 | JGI IMG/M metagenome (GOLD analysis project Ga0335083, IMG submission 206716) | Soil microbial communities from Loxahatchee National Wildlife Refuge, Florida, United States - Lox_Sample_4.2 | ecosystem: Environmental > Terrestrial > Soil > Wetlands | place: USA... | reverse complement strand
GTGTCGGCTGCATGGGTCAGGGCGTGTGTGGCTCCTGCCGCGTGATGGTGCGGCGCAGCGGCGAACAGGAGGTGGGGACGGCACTCGCCTGCGAGACGCTGGTCGAGGACGGGATGCAGGTCGCCTTCGTCGACTACTTCACCGAGCCCCAACGCCACGTGTATCGGATCGATGAACTCGGCGATAGCTGGGATGCGTTGCGCACGATCTCCGAGCTGTTCCCCGAGGCGTCCCATTGCCGTCACTGCAGCGGTTGCGACCGCGCCTGCCCGAAGGGTCTCGACGTCCAGCGCGGCGTGAACCTCGCCGTGGAAGGCGAACTGGCCGGAGCGAGCCGCGTCTTCGATGAATGCGTCATGTGCAACCTTTGCACACTGGCCTGCCCCGAGCACATCCGGCCCAACCATCTCGGCCTGTTCGTGCGGCGAATGATCGCGGCGTACTCGCTGCGTCCGGCGAATCTCATGCGGCGGCTGCAGCAGATCGAGCGCGGCGACATGACGATCGACTTCGACGCACCCGGCGCGCAGGCGCCACGCTGACCGGGAAGATCGATCATGCCCGCCGGCATTCCGTATGAAGCGGCGCGCAAGTGCTACCGGCCGGGTGTCGCGCCCACGGTGCGCAGCGACGACAGTCCGGTCGACACGCTCCTCAGGGACTATCACCCCGACCAGGGTCCCAATGCGCGCGTGGCGCTTTCCGTGGGAGTGAACCGCGGCGAGCCCTGCCAGCCCGAACTCGCCCGCCATCTCCAGGCCAATGCGCTGATCGACGACGTCGACATCGCCGGTGCGCAACTCATGACGACCGACGTGCTCGTCATCGGCGGCGGCGGGGGCGGATGTGCGGCGGCGCTCACGGCGGCACAGCACGGGTCGCAGGTCATCCTCGCCACCAAGCTGCGCCTGGGTGACAGCAACACCGTGATGGCCGAAGGCGGCATCCAGGCGGCCATCGGAGAGGACGACAGCCCGCAATTGCACTTCGAGGACACGCTGCGCGCCGGGCACTACTGCGGCGATCCGGCGCTGGTGGCGCAGATGGTGATGGACGGCCCCGATATCATTCGCTGGCTGATCCGGCTCGGCATGATGTTCGACCAGGAAGAGGACCGGCTCCTCGGCGGCAACCTCCTTCGCAAGAAGCCCGGCGGCGCCTCGGCCGCCCGCATCCTCTCCTATCGGGACTACACCGGCCTGGAGATGATGCGCGTGCTGCGCGAGGCCGTCGACCTCGACCCCGGTATCGCGGTGTGGAACCGCTGCCCCGTGGTCGAACTGCTGTCGGACGAGCGCGGGTGCTGCGCCGGGGCCGTGATCTACAACCTCGAATGGCGTACCTTCGTGCTGGTGCGCGCGCGTGCCGTGATCCTTGCCACCGGCGGCGCTGGGCGCCTGCACCTGAATGCGTTTCCCACGTCCAACCACTACGGCGCCACCGCCGACGGGCTGGTGCTCGCCTACCGGATCGGCGCGCGGCTTCGCGAACTCGACTCGTTCCAATACCACCCCACCGGCATCGCCTACCCACCGCACCTCGCGGGTGGACTGATCTCGGAAGCGGCGCGCTCCGCCGGGGCCACGCTGATCAATGGCGAGGGCGAACGCTTCGTCGACGAACTCAAGCCGCGGGACGTCGTGGCCTCGGCGATCCTGCGCGAGTGCGCGCAGGGGCGCGGTATCGTCCGCGACGGTCAGGTCGGCGTATTCCTCGACACGCCGACGCTCGAAATGGAGAACCCGGGCATTCTGGCCAGGCGGCTGGTCACGCTGAACCATCTCGCGCGCAAATGCGGCCACGACGCCACGCAGGAGCCTTTCCTCGTCTACCCGACGCTGCACTACCAGAACGGTGGCGTCGCGATCGACAAGGATGGCACCACGGGCGTGCCCGGCCTGTACTGCGTCGGCGAGGTCACCGGAGGCATTCACGGGCGCAACCGGCTGATGGGAAACGCGCTGCTCGACATCCTGAGCATGGGGCGGCGAGCCGGCCGTAGTGCAGCGGAGTCCGGGCGGGGCATGGGGCGCGGCATCCTGGCCGCCCGCGCCGGGATCGGCCATGTACATGCCTGGCAGCGGGAACTGACGCTGGCCGGGTTGCCCCTGCACGTCAAGGCACCGCTGCTGTTCCCCGTCTACGCGCATTTCGACCTGCGCGTCGATGCGGGCCTGCGCTCGGGCCTGCGCGGCCGGGCAGTCAGCCGCGTCCGGTAAGCGAGCCGGGGAGCGCGCCATGGACAAGGTGAACCAGGTTCTTCTCAGGGAGGATAACCGGGTCGGCGCAGACCTGGACGCCTGGCTTGCGCGCGGTGGCGGGGACGGACTTGCCAAGGCGCTGCAGGACCCCGACGCCATCATCGCCGAGATCGCCCAGGCGGACTTGCGCGGCATGGGCGGCGCCGGATTCGCGACGCATCGCAAATGGACGCCGGTGGCCGCCGCGCCCGAAGGCGACAAGTACATCGTCTGCAATGGCAACGAAGACGAACCCGGCACGTTCAAGGACCGCTTTCTTCTCGAGCACACCCCGCATCAGGTCATCGAGGGCGCGCTGATTGCCGCGGTGGCGACCCGCGCCAACCACGTCATCCTCTATGTCAACCCACACCAGGAGCTGCCCACCGCGGTGACCCGGCGGGCCGTGCAGCAATGGCAAGGACATCCGCTGTTCGCCGCGGTCGCGCAGCATGTCGGGGGGGCCGTCTCGCTGCGCGTCGTCCCGAGTTCGGGGCTCTATATCGGCGGCGAGGAAACGGCGGTGATCGCGAGCATCGAAGGCGGGTTTCCGTTTCCACGGCGCAAGCCGCCATTCCCTGCCGAACAAGGCGTGCATGGCGCGCCGACCGTCGTGAACAATACCGAGACACTGGCCCACGTGCCGGGGATCCTGCGCCATGGCGCGCAGTGGTATCGCGCGCTCGGCGCAGCGAGCGCGGCGGGAACGAAGCTCTACTCCCTCTCTGGCGACATCCTGCGTCCCGGCCTGTACGAGTTGCCGATGGGCACGAGCCTGGAGTCCCTGGTCTTCGGGCACGGCGGCGGCATGCTCCAGGGCAAGGAGTTCAAGGCGGTCTTTACGGGTGGCCCGTCCAACACCCTGCTGACAAAGCGCGATCTCGACGTGGCGCTGGACTTCGACTCGGTGCGGCAGCGCGGTTCGCGCCTGGGCACCGGCGCCATGATCGTCGTGTCGGAGGGGACCAGCATCGTCCGCAAGGTTGCCGAGTACGTGAGCTTCTTCGCCCAGGGATCATGCGGCCAGTGCCCGCCGTGCAAGGGCGGCACATTCCAGTTGATGCGACTGCTCAACCGGATCGACACCGGCCGGGGCGTGCGCGCCGACCTCGACGCGCTGGAGAACCTGTGCCGCCTGCTTCCCGGCAGCGGACGCTGCGGTCTCATCGACGGCGCGGTGACCGTGGTGGAGAGCTCCATCCAGCAGTTTCGCGAAGAATACGATGCGCTTTTGACGACGTAGGCATCCCGGGCGGACAGTCAGTGTCGGTCCAATGGATCGTCGAGCGGCCGGGCGTCCGGATGCCGACGATGAACAAGCAATGGAGACGATGATGGAAAAAGACGATCACCCGAGGCCTTTCTACAGATCCCTCTACCTCCAGGTCATCACCGCCATTGTCCTCGGCGTCATCCTCGGTCATTTCTATCCGCAGACCGGCGAGGCGATGAAGCCGTTGGGTGATGGTTTCATCAAGCTGATCAAGATGATCATCGCGCCGATCATCTTCTGCACGGTCGTGGTCGGCATCGCCGGCATGGAGGACATGAAGAAGGTTGGCAAGACCGGCGGCCTGGCGCTCCTGTACTTCGAGATCGTGAGCAGCATTGCGCTGCTGGTCGGCCTGTTGATCATCAACATCGTCAAGCCCGGCGCCGGCATGAACGTCGACGTATCCACGCTCGACACGAAGGGCATCGCCGCCTACACCGGACCCGGCAAGATGCAAGGCACGGTCGATTTCCTGCTGAACGTGATACCGAACACGGTGGTGGATGCCTTTGCCAAAGGCGAGATCCTCCAGGTGCTGCTGTTCGCGGTGATGTTCGGCTTCGCGCTGCACAGGTTCGGCGGCCGCGGCACGCTGGTGTTCGACTTCATCGAGAAGTTTTCGCACGTGCTGTTCACCATTGTCGGCTACATCATGAAGGTCGCACCGATCGGCGCCTTCGGCGCCATGGCCTTCACCATCGGCAAGTACGGCGTGAGCTCGCTGCTGCAACTCGGCCAGTTGATGGCGACCTTCTACGCCACCTGCCTGTTCTTCATCTTCGTCGTACTGGGCACCATCGCACGGGTGCACGGCTTCTCCATCTGGAAGTTCATCAAGTACATCAAGGAGGAGCTGCTGATCGTGCTGGGCACGTCGTCGTCGGAATCCGTGTTGCCGCGGATGATGGCCAAGCTGGAGAACCTGGGCGCCCGCAAGTCCGTCGTCGGACTGGTCATCCCGACTGGCTACTCCTTCAACCTGGACGGCACCTCCATCTACCTGACCATGGCGGCAGTGTTTATCGCCCAGGCAACCAACACCGACCTGAGCCTGACGGAGCAGCTCACCCTGCTCGCCGTGCTGCTGCTGACCTCCAAGGGCGCCGCCGGCGTCACCGGGAGCGGTTTCATCGTGCTGGCGGCGACGCTTTCGGCGGTGGGGCATGTTCCGGTGGCAGGGCTGGCCCTGATCCTCGGCATTGACCGGTTCATGTCGGAGGCGCGCGCCCTCACCAACCTGATCGGCAACGGCGTGGCCACGGTGGTGGTGGCGAAATGGACAGGCGACCTCGATATCGAGCAGATGCGCCGCAGGCTCGAGGACGAGTCGGGCATCGAGGCCAACGAGCCGGAAGTGGTGCTCGACCAGGTCGCGACCCATATGCCGGTCGCCGACACTACGCTATGAGCGGCAGCGCGCAAGCACACATGTAGAGGCCGAAGTGCCCACATGGGAAGGTCTCTACCTCCGCCCGGGCGGTGCGACCTGCACCAGAGGGCAAGCGATGTGATCAGGAGAAGCGAGCCTGCAAGAACCGCTCGACCAGACGCGACCAGAAAGCTGCGCCAACGACAAGGTTATCGTCGTTGAAATCGTACCTCGGGCTATGCAGCACCCTCCCGTCGGCGGACGGGCCGTTGGTGAATCCGTACGACCGGATGCTCGGCATCCGGGTACTGCGCCTTCAGCGCCAGGCGCTTCTCGATCGGCATGGCCGCGCCGAAGCTCGCCTCGATGCTGTGCCGTGCCCGCAGACCGGCTAACTGCGCCTTGACGTGCGCGGGCATGTGTCAGTCAGCGAAGATCAGGTGCGAGCAGCGGCCAGTGGAGGGACTTGCCATGATGACGCTAAGCGGCAAACGACACGGGGTGGAACTGATCCTCACGATCCTCGCGCTGGCCGGCGTGTGCCCCAGCCCGTTTGCCGAGGAAAGCGGCAACCCGGCGGCGCACTTGCGCGAAAAATACGCGAGCTTGACGGAACAGTTGAGCCACAATCCGTTTCGGCGTCAGCTATACCTGACGTCAACGGAATCCGAATCCACGCTCACGGGGGATATTTATGCTGTGCTTGACTATCCCTTCGCCAGCGTCAACGGCACGCTCAACGATCCCGCACAGGGCCCCGCCAACTGGTGCGATGTGCTTATTCTGCACCTGAACGTTAAGTATTGCCGGGCATCGGCGAGTGGAAACAGCGTTCACCTTACCGTGAACCTGGGCAGAAAGGTCGAAGAGAAACTTTCCTCCACCTACCGCGTTCAATTCAACTACCGCGCAGTGGCGACGGGACCTGGGTACTTCCAGGTCGACCTCGATGCTGATACCGGCCCCATGAGCACCAGGGATTACCGAATCGCGCTGGAGGCCACTTCGATTGCCGCCGGCCGTACCTTTCTGCATCTGACCTACTCATACAGCTACGGCACAGCCGGGCGCATTGCAATGAAAGCCTATCTCGCGACCTTGGGCCGTGGCAAGGTCGGCTTCACCACCGCGCGCGACGCATCGACGGGAAAAACCGAATACATCGGCGGAGTACGGGGACTCGTAGAGCGCAACACGATGCGTTACTACCTGGCCATCGATGCGTACCTCGGCACGCTGCCCTTCCCACCCCGGGAGCGGTTTGATCAGCGTCTGGCGAACTGGTTCGATGCGACCGAGCAGTATTCGCGGCAACTGCATGAAGTGGATCGAAATGCTTACATGGATATGAAACACAACGAATATCAAAGGCAACAGATCATGCAGTGATCTGGAGAATCCGATCGCACGGCCCCTCGAGACAGCAAGGCCTGCAATCCGTCGTGGCGTGGACGACCGCCTATCGGGCCGAGAGAACTGATTTGCCACAGGAACAAGGCGGCGGAGGGTGACGGATTCATGAACCGACCTGGCCGCCCGGCTCCGGTCCGATGCCGGCCGCCCTCTGCGCGGACTCGACCAGCCAGATGAATTTCTCCATCTCCCTCCGGCCCATGTGCCGGGATGTCATCCTGGAATCCACCAGGCTCACGACGACCAGATCGAGCGACGGCACGACAACGGCGTACTGACCGAGGTGCCCGTCTGCCCAGAAGGCCGGCCGTAGCAACGTCGCGCCTCGCGGGCGCTTGCCGCTTGCCGGAACGCTTGTCCACCACATGTACCCGTAGCCGCCCGTGGTGGTATCGGAGTACGGACGCGTCGATTCGGCAACCCAGTCCGCCGGGACAACTTGCCGGTCGCGCCAACGCCCCCCGCACAGGTAGAGAAGACCGAAACGCGCCAGGTCACGCGTGCTCAGGTTGAATGGATAGGCCGGATAGCGCGTTGCCGGTTCTCCCGATACGTAGTGCCCGTCCGTAGGCCGGTAGTCTTGCATGCCTACGGGATCCGCGATCTCCGTCTTCAGTGCCGCGAAGAGGCCTTTTCCGGTTGCCTTCTCGTAGATCGCGCCCAGCGTATTGAAGTCCCAGTTGTTGTAGTACCAGAACGTACCCGGGCGATGGCTGTAGCGAGGCGGCTTGGCGGCCACCATCGCGGTGGTCTCGTATACGGTGGGGTGATACACGCCGGAGCGCGCCTCCAGCAGCATGCGCACGGTTGCCTGCTTCTCGGTCACGGTCAGCGACGGCGGGTTGTCGTCGATACCGAGCCTCTCCAGGGAGTCGTCAAGATGCATCTGGCCCCGCGCGACGGCGATCCCGATCAGCGCGCTAATAAAGCTCTTGCGTGCCGAGTGGAGGTTGGACTTCCTCGAAACATCCCCCCACTCCGCCACGACGCGCCCCCCATGGACAATCATGCCGGCAGTCGATCCTTCCTGCCTTGCGTAAGCGGCGGCCCGCTCGACCCCCTCCTGCGAGAACCCTTCTGCCGCGGGGGCGGCCCGCGTCCATTCGACACCAGGGAACAGTGATGGAGCCCGCTGCCAGCCGGGACCGGATACCGATGGCTGGTCCGGCGCGCACGCGCCGAGCGCGGATACCGCCGTCGCGAACAGCACGACGGCGATCTGCGCAAGCATGTAGCGTTTCATCATTCAGTCCTGTCGCGGGGCCCCGCCGGTATGCTCGGCGGCGGCTGCCGTGGGCCACACCCGGTCGCCTCCAACAGCCCCGCCCCACGCTCCATCAGATCGAGCGACCGCCGTCCACAGGCATATCATGACCGCAAATACCCGGCGGTTCGACCCCACCGCACTGTCACGGCCACGCGCGTCTTGTGACTTGTAAACCTGTCGGCGCTGGCGCATCATGGCACCATTTCGCGAGTCCACCATCGTGACCGCCGCCGCGCAGCCCTCGCCGCTGCCCAAGAGCAACGCCAGCGCCTGGCTGCTGGCCAGCATCCAGGTTGACACCTTCCTGGACCACCTGCCGATCAATCGGCAGGAGACGCGCTATGCGCGCCTGGGCGTTCACCTGCCAAGGGCCACTCTGTGCGAATGGAAGCTGGCTTCTGCCGAGCTGCTGGCCACGCTGCTGCGCGGCGCGCGCGCCGCTGCCACGATGTATTCCTCGCTCGGGACCTGCCGCCTGAACGGCATCGAGCCCTATGGCTGGCTCAGGGAGGCGCTGGAGCGCCTGCCGGCCCACCCGATCAGTCAGATCCACGAACTGTTGCCGCTGGCGCGCTAACCGCTACACTGCGCGTCATGGACATCCCTGACGCTCTGCGCCTGGCCCCAAGTGCCGACCTGTACCGCCTGTATCTGACCATCGGGCGAATGATCAACGATCCCAAGCGTATCCTCGAGGTCCGCAGGCACCTGCATATCGGTATGACTGTGGGTTACGTCGCCGACGATCTCACCCAGCCGGTGCGCCAGGGGCGCATCCTCGAACTGCGTCAGACCCAGGCGGTGGTCCAGGACACCACCAGCGGCCGCCACTGGATCCTGCCTTACGCCGCCGTGCTCGCCGAGCCCACTAGCGCTGCGCAGCAACCGACGCACGCTTCACCGCCACCACCGCCCCGGGCGCAGCGTGCGGACTTCCGGGTCGGCGACACCGTCAGCTTCACCGACCAGCACCTGCGCGAGCGCATTGGCACCATCGTGCGCATCAACCAGAAGACCGCCTCCATCGAGTGCGACCCGAACGAAGGCCACTGGCGCGTCTCCTTCGCGCTACTGTGCAAGGTCGTCGATCTCTGATTGCTTCGCCATTCACACGATCAGCATGCCTAGACCCAAGTCCGATCCAGATCGTGAAGAGCGAATCACGATGGAAATCGTCGTCGACGCTTACGGTTCAGAGGAGCGGTCGATGGCGTGGTACTACTACCTCGAGGAGCAACTCACCGTTCCGTTTGAAGCTGAGGTTCGCAAGAGATCACCAACCTCGCCGCTCAGCCCCGGTGACCGGGTTCAGGTGATCGCAATGGCTCCCGAGGACGTGTGCGAGTCTGAAGCCTTCGTGTGGATACGATGGAACAAGCGCAAGCTTGCTGTCCCACTAGCGCAACTCGTGCCACTGGCGAGCGACGAGATGACGCAGCAGGCCATTGCCGATTGGCAGTACTGGCAGGACCGAGGCTATCAGTTCTGACATCAGATCGTCCGCCGTGATGCCATCGAAGGCGCGTTTGGCGCGGCGGTAAAGCTGCGCCGGGCGGAGGCGAAATTAAGTCAGGATGAGTTAGCGGAGAAGGCGCACATGCTGGGATCTGCCCTGGGGCGGTTTGAACACGGCGCCACCTCGGCCTCGCTCGAGACGATTGGTCGCATCGCCACGGCGCTCCATACCAAGCCGTGGGCATTGTTCTGGATGGCCGACAAGGTGCACGATGGGGGCATCCAATGCGCTCGATAGAAGCCTTTGCTATGCCGAGGACCTCCGCAGGACCGCAGCCTCAGCCGATTCTTCTCTACACCCCGAAAAATGTTGGCCCGCCCTAGAGGATTCGAACCTCTGACCACTCGCTTAGAAGGCGAGTGCTCTATCCAACTGAGCTAAGGGCGGCCGGGGAGAGATTCGCGACTGACCGCGGCTGAGCCGCGGATCGGGGAATTCGCGAAGGCAGCATTCTACCTCAGTGCGATACCGTCGCCGAGATGGCGTGCGGCCGCCTGCGCAGGGTTGCCCACGCCGGCGCGCCTTCGCGCGGGCTCGATGCGCCGACCGTATCGCGGCCGGCGAGCTTGGCGGTTTTCAGGGCGGCGTCGGCGCGGCGCATCAGGGCTTCGGCGTCGTCACCCGGCTGGACGGCGATCGCGCCGACGCTCACCGTGTACGCAATGGGATCGGGCTGCAATGGGCAAGGCGCGCCGCGCACCGAGGCGGCCAGACGCTGGGCGATGCCGCGCGCGGCGGCGTGGTCGATGCCGGGCAGCAGCAGCGCGAACTGGTCGTCGCCCAGCCGTGCGGCCGCCGTACCGTCGCCGGACAGCTTGCGCAATTGCCCGCCGAAGTGCCGCAGCACGCTGTCGCCGGACTCGTTGCCGTAGAAGCCGTTGATGGCGGCGAGCCGGTCGATGTCGGCAAACAGCACCGCGAGCGGGGTCGCCTTGCGGCGCGACCGTTCGAGCGCCCGGTCGAACTGCATCCGGAACGCGTCGGCCGCCAGCAGGCCCGTCAGGGGATCGCGGACTTCCTGCACGGCGCGAGCGCGTCGCCGTGCCGCATAGACGAGGATCGCCAACATCGCGGACAGCCCCGCGACGGGCACCAGCAGATACGACTGATTCATCCCGTCCCTTCCTGCGCTTTCTTTTGTCTTTTTGCCTTCCCGACCCGACTCCAGCACCTGCGCGCACGAATGCCGGAAGCAGGGCCGGAAGCGGATTATCGCGGTGCCGGGCGGACCATACAAGCACCCGTTCGGGGCCTGCGGACAGCCGTGAGCCAAGGTCAAAACCCGCATGTGCGTCGCCGCATTTGACCCGCATGACTTGCCGCGGCTACAATG
>Ga0335083_10011954_pt1 | contig 10411 bp, 10 predicted proteins | sample Lox_Sample_42_FD_206716 | JGI IMG/M metagenome (GOLD analysis project Ga0335083, IMG submission 206716) | Soil microbial communities from Loxahatchee National Wildlife Refuge, Florida, United States - Lox_Sample_4.2 | ecosystem: Environmental > Terrestrial > Soil > Wetlands | place: USA... | reverse complement strand
CGAATGCGATGTCGCAATCCAGCCGACGATTGCCGGTGCCAGCGAGCCGGCGGCAACGCCAAATGTGTAGGCAGCCCCTACAGCCGTGCCGCGTATCTGCGTGGGAAATAGCTCGGCGGTATAACCGAGCCCGGTGCCGAAGCTGCCGAGGATCAGAAAATTTGCGGCGAGCCCCGCCCAAAACAAATACGATGGATCGGTGATCGAGCCCATGAGTGCGATCAAAGCCGCCGCCGGCACGGCGAAAATCGGAATGACGAAACGGCGGCCGAACTGATCGCTGAGCCAGCCGCAAATCCAATAGGCAAAGATGGCGAAGAACATCCAGATCGATAGATAGTGAACCGCGGTTTGAAAGCCGAGCCTCTTCTCCACGGCCAGAAGTTGCGGCATCCAAGCGGACCAGCCAATCCAGGCGAAGAGATAGAAAAAGTAGACCAGCGACGCGACCAGCATTTCGCGCGGGTAGGCCTTGACCGGCGACCAAAGATCGAGCCGCCGGCGCATGCCTTCCTTCACCATTGCCGCAGTGACGTTTTGAAAGCGCGGGCTTTCCTTTACCCCCAGGCGGATCCACAGCACCAGCAACGCGGGCAATACACCGAGGAAATAAAGCGCGCGCCAGCCATAGATCGGAACGATCCAGGAGGCAGCGAGCGAGCACAGCATGTAGCCGAGCGGAAAGCCGCCAACGAGGACAGCGAGCGCCGTGCCGCGCCAACGCGTCGGCGCGGTCTCGCTCACCATGACCATGCCGATCGGCAATTCGCCCGACAGCGCGATGCGGTTGAGCGACGTGAAGATCAGTAGCGTGGCCCAGCCGGCGGCAAAACCGGTCAGGCCCGAACACAGCGAATAGCCGACGATCGACCAGATCAACAAAGGCTTGCGTCCATAGAGATCGGCCAGTGCCGGAAAGACGAAGATGCCGATCATGCCGACCCAGCGACCGATGGTAGTGACGTTGCCGATGGTCGCCGGCGTGATGCCCCATTCCTTGATCAAGAGCGGCGTGACGATCTGCATCACCGTCTGCTCGTAGACGTCGAACACCCAGCCGAGGATGCAGACGGCAAGGACGGTCAGGGATTCTTTCGACCACCCCTCAGCCGCTGCGGTGTCGGCAGGTGCAGCAATCGTCATTGTCGCCTCCTAATCCCGCTAGGTTCCCAGCAATTGACGCTTGAGCAAATCACGGTGCACCTTGCCCGATGAGGTCTTTGGCAGGGTATCGACCAGAAAGATGCGCGTCACCGGAATGCCGCGCTCGGCGCTCCAGTCGATGACGTGCCCGTCGGCGACCGGAGTGCGAACAACCAGCGCCACCGATATCTCTTCGATCCCGCTATCGCCCATCGAGCCAAACGCGGCCACCTCGGTGACAACCGGATGCTGCCGCAAAACGTCCTCTATGACTTCCGGCGCGAGCTTTAATCCACCGACATTGATTACGTCCGAAGTGCGGCCATTTATGATCATGAGGCCGTCCCGAGTGATTTGCCCGCGGTCGCCGGGATAAAACCAGCCGTCGCGGAAGCTGGGGTTAAGCGCGGCACGTTCAGGCGGATAAGGCGCGCCTTGGCAGGTCGCTCGAATACGCAAGATGCCGTCAATGCCGGCGGGCTGTGCTTTGTCCTGTTCGTCGACGATTTCGACTTCAGCCCAGGGCGCGACAAAACCCGTCGCACCTTCAATTTCGGTGAGCTGGTCACAATTCGCGAAAGCCGTGCCGCCCGCTTCTGTCGAGCCGTACAAGTTGACAATCGAACTGCACAAGCATGCGCGCGCTTCCGCGATCAGTGAGCGCGACAGCAGTCCGCCGCCGGTGAGGATAGTACGCAGCGAGCCGGTCGGGACAGGGGCCTGCGTTTGTGCCCGCACCAGCTCGCGCAATTGATGACTGGTCGCCGATACCGCGTCGACGTTGTAGACCGCAATCATTTGCAATGCGTCGCGCGGCGTTACCGCGTGCAACAATGTGCGCCCGGCAAACAAAGAGTGGGCCGCGAGCGTATAACCCCAACTGCTGTTCATCCCGATCAGGCCAAGAAACCGGTCCCAAGTTCCAAGCCCGAGCGTCGAATAATAGTTCATCACCCACTGCTGGAACGCTTTTACTGTGAGTGAGATCGCCTTTGGACGTCCGGTCGTACCGGACGACATGGCAACGCAGCAGACCGTCTCCTCGCTGGCAAAGCCTTGCGGCGGGCTGGCGATGATCGGCCGCCGTTCGCCGGTGAACCAGTCGTCGGCGACGACAAATTGCCGTTGCCCCGCCATGAACGGCACACCCGATTCGTGCAGAAACGCGGCAATCGGCAATTGCATCGGCACGATGTCGCCCGGCTTTGGCACCGAGATGACTGGGTAGCCGAGGCGGAACAAAGCGGCGCCGACAATCATGTGCCGGATTGGGCTGTCGATCGAAAGACAGACGAGCGCGTCTCGTGGAAGACCCAGGTCGCGAATGCGGTCGGCGACACGCAGAATGCCCTGCGCCATCATGTCGTAGGTGACGACACGATCAGCAAGGATGATGGCGGGTTTCTCCGGCCGCGCCAATGCATGGTGAAAGACCAGATCGACGAAAGAGACGACAGCGTTGCTCATGCCACGCCGCCTCAGGCTGGAGCGTCAGAACTTGTAATTGATGCCGACGCGGCCGATGTCGAGCGAATCCTTGAAATTGAAAGTGTAACCAAAGCCGCTGGTGGTTTCGGTCACGCCCCGGCTCGGGAATCCAACATGGAGATACTCGGCTCTCGCAGTCCAGTGCCCCATCAAGGCATATTCGACGCCGCCGCCGTAGGCCCAACCGGTGGCGGTTGAACCCGCGGTTGCTGTGAAGGGGAAGGCCGGCGCGGCATACTCGTCTTTCAGACTCGCGAATGCCACGCCGCCGGTGCCGTAAACCAAAATTCGATCGAACGCCAAACCAACCCGGCCCCGCAATGTGCCAAGTGCATCCATGCTGGTGTTGATCGTGTCACCAGTTGCGCCGGTCGTAACTGCGGTCGAGCGGCGAAGCGACCCGAAAGAGAGGTCTCCTTCCAGACCGACGACAACATTGTTGATCTGCCAGTTGTAGCCGGCTTGCACACCGCCGATTACGCCAGACCGTTTGTTGTCTGGGAAATTGTTCGTAGCATAGGCCGGACTATCAACATTGGTGCGCGCCCGCGCGAAGCCAACGTTGCCGCCGACGTAGAACCCAGCCCAACTCCAAGGAGCAGGCGCCATCGCCGGTGTTTTATAGGCAGGATGCGGGGCCATGTCGGCGGCCTGCGCGCCTGTCGCGAGCGCCAGCGCGCCGAGCGATACGCCTGCCAGCAGCGACTTTTTCAATTTGCCCGCCCCATTTAGAGAGTTCAGAAATCGCCAAGAATGTGTGGATTCTATAACATTCGGCGCACCAGGCTTCTATGGCTATTTTGCCACTATTCAATAAAAAACCGAGCTATTTGACACGATCTTGCGCCGGCGCGGCAAAGGAATATTATCCTTGGCAGCGTGACGCTGCGCGGCTAGGAAGGTGCATTCTTCCATCATTGGCTTTCACGCTTGCAGCCCCTGGGTCCCCGCTTTCGCTGCGCCACGGCGGCCATAGCGGCGGCGCACACGATGCCATCCCTGCCATGTTCTCCTCTACTTTGATTCAGGAGCGCTCTTGCTCGAATTCCGGCGCGTTACGGCCGCGGCTTTTCCGCGTCGGGACAGAACGCCCGCGCGATCTTCCAGACACTCGTGGTCATCGCATGGAGCTGTTCCGCGAACGCGTCCATCTGGGCCTTGGTTTCAAAACAGGTCGGCTCGGGGACCATCCAAAGACTGTTGCCCTGCGGCGCCAGCGCGAGCGCGGCGTGGCACAAGGCGGCGTCGGTTTGCGGCAGAGACTTCATGGCGCCGACGCGTTCCATTTCGCGTGCGTAACTGCTTTTCAGCTCGTTGAACTTGAGAAATCGCTTGTTGTAGGCGTCGCAATCGGCATGCGACGCCGCCGGCAGACAGGCCGCGACCGCGCTCAGCGCCATCAGAAAGATTTTGGTTCGCATCGCTTTATTCCACCCAGCGGCGGCCGCTACGGCTTCTGGCCGGTCATCGCGCACAGTTTCTTGTAGGTTTCGTCGCGCAAGGCCTGCTGATCGGCGGCGAACACGGCAAAGCCCGGGATGCCGCTGTTGCGGGAGGTCCCGCTCCTGGCCTTATCGATCAAGTCGTGCGCCCCGCGCGCCTGCAGCCCGATCCGGTAAATCTTGGACCGGTCCTGCTGCTCGAAGGTGTTGGCGTCGAAAGCCTTCACGTTGGCGAGCTTGATGCTGAAGGTCCTTTTGTCGCCCTGGGGCGGGCAGCCCTTGCAGAACATGACATTCTGCAACTCCAGCACGCCGCCATGGACGGTCAGAGAATTCTCGCTGCGGAGAGTCCCGGCGGTCGTGGTCCATTTTGCCACGGTCTGATCCTTGACCTGCGGCGCCGCGCCGGCGGGCGCGACCGACAGCAAAAGTCCCAAGGCGAGCATGGCGAGCTTCATCATCGGCGTTTTCCAGTATTTGTTTTCAATGTGCTTCCGGCGGCGAGCGCTTCGACGGGGCGTGGGCGCCTCCACAGGAGCATAATTCCCGAGGGCGCGATACTGCCTGGCTCGGAAGGGCGCCATTGCCACAATCAGGCCCGCGACAAGGCGACGGCGGTCGCCCGCGCCGCGCCTTCGATGCGCGGACAAGCCCGGCCATGACGGCGTCGAGTGCATTCGACGCGCCTTTCGTCCCCACCCCCACCTTCATGGGGGCAAGGTTTTGTGCGGGGACGAGCGGGTATAAGTTCGTTATCGTTCTCGTGCGCGGAGGGACGGCGATGGAGACGCGGGTCTTCGGACGGACAGGCATGCGGCTGTCGCTGCTCGGCTTCGGCTGCGGCGCCGTCGGCGGGCTGATGGTGCGCGGCGAATCCGCCGACCAGGAGCGCACCATCGCGCGGGCACTCGACGCCGGCGTCAATTATTTCGACACGGCGGTGCAATACGGTGACGGCGAATCGGAAAAGAACCTCGGCCGCGTGCTGCAAAAGCTCAAGCCCGCCGGCGTTTTCGTCGGCACCAAGGTGCGGCTGCCGCCCGGCACAAGCGGCATCGCCGACGCGGTCGCCCAATCGCTCGACGGCAGCCTGAAGCGGCTGCAGCGCGGCCACGTCGATATCTTCCACCTGCACAATTCCGTCACCGCCAGCGGCGGCGGCCCGGCGCTCAGCGTGCAGCAGGTGCTCGACGACATCGTGCCGGCGTTCGAGAATTTGCGGCGCCAAGGCAAGACGCGGTTTCTCGGCCTCACCGCGGTCGGCGACACCGCGGCGCTGCAACGCGTCATCGACTCGCGCGCCTTCGACAGCGCCCAGGTGGTCTACAACATGCTCAACCCGTCCGCCGCCGAGGCGCTGCCGCCGCACGATGCGGGCCAGGACTACGGGCGGCTGCTCGACCGCACCCAGGCGGCCGGCACCGGCGTCATCGCCATCCGCGTGCTGGCGGGCGGCGCGCTGTCGGGCTCGGCCGCGCGGCATCCGGTCGCCAGCCCGCCGCCGGAGCCGATCGGCTCGGCGGAAACCTACGAGGCCGACATCGCCGCCGCGCGCCGGCTGCTGCCGCTGGTCGCCGAAGGCTTCGCCGCAAGCCTCGCCGAAGCGGCGACGCGCTTTGCCATGTCGCATCCGGCGGTCGGCACGATTCTCGTCGGCATGGCGAGCCCGCAGCAGTTCGACGACGCGCTGGCCGCGGTGATGAAGGGGCCGCTGCCGCCGGCGGCGCTGGCGCGGCTCAAGGCGCTGCGCGGCTAGCGGAATATAATCCTTGACAGCGTGACGCTGATCCGCTAGCACAGGCGCATTCTCCACACTCAGGCGCGCGGCAGTCCCGCTCCCCCTCCGCGGGGCTCCATCTTCCGTTCGTCCCCGCCAACGCGGGACCGAACACGTGCGAGCGGCGCGCGCCATCGCAAGGACAATCCCCATGACCGACCTCGGCGACGAACGCTGGACGCAGATCCGTTACGACTACGAGCACACCGGCCGCCCGATCGTCGACATCTGCGCCGAGCACGGCATCTCGGCCAACACGCTGCGCGACCGCGTGCGGCGCTGGGACTGGACCAAACGGCGCGCGCCGATCCCGCGCCAGGGCCCGCCGGCGGCGGCGGCGCCGAAAATCGAGATGGAGACCGAGGCTTCTGCTCGTGTCGCCGACGTATCCGCTCTCACTGAGCCGAACACCGACCCCGCGGCGATCGCGCCGCGGCTGCAGGGCGCGGTGGCGCGCGTGCTGCCGGCGATCGAGGCGATCATCGCGCGGCTCGGTGCGCAGCCGCTCGCGCCGCGCGAGCTGGAGCAGACCGCCCGCGCGCTCGGCGCGCTGACGCGCACGCTGCGCGAGCTCAACGCGCTCCTGAGCCAGCAGCAAACGCGCACCGTCGTCGACTACGACGACATGCCGGAGGACCTCGACGCGTTCCGCAACGAGCTGGCACAGCGGATCGATGCCTTGCTGGCGGAGCCGCCCGAGGAGGATTGCGGCGGCGAAGCAGGGGACACGATGCCTCGTTGATTCGTCATGGCCGGGCCGCCAGGTCCGGGCTCGGGCCAGCGCCGCCGCGGCCATCCACGTTCGAGGCGCTCACGATCGCTCAAACCGCCCCTTGGTTTACGGCCGCGTTTGGTCGAATAATACGGGGGCCGCCTTCGCCCCGCCCTTCACCGGAATTCGCGACATGCCGACGGTCCAGCCGCTGCTGTTCACGCCCACCACGCTGCGCGAGGTGGCGCTGCGCAACCGCATCGTGATCTCGCCGATGTGCACCTACAGCGCCGACGGCGGCCTGGCGAGCGACTGGCACCTGGTGCATCTCGGCCAGTTCGCGCTGGGCGGCGCCGGCGTCGTCTTCACCGAGGTGACGGCGGTGACCGAGCAGGGCCGCATCACCTACGGCGATCTCGGTCTGTGGTCGAGCGCGCAGGTCGCGCCGCTCGCCCGCATCACCGCGCTGCTGCGCGCGCACGGCGCGGTGCCGGCGATCCAGCTCGGGCATTCCGGCCGCAAGGGCAGCAGCCAGCGGCCGTGGCACGGCATGGAGGCGCTGACCGAGGCCGACGTCCGCGCCCGCGGCGAACGTCCCTGGCAAACGGCCGCGCCGGTCGCCGAGGCGATGGCCGAAGGCTGGCACGTGCCGCAGGCGATGTCGGTCGGCGACATCCGCGGCCTGGTCGCGGCCTGGCGCGACGCCGCGCGGCGCGCCTGCGACGCCGGCTTCGACATCGTCGAGGTGCACTGCGCGCACGGCTACCTCGGCCACCAGTTTCTGTCGCCGCTGATCAACACGCGCAACGACGCCTACGGCGGCGACCGCGCCGGCCGCATGCGCTTTCCGCTCGAGGCCGCCGAGGCGGTGCGCGCCGTATGGCCGCAGGACAAGCCGGTATTCGTCCGCATTTCGTCGGTCGACGGCGTCGACGGCGGCTGGACCATCGAGGACAGCGTGGCGCTGGCGAAGGAATTGAAGGCGCGCGGCATCGACGCCGTCGACTGCTCGTCGGGCGGCGTGGTCGGATCGGCGACGGCGCGCGCAGTGCCGCGCGGGCTCGGCTTCCAGGTGCCGTTCGCCGAGACGATCCGCAAGGAGGCCGGCATCGCCACGGTCGCCGTCGGTCTGATCCTGACCGGCACGCAGGCCGAGCAGATCCTGCAGAACGGCCAGGCCGACCTGATCGCGGTCGCGCGCGAAGCCTTGTACGACCCCTACTGGCCGCGCCACGCGGCGCGCGAACTCGGCGCCGACGACGGCAACTATGCGGCGTGGCCCCATCAATACGGCTGGTGGCTCGACAAACGCGAGCCGCATCTGCGGCGCATCAGAAGCCAGCAGGCGCGGCCGTGACGCCTGTCCGGGCCATGACGACGCCATGACAAACACGACCTTCACGCGCGACGAGATCGAAGCCGGCCGCCGACTCTTTACCGGCGACTGGCGCTTCGACGCCGCCGCCGGCGCGGCGGCGTCGCTGCCGGCGATGCGCGGCGCCGAGATCGCGTTTGCCGGACGCTCCAATGTCGGTAAGTCGAGCCTGATCAACGCGCTCACCGGCCGCAAGAACCTGGCGCGCATCTCGCGCACGCCGGGCCGCACCCAGGAACTGATCTTTTTCTCGACCGGCGGCCGGCTGCATCTCGTCGACATGCCGGGCTACGGCTATGCCGCCGCGGCCAAGAGCAAGATCGCGGCGTGGACGGAACTGATCCAGGCCTACCTCATCGGCCGCGCCAACCTCGCGCGCATCTACGTGCTGATCGACGCGCGCCACGGCCTGAAAGAGACCGACGATCAGGTGTTCGAAGCGCTCGGTCGCGCCGCGGTCAGCCACCAGGTGGTGCTGACGAAGTGCGACGAGGTGAAGTCGGCCGAGCTCACGCAACGCATCGCCGCCACCGAAGCCGCACTCACCAAACGCCCGGCCGCCTACCCGACGGTGCTCGCCACCTCGTCGCGCGCGGGCGCCGGCATCGCCGAATTGCGCGCGGCGGTCGCGAAGTTGTTGGCCGAGCGGCGCGGCAACGGCTAGAGAGATGCACATGACCCAGATCCTGATCGCGCTGGCCGGCCTGATGGGCGCCGCCGGCATTATGCTCACGGCGGCCGGCGCGCACGGCAGACCGGGCGTCGGCCTCGACAGCGCCGGCTATCTGCTGCTGATCCACGCCGTCGCGGTCATCGCCGGAGCCATCGCCATCCGGCAAGGCCTGCTGCTGCGCCCGCTCGGCCTCATCGCGGTTTGCGGCTTCATCCTCGGCGCCGCCCTGTTCGCCGCCGACGTCGCCGCGCGCGCCTATCTCGGCGGCCGGCTGTTTCCCTTCGCCGCGCCCACCGGCGGCATGATCATGATCGTAAGCTGGCTCGGCCTGATCGCGGCCGCGCTCGCCGTGCTGCGCGGTTAATTTGCCCGGCAATCCGGCGACCTTCAACGAGAACCGGCCCAATGGCCAAAGCCCCCAAGATCGACCCCGTCGAGCAGGCGCGCATCCTTGTCGAGGCGCTGCCGCACATGCAGCGCTACGACGAAGAGATCGTCGTCGTGAAATACGGCGGCCACGCCATGGGCCAGGAGCAGACCGCGCGCGACTTCGCCCGCGACATCGTGCTGCTCGAGCAGACCGCGATCAACCCGGTGGTGGTGCACGGCGGCGGGCCGCAGATCGCGGCGATGCTGAAGAAGCTCGGCATCAAGTCGGAATTCGTCGACGGCCTGCGCATCACCGACGAGAAGACCGTCGAGATCGTCGAGATGGTGCTGGCCGGCTCGATCAACAAGCAGATCGTCGGCTACATCAACGCCGCCGGCGGCAAGGCCATCGGCCTGTCGGGCAAGGACGGCAACCTGGTCACCGCGCGCAAGGTGACGCGCACCATGGTCGACCCCGATTCCAACATCGAGAAGGTGGTCGACCTCGGCTTCGTCGGCGAACCGGAAAAGGTCGACCTCACGGTGCTCAACCACGTGCTCGGGAAGGAGCTGATCCCGGTGCTGGCGCCGGTGGCGACCGCGGAAGGCGGCGGCACTTTCAACGTCAACGCCGATACTTTCGCCGGCGCCATTGCCGGCGCGCTCAAGGCCAAGCGCCTGCTGCTGCTCACCGACGTGCCCGGCGTGCTCGACAAGAACAAGAACCTGATCGCGGAAATGTCGGTCGCCGAGGCGCGCAAGCTGATCGCCGACGGCACCATTTCCGGCGGCATGATCCCCAAGGTCGAGACCTGCATCTATGCGCTCGACCAGGGCGTCGAAGGCGTCGTCATCATGGACGGCAAGGTGCCGCACGCGGTGCTGCTCGAATTGCTCACCGACCTCGGCATCGGCACGCTGATCCACCGCTAGGCGCGATACGCAATAGCTGTGTCGCGATAAACTGCCCGGCATGATTCGCGCTTCATTCGGCATGTTCGCTGCGGTGCTGGTGCTGACGCCGGCGCACGCCGAGCTGACGCTGTGCAACCGCACCAGCTATCGCGTCGAGGCGGCGATCGGGCTGGAGAAGAACGCCAACATCGCGACGCGCGGCTGGTTCCGCATCGATCCCGGCGCCTGCAGCAAGGTCGTGGACGGCGCGCTCGACGCCGACATGGTCTACGTGCACGCGCGCACGCCGGCGGTCTACGGCAGCGCGCCGCTGCCGCAGGCTAGCCAGGCTGAATTGTGCATCCGCGACGGCGACTTCACGATCGCCAACGCGCGCGGCTGCCCGATCAAGCAGCAGGCGCATTTTTCCGCGGCGCGGCCCTCCGACGCACCGAACGGGCCGACCGTCAACCTCGCTGAAGAAGCCGATTACGACGACACGCAGGCGCGGCTCGCCGGCATCCAGCGCCTTCTGACC